>FZPS01000169.1_pt40 | contig 109024 bp, 96 predicted proteins | sample 1817821 | NCBI WGS metagenome assembly FZPS01 (sample SAMEA104158645, study PRJEB21678) | metagenome | place: Germany | collected 2015-04-21
TTTCCCGTCTGTCATTGCGAGGAGGCAAAGCCGACGAAGCAATCTTATAGATCGCCGCGCTCCACTTCGTTCGCTCGCGATGACATGCTCGGAGATCTTTCCTGTCTGTCATTGCGATGAGGCAAAGCCGACGAAGCAATCTTATAGATCGCCGCGCTCCACTTCGTTCGCTCGCGATGACATGCTCGGAGATCTTTCCTGTCTGTCATTGCGAGGAGCCCTTTCCTGTCTGTCATTGCGAGGAGGCAAAGCCGACGAAGCAATCTTATAGATCGCCGCGCTCCGCTGCGCTTTGCTCGCGATGACATGCTCGGAGATCTTTCCTGTCTGTCATTGCGAGGAGCCCTTTCCTGTCTGTCATTGCGAGAAGCCCTTTCCCGTCTGTCATTGCGAGGAGGCAAAGCCGACGAAGCAATCTTATAGATCGCCGCGCTCCGCTGCGCTTTGCTCGCGATGACATGCTCGGAGATCTTTCCCGTCTGTCATTGCGAGGAGGCAAAGCCGACGAAGCAATCTTATAGATCGCCGCGCTCCGCTGCGCTTTGCTCGCGATGACATACTGATGTCTCGCAGACGTACGGCACGGCTACCGTATGAGGATTGCCGCACTTCGCTGGCGCTTCGTTCGCAATGACAACGTAGATCCGGATCGATCTATTGCAGTCTGGGGTTCAGGACCGAAAATTTGTAGATCTGATCCTGCTCCTTAAGTAGATTTGTTTCCTTCCAGACCCCGGCAAACTTGATATTCTCGCGAATCAGCAGATCCTCACCATTGGTAAGCCTTACGAAGTCGAATCTGTAGAACTGGCTGTTTCCGACAGCATAAACCATGTATATGCTGTCATTCTTATCTATGGAGTCAATCTTATCAATAATGCCATACCAGTTTCCATAAACGATTTCCACCAAAGCTGAGGCATCCCAGTACCAGCTATGATAGGGTGCGCAAAGAAAGTCTTCGGGGACATAATCAACCCTCTTTATCTTCCATCCCTCTCTGCCGGTATCTTCAACAGTGATAAGACCGTAGTAATAGGCAAAGTAGCTGGGCTGCGGCTGATTTTTTGTTTCGCTTGTGATTTTTGGTCCGGTTATAACCTCTATCTCCACCATGTAATACTGAAGGCTTTCGGGCGTGTCAGGAGGTGCCCAGGCCGGATGAAGCTTCAACAGCGTTGTATGTCCAGTTCCATTGAAGGATTCTATGAATTTCTGAAGGGGTAGTTCTTTTCTGTAATCCTCGGCTAAAAGCTTCCATGCATAGGGATAGGGAGATTTGTGAAAACCTATGGTGCCGCAGCCGCCGTGATAACCATCCATGTTGGAGGCTTCCCGCAGCAGGCCGTAGTATGCTTTTATAAGATCTTCGGGATTTTTAAAAGTTGGCACGGTTTCATGGGTGTTCTGAAGATCAAGGAAGGAATACTTGGTGTTGAGGGCGGGCTGGCAGGAGGGTCTGTGAAAGCGCTCGGAACTTATGTCGGCTATTTCTGCAACGGCCAGGGTGCCTTCGAACTCTTCTGCATCGTGCATGAAAGGATGAACCAGGGCGCCCATAATGTATACCGTATTTGTATGATTGTAAATGACCAATAGTCCTATAACAAAAGCAAACGCCAGAGATAGTATCATGAGAGGCTTTCTATATTTCTTAAACACTTCATGCATGGCGGCACTTCCTCATACCATATAGTGAGGCACAGAATACTCTTGCATTACCGGCCTAATTTAATATATGTTAGAGGCAGCTGGGCATACCATGTAATTATGGGAGAAGCCCTTTAAGTCTGACCTAGGCAGGCATGGTCCGGTCCCATGACTCATTTACTATACCAGCACAGGACTAATTATGGTAGGATATTCCTAATGTAAGTGGAAATAACATACAACAGATGGAGGCATCAATATAATGAGACTATCTGATTTGTTGGTTTACGACAGAATCATCATCCAATGCCATGACAATCCGGACGCAGACTCAATCGCTTCAGGGTTCGCTCTGCTGACCTGGTTCAGAGAAAAGAAAAAGGATGCCAGTCTAATATACAGTGGAAGGGCCAGGATTTCAAAACCCAATCTGCTTCTGATGGTGAAGGAACTGGAGATACCCATTGAACATGCTGAATCCATCGGCGACTTTGATGGTCTTCTCATAACAGTTGATTGCCAGTATGGAGCAGGGAATGTTAAAAGGTTTGATGCCCAGAACGTTGCTATTATAGACCACCATCAACAGGAAATATACGATATATCCCAATCAGAGATCAGAAGCTTTTTGGGAAGCTGTTCGACCCTGGTATGGGATATGCTCATGGAGGAGGGCTTTGCCGTCAATGATCATTCCGATGTTTCCACTGCACTGTGGTATGGTCTTTTCACCGATACCAACGGCTTTTCTGAACTGAATCACCCCATAGACCGTGACATGAGGGACAGCATTGTACCCGATAAAAACCTTATACGCAAGCTGAGAAACAGCAATCTTACCCTGATGGATCTGGAAACAGCTGGTACGGCACTTATCCGCACCTCATACAACAGGAAAAACCGGTTTGCAGTGATAAAGACAAATCCCTGTGATCCTAACCTTTTGGGGTATATCAGTGACCTTGCCCACCAGGTGGATGTTATTGATGTATGCGTTGTCTACAACGAAATAAGTAATGGTATCAAATACTCGGTGAGGAGTTCGTCCCATGAAATCATGGCCAGTGAGCTGGCGGCCTGGATAGCCAATGATATCGGTTCCGGGGGCGGTCACGCTGAAAAAGCTGGTGGTTTTATCAGCAACCTCAGGTTTGAAGAAAAACATCCTCATATGAATGCAGATGAGTATCTGCTTTCCAGGATGAGCGAGTATTTTTCGAGTTTTGATATCATATATGCCGATAAGTATGAAATCGACCCCTCGGAGATGAAATGCTACAAGAAACTTCCTGTGGTATGCGGGTATGTCAAAAGCTCTGACGTACTGCCTGAAGGAACCCCCATGTTGGTCAGAACCCTTCAGGGCGACTACGACGATCTTGTTTCCGGTGATGATCTGTATCTGATGATAGGTATAAAGGGAGAAGTTAGTCCCATAACAAGGCAGATTCTTGAGAAAAATTATATTGTATTTGAAGAACCTTTTGATCTGGAAACCGAGTATTTCCCAAGCATTCGAAACAAGATAAGTGGAGAGAGCATCAATCTCAATACCGTGGCGCGAAAATGCATCAGCAAGGGTGAAGCCCGTATTCTTGCGAAGCCTCTTACGAGAGCTACAAAGGTGTTCACCATGTGGGACAAGGATACATATATGCTTGCAAAGCCAGGTGATTATCTTGTAGCAAGGAAAGAGGATTATCATGATATCTATATTATAGGTAAGGATATATTCAGCCAGATATATGAGGAAACCAGCCATGAATAAGCCCTGATCTTAATGGTAAATTGGCCGAAAAAGAATTATATAAACCATTGGCGGAAAATTTTGTTTTTAGTATGGTAAAATATTACAAAATGTTATATAATAAGACTGTTGCACGGTTCAGCGTGGCGCTTGCCAGTGATCAAAACTATTCAAACAGCTGTTAAGTCACGTTACAGGTTAAGTCTCTCTATAATATGGTAATGGAGGATAGTGTGATGAAACAATACCCTGCAGAACGGGAACACGGCACGTCTATCATATTAAAAAATGGGCTTGTCAAGAATGTTAGTCAAAGCTTTACCTCCCTGACAGGCTACAGGCCGGAGATGGTTACGGGCAAGACCATAGAGGAATTACTTGTAAACGATCTAAAAGCAACCCTGGATGGACCAGAGTTGATAAAAAAGGCTGAAAACCTCCATTGTTTTATCTACAATCGTTGGATGATACCGGAAGAAGTATATATCTCATTCACGGAATATGCAGCTTCCGGCGAAACCATAGTCTCAATTCATACTTTGGATTCATCAGACGACGATAGATCCCAAAAAGAAAAATATGAAAGGCTTCTGGAGAAGGAGCGGAGTGAAAAGGAAGACCTGAAGAAAGCTCTCAAAGCAAAGGACGATTATTTTCTGTTCATCGCCCATGAACTTAAAACACCACTGGCCATCATTCATTCTGCCGTACAGGCAATAGAGTACCTTTGTAAAGACGAGTTGAGCGATAAATGCAAGGGTTTCCTGCAGAAGATCAAACAGAATACCCACAAACAGCTGAGACTGATCAACAATGTTCTGGATATCTCACGGCTTAATGCGGGAGGCTTAAGGATCGACAGGCGAAATCTGGATGTCGTGGGTTTGTCCAGGGAAATAACAGAATCGGTCAAACTCTATGCACAACAAAAGAATATCAGCTTAAAATTTGATTCTACAGTGGACAGCATGATTATGGGTTTGGACGAGGATATGTTTGAGCGCATGCTCTTAAATCTCTTGTCCAATGCCATAAAGTTTACCCCGGCAGGTGGGGAGATCAATGTTTCCATTTCAAAAACCAGTTCCAGATCAAGTGATTATGCATGTATAATGGTTAAGGATCAGGGAATTGGAATACCGGAAGATAAGCAGGAGCTGGTATTTGAATGCTTTGGTCAGGCGGATTGCACACTGTCACGGCAGGTTGGTGGCACCGGAATAGGATTATCCCTGGTAAAGAAGATCGCATCTGCTTTTGGCGGGGAGGTTTTCCTGGAAAGCAAGATCGGGGAAGGGAGCACCTTCATAATCCAGCTTCCTGTTTATCTGGTTCAGGAGTGCAGGGCATGTGAAACCTCATCTGGAAAGGATCTCACACAGACTATTGCGATGGAATTCAGCGATTATCTCTCTTAATATACCTTTTTGAATTAGTATAAAGCTGGTTGTCCATGTCCCTGATTCAAGGGTGACATTTTATTCCGAAAAATCAATTCCGGAAGAATACTAGAAACATTTGAATCCTAGACCTTGTCTGATATAAAATAGAAGGGAAGGAGGGCGGATTAATGTTAAACTGGTGGAACGAATTAAGCTCTTTACAGCAGGTGTTTACATACTTTGCCATCCCAGCTACCCTGATTCTCATCATCCAGATCATATTATTCATAATAGGATTATCCGATGGTGACGGGGATACCGATGTTTCTCACAGTGATATTGACAGCGATGGCCTGGAGGCAGATGACGAGCCCGGCGGCGACATAACCGAGAGCAGCGACATGGCTGAAGTAAGGTTGCTTACCTTTAGAAGTATTGTAGCCTTTTTCGCAGTCGGCGGGTGGACTGGTGTTGTGTTGGGAGGTCTGGATCTGCCGCTTCCTGCAGTTGTTATGATATCCCTGCTGGCTGGCTGGGCTGCGCTGTATTTTGTATCCTGGTCGATTCGGATGGCTCTGAGACTTCAGCACAGCGGTAATATACAGATCGCCAATGCCATAGGAAAAGTCGGCGAGGTTTATATCACCATCCCGGCAGCAAACAAAGGGTACGGCAAGGTAAATGTCATCGTGCAGGAGCGATTCTGCGAATTTGAAGCTGCCACCAGTGCGGATCGTGATCTGAAAACCGGTGAATCGGTTTTCGTTACAGGTATTACGGAGGATAATGTATTGACTGTAATACCCAATGATGAAGTCAGTACCGGATAACAAAACTTTCATGGAGGAGAATGGATTATGATAGAGACTTTAACCCTTATCAGTGTTATTGCAATCCTTGTTTTGTTCACTTTTTTGTTCATCATCTCTCGTTATCGTAAATGTCCTTCGGACAAGATCATGGTCATATACGGAAAAGTGGGATCAAGGGATGGAACGGCTTTATCAGCCAAATGCATCCACGGCGGTGCCGCTTTCATATGGCCGATCATACAGGCCTACGAATACATGGATCTGACACCAATGTCCATCAGTGTGGATCTTGAAAACGCCTTGAGTAGACAGAATATAAGGATTAATGTTCCTTCCCGCTTTACGGTTGGTATCTCAACCGAGCAAGGCGTCATGCAGAATGCAGCAGAACGCCTTCTGGGTCTTAAGCTGACCGAGATTCAGGAGTTGGCCAAGGATATCATATTCGGACAATTGCGCCTTGTTGTCGCTACCATGGATATTGAAGAGATAAATACCGACCGTGATAAGTTCCTGGAAGCGGTATCAAGGAACGTCGAGACTGAACTCAAGAAAATAGGACTTCGCCTCATAAACGTGAACGTTACCGATATAACTGATGAATCCGGATACATTGAGGCACTTGGCCGTGAAGCTGCTGCCAAGGCCATCAACGATGCCAAGAAATCTGTTGCGGAGAAGAACAGGGACGGTTCCATTGGCGAGGCCAATGCCAGCAGGGATGAGAGAATACAGGTTGCTGCTGCTAATTCTGAGGCTATAAAAGGTGAGAACGAAGCCCAGGCTGATATTGCTCAGTCCAATGCCATTCTTCGTGAACGCCAGGCTGAGGCGCTGAAGCGTGCTACCTCCGCAGAGAGAATACAGAAAGCAAAAGCCCTCGAAGAGGCATATGCGGCTGAGCAAAAAGCGGAGCTTGCCCGCGCCGACCGTGAAAAGGCTACCCAGGAAGCGGATATTCTTGTTAAGAGCGAGATTGAGAAAAGGCGCATTGAACTTCAGGCCGAAGCAAGGGCAGAGGAAGCGAGAAGGCTTGCCAAGGGTGAGGCCGATGCTATATTTATGAAGATGGAGGCTCAGGCTCGCGGTATGCAGGAATTGCTGACCAAGCAGGCTCAGGGCTTTGCACAGCTTGTTGCGGCTGCAGGAGGCAATGCAGCTGATGCCACCAGAATGATGTTGGCGGATAAGATGGAAGATCTGATGAGTATTCAGGTTGAGGCCATCAAGAACCTCAAGATCGATAAGGTAACTGTTTGGGACAGTATGAATGGCAAGGACGGCGCACCAGCTACTGCAAACTTCCTTTCCGGTATGTTGAAGTCCATACCACCCATGAATGAGATGTACAAGATGGCAGGGCTGGAGCTTCCCGAATATCTGGGCAAAGAGATAAAGGAGCCGGCTGACGTGAAGAGTTCATCGGAGCCTGAAGTCCCGGACGAAGCTGAAGCTGAAAAGTCAGAATAACCAGATAGTGCATGTCCGGTGATACATCAAACCCCGGCGATTAAATTCGCCGAGGTTTTCCAAATCAGATTAGTCCAAAATACATGAGTGTTCTGGGGAATATGTCTGAGATCTATGAATTCAGGCATATTCCTTGATTTTTTTTATGACTAAACGTAATATAAAGGAGGAAAGACCAGCCAGTAGAGGATCATTGATGGCCCAGGAGATAAAGGATGCAAAATAAGATAAAAAGAATTCTTATCAGGCTTGAGTCCCTCATGGTATTCAGAGACCTGCTAAAGGACGAAGTTGTCAAAAAATTTATTCAATTACTTGAAACCTGTGATAAAAAGCAGAGTTCCAAGGAATTTGTCAGTCGTTATTCGGATTTTCTCCACCATCTGGTGGAGCATAACATGATGCTCAAACTATCCGAAGTCTGTTCATTTGGTGATTATTTGATCCATGCCATTCTATACCGTGAAAATTCAGTAAGCAAAATGGCGGAACAGGTAAGTCCCGGGCAGCTTCCGGATTGGATGCCCCGTGAATTGACAAAGGAACTCAATATTCTAGGGGAGCTGGCAGCCCTTTCTTCCCCCAGGATCAAATCCGAATGGTTCCACAACCATGAGCCTGAAGAAATCATCAGTGACCTGCCCGAATGGGAGGCCTTCCCTAAAATGTACAGCATTTTTGAGCCTGATAAGCCCTGGGGCGAAGGCTCAGCCCGTTTGCTTGATTTCTACAGCAAGTATGGGTCGGGTATCTTTGCCCGTTATAAGGGGTTTATATGGGAACGTAGCGGTGATCAGGGAAGCCTTCGTGGCGTGGATGATCCCGACCCGGTCAGACTGAGTGATTTTATAGGTTATAAGCTGCAAAGAAATGAGATTGTGGAGAACACCCTTCGGTTTATTAAGGGCTACCCGGCAAACAACCTGCTACTTTACGGAGACCGGGGCACTGGTAAATCCTCAACGGTTAAGGCACTCCTAAACGAATATTATGATCTCGGCCTTCGCATTATTGAAATACCCAAGGAGTTTTTGGCTGATTTCGGTCAAATCCTGAGGATGATCCGGAACAGGCCTCAAAAGTTTATTGCTTTTATAGATGATCTTTCCTTCAGTGATGAAGAGAGCAGTTATACCGCGCTAAAAGCGGTTCTTGAGGGAAGTCTTGAGAACCGGCCTGAAAATCTTCTTGTATATGCAACTACCAACAGAAGGCACCTTATAAAGGAGAGGTTCAGTGACAGAGCTGGGCTCGCATCTGGTCAGGCTGATGATGAGATCCATGCGGCGGACACCATGGAAGAAAAACTGTCCCTGGCCGACCGCTTTGGCATGACCATCACCTTTACAGCTCCGGATCAGGAAGAGTACCTTACAATTGTGGAAGGACTGGCAGATAAACGAGGTATCAGGATTGATAAGGACGTACTGCACAAGAAGGCTATACAATGGGAGATGCTGTACAACGGGCGTTCTCCAAGGACGGCATTGCAGTTCATCAACTGGCTGGAAGGTCAACAAAAAATGAACAGGGAATCAGGAGGCTAGGATGATGGTCAGATTAGGCAAAGTATTCATACTGACTGTTGTCTGCGTCCTGGTCTCGGGTATTCTATTCAGCAGTCAGGTAGCGGATGAGCAGGTTGTCAATGCCAGCATCACATCTTTCAGCGAATATATGCCAGGAGGTAAAACTGCTGATTCAGTGTTAATTGAAATGGCTGCGGCAGGGCATGAATATCAGCCGGATGAAATTTTCGGGGCTGAATTTGGGACTGCCGGGTTTATTGGAGAAACGGAAAGAGGCCCTGAGACACCACAGCTTGTGACTAGTTTTGAAGAGTATGCAAGAATCTACGGCAGCCACCCCGGAAGGTCCTTTATGCCATACGAGGTAAAAGGCTATTTTGATAATGGCGGACGACGACTCTATATAGCCCGGGTTATATCTCAAACCGCCGAGACAGCCCAGGCCGGACTTAAAAGAGGGAAGAAAAACGCCTGCACAGTGCGCGCAATCAATGCCGGGGAATGGGGAAACCGGGTTGCGGTGAAGGTCCTTCAGGGTATGAATTCTACAGAATCGGATCCCACCTTCAAATTGGAGGTATTATGCTTTACACGTAATAAATTCATCTCTATGAAATCCAACAAGCCTGATCCTGCCCTTGCCGATATAATTGAGGTCTACAATGATGTTTCCTTAAATGAAGGGTCCCCATATTACTATGAGAACGTTATCAACCAAAATTCGGCATTGATAAGGATGGATATTGCGGAAGATAATGATGGCAGCATAATACCCGATGCCGCCGATAAACCTATCTGGCTTTCAGGAGGTTCGGATGGTGATGTGCCGGTTCTGGAAGACTTTTTAGGAAGTGATGGGCTGGACTTAAATGCTGCAACCGGTCTTAAGGCTCTTGAAAAGATAAGTACTGTTTCCACTCTTTATTCTCCCGTATCCTGCCAGTATGATGGACTGGATCAGGCTTTGATACAGCAATGCGAAGCTCTGGGTGACAGAACAGTCATTCTGGATACGGCATTTGACGATCCTCATCCCACCCCCTGGAGCTGCCTGATAAGTAGCTATGTATCATGCTATTCACCATGGATACAGATTACTGGGCCTGACTCAAAGGATATCATGGTTCCGCCCGGAGGATTCATTGCGGGTCTTTACGCCAGGAACGACTATGTTAAAGGACCCGACAAGTTACCGGTCAATGAAGTCCTGGTGGGTGTAACCGGAGTGGAGATTCAGCTTTCGCCCCAGGCCAGAAAAGCCTTATCCATCAGAAGGATAAACCCCATCACAGAGATTCCGGGCATTGGTTACGTCGTGGATGAGTTCATGACATTGTCGGATTTAGCTGACGATTATGGATCGCTCAGTTTCAGGCGCTATATTAATTTCATTAGGGATTCCATAAGCACCAGTCTGTTTTGGGTATCCGGCCAGGAATGGACACAGGATCTTCAAAGCACAATAAAGCTCAGCATAGAGGATTTCCTGGACAGGGAGTGGAAACGCGGGGCGCTTCTGGGAAGCACCCAGATAGAAGCCTATTATGTCAAGGTTGATCCTCAGCAAACAGCAGACAGGGAGGGTCTTCGGCCTTCTGTAGCCATAGAGGTGGGAGTTGCCCTCAAAGAGCCGTCACAGTTCTTTGTATTTAGTATCATAAAATAACCAGAGAATCTAACATACACAAGCCGAATCATCCTGTTCTTAACTTATTTAAGCCGTATTCATCCGGCTTTTTTATGCCTTACTTCCATCATATTTCTTGAGAATTTTTCATATGTTTCATATTTGCCCTTTGAACCGCTCATAATAAGAAGGCATTGAGAAAAGGACAAAGGGTGATAGCATGGATATGTTTTCAAGTTATCGTTTGGTCAAGGTTGAAGACGGATATGATCTGGAACTGTATATTGACAATCCGGCCATGAATGATGTGGAATTTGCCGAGGAATTTAACAGGATTGATCCGGAGAACAGGCAAAGACTTAATCGTAATATCCTTGACTACATCGGCGAGAAATTTCCGGGAATCAAAATCCGAATGGTCAAGGTCATGGTTGGATCCCTGCTTCTGGCCTCATTCCTCTATACTGCTCCCATCCAGGCCGGAGCGGCCTCATATGCTGACACCCAAGCTAAAACTACCCAGAGTGCACGGCCGGAGGGCGACTACGACTATTCAGCCAAAATCAGTATAAATGGTCAGCTACAATCATTTGGCAGCAAACCATTCTTCTATAATTACACAACCTATGTGAACCTTTATGAGTTTGGCAATAAGATAGGAGCCAGTGTTTGGTGGAACGATTCTTCCAATACGGTAGGTATCAATAAAAATGGAGTGCAGATAGCATTTATGCGGGGCTCTTCCCTGGCAAGGGTTAATGGAAAACAGGTTTCCATGCCCAAATCCCTGGTGGTGAATGGTGTTACCTATGCACCGTTAAAATTTATAGCAGAAAACCTGGGCTACCATGTGACCCTTGATAGCAGTACAGATACAGTCATGGTCAACAGTAGAACAAGTCAGGCCGAGAAGGCTGGTGTTTACACTGTTGCAGCCGGGGATTCCCTGTGGAGTATAGCCCAGCGCTATAATACATCGGTCGAGAATCTGAAGAGTATAAACAATTTGACATCGGATGTGATATACCCCGGTCAAGAACTATACTTGCACAGAACCCATTCGGTTAAGTCCGGTGACACCCTGTGGCGTATAGCCCAGAGCTATGGTGTTAACGTAGCTGACATAAAGAAAGCCAACAATCTTACATCGGATATGATCCTGGTGGGGCAGACACTCATCATACCAGGAACCACAGCTCAGGCACCCGCGCCTGCTCCTGAAAAGCCATCGGCGGTAACCTCATGGCCAGATGTGACATATATAGTGCAGCCCGGAGATACTGCCTCTTCCATCGCAAAGAAGTTTGGCGTCAGTCAGCAGGATCTGATGAAATACAACTATATGCAGCCCGACGAATGGTTTAATGCCGGTGAAAAGATTGCCATCTCCGGCTATGCACCCAGAACCTATACCGTAACACCGGGACAGGACAGTGCGCCGGCAAGAAAGGGCGCGCTTGTGGATTGGTATACAGAAGGAAAATATCTGATAAAAAGGAACAGCACCTTTACCGTTGTGGATGTGGAGACAGGAAAACAGTTCAAAGCTGTGATGATTGGCGGCTACAACCATGTGGATATTGAACCTGCCACCCGTGCCGATACAGAAATCATGAAAGGACTGTTTGGTACATGGAAATGGTCTCCCAGGGCGGTTGTGGTCCATATCAACGGGATGAACATAGCAGCATCCCTGTCCGGTATGCCCCATGGCGCCGATACCGTAACCGATAACGGAGTAAATGGTATGTTTGATATGTATCTGAAGAACAGTACATCCCACAGCAGCAGTACCTCCAAAGTCTATATCCAGGAGCATGCCAATATGGTGCTGAAGGCTGCCGGGCATTAATCAGACAGCCCTTATTTTATACCCATTCTATTGTATTCTGTGTACTCATGGATTATAGTATATTATGGTCGATGTTTGCACAGCTGTTGACCCTTGATGCTTTCTGGACATCCCGCCTGAAAAGAAGGAAGAAGGCGGGTTGTGTTGCGAATTGGAATGGTGTAGTTTAGGGGGAGATGTTGCTCTTTGGTCTTTTCAAGCTTAGTCTTTTTGTGTATTTTCCTGCCCGTCAATCTGTTTCTCTATTTCATTATCAAGAACAGAACCTGGCGTAACTGGATTTTAATATTATCTTCTCTCTTTTTCTACGCGTGGGGTGAGCCTGTTTGGATCACTGCCATGATCTTCAGCGGGGTGTTTGATTACTTCAACGGCCTGATGGTTGAGAAATATCATGGGACAAAAAAAGCAAAGTTTTTTGTAGCCCTGTCTATCACTGGTAATCTGCTGCTTCTGGGTGCTTTCAAGTATTCGGGCTTTTTTGTGGAGAATATCAATGCACTGTTGGACATCAACCTGAATGTGCCCCGCTTTTCCCTGCCCATTGGCATATCTTTTTACACATTCCAAACCATTTCCTACGTGGTGGATGTGTACAGGGGGGAAGTGAAGGCTCAAAGGTCCCCATTCAAGTTCATGTTATTTGTCTCCCTGTTCCATCAATTGGTGGCAGGACCCATTGTCCGGTACAGTGATATAGCAGCCGAGATTGAACACAGAGAGGTCACAGCAACAGGATTCAGCGAAGGGGTTAACCGATTCATCATCGGTCTTGGCAAAAAGGTTCTTATAGCCAATACGGCAGGTGAACTGGCTCTCTCCTTCCTTGGCACAGATTATGAAAAACTACCGGTAGCCGGCGCATGGCTGGGAATTCTGCTCTATGCCTTTCAGATATACTTCGATTTTTCCGGGTATTCGGACATGGCCATAGGTCTTGGCCGCATGTACGGTTTTACATACAAGGAGAACTTTAATTACCCGTACATATCAAAGAGCGCCACCGAGTTCTGGAGAAGGTGGCATATCTCCCTGGGCAGTTTCTTCAGGGATTACCTCTACATACCCCTGGGTGGAAATCGAAGGAACCACGCCAGAAATCTTTTAGTAGTATGGTTTTTGACAGGGCTGTGGCATGGTGCCAGTTGGAACTTTATCATCTGGGGGCTATACTATTTCGTGTTTGTTTTTGCAGAGAAGCTCTTCCTCAAAAAACTGCTCGACAGGATACCGGCCTTCTTTTCACGTATCTACCTGCTTCTGATAGTCCTCGTAGGCTGGGTGTTCTTCTACCATATTGATATGGGGGAGGGCCTACGGTTTTTGGGAGTGATGTTCGGAAGAGCATATGCCTTTACCAATAGTGAGGTATCCATCCTCTTCAGGGGCAACGCACTATTTTTAGTATTAGCCGTTATCGCATCAACACCGCTTGCTAAAAGGCTGTTTGAAGCAGTTAAGACATATTTTCTGGGAAACCGGGCAAGGGTTGTCTTTATGGATCGTGTGTTTAAGCCTGTTATCAACATATTCATCCTTGTCCTGTCATTGGCTTTCCTGGTAGGCCAGAGCTATAACCCGTTTTTGTATTTCAGGTTTTAATAAGGAATTTGGAGATTGTCATGAAAAAACTCAGATTGGATGCTATTGCTTTTATTCTGATATTGGGAGGGCTGGGACTTGTAAACCTTTTAAATGTGAACAAGCCCACAGTTTCCGCACTGGAAAACAGGATGCTTAAAGGAAGACCAACCCTTACTGTTTCATCCGTTTTTAGCGGTGACTTTTTCAGGGATTTTGAGGATTATTACAGCGATACCTTCATCAACCGGGACAGCGTTGTTAAAGTGTGCCGTGATATCAAAGATTCAATGTCACTAAACGAGCCGGGGGTGACCCTGGTGGTGTCCCGTGAACAGAACGCGCCTATTAATGTAAAAACTCCTGATACTACACCCCCACAAGAGAATCCTTCGGCATCCAAACCAACCACTCCGCCAGACATAAACCCGGGTAATTCCGATGAAGAAGCGACATCTCCCACGCCCGATCCCACACCCACACCGCCCAGAGAATTCGGCGATGATGAAACCGTGGGCTATTACCTGATTGTTGACGGAAAGGCTGTGCAGCTCTTCAAATTCAACCGTGAAGGCATGGACTACTATGCCGAGGTTTTAAACAAATATCATGATGGGCTGGGGGATGATGTCACCCTGTATTCCATGATACCTCCCACGGCCAGTGAATTCATTAAGCTTAGGAAGTATTCCGATATCACTGACTCCCAGAATGATGCCATGGACTATCTGTACGGCCGGCTCGACCCAGGAATAGTGACGGTTAATGTCTATGATGCTCTCAATCAGCATAAGGACGAATACATATACTTTAAGACAGACCATCACTGGACGGCTCTGGGAGCCTATTACGGATATTGTGCCTTTATGGAGACCACTGGCAGGGAGCCTGTGCCCCTGAGCCGTTATGAAACTGTAAAGGTTGAAGGATATCTTGGGAGCTCCTACACCAAGACACTTAACAAGGAGTTGGAGAAAAACCCGGATACCATAGATTTATATCTTCCTTTTACAAACCATGAATATATCATGTATAACGGGAATTCGGAAGAAACCGCTGAACTCATCGATATGAGCTATGCCGAAGGTTCCAGTGATAAATACCTGATCTTTATGAGCACGGGTGGAGCCACCTGGTCTGTTATAAAAACCGATGTCCACAACGGAAAGAAGATTATGGTGATGAAGGATTCTTTCGGCAATGCATGGGTTCCCTTCCTTCTGCCCCATTACGAAGAGATCTATGTGGTGGATGCCAGATTCTACAGCAAATATACCACTGGCATGACCATACCCGAATTCATTGAAGAACACGGCATTCAGGAGTTGGTATTCCTGTTCTATATGGAAGACGTGAACTGGACCAAGTTTATGAATGGAGTTGAGAGTCATCTGAACTGAATTGGGCAGGGTCAGGATCATGATCTGCCAGGCCGTGGAACAGGTGAATGGTTATAAAAAAGCCCCGTGCAGGCATTTTGGTTGTCCTGCAACGGGGGTTTATATTAAACAGTATACATCCTCATCCGAGAATGGCCTTCAGATCCTGTTCAGGAGTGCTGATGGGCTTGATGCCGAACTTCTCAACCAGTACATTCAGTACATTGGAGGAGAAGAAGGCAGGAATGGATGGGCCTATATATATATTCTTCATGCCCAGAGCTAGGAGAGTCAAGAGAATGCATACTGCCTTTTGCTCATACCAGGAGAGAACCAGGGTCAGCGGCAATTCATTGATATCACAGTTAAAGGCCTTTGTAAGCGCAAGAGCAACCTGAATGGCCGAATAGGCATCATTGCACTGTCCCATATCCATGATTCTCGGCAGGCCGCCGATCTCTCCGATATTGAGGTCATTGAATCTGTACTTGCCGCAGGCAAGTGTCAGAATAACCGTATCGTCAGGAGTTTGCTTCACAAAATCAGTGTAGTAGTTTCTGCCTGTTTTGGCTCCGTCACAGCCTCCAACCAGGAAGAAATGCTTGATGGCACCAGTTTTTACGGCCTCGATAACCTTATCAGCTACACCCAGAACAGCATTCCTGGCAAAGCCTGTCATAAGTTCTGTGCCGCCATTGATACCGGTCATCACATGATCCTCGGAATAGCCGCCAAGCTCAAGAGCCTTTTTAATAACAGGCGTGAAATCCTTGTAACCTGTATGATCAGCCTTTATATGGATCAGTCCCGGATAGCCCACAACGTCTGTGGTGAAAATCCTATCGCTGTAGTTGGGTCTGGGCGGCATCAGGCAGTTGGTTGTAAAGAGTACAGCACCTGGTAGATCAAGGAACTCTTTCTGCTGGTTCTGCCAGGCTGTTCCGAAGTTGCCCTTGAGATGGGGATGCTTTTTGAGTTCCGGATAACCATGGGCAGGAAGCATTTCGCCATGGGTGTAGATATTGATTCCCTTTCCTTCTGTCTGCTCCAGAAGCATTTTCAGATCCAGAAGGTCATGCCCGCTTATAACGATGAAGGGACCCTTCTCAATGATGGTGGAAACCTTTACAGGTACAGGATGACCATAGGCCGAAGTATTGGCCTCGTCAAGAAGCTCCATGCATCTGAGGTTGATTTGTCCGAACTCCATGAGCAGATCCAGCCATTCTTCAACGGTATGCTCCTCGCCAATGGCGCGCATGCCCTTAAAGAACCACTCATTAACCCCATGATCCTCTTTACCCAACACCCTGGCATGATGCGCATAAGCTGCCATGCCACGGATTCCGAGAAGGAGAGTAGAGCGCAGGGATACCACGTCGGGATCTCCATTCCAAAGATCGCTTTCAGAGAGGTTTTCAGCGCCTCCCAGCTTTGTCTTTTCCTCCTCAATCTGTCTCTTGAGTTCATCGATCCTATCCGGGTCAAAATTTACATTGGTGATGGTAGTAAACAAACCACTAACCATGAGCTCAACTGCCTTTTTTGACGGATTTCCCGCAGATGCTGCTCTGGCCAGACCAACCAGGGCGCCTGTCAGGGCATCCTGCTTGTTGGAAACCAGGGCAGTTTTACCGCAAGCACCGACTCTGGTACAGCCTTTTCCACCCGCTGTCTGTTCGCATTGGAAACAAAACATTTCTGACATAAATACATTCCTCCTTGTATTAATCGTTTAGTATAGTTCCATCGGTTCCAATGGTGACAACCTGCCAGGGTACCAGTTTGCCGCTGTTGAGCAAAGCATTCTTTACAGCATTTACAATGCCGCTGCAGCAGGGTACCTCCATGCGGAGAACCGTGACGCTCTTGATGTTGTTCAGTCTGAGAATATCAGTAAGTTTTTCGGAATAATCCCCTTCATCCAGCTTGGGGCAACCGATAATGGTGATCTTGTTCTTCATAAATTCCTCATGTACGTTGGCATAGGCATAGGCGGTGCAATCAGCAGCCACCAAAAGGTGTGCGTTCTCAAAATAGGGAGCGTTGACCGGTACCAGCTTGATCTGGCAGGGCCATTGTCTGAGCTGGGACTGGGGCTTTTGGGGTTGAGTGGTTACAGTCGGTTTGGTTTCAGCTTCCTGACGTCTGATAAACATTGCCCGGCTTCCGGGACACCCACCCGCATGCATATGCTGGACTTTCTGCGCCACAGCCTGCCTCTGTTCCATATTCTTTTTTACAGCTTCTTCGTCAAAGGGATCGGCTTCTCTTTCCTCAATGGTTATGGCACCAGTGGGACACTCGGGCAGACAATGGCCTAAACCGTCACAATAAGAGTCGGATACCAGTTTGGCCTTTCCGTCCACAAGCTGCAAAGCCCCTTCATGACATGCATTGATGCACAGGCCGCAGCCGTTGCATTTATCTTCATCGATTCTGATAATATTTCTTTTAACTTTCATGGCTATTCACTCCTTGCTCATTCATCCTTGCAGTGTCATTATAAGTGGAAAACACATGGATATCGGTATCCTTGGCTACAAAAATGAACTTTTTTCACCAGTATTCTACCGGTTGATACAATGTCTGTGAATAGCAGTTTATATATATACCCCCTTGATTACAGAAAAAGCATAGGCTACACTGAATTTAAATAATGTGTTTATTGGAACTAATAGGATATATTAATTACTAAACGGATGCTGGAGGTAGCAATGAAAAAAGAGATGATCTTTCATACCATGGACGTGGAGGAAGTGATTCGATCTCTTCATTCCAGCCCAGAGGGTCTGGCCGAATCCGAAGTGAAGAAAAGAATGGATGAATACGGCCCTAATGAATTGGAAGAGGGCAATAAAAGAAGTCTTTTAATGATGTTTTTAGAACAGTTTAAAGATTTCATGGTCATTGTTCTTATAGTGGCGGCAGTCATTTCAGCAACCATAGCACGGGAACTGGCAGATGCCGCCATCATACTTTTTGTGGTGATTCTCAATGCAGTGCTGGGTGTCATTCAGGAGAACAAGGCAGAGAAGGCTCTGGCTGCACTTAAAAAGATGTCTTCTCCTCATGTAAAGGTCAGGAGAAACGGAAATGTAAAGCAGATTAAGACTGAGGAGCTGGTTCCCGGGGATATTGTCCTTATTGAGGCGGGTGACATCATCCCGGCGGATATGCGGCTTTTGGAAAGCGCAAGCCTTAAGATAGAGGAAGCAGCTCTGACAGGTGAATCGGTTCCGGTTGAGAAGATCACAGATTCCCTGGAAGAAAGGGATCTGGTCATCGGAGACAGAAAGAACATGGCATATTCGGGCAGCTATGTGACCTATGGAAGGGGAGTGGGAATCATTACCCAAACCGGTATGAAAACCGAGGTTGGGAAGATAGCCGGGCACCTTGCCTCCGCCGAGACTTCTCAAACCCCGCTTCAGAAAAAGCTGGCCGAAATGAGCAAGATTCTTAGCATAGGTGTGCTGCTGGTATGCCTGGTGATCTTTGGGGTAGGGCTTTTGCAGGGCAGGGATACCATGGATATTTTCATGACGGCAGTGAGCCTTGCTGTTGCCGCTATACCTGAGGGCTTGGTTGCTGTGGTTACCATTGTGCTGGCCATCGGTGTTCAGAGAATGGCAAAGAAAAACGCAATCATCAGAAAACTTTCGGCTGTTGAGACCCTGGGAAGCACCCAGGTTATCTGCTCTGATAAAACCGGAACTCTCACACAGAACAAAATGACAGTTAAAAGGATATATATAAACGGAAATCTGGTGGATGCCGGCGATGCGGATACAAATGATGATCATTTCAGACTTTTTACCAGCGCCATCATGCTGTGCAATGATTCCAAGCTGGATAAAAAGGGGGAGGAAACGAAGGTCATTGGAGATCCCACCGAGACAGCCCTTGTGGACTATGGAACAAAGATGGGGCTATCCATGGAGGAAACTGAAAACAGGTATCCTCGTGTGGCGGAACTGCCCTTTGATTCGGACAGAAAGCTGATGACCACGGTTCATAAAGCCGAACAGGGATTCCTTTCGGTTACAAAGGGTGCCCCGGATGTACTCATAGGAAGGTGTACCCACATTCTCTCCAGCGGTACCGCAAGAGAGCTGACTGATGAGGATATAACTGCCATAAAAAACGCGAATAAGGAAATGGCAGACCATGCTTTGAGAGTTCTGGCAGTGGCTCATAAAAACCTGGACAAGGTGCCGGAAGAGGCAACTTCCGAGATCATGGAAAACCAACTGATCTTTACCGGTCTTGTGGGAATGATAGATCCACCAAGGGACGAGGCGAAAGAAGCCGTGAAGCTTTGTAGGCAGGCGGGTATTCGCCCAATCATGATAACCGGGGACCATAAGGATACGGCAGCTGCCATAGCCAGGGAATTGGGAATAGCGAATGACAGCAGCGAAGTCATCACTGGGAGCCAGCTGAGTGCCATATCCGAGGATGTATTCAATGAAAACGTGGACCGATATTCTGTTTATGCCAGGGTCTCACCGGAGCATAAGGTTCGGATTGTTAAGGCCTGGAAGCTTAAGGGTAAGATCGTTGCCATGACGGGAGATGGGGTGAACGATGCTCCCGCCCTGAAATCTTCGGATATCGGCGTAGGTATGGGCATCACCGGCACAGAGGTTGCCAAGGGAGTGTCCAATATGGTGCTGGCTGATGATAATTTTGCCACCATAGTCCATGCGGTCAAGGAGGGGCGGAGGATTTACAGCAATATCAGAAAGACTGTACAGTTCCTGCTCTCCTGCAACCTGGGCGAGGTTTTCACCCTGTTCATCGCCACCTTATTTCCCACTGTCTTCAGTGAGCATATACTGTTTCCCATCCATATCCTCTGGATCAACCTGATTACAGATACCCTTCCTGCATTGGCTCTGGGTATGGAGCAGGCTGAGCCGGGTATTATGAAAAGACCTCCCAGAGATCCTAAGAGCAGCTTCTTCGCAGAGGGAGTGGGTATTAGTATTATTTACCAGGGGATTCTGGAGGGATGTCTGGTGCTATTGGCCTATATCATAGGAAAGCAGTATTCACCAGAGACAGCCACTACCATGGCCTTTGTAGCGCTGGGGCTCATACAGCTTTTCCATTCCTTCAACACAAGATCCAGTGAGGATTCCATCTTCAGCATCGGACTGTTTTCAAACCCATGGATACTGGGCGCTCTCGCAGTTTCAGCCATCCTTCAGCTTTCGGTCATATTACTGCCATTCCTGAACAACCTCTTCCATGTGGTACCCTTAACTGCGGGACAGTGGCTGACTGTATTAGGCCTGTCCTTCTCAATGATCCCCATTGTTGAGATTGTAAAACTGGTTCAGCGTTCGGTACGAAAAGAAAGACGAGGGAATGCATAGTTAGAGGTCCACAACTGCAGAGAATCGGCCAGGCAGCAGATGCCCAGGCTGGATATTGACCAGACCCTGTGCGGGGAATGAATATTTGTCTGTCACTGGACTCTATGATATCTTAACAGGTACAGCCTGAGAAACAGGGAAGGGTATTATGAATGCCAAAGGGAGTTCTATCATGAAAAAAGCATTGCGTATCGTCGTGACAGTTATTCTTATCATCCTGCTTATTGGAGGCCTGTTTTATAAGATATTCTGGAATGCCCAGGTGGACTTTGTTGTAAATGAAACGACCTTTCCCCTCAGCACCGAACAGAAACTGGAGGATTTTAAATACCTTTTCAGAACCCTGGAGCAGAATTTTCCCTATTTTGAGGTTAAAAAAAGGCAGCACGGTATGGACTGGCTCGCAAGGGAAGAGGAGTTTGCATCCATGATAGCAGGAACAAGCAGCGATGCGGAGTTCTATGAAGCTTTGGAGCGCATACTCATCCTGCTCCAAAACGGGCATACAAATATCATCGAACCGGGTGTTGTGTATGAGGATTATGCACGGATCTACAGTGGATCTACCCCCTGGTCCCAGATATATAACGACAACAGGGTAAGGGGGGCTTATGACTACTGGGATACGGTCATTGCCAAATCCGATACGCTATGCCTTCCTGTTTCCTTCAAGTACATAGAGGGTGAATACTATGCATGGAGAAATCCTGTTGAACCTGAAGGTTCTCCCGAGGACTTCGGAATACCTTCAGGTTCCAGATTGTGTGATGTAGGCAGCATCAGCGTTGATGACTATGTAGAAAATCTCGTTTACTCCCGATTCCTGAGATATGACAGGTTGAGGGGAAAGGCAAAGGTCAACACGCTGATCATCTATTCTGACAGTCCGGTTCAGTTGGGTTTGGAGACTCCAACCGGGGACAGGGTGGATGTAGTGGTTGAGCCGGGAATTCTTTCAAATACAAGAAGTGTGGGAACAGGCCTTCCGGAGCACCTTTTCTCAACATTCAAGAATGAAGAGGATGGCATTGCCTACCTCAAACTGCCTTCCTTCTCGACATTTTATGTTGATAAGGATGCACCTGGAATCAGGACTTTTCTTGAAGAGATAAAGGATTATAAGAGTCTGATTATTGATATCAGAGGCAATGGGGGAGGAAGCACCCAGTATTGGGAGAGGAATATTGTTGCGCCGCTGACCGATAAAGAATTGACGGCAAAATGCTATGTGCTGTTCAGAGACTCATCCTACCTCAAGCCTTTTCTGAAACATAAAATGTTGTATCATTACCTTAAACTCAAGGATCTGAACAGTCTAAGCATCGGGGATTATTCTCCTGAATACTATTTTTCAGATGGCAGGGGCCGTTACAAAGAAATAGTATACACGGTGGGTCCGAATAATCCTGTGGGATTTAAAGGAAGGATATTCCTTCTGGTTGATGATGCTGTATACTCGTCCTCAGAATCCTTTGCGATGTTTGCAAAGACAACGGGATGGGCGACCTTGGTAGGGACCGATACGGGAGGGGACGGGATTGGCTTTGATCCCATACCATTGGTATTACCAAACAGTGGCCTGATCATAAGATTTCCCGGTGAGATGGGTCTTAATCCTGATGGAGCAGTAAATGAGGAAGACAGGACCAAACCCGATGTCTATGTGGAACAAACCCTAGAGGATTTTCTGCTTCAGATACAAAAGCAGGATACAGGGCATGACCTGGCTAGTATAATGGATTATGATACAATGCTGAGAAAGGCCTTTGAACTGGCAGGGTTCTCATATTAAACGGTTAAGTGAGATTATAAGTTATGACGAATCTGATTATTCGGCTATTTATTAAAGACTATGAAAACACCAGTGACCCGGTGGTCAGGAGGAGGTATGGCGGGGTTTCTTCATTGACGGGGATACTCTGTAATCTTCTGTTATTTGGTGCAAAGATGGTTATCGGAATCCTGGCACGCAGCATTGCCATTACGGCTGATGCTGTCAACAATCTTTCCGATGCCGGGTCTTCGGTTATCACCCTTATCGGATTCAAACTGTCGGCCAAACCGGCGGATAAGGAACATCCTTACGGACATGCCAGGATTGAGTATATATCAGGATTCATCGTCTCCATTATCATCTTTTTGCTCGGCCTGGAACTTATCAGATCTTCTGTGGACAAGATCATCAATCAGGTTCCTGTCTATTTCAGCTGGGTTATCGTAGCCGTGCTGGTTATGTCCATGGGGGCAAAACTTTGGCTGGGTATGTTCTATAAGAAAATGGGGAAAGCAATAAATTCCACTGCCCTGGCAGCTGCATCAGTGGACAGTATCAACGATGTGGTGGCTACCGGTGCCGTCCTGATGGCAACAGTGTTTGCAGGTCTGACCGGCATCCAGATCGATGGTTATATGGGTATAGGCGTAGCCCTGTTCATTATTATTTCAGGTATTGGTCTTATCAGGGAAACCTTGAGCCCTCTTCTGGGGGAGGCTCCGGATGAAACCCAGGTGAAAAAAATTGAGGATAAGCTTAAGAGCTATGAAGGGGTCATAGGATTCCATGACCTGGTTATACACAACTACGGTCCTGATCGCTGCTTTGCTACGGTGCATGTGGAAGTACCGGCAGACAGGGATATTCTTGAAAGCCATCATATCATTGATACAATGGAAAAGGATTTTGGCACCGATATGAACATCCACATGGTCATTCATATCGACCCTGTTGTAACAGGCGATGAGCGTCTCGATCAGGTTAAAGAGGTTGTTGAAGATATTTTGAATAATATAGATCCCGATCTTTCCATGCATGATTTCAGAGCAGTTTTTGGGAAGCAACATTCTAAACTGATATTTGAAGTGACGGTTCCACCTTCCTTTAAGGCTGACAATGAGGATCTTATCTATCGGATCCGCCGGGATATTCAACGCTATAATCCCCAGTATAATTCGGTTATTACCATTGACAAGAACTATATTTCAAGCACTCACCATGAATGACTGACATTCAAGAGGGTAAGACATCCCGGGTAGACTTTCTTCATGCGTTTTGATAGCATTGTGATAGTGATGATATGGTAATATAACCCAAGATATTTGGAATGGAGCGAATCTGGTATGAAAAGCTTTTTTTCGGGACTTGCATTCTTTATTCTAGGTTTGTTTTTGATCACGCAGAATACCATTGTCAAAACCGGTTTTGGTTTCAGGGGATTGTTCGGCAGTTTCAATCCGCCCTTCGGTCTGTTGCTGCTTCCGGTAATAATAGGCATAATACTGCTATTTGCTATGAAAAGGCAGATCTGGGGCTGGATACTGATTGCCATCGGTTTTGTGACCATCTTTACAGGTCTTCTGATGGGTCTGGAGATCTATTTCAAACCAACCACCCTGTACATTACCATTCTGATGTTCGCATGTGTTGCGGTGGGTATTGGTCTTATGATCGCGGGTGTAATACAAACTAAGAAAAAATAAGTACATACAGAAATATGAATCACTCTTCAGACAGGACAAGTAAGGCTATGGTGCCCGACCAGGTTCGGGAAGAAAGTATTAACTGCAGAGCCATAGTATGTTAGAATCATGATATTACCGGTTTGGAAAAAATAAGCACCGGGAGGAAGTTTATCATGCTGTTTCCCATAACCGTGACATCGATCCTCTTTTCCCTGGGTATTATTCTGTTGGGTTGTTTCATTGTCGCCAGGTACAGGGATGTCTATGAGAAGATCAAGATTCCTCTTGCAATCATAACCTTTTTTAGCGGCCTTGTGCTGTACATAATCGGCTATTTGCCTGATCATGTGATACAGGGAAATCCGCCTGTTCAGGGGCAGCCCTCTCCGGATGCTTCTGCCATTGCTCTCAGGGCTCTTTTTTCAACCTGCAGAATTTTCATACTGGAGAATGATTTTGGCGAAATCAGCGAAATTTTACGGAACGATACCATTTATTCACTGTTGTTTCATCTGGTTCACGCTCTGGGATTAATGATTACCGTACTGACCCTCCTTTCCCTGTTTGGATTACATATCATATCCCGTATACAGCTTCTTTTTTATCGATCTTCCGAGACCTATGTCTTTTGTGGTCTGAATGAATATGCCTACCACCTGATCCGAAGTCTCAGGGAGAATGGCAGGGATCGCTGCATTATTGTCATTGAAGGTTTGAAACAGAGCAGCGAGGAGGAAGAGGTTCTGGTGAAGAAAATCCGCGAGAACCAATGTATACTGATAGACCGAAATGCCGGGGAAGTGGAGAACCTCAGACGGCTCAAACTACCTGCCAGATTCTATCAGAAGCCCCTTCATTTCTTCCTGCTATCTGAGCAGGAAAATGCCAATATTCAAACAGCCATCAAACTGATCCAGAATATCAAAAAGGATAAGACATCTGCCGAAAACCTGACCCTTTATATACATTCTTCCTCTATGAACACGGGACAGATAATGGATAAGATAAGGAAAGAAAATGGGGTTAATGTTGATTTCCGGGTTTTGAACATACCGGATCTGGCGGCGAGGCAATTGATGGATACCTGTCCTGTTCATGAGACAATGGAACTGGATACACGGGAGGCAAGGGTTCATTCGGACTTCACCCTGTTTCTGGCAGGTTTTGGTCCGATGGGTGTTGAAGTTTTGAGAAAAACCCTGTATAGCGGACAGTTTTACGGAGGCCAGTTCAAAGCGGTTGTCACAGACAGCGCCATGAACAGCAGGGAGGGTGTTTTTAACAACCGGTACAGCGCAATAAAAAGTAACTATTCCATACAATTTATTCAGGCAGATCCGGGAAGCAGCGCTTTTTACGATCTGATCCTTCAAAATATTTATGAAATAAACTATATAGTAGTTTGTCTTGAGGACGACAGGCTCAACATGGAAACCGCATTGGAGATTCAACGGCTTTTGCGGCGCAGTGGCGTAAAAAGGCCTGTTACCATTGCTGTACAGATATCGGAATCCGAAGAGTTAAGTCATTATCAGGAGATTGCCCTGATGCCGGACATAAGAATTTTCGGGAGGATCAGCGACATCTTTACCGAATCCATTATCATTAATGAGAGCATGGATAAAATGGCCCGAACCATGAATGCCCTGTTCAACAGGATCTATCATGTGGATCCTGAGGATAACTGGTTTGATCTGGACGAGTTTACCAAAGAGTCCAACCGGTCCGCCGCCATGAATATCAGGACCAAGCTCAGGCTTTTGGGTCTGGACATGGCGGAGGCGGAAGACAGCGATAAACAACCCGTCAGGTTGGAGGAATATCTTCAGGGTAAGAGGCTTGAGAATCTTGCAAAGCAGGAGCACCTGCGCTGGAATGCCTTCCACTTTGCCAGCGGCTGGGTCACATGGGAACTTTCTGAGACCACGGGTGCCAAGAAGGCGAAGGATTCTGTCAATAAACGCCATGCCTGCCTGGTGCCATGGGAAAGGCTTGCGGATGTAACCCGCCGGTTCAGCCAGGAACCCTCCTTTGAAGAGCTTGACTTTATGCAGGTGCGCAACATTTCAAAGATATTGGAGGCATCCGGTTATATTGTATACAAAGCCGATTAGAATGAGTGTAGCCATAGAGTTTTCAACCTTCGGATATGACCAGCGCCATCGGTAATGTTCGAGATAACTGCTCCTTTGGTTTTCTGCTTAGAGGAAGTTTTGAATCCTTATTTGCACAACATAACCCATATGCTATAATAGGGTGGAATTGAAGTTGATGAGGAGGAGTAATGCTATGAAGCATATCAAGACCATTAACGGGAAATCACTGAACCGCGATATTAAAAAGGCCGGCTGCGGAGAATGTCAGACATCCTGTCAATCAGCCTGTAAGACATCCTGCACCGTTGCCAACCAGAAATGCGAAAGGAAATAGGAGAACCTGATCATGAAGGGCATAAAGCCCTTCTCTTGTTTTGGGCGGCCGGGACTGAGATTTTACGAGGTCAGCGGCTGCTTTACCGTAAAGCAGAACTTAAACGTGTTATGGCAGAATCCACATTATTATGATTTATCCCAGGAAGTTGGTGTATTATGATACATGCTTTTAGCATGCACGGCACAAATCTGGTTCTTGACGTCAGCAGCGGTGCCGTACATGTTTTTGATGATACGGCCTTCGAGGTTTTAAAGTGTTTTGACCAGGATGGAAGGCTGAATGATGAAAAACTGTACAAACTCAAAGAACAATTGCCACAGAAGGGGATTCCGGAAGCGGTTGATGAGATTCAGGCCCTTATTGATGAGGGATTGCTATTTTCTGTTGATCCCTATGAGGAATACCTCCCCCAATGGAGCAAACAAACCGTTGTCAAGGCTTTATGCCTCCATATAGCCCATGACTGCAACCTCCGGTGCAAATACTGCTTTGCTGGAACGGGAGAATACCTGGGAGAGAGATCCCTGATGAGCCTGGAAGTTGGGAAAAAGGCCATTGATTTTCTCATCGAAAACTCCGGGAACAGGCGAAACCTCGAAGTGGATTTCTTTGGCGGAGAGCCCCTGATGAATTTTGACGTGGTAAAAGAGATCGTGCACTATGCCCGGTCGAGGGAGAGTGATTCCGGCAAATACTTCCGCTTTACCATAACCACCAATGTCCTTCTTCTGGATAAGGACAAGCGCGACTTTATCAATGAACACATGCACAATGTTGTTCTCAGTATTGATGGGCGTAAAGAAATCAATGATTACATGAGGCAGAGGGTTGACGGAACGGGCTGCTATGACAGGATTCTTCCCATTGCCAAAACCATGGTTGAGGAGCGCGGACATGAGAACTATTATGTGAGGGGTACCTTTACCCGCAACAATCTGGATTTTGGCGAAGACGTTCTCCATCTGGCAGATGAAGGCTTTGAACAGATCTCTGTGGAGCCTGTGGTGGCCTCGGCTGATTCAGGTCTTGACATCAGAGAAGAGGACATACCCAGGATATGGGATGAATATGAGCGGTTGGCAAAGGCCTATGTGGAGAGAAGAGCCAGCGGCAGATGGTTTAATTTCTTTCATTTCATGCTGGATCTTGAGGGCGGACCCTGCATAGCTAAACGCTTGAGGGGTTGCGGCTCAGGCACCGAGTATCTTGCAGTAACGCCTGAGGGTGATCTGTATCCATGCCACCAGTTTGTAGGCCAGCCCCGTTTCATTTTGGGCTCGGTGTTTGAAGGCTTTACCGGGAATCCAGTCAGGGAAGAATTCTTTAGTTCAAATGTATATGAAAAGCCTGAGTGCAGGGAGTGCTGGGCCAAATTCTATTGCAGCGGAGGTTGTGCTGCCAATGCATGGAAATTTAACCAGGACATCAAAAAAACCTATAAGGTTGGCTGTGAACTTGAAAAAAAACGCATTGAATGCGCTCTTTGGATAAAAGCCCAGGAGTTTGACGGCAACTGAGCATCGTTAATGAAAAGGGACAGCTGCGGGCAATATTAAGTTGACTGCCTGGAATAATAAGTTTTATAATTACCTAGATGGCTTGCAAAAGACTGAATAAAAGAAAGAGGATTAGGAGGAAGCTCCAATGAAAGACAACAGGGCTTTTAAATTTTTTGCCATGTTGGTCGTCATCGCTATCCTTTCTTACCTTGCCTTTTTCGGGTTGGGACCTGAAGATGGAAGGATCATCAAGGGTGCGGCTGAGATCAGAACCGGCATTGATATCAGAGGCGGTATCAGCGCCATCATGGTTCCCGATTATCCCGAAGGGACCGAGGGACGCAATGTGGCAGAAGACCTTGCCAGTGCGCGGAGTATTATGGAACTTCGCCTTGACGCACAGGGCATCTTTGATAAGAACATCAATGTAGATGCTACAAACAACCGAATTATCATAGATATTCCATGGGCACAGAATGAAACCAACTACGATCCAAGGGCTGCTCTGGACGAACTGGGAAGCACCGGCCGGCTTACATTCCGAGAAGTCAGCTATGAGGACGCCATGCTTCCCCTTGAACAGATTCCGGCAACCGGACCCATCATTTTAGATGGTGAGGATTTGAAAACTGCTTCCCAGTCCCAGCATCCTCAAACCGGCTACTATAATGTGGATCTGGAGCTTAAGGATTCCGGAGTTGATAAGTTTGCCGAGGCAACAGGCCGTCTGATCGGTCAATTTATTGGGATATTCATCGATGACGAATGTATCTCGGTTCCCAGAGTCAATTCACGCATCAATACCAGCCAATTCTATATTGAGGGCAATTTCAGCCTGGAAGAGGCAAAGACTTTGGCCGACAAGATCCGTTTTGGTGCCCTGCCGGTACCGCTAAAGCCGGTCAGTGTGGACGCTATAAGTGCACAGCTGGGCCAGGGAGCCCTTGACGTCGCTGTTAAAGCAGGAATTGTAGCCTTTGCGCTGATTTGTCTGTTCATGATTGTCCATTACAGACTTCCGGGACTGCTTGCATCTCTGGCACTCTCGGCGCTGGTAGCCCTGCAAATCCTGTTTCTTTCCAATACTGGCATCTCGGTAACACTCCCGGGTATCGGAGGTATAATCCTCTCCATGGGTATGGGGGTTGATGCCAATGTGATCATATTTGAGCGCATTAAGGAGGAACTTCGTTCAGGCAAGACCCTTCGGGCCTCCATCGAATCGGGTTTCAAGCGTGCCTTTGTTGCCATCATGGACTCCAATATAACCACCATTATTGTGGCAATAGTGTTGTTTATTTTGGGTACCGGACCTGTAAAAGGCTTCGGAGTAACCCTTGGCCTGGGTGTGGTTCTCAGCTTCATCACAGCAGTATCCATAACAAAAACACTTATTAAAAACATAACCGCCTTCGGGTTTGCCCGAAATAAAAAACTCTATGGGGTGAAGGAAGGGGGCACCGAGGCATGACTAAATTTGATTTTGTTAAAAACAGAAAGATTTTCTTCACAATCAGCATTGTTATCTTACTAGTATTCCTGGCATTGTTTTTTGTAAACGGCGTGGTGCTTGATATCACATTCCGTGGTGGTACACGAATGTCCCTCGAATGTGAGCAAATGGTTGATGCCAATCTGGCAGGTGTATTGCTGGAACAGACCTTGAACAAGAAAGCTAGCACCAGCGTGATGGAGACCGTATCCGGAAGTCAGGGAGCAACGAAGAGCATCATGCTCAGGATAGACGTGGCCAGTGATACACCGCTGACCCCAGATGAGGAGCAGCTTGTGAAGAATACCCTGGTCAATGAGGGTTTTCCGGTTATTCTGGACAGCCCCAACAACGAGGTGGCCAGCATCGAGCCTTCCATAGGCAGGGAAACATTAAGGAAGGGTCTTTTGGCTGTACTGATTTCTTCGGTTCTCATCCTGATCTATTTAGCGTGGCGTTTCAGCATCATGAGCGGTATTTCGGCGGCGGTCTGTGCGATAATAGCTTTGCTTCACGATTGTGCTATTATGCTGGGGGTGTATGTGGCCTTCAGGATACCATTCAATGATGTGTTTATCGCGGCCATACTCACCATCATTGGTTACTCCATAAATGATACCATCATCATATATGACAGGATCCGTGAGAATGCCAACATCATGCAGAAATCCGACATGGCGACCATCGTCAATGTGAGCATATGGCAGACCCTTTCCAGAACCGTTAATACAACCCTGACCACCCTGATCAGCGTTGTGGTGCTCTATTTCTTTGCGTCTGCCCATAACATCACATCCCTCATGGGCTTCAGCTTATCGCTGATTGTCGGATGTGTCGCGGGAACCTACTCCTCGGTATTCATTGCAGCCAACCTGTGGCATTGGTGGAGATCTAAGCGCATCAAGACAAAAACAGCAAGATAGCAGCTGCGGGGCAAGGTAGAAAAACTTTGCCCCCGGTTTTTATTTTCATATAAGTCTGAAGCATTACGCATGACTTAGTGCACCGTAAAAAGAGCCGGGTATAGCTTCTGGAAACCTGTATCAGCACAGGGAAAGGGATTGAATTTTCCTGTGAAAATTCAGGTGTCAGGCTTCACGAAGTATTTTCTGTGGAACGCTTGACATCAGCTTTTGGATGTGTTAGACTCATTATTGCTTTGCGAGCTTTTTTTTTATGCAAAAAATAAACATGTTGAAGACATAGGGGTGTTCCACAATGAGAGTTAGAATAACCATGGCTTGCACAGAATGCAAGCAGAGAAACTATGATACCATGAAGAATAAGAAGAACGACCCTGACAGGCTTGAAATGAGCAAGTACTGCAGGTTTTGCCGTAAGCACACATTGCATAAGGAAACCAAATAATAAGTTGGGAGTTGTTTATCCATGACCGATCAGAAGGAAAAAGTTAAAATAGGTCGACGCATAGGTAAGTTTTTCAAAGAGATCCGCACAGAGATTAAAAAAGTTATCTGGCCTACAAAACAACAGCTTATCAACTATACTTTGGTAGTCTTTACGGCTTGCCTGGTTGTTGGTGTTGTAATCTGGGTAGCAGATGCCGGATTGGGGCTCTTGTTCAGAACCATATTCGGGAAATAAAAAAGCGGAAGGAGGGCAGGAGCTTTGGTCTCCGCTTTTTAATGGCAGATGAAGCAAGATGGTATGTAGTTCATACCTACTCAGGATACGAGAACAAGGTTAAGGCCAATATTGAGAAGATCGTAGAAAACCGAAAGATGCAGGACTATATACTCGATGTGGTTGTTCCCATGGAAGAACAGATCGAGATAAAGGACGGCAAGAAACGAGCAACCCTCAAAAAGGTTTTCCCGGGCTATGTACTGGTAAAGATGATCATGACCGACGATTCCTGGTATGTTGTTCGCAATACCAGAGGCGTAACAGGGTTTGTAGGTCCAGGATCAAAACCGGTGCCGCTGTCCGACGACGAGATTCGTATGATGGGTGTCGAGCAGTTTGAGACGGTTGTTGACTATGAAGTAGGGGATAGCGTCCGGGTTATCGACGGCCCCCTGGAAAGCTTTATTGGAACCGTCGAAGAGATCAGCATGGACAAGAAAAAGGTACGTGTCATGATTTCAATGTTCGGTAGGGAAACGCCTGTGGAGCTGGATTTTATTCAGATTATGAAGCTCTAAAAGGCTATCCTGCAAAACACGACTATTCGGTTGTGGATTGCGTTTTTTAACAATAAGTTTTTGCAAATTGTTTTCATGTGCATTCAGCACTTGAATAGAGGCCTGAGAATAGACAGGCAAAACACTGGGAGGTGGACTATTTATGGCAAAGAAAGTTTTGGGCTATATTAAGCTGCAGCTTCAGGCAGGCAAGGCTTCGCCTGCTCCACCGGTTGGACCAGCCCTTGGACAGCATGGCGTCAATATCATGGGATTCTGCAAGGAATTCAATGAGAGGACCGCAAAGGATGCTGGGTTGGTTATTCCGGTAGTTATCACGGTCTACGCAGACCGTTCATTCTCATTTATTACAAAGACTCCTCCGGCTGCCGTTCTGATTAAGAAGGCATGCAAGATCGAGAGCGGATCCGCCGTTCCTAACAAGGAAAAGGTGGCCAGGATCTCAAAGGAAGAGGTTCGCAAGATCGCTGAGATGAAGATGCCTGACCTGAATGCGGGCAGTATAGAAACTGCCATGAGCATGGTTGCAGGCACAGCCAGAAGCATGGGCGTCGTTGTCGAGGACTGATGGACTGCCCATCGATGTGGGAGGGATGAATTCCCGATTTTTCAATGACCACAAAGGAGTGATTACTATGAAGAGAGGTAAGAAATACCTTGAAAGTCTCAAGCTGGTAGATAGAACCAAACTGTATGACCCGACCGAAGCCCTGGAAGTTGTTCAAAAAGCTGCACGGGCAAAATTTGATGAAACGGTTGAAGCTCATATAAAGCTTGGTGTTGACTCACGACACGCCGACCAGCAGGTCAGGGGTGCAGTTGTTCTGCCCCATGGTACAGGCAGAACCGTGCGCGTGCTTGTGTTCGCCAAGGGCGAAAAGGCTACCGAGGCTGAGCAGAATGGTGCCGATTATGTAGGCGCTGAAGATCTTGTTGCCAAGATCCAGAACGAAAATTGGTTTGAATTTGACGTAGTCGTTGCAACCCCTGATATGATGGGCGTTGTGGGACGACTGGGTCGTATTCTTGGCCCTAAGGGGCTAATGCCGAACCCAAAGGCCGGAACAGTTACAATGGATGTGGCAAAGGCTATTGCCGACATCAAGGCAGGTAAGATTGAGTACCGTCTCGATAAGACCAATATCATCCATTGCCCCATCGGAAAGGTGTCTTTTGGCACAGAAAAGCTTCTTGACAATTTCCGTACATTGTTGGATGCCATTATCAAGGCAAAGCCGGCAGCAGCCAAGGGTCAGTACCTGAGGAGTGTTACCGTATCATCCACAATGGGACCCGGCGTTCGCATCAATCAGCAGAAAGTACTTGACTGATTGATTTATATCCTATAAAATAACGTTTGTGATTTTAACCGTAGACAGCAGGAATCCCAATGGGTGTAACGTAGATCATCCTGCCGAGGTTTGGAGAAATGTGGTTGAATAACCCTTTCGTCGTCTATGGTTTAGATCGCGAAAGGGTTTTTGTTATGGAATGATTATCGACAGATTCCCTGAACGTTACAGAATAAAGTATTTCATCAAGGAGGTGCTCAAATGCCCAGTGAAAAAATACTGCAGAAGAAGAAGGCAGAGGTGGAGAAGCTGAACAGCAAGCTCACAAATGCCCAGGCGTTTGTTCTTGCTGATTACAGAGGCCTTACCGTCGAGCAGGACACCAAGATGAGAAAGGCTATGCGTGAGGCAGGCGTTGATTATAGAGTTTATAAGAACTCCATCATTCGCTTTGCCGTGAAGGATACCAACCTCAGCGAACTCTCAGACCAACTGGAAGGTCCTACGGCTATTGCCATAAGCGATACCGATCCCATTGCCCCTTCCAAGCTGATTGCCCAGTTTGCCAAAGAATACAACAAACTGGAAATCAAAGCCGGTATGGTTGAGGGTAAGATTCTCGACATTGACGGTGTCAAGGAGCTAGCCCAGACTCCATCCAGAGAGGAACTGCTTGCAAGACTCATTGGCAGCCTGCAAAGCTCACTCTATGGTCTTGCTGCTGCTCTTAACGCTATTGCTGAAAAGCAGGAACAGGCACAGGAAGCCTGACAGATCAGAACTTTTTATCGATTAACCGATTTATCATTGAATAGGAGGATATGAAAATGAGTGAAAAAATAACAAAGTTCATTGAAGAGATTAAAACTCTGTCCATTCTCGAACTTAAGGATCTTGTAAAAGCTATTGAAGAGGAATTCGGCGTTTCAGCAGCTCCTGTGGCTGTTGCAGCAGGTCCTGCAGCAGCAGGCGCAGCTGCTCAGGAAGAGGAGAAGACCGAGTTTGATGTTATCCTTAAGGAAACCGGTGCTGAGAAGATCAAGGTTATCAAGGTTGTTCGCGAGATCACCGCTCTTGGTCTGAAGGAAGCAAAAGAAGTTACCGAAAAGGTACCCAGCACCATCAAGGAAGGTATTTCCAAGGAAGAGGCCGAGGAAATTGCTGCAAAGTTCAAGGAAGTTGGCGCTACCGTGGAAATCAAATAATGTTTTTTCAGGCTATGAACAAGCCGGCTCTGCAGGAGTCCGGCTTGTTTTGTTTTTACGGGTTTGTCAGGTTAATTCTTGCATATAATTAGTATTGAGCATGATTAAATCTCCTTTTCAAATGTAGTGTGAGCAACTTCATTTTACTTGAGATTTCAATTTCATGCTCGTTTTATTTTAAAAAATGTTGGAGCACTTAATCTTTCTGTACCCCAACATTTATTATAGAACCATAAAATAAGATGCCATACAAAAAGGCTTCCGGGTAAAACCCTGGAAGCCTTGGTGCGAAAGGCGGGATTTGAACCCGCACGTCCTTGCGGACACTAGAACCTGAATCTAGCGAGTCTGCCAATTCCACCACTTTCGCATCTTTGCCATCTGCATTAGTCTGTTTGTCAAGCGGATCGGCAGAATTAAGTATACATGAATTTCTTCTGAGAATCAAGAGCCAATATTTATTTTCTTTTCCATCTCAAGGTGGTAAAACACATCACTTTACTGCTTTATTTATCCTTTACCTGTGTCTTCTTCACATCGTATCCAAGAGCTGTTATGGCTTTTTCAACTTCTTCCACCGATAACCTCTCAGGGTCAAAATCAAACTTTAGTTTGCTGGAATTGAACAGAATCTTTACGCTTTCTTTGTCCACACCGTTTAAGGATTTGGTCGCCTTTTCGATCTTTTGCACACAGGATGGGCAGGTTAATGTGTCCAGTTGAATTGTCGCTTTTTTCATTTCACATACTCCTTTCAGTTTCTGTTTATATAGTATTACCTTCTTAACCGATATCTTAAAAGTCGCATCCCATTGAGGATGACGGCCAGAATGCTTCCTTCGTGCACCAACATGCCGATGGACATATTCATCCATTCGCTGAAGAACACGCTTGCCAGAAGGAACAGAACCACTCCGACTGCAATGAAGATATTCTGTTTCATATTTCTTGAGGTTGCCTTGGCCAAACCAAGGGCATGGGGCAGACGGCTGAAATCAGAATTCATTAAAACAACATCGGAGGTTTCAATAGCAACGTCTGTTCCGCCTCCCATCGCAATGCCTATATGAGCCAGAGCCAGGGATGGGCTGTCGTTCACGCCATCTCCAACGAAGGCTACAATTTGACCTTCCTCCTCAATCAGCCTCTTAATATAAGCCGCTTTATCCTCAGGCAGCATGTTACCATGAGCCTCTGTCAAGCCCAGCTCACGGCTTACAGCGTCAACTGTGCCCTGGTTGTCGCCTGATAGCATTACAAGATTCTTAACACCTAATCTTTTCAGCCTGGAAAGGTCTTCTTTTACACCGGGACGGATCTGATCACGGATTCCCATCAAAACCTTCAGTTCTCCGTCTACAGAGGTCAGCACAAGGGAGTTGCCGTTCTTTTCAAAACCGACGATGTCAGCTCTGGCTTTTTCGCACAACGCAACATTTTCTCTTTCCATCACGGCAACATTTCCAACGGCTATACGGTGCCCATTAACACTGGCAACAATTCCACCGCCTTTTACAACCTCAGTGTTCTCCACTGGGGATAGCACGGTATCTCCGATCTCTTCCAGAACTGCCTTTGCCAATGGATGGTCGGATTCACGCTCTATGCTTGCCAGATACCCCAGAGCCTGCTCGATATTATCGCCATAGTATTTTTTCTCTGCAACCGATGGATTCCCCGCAGTCAGAGTGCCTGTTTTGTCAAATACTATTGTATCCAGCCTGCTAAAATCTCCAATTACTTCACTGCCCTTTAAAAGCACGCCATGGCGAGCGCCGTTTCCGATTCCTGCAACATTTGATACTGGAACGCCTATGACCAAAGCTCCGGGACAACCAAGTACAAGAATGGTTATGGCCAGTTCAAGGTTTCGTGAGAAGACCCAGACCAGTATTCCCAATAGAAGAACTGCTGGTGTGTAGTATTTGGAAAACCGGTCTATGAAGCGCTCAGCCTCAGATTTGGAGTCCTGGGCTTCCTCCACAAGCTCAATGATTTTGCCAAAGGTGGTATCTTCACCTACACGATCTGCAACTATCTGAATGGTTCCATTGTCCAAGATCGTGCCTGCAAATACACTGGATCCCTTTTCTTTTGAAACGGGAAGGGATTCCCCTGTGATACTGGCTTCGTTGATACTCCCATCGCCGGACAGAACAGTGCCATCAACCGGTACTTTTGCTCCCGTTTTGACAAGCAGGATATCGCCCACATCCACCTCGTCCACATCAACTTCCTCAAATTCTCCGTTAGCCATTTGCTTTAAGGCGCTCTCCGGAGCCATTTCTGTAAGCTCTTTTATAGCTGAACGTGTTTTGTTCAGCGTACGCTGCTCTAAATACGCACCGAACAGGAAGAGAAATGTGACAATTGCGGATTCTTCAAAGTTTCTTATGAAGAACGCACCGATAACTGCGATAGTGACCAACACGTCAATGCTGACCACCTTAACCCTTAATGCCTGATATGCCTGAATTGCAATGGGCATAACACCTAAAAGAGATGCAATCACCAGGGACCAGACAGCTATAGTCTCATTTTTGAAGCCAAGTTTGCTGGTGAAGGCAATAGCAATTAATATTGCACTCACTAATGCTATTTGGTTTTTCTTTCCGAGTATGAATCTTTGCATCCCATCACCTCCTTGCCTTACATTGCGGTTTTTACCCTAAGACGTTCATCTGATGATCAGTCTTTTTCCTGGTATGCCTGATCCAGCTCGCACAGCATGTTGTAAACTGCCTCATAGCTTTCACATACATCATCGGGAACGGTGTAGCTGTTTGTTATCTCACGAAGTTTGGCAAACTCCTCGTTTAAATCAGGTGTTTCGAAACCCGCTTTACTAATTTTCTCAGCCAATGCGTTGAATGCCGCATGGACATCGTGGAACTCGGGATGGCTTTTACCATGAACCTTGTCCACAATGGGCACATACTGACCGAGGGTTTTTAAATGCTTAGCTGCTGCATCATTGAATCTTTGCTTATTTGCCATTATATCTACCGTCCTCTCTTGATTTATTTTTGTTTTCCTGTGCTTAATATACCATGGTTTGATGAAGAATAATTTGATCTGGATCAAAAATGGAGTTAATAATAAAGGGAGCAGGTATTATGAAACCTTTTTGACCAGATTGATCAGACAAGGGGGAAAAGAAGCTGTAATTATAAATAGGGTCTTCTTATTCAAGCTGACCATCTGCAGCAATAGACGATAAGCATATTCACTGTAAGGGAGAACAAGATGAAGAAAAGAATCATTATCATCACAATCATCGCCATAATTGTCATAGTTACAGCGGTGAATCTATTTGGCAAAGACAGAACGAATGCTCAATTAGTCAGGATAACCAAAGCGGAGATGGGAGATATCCAATCCTGGCTTTCCACCAATGCACTTATCCAATCCAATGATGTAAAAAACTATTTTGGAACCTCTGGTCTCAAAGTGAAAAATATACATGTCGAAGTGGGGGATGCTGTAAAGAAGGGGGATATCATACTGGAGTATGATCTGTTTGATCTGGAAACGGCAGTGAAGCAGGCCGAAATACAGTATGAGAATGCGCTCCTCAACCTGGCAGACCTTATCAGTCAGAAAGAGCAGATCGAAGAAGACATGGCAGATCTGGAAGCCGAAATATTAAGACTTGATGGCAGCACAGATCCACAGGATCTGGCAACTTTACAGACCTTGATTCAAAAAAGGGATGCCATTCAAACCATATCCGATGAAAAAATAAAGCTGATGAATAACTCCGTAGAATTGGCCAAAATCGGGCTTGATTCCGCCAGATCAAGGCTTGATGAGGTTAAGGACGGGCTTGTTTCCGATATTGATGGAAGAATCACTGCCCTCAATGCTGAGGAGGGTGCTCCTCTTGGAATGACACAGCCGGCAGTTGTGATTCAAGATCTGAATAGTTTGAAGGGTGTTATTCAGCTTGGCAAGTATGATGCCGCAAAGATCCAGATCGGCCAAAGAGCCATTCTTGAGTATTCAAGCAATGTTTACGAAGGGATAGTGTCCTTTATAAGCCCTGCCGCATCAACCGATTTAACTGCTATGAATACCTATCTTAAGGCAGAGATAGATATTAAGAACCCTGATGCCTTGCTGAGGGTGAATTTTGACGTGGATGCGGACATTCTGGTTGGTGAGGTAAAGAATGTGCTCAAGATCCCGGTGGAATGCATCAAATATGACAAATCATACAACACCTCAGTTTTCGTCGTTGAAGACGGTATAGCGAATCTTACACAGGTAAGCCTTGGACTTCAGTCCGAATCGGAGGTTGAGGTTCTGGAAGGCTTACAACCGGGAGACAGGGTGGTAATTAATCCTTCCATGAACCTGACAGACGGTTCTCCTGTTGTGGTGGAAGGAGCAGAACAATGATACGCATTGAGAATGTCACCAAGGTATATGAAACCGGGGCTATCCAACTCACAGCCTTAAAAGGAGTATCCCTTCATATAGAGCCAGGAGAGTTTGTAGCGGTCATGGGCCCTTCAGGCTGCGGGAAATCCACATTGATGAACCTGCTGGGATGTCTGGACAAGATGACGTCAGGACGCTATATCCTAAACGGCAAAGATGTTTCCACGCTGAGTGGTAATGAGCTTGCGCGCATTCGGAACAGGGAGATCGGCTTTGTTTTTCAATCATTTAATCTGCTTCCCCGCATGACCATCCTTGAGAACGTGGAACTGCCCATGGTCTATGCTGGAATACCTGCAAGAGAAAGGCGTGAGAAAGCTCTTGAGGCTCTTTCAAAGGTTGATCTGTCCGAGAGAATAAAGCATCGCCCCAGCGAGATCTCGGGAGGACAGAAACAAAGAGTGGCCATAGCCAGGGCCATAGTCAACAATCCTTCCATTATACTTGCAGATGAACCAACAGGTAACCTGGATACCAGGGTTACCGAAGAAATCATGAGGATTATCCAAAACCTCAACGATGACGGTGTTACTATTCTGATGGTAACCCATGAGCCTGATGTGGCCAATTTCTCAAATAGAATAATACGTATGAAAGACGGTTTAATCATAGATGACTATATGGTGAAGAACCGTATTGTCTTATAGGGGGTGGGGGAATTGAATTTTTTAGAAAACGTAAAAATGGCACTGGGAAGCATTTGGTCCAATAAAATGCGTTCATTCCTCACCATGCTTGGTATCATCATTGGGATCAGCTCGGTTATCACTGTGGTCTCCCTGGGGCAGGGAGGGCAAAACACCATTACCGGAGAGTTCGAAAAGATCGGAACAAATACGGTTATCATCAGTGTAGATAGCAGCAAAGCCGATTGGAGCGACTATATCACTCTGGAAGACACCATCCAGCTCAAGGAAAAGATCCAATACATCCGATATGCCACACCGGTTGTCCAGGCGCAGGGATGGGCCAGTTCCAATATTGATTCTAAAATCGCTTTTATAACCGGTGCAAGCAGCGATGTTTTCTATATTGAGAACAGCGAACTCTTATATGGCCGGTTCTTCAATGATATTGAATATGAGGAAGGAAAAGCGGTAGCTGTAATTGACAGTTCAACTGCAAAGAGTCTCTTCAAGATGGAAGATGTTGTGGGAATGACTCTTGACATCGGCCCAAGAACAGCACAGAAAAGCGTTACTGTCGTAGGTGTTGTAAAAAGCGAGTACGATATGTTTTTGGATATGGCCGATGACATCGATATTCCCGCTGTTGTCTATATGCCTGCAACCACCGTAAGAGATCTTTTTCTGATGGATGGTACTGTATCACGTGTATTCGTTATGGCAGACAGTAAAGAGAATATCGAATCGGCAGGAAACCAGGCAAAGAACCTATTGGAAAACAGGCACGGGAATCGGGGCAGAGACGTATACAAGGCAGAGAGCCTGATGAAGCAGCTGGATCAGATCAATAACGTAGTTGGTATCTTTACAACCTTTGTTGCTGCTGTGGCCGCTATTTCCTTATTGGTGGGCGGCGTTGGGGTAATGAACATCATGCTTGTTTCAGTGACCGAACGTACCCGTGAGATCGGCATAAGAAAGGCTATCGGTGCCAGAACAGGCCATATTCTGTTTCAGTTTCTTACCGAATCAGTGATCATTTCCTGTATAGGTGGTATTCTTGGTCTGTTATTCGGTATTATGGGTGCCTTTGGCCTTGGACAAATAGCGGGAATTACGCCATATCTTTCCCCAGGCACCATCATCATTGCAATTCTCTTCTCATCAGCTGTTGGGATTTTCTTCGGCATATATCCTGCCAGAAAGGCAGCAATGCTTGATCCGATTGAAGCCTTAAGATATGAATAATTAATATAAACTATATGAACAAAGGGCTGTATATACAGCCCTTTTTATGTCGGAATGCCTTTCTATAGGGATTCTGACCTGTCAAATATTAGTGTTATTATATGGGAAAATGCTTCTTTAAAGCCTTTGCTATTTTTTGTTAGTTTGTTAGTATTATTATATTGAGGAATAATATTTTCTGCTTTTGCGCCCAAAATTTTAGTAAAGAGAGAGGGTTTCAAGAAATGAAAGAGAAAAACACCGTTATGAAAAAGATAGTGGGAAATATGTCCCGGGTCATTGTAGGCAAGGAGGGATCGGCGAGATTAATGGTGATAGCCCTTGCTTCTTCCGGTCATGTCCTCATTGAGGATGTTCCTGGTATAGGAAAGACAACCATGGCGAACACAATGGCAAAGTCGGTTGGTTTATCCTTCAACAGGATCCAGTTTACCCCCGATATTCTGCCTTCGGACATTACGGGATTCACAATATTCAACCAAAAGACAGGTGAGTTCGAATACAGAAGCGGGAATATCATGAGCAATGTTATCCTTGCTGATGAGATCAACAGAACCTCTCCCAAAACCCAGGCCAGTATGCTGGAGGTAATGGAGGAAAAGCAGGTTACGGTTGACGGGAAAACCTACAAGGTGCCAAATCCTTTCATGGTCATCGCCACACAAAACCCTGTTGAATATATGGGAACCTATCCCTTGCCTGAGGCACAGATGGACAGGTTCATGATGAAGATTTCCATGGGATATCCATCACGCTCCGAGGAGGTGGAGATCCTTTACAGATTCCAGGAATCAAGTCCCATCAGAGAGCTGACCCCGGTGGTTACCAGCGAGGAGCTTTTGGATCTGCAGCAACAGGCGAGAGAAGTTAGGATGGATCAAAGCCTTGCCGGATACATAGTAGATCTGATTACCGCAACCAGAAGGCACGAGCATGTCATGCTTGGCTGCAGCCCCAGAGCCTCCATCAGTCTCTTCAGGGCATCACAGGCCGCTGCCCTGTACGAAGGCAGGGATTATGTGATCCCGGAAGACATCAGGGATCTGGCCGTGCACGTTCTCAGCCACAGACTTGTGCTGAAGCAGGAAGCCAAGATAAAGCGCATAACTAATGAGAGCATCATCTCCGAGATCATAGAGGATCAGAAAATACCTGTGAGCATTAAATAGCACATAAGGGTATGAACCCTGATTCGATTACGATCTTGAAACGGAGGACGGCTTCCTATGGCAAAAAAGCATGATCCGGATTACCTGCCCCATCAATCGAGGTACCGCAAGCGAAACATTGTCCGATATATTCTTCTTCTTTTTGGCAGCCTCGTGTATGCCTATTTTTATGGAGGAATTTTTCCATATACCTTACTGTATCTGATGCTGGCATTGCCCGTCATATCGGCAATACATATGGCCATTGTCTGCTTCTTTTTTAGAATGAGTGAGCGGGTAGGTGAGCGTACCTTTGTTAAGGGTGAATGTGCCACCTACCATCTGATCCTTCAGAATGCATCCTTTCTTCACATGCCTTACATCACCGTACATATGCAAATGGAGGGTCGATTCATACTTAAAGACCTCAAGAGCGTGCACCTGTCACTTTTACCCTTCAGCTCCCGTGAATTCAAATACAGGATGCCCCTATATTTCAGAGGACGTTATGATATCGGAGTAAACTATATTGAGATTCAGGATCTTTTGGGATTAGTCAGTATCAGGCTGAATCCCTTTGAAAAAAAGAGCATTCTGGTAAAGCCCAGGATTATTGAACAGAGCGAGAAAAGCATATCGGTGGCAAGGGTTTCGGAGGGTGAGATCGCTTCAGGGTTTCACGAATCCGGAAACAACGAGATCAAGGACATCAGGGAATATGTCTATGGTGACAGCTTCAGAAAGATCCACTGGAAGCTCACATCCAAGCTCTCAAAAACCATGGTCAAGGATACCCGGAATGAACTGGATAATGATATTATGATGATTCTGAATCTGAACAAATCAGGTCTGGTGGACGAAGAATCCCTTATCAAGGAAGATTGCGTTATAGAGGAAATGGTATCTGGAATCTATTATCTTTTGCGGAGGAACATCCCTGTAAAGCTCTGCTTTTTCAAGGAAAGGCCCCATACATTCCGCGCCTCATCCATCAATGAATTTAATGGACTTTACCAGATTCTTTCCGAAGTAAAGTTTTCCGGAGATGACGACTTTGAGAACATCTACCACTACTTCATCGATACTGAGCAGAACAGCAAGCTAGTTTATGTCTATACCGTCAATCTTGACGCAAGCATGATTGATGCATCACACAAGATCAGGAATAAAGGCTTCGATATAGAACTCTACTACGTAGACATTTCGGGTATTGATGATGATGATATTGAAGCGAAGAATGACCTTGCTGACCTTTTGCTAAAGAGCAATATCAGGGGCTATCTGCTGACACCTCGCACAGTGGAGATCAAGGGTGGGAAGGAAGAGGTACAGATTGCCAGAGGAAAGGAAAAGGCCAGGGTAAGACCGAAAACAGAAGAAAAGGAAAAGGTGAAAGCATATGAAAAACAGGCTTGATAAAATCTTTATCTATTTCATAGGTTATCTCTATATGCTGGTTATGCTTTTTCTCGCCTCAACCGTGTTCAATGGCCAAGTGCCTTTTTCCACACTGCTCCTTATTGCAACAGCGGTATATCCGGTCATCAACCTGCTGCTCATATTCAGAATCAGCCGGATTGTTTCCATCCTGGTATTGGGCGGCAGTGCCATAGCTGCTTTTGTACTGTACCTGACAGGAACTGGCGGCTTTATTGCAGTTCAGGTGGCAAATATTATCGAAATATTTGAAAGAATCTTCTATTATCAAGAAATAATCATCACCGAACAATTAGTAACTTCCGCAATGATTCTTATCATTCTGACTGCCGTACTGTTATCAGTCATGATATATCTGCTATTTAACCGCTTCTTCAGAATGTTCCTTTTAACCGGCGCCATAATTGCTATGCATATAGGTATCTGGGCGCTCACAGGAAATGAGAACAAAACCCTGCTGGCCTTTACTTGCCTGCTGACAGCCATATCCTACTTCAGACATGTTTATGAAAAGAAGGTCAAACAGGGTTTGATAACCGGAAAACCGGTATCTGGCAGCCTTATGCTATTTACCATTCCAGCGGTCATCATTCCGGTCATGATAGTCATGTCCATTCCAAAAAGTGATTACCCCATACAATGGCCATGGCTTGACCGAAAGGTGAATCAGGCATTACGATATCTGGAGCAAAGATTCGGTCACACCGATGTGGAGTTTTTCACCCTGTCTGTCACCGGATTCAGTGGCTCATCCAACAGGCTGGGAGGACCGGTAAGACCGAACCATACTGTGATGATGGATGTAAGGGGGGATAAAAGAACCTATCTTCGCGGCGCTGCCTATTCCTGGTATGGTAATAACATGTGGCATCAAAACTCCCATGATCAGGAAAACGTCATGGAGGTTGAAAACACATTGTTGGAAAACAGGATCGGATGGGCTCATATCCCCGTCGACCAACTGTATCCTCAGGTGGAGGGCAACGATAAGGAACTCTTAAATAATCTGGTAACAGGGAAAACGAATCCTTTTCTGTTTCCTACTTTTTCGCTCGAAATCAGACACCGTAATTTATCCACTAAAACAGTGTTTACCCCGCTTCTTACAATTCTTCCCGTAACCAGCAGCGATGGGGGAAACCTGATGGTGGAACAGAACACCCACGGCATTATCAACAATGAGAGTAAGCTGTCCATGGGTTCCCGATATACCGTATACTACTCACAGCCCATGTATGGAGCACCAATGCTGAAAAGAGCGCTTTGTTTTAGCTACGGCAATCTGTATCAGGATGCGCTGAACGAGCTTATGAGACAACGGAATGAAATGATGGATAAGGATCTGTCATCACAAAGCCCGCTTCTGAAAGAAATTGACAGAAATATCGAGACGCTGGAGATCCTTTTGGATCGCTCAAGGGAGATTACAAAAGAGTATACCGTGCTCAGCGAGAATACTCCGGAACGTGTTATAAATCTTGCAAAAACAATTATCTCCGACTGCAACAATAATTATGAAAAGGTTATTGCCATCGAGGAGTATCTGAAGAATAACTATGAATATACCTTGAACCCAAGCCGTGTGCCTGAGGGAAAAGATTTTGTGGATTGGTTCCTGTTTGAAGATAAGAGGGGATACTGTACCTATTATGCCACCTCAATGGCTGTCATGCTCAGATCTGTGGGAATTCCGGCCCGGTATGTGGAAGGGTTTGTGATGCCCGAAAAGCATCATGACAGTGTTTATACCATAACCAGCCGTCATGCCCATGCATGGGTGGAGGTTTATTTTCAAGGGTTTGGATGGCTTACATTTGAACCCACACCAATCTATGCCGATGTGATGCAATACCTGCCGTCTGCTGATAATGTCCGACGAGTAGGCGAAAATACCGAGGATCTTGAGGCATTGATGAAGCGTTACGCCGATATGTACGGCAAGTCTACTTTTGATCTGCCAACAGAACCAATAGGAGAAGCTCCTTCCATAGATTTAACTCCCTATGTGAAATACATACCCTTAGTTATTGCAGGTTTGATCTTTGGTATGATTATCATAAATCTGATGGCTATACTCATCGATAATCTGCTTCTTATGGGGATAAATAACAAAAAGAAGGTAATGAGACAGTTTCAGACCATGCTCATTTGGCTGCAACACTCAGGTTATACTATCAAGACCGGTGAATCGGTTTTGGAATTTGGGCGGCGTGTAGACAAAAGCTTTGTATTAGCTCCATATACCTTTACTGAGGCTTCCGAGGTCTATTGCCGGCTCAGATATGGTGACAAGGAGGTGAGTGAAGAAGATCTTCTTGTTATTGAAACCACCGCAAAAGAATTAAAGAGAAGTATACTCAAAGATTTTGGTATTCGAAGATTCATACCCTTAAGGCGAATACTGTACCGAATTTAACCGCAATTATGACCTAATCATGTAGCCTGTACATATTAACACGTACTAATTTATTAATATTTTCCCGTTTTTCTTGTATACAAAAAACATTTGTATTATAATTTTTAGTGCAGCAAGGGTATATTATATAGTGTATACACACGAAAGGAGTTTATTCGTTATGGGGGAGTTTCTAAAGACAATTACCGAGCGTGCAAGACTTGACAAAAAAACCATAGTCTTGCCAGAAAGTACTGATATCCGTGTCATCAAGGCCACAGAGATCATACTGAAAAAGGGATTTGCAAATATAGTACTGGTTGGAGATGAAGACGAGATCAAATCCCTTGCACAAGGAATAGATATTTCTGGAGCAACCATTGTTAATCCCGAAAAATCAGAGAAGTTTGATGACTACTGCAACACATTCTATGAAATGAGAAAGCATAAGGGCGTGACCATTGAAAAAGCCCGTGAAATCATGAAGAATCCTCTATATTGGGGAGTCATGATGGTTAAAAAGGATGAGGCCGACGGTATGGTGGCAGGAGCTGCCAATTCCACATCTGATACATTAAGGCCTGCACTTCAGATTCTGAAAACCGCACCTGGTGTAAAACTTGTTTCCGCATTCTTCATTATGTGCGTTCCCGATTGTGAATACGGACATAAAGGAACATTCTTATACGCAGACAGTGGACTTGTAGAAAACCCAAATGCTGAACAACTGGCAGAAATAGCCGTTTCTTCGGCAGCTACCTTCAAACAGCTTGTACAGGCTGAACCAAAGGTAGCCATGCTGTCTTATTCCAGTTATGGCAGTGCCAGAAGCGAGTTAACCGAAAAGGTAATTGAAGCAACCAGGCTTGCCAAAGAAAAAGCCCCTGAATACCTGATCGATGGTGAACTTCAGGTTGACGCAGCAATTATTCCGGAGATTGCCAGATCAAAGGCTGCCAACAGCCCGTTGAAGGGTGAGGCCAATGTTCTTATATTCCCTGATCTGAATTCGGGCAATATTTCATACAAGCTCACACAGAGGCTTGCCAAGGCCGAAGCATACGGACCTGTAACCCAGGGCATCGCAAAGCCTGTAAACGACTTGTCCAGAGGCTGTTCAGCGGAAGATATCGCAGGTGTTGTTGCCATTACAGCAGTCCAGGCTCAGAGTATAAAGGAATAGAAGGGAAAGAATATCATGAATATACTTGTTATCAACGCAGGAAGCTCATCCTTGAAGTATCAGCTTATCGATGTGGATGAGAAAAAGGTTTTGGGCAAGGGTGTGTGTGACAGAATAGGCCTCGCGGGCTCTGTTATAAAACACAAGACCTATGATGACAGATCCATAAATAAGGAAGTAATAATGGAAAACCATCAGGAGGCCATAAAGCAACTTATAGACGTGTTAACCGACGAACAGGTGGGCGTCATCAAATCTCTTGATGAGATAAATGCGGTGGGACATCGTGTTGTCCATGGGGGAGAGAAGTTCTTTAGCTCTGTAATCATCAATGATGAGGTATTAAAGACCATAGAGGAATGTGAAGAGCTGGCACCCCTCCACAACCCGCCAAATGTAATTGGAATTAAGGCCTGTAACGAGATTCTTCATGGCGTTCCACAGGTTGCTGTATTTGATACGGCGTTCCATCAGACAATGCCTAAAAAGGCATATATCTATGCGCTTCCATATGAGTATTATGAGAAGTATAAGCTACGTAAATACGGTTTCCACGGCACGTCCCACAAATATGTTTCAGAACGTGCAGCTGTTCTTTTGAACAAACCCTACGATCAGCTTAAAATTGTAACCTGCCATCTTGGAAATGGTTCCAGCATCACTGCTGTGGATTGCGGCAAGAGTGTTGAGACCTCCATGGGATTTACTCCCCTGGACGGGCTGGCAATGGGAACCCGATGCGGCACCATTGATCCTGCAGCGGTAACCTTCCTGATGAATAAAGAGAACCTCTCCACCGATGATATGGATTGCATAATGAATAAAAAGTCCGGAGTTCTTGGTGTTTCAGGTGTTTCAAGCGATTTCAGGGATCTTGATAAGGCTGTGGCAGAGGGTAATGAGCGTGCAGAACTCGCTCTGCAGATATTTGCATACCAGGTGAAAAAGTTTATTGGTGCTTATGCCAGTGCCATGGGCGGTCTGGATGCCGTGGTATTCACTGCTGGTATCGGCGAAAACAACCCCGATATACGCCAAAGGGTATGCACAAACATGGAATTTATGGGTATCAGTATAGATCCTGAAAAGAATAATACCAGGGGAATAGAGATCGATATCAGTACAGAAGACGCAAAGGTGCGCACACTGATCATACCCACCAATGAAGAGCTGGCTATTGCCAGGGAAACAATCCGTTTGATCAGTTAAAACTGCCCATCATATAATGATTGACAAAGAATGGGCTTGATATTAAAATCTATGGATAAAGGGGAGACCCTTTATCTTTTTTATTAGGAAGCAATAATGTTTCCTCACATGACGGCCATTTTAGATCCGCATGTTGTGTGGTGTTTTTATAATAAGGACTTTGTTTCATTTTTCCGGCTGACAGGGTTTTAGATGGGCTTTTATAATGATCCATTTTCAATTCCTTTTCTCCATGGGGAAGAGCCGGGTAAATAAATAATCCGAGAATGAAAGGTCAGGTATCATACATGAAGGTTTGTAAGTTTGGTGGAACATCAATGGCCAATGCAGAACAGATCCGTAAGGTCTGTTCAATCATAACCTCCGACCCGGAGAGGCGCGTAGTAGTTGTTTCAGCTCCGGGAAAGCGTTCTGATTCAGATATCAAAATCACCGATATGCTCATTGATTGCACCGAGAAATTTCTTCAGGGTGAGGATTACGAAAAGGTTCTCGTAAACATTGTTTCCCGGTTCGGAGAGATCGCTGAAAACCTTGGTCTTGGGAAACAGATAATTATTGATATAGAGAATAACCTTAGAACAAGGCTTCAAATGGGATATGATTCCGATGAAAAACTTATGGACAGGATGAAGGCAGCCGGTGAAGACAATGCGGCAAGGCTTGTTGCATCCTATTTAAAGTCAATAGGGCATCAGGCGCAATATCTGAATCCCAAAGATGCCGGCCTTTTCCTCAGCGACGAGTACGGAAATGCCAGGGTACTGCCCCAGTCCATAAAGAATCTGCAGAGAATAAAGTCCATGAAGGGTATCATTATATTTCCGGGCTTTTTCGGGTATTCCCTCTCGGGTGAGGTGGTCACATTCCCAAGGGGAGGTTCGGATATTACAGGTTCTATTTTAGCTGCAGCATTGGAAGTGGATGTCTATGAAAACTTCACAGATGTAAACTCGGTATTTGCCGCCAGCCCTAAGCTCATCGAAAATCCCAAGCCCATATCGATTCTGACCTACAGGGAGATGCGTGAGCTTGCCTATGCCGGGTTCTCGGTGCTTCATGAAGAAACCCTGGAGCCTGTTTATCAAAAGAGAATACCGGTGAATATTAAGAATACCAATAATCCCGAAGCTCCCGGTACACTGATAACTCCAACAAGGGATGATTCCGCATCTCCTCTGGCTGGTATAGCCGGAGGAAAGGGCTTTTGCAGCATCAATATTCACAAATACATGATGAACAGGGAAGTAGGGTTTGGCCGTAAGGTTCTCCAGATCCTCGAAGAAGAATTTGTTCCCTTTGAGCACATGCCTTCGGGTATAGACGATATTTCCATCATCATCCGAAAGCAATACATGGACGATGAGAAAAAAAGCCGGATCATGGAAAAGATCGCTAAGGATCTCCGGGTAGACAGCGTGAATATAGAATATGATCTGGGACTGGTGATGGTAGTAGGCGAGGGTATGATGCATACCGTAGGTATTGCTTCGAGGGTCACAAAGGCTCTGGCCAGGAATGGCATCAATATTAGGATGATAAACCAGGGATCTTCTGAGGTCAGCATAATGTTTGGTGTATCCGAGAATGATGTTGATAAGGCCATTATTTCTATATATGATGAGTTTTTCAGATAACACATGAAATATCGGCGCCAGAACCTATGGCGCCCATATATTAATAATATCCGGCAGCCTCCAGGGCTGCCCCAGAGGAGTTGAGACTATGATTCTGGTATTAAAGCCCGGATCAACAGAAGAGCAGAGAAGAGAACTGATCAGAGAAATTGAAAACCTTGGACTGAAAGTACATGTTTCAGTCGGCGAGGAAACCACCATCATAGGTCTGGTGGGCGATGTATCAAGAATTAATCCATACGCCCTTTCTTCCCATGAGATCGTGGCCAATACCCTGAGGGTCAGAGAACCCTTTAAAAAGGCAAATCGCATGTTCAAGCCTGAGGACACGATGATTGAGGTACAGGGCAGAAAGATTGGGGCGGGTCATTTTGTGCTGATTTCCGGTCCATGCTCTGTGGAAAGCGAGGAACAGATAGTAAGCATAGCCCATGACCTGAAGAAGTCAGGTGCTACATTTCTAAGAGGTGGTGCCTACAAGCCGCGCACTTCTCCCTACAGCTTCCAGGGACTTGGGCTTGAAGGACTGGAATTGTTGAAAACAGCCGGAAAGGAAGCCGGGCTTCCCATAGTTTCTGAACTTATGTCCACAGAAGTACTTGATCGCTTTGTGGAAGACGTGGATATTATCCAGGTGGGTGCAAGAAACATGCAGAATTTCGTCATGCTTCGTGAGCTTGGCAGGACGAAGAAACCAATTCTTCTTAAGCGAGGTCTTTCGGCTACCCTCGAGGAATGGCTGATGTCTGCGGAATATATCATGAGTGAAGGAAATGAACAGGTCATATTATGCGAACGAGGGATTCGCACCTTTGAGACCTATACCAGAAACACCCTTGATCTGAGCGCAGTGCCGGCAATCAAGCGGCTGAGCCATTTACCCATCATTGTGGATCCCAGCCACGGTACTGGTAAATCCTGGATGGTGTCGTCCATGTGTAAAGCAGCCCTTGTTTCAGGTGCTGACGGGCTGATCATTGAGGTTCATAACAATCCCAGGAGTGCTCTTAGCGATGGGGAGCAATCCCTGACACCAGATGATTATGCCGGCCTTGTTCCCGACTTGAGAAAACTTGCCGAGTTTGAAGGGCTTAGAATCGAATTTTAGCCGGGAAACAGAATATAGTGGGAGGGATTTCATGGTTCGGGTCAGGGTTAATATCCCTTCAAAAGCCTACCAAATTGAGATAGAAACCGGACTTTTTAAAAAATTGCCCCGATTGTTCAAAAGTCGCTACCAGGGGAGTCGTATGGCCCTTATCAGTGATGACAGGGTATTCTCACTGTACGGTAAATCCTTTATCCAGGAGCTTGAACAACAGGGTTTTGAGACGGTTACCTTTGTATTTCCGGAGGGTGAGAAGTATAAGAATCTGGAGAGCCTGAAAAGCATTTATCAGGTTCTGGCAGATGCATCCTTTACCCGCAGCGATTATGTGGTGGCTCTTGGAGGCGGTGTTACAGGTGATATGGCAGGGCTTGCCGCTGCAACTTTTTTGCGGGGTCTGGGCTTCATCCAGATACCTACGTCGCTATTGGCAATGGTGGACAGCAGCATAGGCGGCAAGGTTGCAGTTGATATGGAACAGGGAAAGAATCTTATCGGCGCATTTTATCAGCCGGACGCGGTTTATACGGACCCGGGTATTCTGACTACTCTGAATGACAGGCTTTTTTCTGATGGCATGGCAGAGCTCATCAAACACGGCCTGATACGCGATAAAGACCTATGCCAGAGACTTGAGGCATTGGGAAGCCGCTCACGGATAACAGAGCATCTTGATGAGATCATAAGTGCAAGCTGCCGGATTAAGGGTGCCGTTGTTGAACAGGATGAGCAGGATACTGGTATCAGACAGATCCTGAATTTCGGTCATACTATTGGCCACGCCATTGAGAAGGTGCAGCAATACAACGGGCTGACACATGGTGAGGCTGTTTCGGTTGGCATGGTACATATCACCCGCATCACAGAAAGGCTTGGTTTGACAAAAGAGGGGACTTCACAGCGGCTTGTGGGAATGCTTAAGTCCTTTAATCTTCCGGTTACCATGCCCCAGTTAAGCATCGAGGATTTGGTTCGTGCCATCAGGATAGATAAGAAATCCCGCTCGGGGCTCATAACCATTGCTTATTTGCGTGAAATCGGCGATTGCGGTTTAATAAAATGGAGTTTTGAGGAATTGGAGGAGCATTTGTTTGCCCAGCTTGAGAATTGAACCTAAAAAATTAGCAGGCAGGATTTTCATCCAGCCGTCAAAAAGCATGGCTCATCGTTTGATCATTTGTGCTCTTCTGGCTCAGGGTACCAGCCAGATAGACAATGTTGTGCTTTCAGACGACCTGAAGGCTACCCTTGGAGCCTGTGAAGCCCTGGGTGCAAAGATAAGTATTGAGGACAGCTCAGATTTTATCAATAGAAAACGTGTTATAATCACATCCTCAGGTGAGATCAGTGTGATCAATCCCGTGATAGACTGTATTGAATCCGGAACCACAGCACGGTTTATTATGCCCATCAGCAGGCTTTGTGAAGATCCTGTTACCTTAACAGGCAGGGGAAGGCTTGTAACCAGACCCTTTGAAATATACAAAAGCCTTCTTCCCGAAAAGGGCGTAAGTTATGCTGATGAAAACGGAAAAATGCCCATCAGGATGTCAGGAAGGTTACAACCTGGGGAGTATGATTTAAGAGGCGATATCAGCTCCCAGTTTATATCGGGGCTTTTTATAGCGCTACCTTTTCTTGAGGGTGATTCTCTGTTGAGGATTTCCGGATCGCTGGAGTCCCGGCCCTATGTGGAGATGACTCTGGATGCCTTAAAACAATTCGATATAGTCATTGAGCATTCCAACGACTTTAAGGTGTTCAGAATACGGGGCAATCAGCAAGCACGTGCCCGTTCGCTGGCAGTGGAAGGGGATTGGTCCCAGGCTGCTTTCTTTTGTATTCTGGGGGCTGTCAGCGGAGAAATTGCCATTGATGGCCTGAAGGAGTCTTCCCTGCAGGGTGACAGGGTGATACAGGATATTGTCAGGGATATGGGCGCTAAAACCGTTTGGGAACAGAATACCCTCAAGGTAAGTCCGGGGGTTCTGCAAAACATCCAGGTGGATGCATCCCAGTGTCCCGATCTTGTTCCGGCGGTTGCTGTGGGGGCTGCCCTCTGTCCAGGAAGGTCAGCTATCACCAATGCCCAAAGGCTGAGGCTCAAAGAGTCGGATCGCTTGCGCGCAGTGTGTACCGAGCTTAACAAGCTTGGTGCTCGTGTGATCGAGGATGGGGACAGCCTTGTGATTCATGGGGTGGAGCATTTCAAAGGCGCCAATGTGGATAGCTGGAACGACCATAGGATAGTTATGGCTCTTGCCATAGCCTCATCCTGTTGCGAAGGAACTATGGAGATCAACGGTTTTGAGGCTGTTTCCAAGTCCTATCCTGAGTTCTGGCATGATTTTAAGTTGCTGGGAGGTCGGTTTAATGAGCAGTATATGGGGTGAAAGATTAAAAATATCTCTATTCGGCGAATCCCATGGATCAGGTATAGGAGTGGTGATCGACGGCTTTCCTCCTGGGTTGGAACTGGATTTTGAAAGAATTGACCTTGAGATGGAAAGAAGAAAACCAAATTCCTCGGCTTATTCAACTAAGAGGAAGGAAGCAGATAAGGTGGAAATCCTTAGCGGTCTGTATAAGGGCAGAACCACGGGTGCGCCCCTTTGTGGTCTGATCAGGAATAGTGATACCAGATCCCAGGATTATGAAAGAACCAGCCATCTGGCAAGGCCCGGACATGCTGATTACACCGGATATGTTCGCTACGAAGGATACAATGACTTCAGGGGCGGTGGCCATTTCTCTGCCAGGCTGACTGCACCATTGGTCTTTGCAGGCGCAATAGCCCGCCAATACCTTGAAGCAAAGGGCATCCATATAGGAAGCCATATTTTTAGCATAGGAGACGCTTTAGACGTCGGTTTTGACATGGCTCATATAACCAGGGGGCAACTGGATCATTTAAGGAACATGGAACTTCCCGTCAATGACGCTTCCTGCGGTGATGCATATCTGAGCGTTATAGATGAAGCCAGAAGGATGGGGGATTCGGTGGGAGGCATCATTGAAACAGCAATCATTGGCCTTCCAGCCGGACTGGGAACTCCCTTTTTTGGCAACGTTGAGGGTAAACTTTCTTCCATACTGTTTTCCATACCCGCAGTAAAGGGTGTGGAATTCGGAGCAGGATTTTCCATCACAGGGATGAAGGGCAGTGAAGCCAACGACAGCTTCTACATGGATGGCGGACAGGTGCGCACCAAAACAAATAACAACGGAGGCATCAACGGAGGTATTACCAATGGGATGCCGGTTGTTTTCCGGGTAGCTTTAAAGCCCACATCCTCAATTTTTTTGGTCCAGGATACTATTGACATAAAAAAAATGGAAAACGCAAAGCTGGAACTCAAGGGCAGGCATGATACCTGTATCGTGCCAAGGGCGGTGCCCGTTGTGGAGGCGGCCTGCTCCATCGCTCTGTGTGATCTGTATTTGATGCAGTTTGGCTCACAATGAATGTGACGGTTATGAATGAGGAGGGATCTGTGACCATGTTCCCAGCAGATAGTTTGGACGCTATAAGAAAAGAAATTGATAGGGTGGATGAAGCTATAGCACGGCTTTTGGAGGAAAGGATGGACTATGTCCGGGAAGTTGTTGGATATAAGAAGAGCACTGGCATGGCCATACTTGATTCGTGCCGGGAGCAGAAGATCCTGGATCACATTCTGGCAAATGTGCAGAATCCTGAATACATTGAGTCCATTAAATCAGTTTATACTGAGATCTTGAAAACTTCCCGGGAATTTCAGGGAAGGTTTATAGCCTGTGATTCAAGATCGCGTTCAGACAGATACGGACTCGTTGGCGAAAAACTATCCCATAGCCTCTCACCAGGGATTCATTCCTTTTTGTTCAAAGAGTTGAAAATTAATGCGCAATATGACCTGCTGGAGGTTAAACCCGAGGAACTTACAAATCTTTTAGACAACTTAAAGTCCCGTGGCTATCTTGGAGTAAATGTGACCATTCCCTATAAAAAAGAGATTTTAGCTCATCTGGATTCCCTGTCGGATGAGGCTGTTCATATTGGAGCCGTAAACACCATCTGTATTGCAGACGGTTACAGGGGTTATAACACCGATTATGATGGGTTTGGCATGGCTCTTGAAGAATATGGTGTCAATACAGAAGGAGCAAGATGTGCCGTTTTGGGCAGCGGTGGCGCCGCCCGGGCTGTTGTGGCGTATCTTGAAGATCATGGAGCCTCAGGCATAACCATAGTATCACGTGATCCCGACAGCGCCATCCTAAAATTCCCCGGGCTCTCAGGCATGGACATTGCCTCATTTCATGCCATGGACTATGATCTTTTAATAAATACCACACCTGTTGGCATGTACCCCGACATTAACCAAAGCCCGCTTCAAAAAGAGCAGCTTAAAGGGGTGGGATTTGTGATGGATCTCATCTATAATCCCGTAAGAACCGTGCTACTCCAGTATTCGGAAGAGCTGGGCATACCACATGCCAATGGCCTATATATGCTGGTGGCGCAAGCCTTCCGCTCCGAAGAAATCTGGCAGGGGAGAACCCTTGATAGATCCCTCATAACTAAAGCGATGGACGAGATGAGGGGGAATCTATGAAAAAGAACATTGTTCTGATCGGTATGATGGGCTGCGGTAAAACTACCGTTGCTGAACGTTTGAGTCAGGAACTGAACAGGCCTTTTATGGACACCGATGCTTTGATAGAAGAAGCTTATGGTCCCATCCCAAAACTCTTTGAAAGGGGAGAGGACTGCTTCCGGGATGCTGAAAGCAGGATTGTGTCCCAAATAGCAAACCACGAGGGTGCGATTATTTCCACCGGCGGTGGAGTGGTATTGAGGGAAGAAAATATTAAAGCCCTGAAGAAGAGTGGAGTCCTCATCTTTATAGACAGGCCCATTCACTATATTGTGGACAGCATTGACTGCGACGGCCGTCCCCTTTTAAGGAATGGGCCTGAAGCCCTCTATGAATTGATGGAAAAGCGCTATCCACTTTACAAGGCCTTCTGTGATTATCATGTGGTCTCTGATAATAATTTATCCCATACGATTCAGACCATTATGGAAATATTGAAGAATGATGGTGTTATAAGTCTCTGAAAAACATATAAATGACACTGGGTAGTACAATTTTCGGAGATACCGTTTTGAAAGCAAGAGATCTATTCTACCTCCTGGCCGTCATTCTCATTCTGAATCTGGCTTTCGGAAACTTATTCAACATGTCGCATGAGTCCCCATCGGATAATATAGCGGCTCCTCCTGCATCATTGGAGATTTCTGAGGATTTTCCCATCCATATAGATCCATTCTATCAGGATAACGTCTACGGAGAGCAGACTCTTGCCGTATCGGCTCCCAATATTAATGCACGTTCAGCTTGTGTGATAGATTTTGATACCGGAACCATTCTCTATGAAAAAAACGCCTATATAAAGAGGCCCATGGCCAGTACCACTAAAATAATGACTGCTATTTTGGCAATTGAAAACTGTTCTTTGGATGCTCGTGTGCCCATAAGCGGCAAGGCTGCCGGAATGGGCGGCTCTGTAATGGGACTCAGGGTAGGCTCAAACGTTCGTATGGAGGATCTTCTATACGGGCTGCTACTATGCTCGGGAAACGATGCAGCTGTAGCCATAGCGGAGTATTGCGCCGGAAGCACTCATGAGTTTGCAATAATGATGAACGAGAAAGCAAAAGAAATTGGTGCTTATGAAACCAGTTTTTCAAATCCACATGGTCTGGATGCAGAAGGGCACTATACCACAGCCTATGACCTGACCAAAATAGCCCGTTACGCCTTGCAGAATCCCGTTTTCAACAGGATTGTCAAGACTAGGGAGCACTATTACGATGGGAGAGTGCTGAGAAATACCAATGAAATGCTTGATATGTATGAGGGCGCCGACGGTGTTAAAACAGGATATACAGGCCTTGCGGGAAGATGTCTTGTAACCTCGGCTACCAGAAACAATCTTCGCCTCATATCTGCGGTATTGTTCTGCGACTCGAAAAGCCAAAGATCGCAGAGCAGCATGAGAATTCTGGATTATGCATTTTCAAACTACAGTTATGTCCAGCTTCTTAATAAGGGAAGCATAATGGGACAGGTTCCTGTAATGCGTGCCCGTTCAACGCAGACCATTTCGGCAGGTGTATCCGATGATGTGAAGGCCATCATGAAGAATGAGGAGAAAGATATGCTCTCGACAAGGATATCACTTCCTCGTGAACTGCAGGCGCCAATTCGAAAGGGAACCATTCTGGGAACGGTATCTGTTTACAAGGGAGATGAGATAATAGGGGAGAGTTCGATAATCGCCATGGAAAATGCTGAGAGGAAGGTATTTACCGATTATCTAAGCCAGGTTATTGATCATTGGGTACATATCCTTAATTGATGGCTTATTCTTTGTCTTGCGTTCATGTACTTCAAACTGTGTGTATCGCAACCATGCCGCAAAGTTGTATATGAATCGCATAGCCTGCCTTCATGCAAAAAGCAGGTGGGTTAATTTCAAGATGTTAAGTGAGAGTTCATGCTGCTTTTAGCCTTTGAATCAGATTATACAGACAGTCAATAATAACTAACACAAAACCTATTTGCAATATTTAAAAATTGAACTTGCAAATAGGGCATGCTTTAGATAGAATATAACAAAGCTTAAAATACACTCAGGAGGAAGAATAATGGAAGCTGGTATGGGCATGCCGTCAAGTGGACTGTCTGAAAGAAGAGCAGAGCTCTTGAAGGAATATGAAGGATATAAGAACCAGGGTCTTAAACTGGATATGTCCAGAGGAAAACCCGGCAGTGACCAGCTTGATCTTTCCATGGCTCTTTTCAATAATCTTGAAAACCTTGTTTCTGAAGATGGAATTGATTGTCGCAATTATGGAGCACTGGACGGAATATGTGAAGCAAAAAGGTTCTTCGCCACTCTTTTCAATCTCTCCGAAGATCAGATTTTCATAGGCGGTAATTCCAGCCTGAATTTGATGTATGACCTCATCAGCAAGGCCTTTATTCATGGTCTGAACGGCTTTAAAAAGCCATGGGGTAAGCTTGAAAAAGTAAAGTTTTTATGCCCCAGTCCGGGGTATGACCGTCATTTTGCAATTACAGAGTTTTTTGGCGTTGAAATGATAACCATTCCCATGACTGAAGAGGGTCCCGATATGGACATGGTGGAAGAACTGGTCTCTAAGGATCCTGATATCAAAGGAATCTGGTGCATACCCATGTACAGCAATCCCACCGGGATAACCTATTCGGACAATGTGGTAAGACGCCTTGCGGCAATGGAGACCGCTGCAGATGACTTCATAATCATGTGGGATAATGCCTATGCCTTTCATCATCTTTATGACACTCCCGACACGCTGCTGGACCTAATAGGGGAATGCAGGCGAGCGGGACATCCCAACAGAACCTATATGTTTTCATCCACCTCAAAGATAACATTTCCTGGGGCGGGGATAGCCCTTATGGCATCCAGTCCGGAAAATATTGCCTGCCTTAAGAAACAGGTCTCTATCCAAACAATTGGATACAACAAGATAAATCAATTGCTCCATGTTCGTTTTCTGAAGGATTCGGAGCACCTGAAGGCTCATATGAAAAAGCACGCCGAGATTCTCAGGCCAAAGTTTGAAGCCGTTATTGATATATTGGACAGAAATCTTGGGGGGAAAAATATTGCCCATTGGCATAAGCCACGGGGAGGATACTTCATCAGTCTTAATGTGATGAAGGGATGTGCCCGTCGGGTCGTGGAACTGGCAAAAGCTGCGGGGGTAACATTAACTCCGGCGGGTGCCACCTTCCCATACCGAAATGATCCTGATGATACCAATATAAGGATTGCACCAACCTATCCGCCGCTCCATGAACTTAAGAAGGCAATAGAAATACTATGTGTATGCGTTGAGCTGGCAGCTCTGGAACGGCTGAGATAAGACCTTCTCAACGTTACTGATCCCATTTAAAATTGTACAGAGTGAATAAACTTTTATATTCACTCTTTTTTTACTGGATTTTTCCCTTGTTTAGTTATATAATTACTACTACACCGATTAGATGAACATGATATATTAATGTATTGACGTAGTGATGTCATGTTGGCACACTTATATTTTGCTTGCCCGGAGGTACATGCCTTGTCCAGAAACTCTTACGAAAGCCCATTCAGTTCGAGATATGCCAGTCAAGAGATGCTGGAACTTTTTTCTCCCGATACAAAATTCAAAACCTGGCGCACCCTTTGGATAGCTCTTGCAGAAGCCCAGAAGGAGTTGGGGCTTAACATAACCCAGGAACAGATAGATGAACTGAAAGCCAATCGTGATAATATTGATTACGATTTGGCAGAGAAGATTGAAAAAGAAACACGTCATGATGTCATGTCCCATATCCGCGCCTATGGCGCCCACTGTGAAAAGGCAAAGGGCATTATACATCTTGGTGCCACATCCTGCTATGTATGCGACAATACCGACATCATCATTTTCCATAAAGCCCTGAAACTTATCAGGGAAAAAGTCCTTTCGGTTATTCTGAAACTCAGCCGGTTTGCATCAGCCTATAAGGATATGCCTACCTTGGGCTATACTCATTTTCAGCCTGCCCAACTGGTAACTGTCGGTAAAAGGGCATGCCTCTGGATACAGGATTTACTCTTGGATGTTGAGGAATTGGACTTTGTTATTACAAACCTCAAGTTATTGGGGAACAAGGGCACAACGGGAACCCAGGCAAGCTTTTTAGCCCTTTTTGATGGTGATCATGACAGGGTCAAAAAGCTGGAACGTCTTGTCGCCGAAAAAATCGGTTACCATGAAGTTATACCTGTTTCTGGCCAAACCTATTCCAGAAAGCAGGATTCTAGAATACTCAATGCCTTGAGCGCAGTTGCCCAAAGCGCTTATAAATTCAGTAATGATATGCGTCTTCTGGCAAATCTGAAGGAGTTGGAAGAACCTTTTGAAAAGAATCAGATAGGCTCTTCAGCCATGGCATATAAGAGAAACCCAATGCGTAGCGAGAGGATTTCATCACTGGCCAGGTATGTGATCGTCAGTTCATTAAATCCTGCTATAACCGCATCTACACAATGGCTGGAGCGAACTCTGGATGATTCCGCCAACCGACGGATCAGTATTCCTGAGGCTTTTCTGGCAGTGGATTCAATATTAAATATCTACCAGAACATCGCCGATGGCATTGTAGTTTATCCCAAGGTCATTGAAAAGCATGTTATGGAAGAACTCCCCTTTATGGCCACAGAAAACATCCTCATGGCAGCGGTTAAAAGAGGGGGAGACCGGCAGGAACTTCATGAGAGGATCAGACAGCATTCCATGGCTGCGGCCAGCAGAGTAAAGAATGATGGGCTGCCCAATGATCTGATAGATAGAATTTCTGAAGACCCGGCCTTTGGTTTGTCCCTGGAGGATGTCAAAGGGATTTTGAAACCCAGCAATTTTGTTGGGCGTAGTCCTCAGCAGGTGGATGAGTTTCTGGAAGAAATTGTCCATCCCTTGCTCAAGGAAAACCAGGTCAGGGATGTTCATGTGGATCTTAAAACATAAAATAGTTAAATAGTCCTATTGAATCTGATATTGATTAATGTTATATTGTCATTACGTCATTATGTTATGTGGTGGAGGGTTTTGGTATGGTAGACATAAACAAGTATAGTAATGTGCCATTGTATTGCCAACTGAAGAATCTCATCCTGGACAAGATAGAGAAGGGTGAATTCAAGGCAGATTCCAAAATCCCTTCAGAACAGGACTTTTGTGAAAGATATGATATCAGCAGGCCAACGGTTCGTCAGGCCATCAATGAACTGACAGCCAGCGGGCATCTATATAAACTCAAGGGAAAGGGTACATTTGTTTCTACCCGAAAGACCCATATTCATATTAAGGATTACTCTGGTTTCACCGATTCCATTCTGGACAGTAAGGATCCGGCTGAAAAGAATATTGTATCCATGGAGATTACCAGCAGTGACAAGGATAAGAAGCTGTCTGAACTGTTTGGTTTAAAGCCTGATATGCCTGCCGATTTTGCTGCTATTACTTATATCAACAATCATGGGGGCGAAGTAATCTCACTGAATACCTCATATATTCCTCTGTATCATTTTCCAGATATCTGCGAGGATATCAAATTAAAGAAGCCCTCCCATGACATATTGAGGGGGAAATACCCCTTGATTCCCAATACTTCTAAAAGCGTGCTTGAAGTGATCTATACTGATCAAAGGGACGCGGCCTATTTGAAGGTTCAGCCCGGTCAGCCCCTCATCCGGGTGAACAATATACTTTTTGCAAAAAACGGTCAGCCCGTGGAGTATATCGTTACTAAATACAGGGCCGACAAATGCCTGCTGTCATTTGAGAACCATAAATAACAATTCTCATATCTTTGGCATGTCATTGAGATCGAGTGAAGCGCGGCTAAACAGCCGCTCTTTTATTTTTACTCATATATCCATAAAGAAGATAAATTAAAAATAAAATTGATCATATCTCACCCACACGGCCAATATACTATTACTGACCCATGGGCCATGCTTTTGGTGCATGTGCCTCAGGCTTTAACAGAGGGGGATTGGCCGTGGAAGCTTTGTACAGCATATACAGTGATATTGCTGAAAGGACAAATGGCGATATATACATAGGAGTGGTAGGTCCTGTCAGGACCGGAAAATCAACATTTATAAAGCGTTTTATGGATTCCCTGGTCTTGCCCAATATCAAAAACTCCTATGATCGGGAAAGAGCAGTAGATGAAACACCCCAGAGCGCATCAGGGCGGATGATCATGACTACAGAGCCAAAATTCGTCCCCAACGAGGCTGTTACCGTGACCATGGACGACAATGTGAGTATGCGGGTCAGGCTTGTGGATTGTGTCGGCTACATGGTTAAGAGCGCTGTAGGCCATATGGAGGGCGAAATGCCAAGAATGGTGAAGACGCCCTGGTATGATTATGACATACCATTTGAAGAGGCGGCTGCCATTGGTACAAGGAAGGTTATCAACGACCACTCCACCATTGGTGTGTTGATTACTGCTGACGGCTCCTTCACCCATATTCCCAGAGAAGAATATGAAGAAGCTGAAGAACAGGTAGTCAATGAACTCAAGGCATCCGGTAAGCCCTTTGTGATCCTGCTCAATTCAACTACCCCCGAAAGCACAGACACCAAGACAATGGCCGATGAATTGAGCAATAAATACCATAAACCTGTTATTCCTGTTGACTGTCTCAATCTGGGGATACAGTCCATTAACAGGATTATTAATGGTATTCTTCTAGACTTCCCGGTACGTGAAATCTGCTTCAACCTTCCAGGCTGGATTCTTTCTTTGGATAACAATCACTGGCTCAAGAAGGACTTGATCACTGCCATAAGGGATTCCTTCCAGGACAGGTCAACGGTGCAAAATGTATATGATGCCGCGGATAAATTCAGCGTATATGAATTTTTGAGCAAGACATCCATTCAGGACGTCAAGATGGGTACGGGTGAGGTCAGCCTTGAAATGAAACCGTCGGACGGACTTTTCTTCAAGGTTGTCAAGGAGGAAACCGGTCTTGAGATTGATGGAGACCAGCGCCTGTTCTCAGTTCTGAAAGAATTATCTGCTATAAGGTCGGAGTACACCAAGGTTGCAAATGCTCTTGCTGAGGTCAGAGACAAGGGCTATGGAGTGGTTACGCCCAGCATTGATGAATTGACACTGGAGCCCCCGGAAATAATAAGACAGGGAAGCCGTTTCGGAATTAAGCTCAGAGGAAGCGCTCCTTCCATCCATATGATCAGGGCAGATATTGAAACAGAGATAGCTCCCCTGGTTGGTTCCGAAAAACAATCCGAGGAGTTGGTCAATTATCTTCTGAAGGAATTTGAGGGAGCTCCGGAGAAACTCTGGGAATCCAATATATTCGGAAAGTCACTCCATGAGCTGATTTCTGAAGGACTTCAGAACAAGCTTTTCAGGATGCCTGAGGATGCCCAGCTTAAGCTTCAGGAGACCTTGCAGAAGATCATAAATGACGGCAGCGGCGGTTTGATCTGTATAATCCTCTAGCCTGCCTGATACTCAAGATATAAAAAGCCTTTCGCATTTCTGATCCTGGGCGCGTCACAGTTTTGCTGTGACCGCTTCTTTATTATCTTATTTTATTGGTAATATTAACATTGATAAAAAGTGGTATAATAAAAGGTGTAAATTTTGATCCGATTATACCATTGTCTTGAGGATACATGGATTCCAGAGTATAGAAAGGAGAACCCATATATGGCTGAAGAGAAAAGAAAACGCGGAAGACCGAGAAAGAATCCAGAGCCCGTAGTTGAAGCTGCCGAAAAACCCGTTAGAAGAAGAGGAAGACCTCCAAAGAATAGGGTTCAGGAAACAGCGATTACTCCGGAAAAGCTGGTTTATAAAACAGAGAACGCCTGGGATAATAAATCCATGAGCGAACGACAGATAGAAAAATTCTGCAAAGGCTATAAAGCCTTTTTGGACAAGGCCAAGACCGAAAGGGAATTTGTGCGGGAAGCCGAGGAACTGGCCATAGCCAATGGCTTTATCGATCTTGACAAAAGTTTAAGCGAAAATGCATCCTTAAACCCCGGCGATAAGGTCTATCGCATTGTAAAAAAGAAGCTGATCATGCTGGCTGTTATAGGCAAGAAACCTTGTGAAGAAGGAACAAAAATGGTCGGCGCCCACATTGACGCTCCGAGGGTGGATATCAAGCAGAACCCTCTCTATGAATCGACCGATATGGTGTTCTTTAAGACCCATTATTATGGTGGAATCAAGAAATACCAGTGGCTTACAATCCCCCTGGCTCTTCATGGTACAATCATGAAAGCAGATGGTTCTGTTATAGACATCAGCATCGGCGAAGATCCGGGCGATCCTGTGTTCACCATGACCGACCTGTTGCCCCATCTCGCTAAGGATCAGATGGATAAGAAATTGAGCGAGGCCTTCAAGGGCGAAGCCATGAACGTACTGGTAGGATCCCGTCCGGATCCTGACAAGGACGCCAAGGACAGGTTCAAGCTTAATATCCTGAAGATTCTCAACGAGAAATATGGCATTACCGAAGAGGATTTCATATCTTCTGAGCTGGAAATGGTTCCTGCCTTCAAGGCTCAGGATCTGGGATTCGACCGGAGCATGATTGGCGCCTACGGCCATGATGACAGGGTATGCGCTTATCCGGCTCTGATGGCCATTCTTGATACAAAGAAGCCCGAATACACAGCAGTATGCGTCCTTACCGACAAGGAGGAAATCGGCAGTGTTGGAAACACAGGCGCTCAGTCGAGAGCTTTGGAGAACTTCCTGGCCGATCTCTGCGCACTCACAACCCAGGGCGACTACAGCGACCGTCTGCTACGCTCCTGTCTTGACAAGTCGAAGATGCTGTCGGCAGACGTGAATGCAGCCCTGGATCCTAATTTTGAGGGTACCCACGATAAGCTGAACGCTGCCTATCTTGGAAAAGGACTTGCTATTTTAAAATTCAGCGGATCAAGGGGTAAATCAGGTGCCAGTGATGCTCATGCCGAGTTTGTAGGAGAGATACGCAGGCTGTTTAATGAGAACCAGATACCCTGGCATACCACCGAGCTGGGAGCAGTTGATAAGGGCGGCGGTGGTACCATCGCCATGATGATTGCCAACCTGGGTGTGGATGTGCTCGACGTGGGCGTACCGGTATTATCCATGCATTCACCCTTCGAGGTGGTCAGTAAGGCGGATGTATATGCGGCATACAAAGGCTATTATGTCTTTATAAAATAAGGTTATGGAATGCAGGCCAGGCTGCGGCGCATGCTGCGTCGTCATCTCCATATCATCTCCAATCCCCGGGATGCCTGAGGGGAAGAGGGCAGGGGAAAGGTGTGTTAACCTTACAGAGGACAACCGATGCAGGTTGTTTGGAAAACCCGAACGACCTGCTGTTTGCATTGCCCTTGAACCTAATCCCGAAATGTGCGGAGACGATGACGCCCATGCCTGGAGTTATCTGAGCATGCTGGAAGAAGCCACAAAGCCCGAATAAGTATATTCTGAATTGCCGAGTACTCTATCTCCGTGCCTGCAATGACAACCTATCAATATGTCATTACGAGGAACTTTATTTCTGTCATTGCGAGAAGGCGAAGCCGACGAAGCAATCTCGTAGATCGCCGCGCTTAGCTATCGCTACGCTCGCGATGACATATAAATCTCATTATTTTTTCTTCTTTTGTGATGAGCCGGAATAGCGTGATAGGGGATTGCTTTCAACAGCCCTGCGAAGCTGCTCGTCATCCAAATGGGTGTAGATTTCAGTGGTAGCTATGCTTTCATGTCCCAGAATTGACTGCAGGGCGCGGATATCCACATTTCCATGCTTGTACATGAGGGTGGCTGCCGTGTGTCTTAGCTTGTGGGTCGAATACTTTCGAGTGTCAAGACCGGCTGCAGCTATGTATTTCTTAACAAGGTACTGAACAGTTTTCGGACTTATTCTTTGCTTTCTTTCGCTGAGAAAGAGCGCATCTTTATCCTTAACACCTTCAACAGGCCTGATGCGCCTATAGGCGTCTATGGCTTCCAAACAGGCCTGGTTCAGGTATATGGTACGTTCTTTTTTTCCTTTTCCCATGACTGTAAGGGTGTCACCGCGTATGTCTGACAGGTTTATTCCCACAAGTTCAGACAATCTGAGGCCGCAGTTTAAGAAGAGAACCAGTATAGCATAATCCCTTACCTTATTCTTACCTTCAACACTTTCCAATAATTGGATACTTTCGTCCACATTGAGATATCTGGGCAAGCGATGAACCACCTTTGGAGAATCAAGCTCTGCGGCAGGATTATATTCAATCAGTTTTGCCTTAGAAAATAGATATTTATAGAATGATCTGAGGGAAGCGACCTTTCTGGCACGAGTTACGGCCGTGTTTTCACGGATCCGGCTGGTAAATGACATAAAGCTGTACAGATCGGCCAAATCGATTTTCTTGATATCATCTAAAGTTATATCACAAACATCAATGGAATTAAAATCTGTATCCTTGAATCCAGGGCGAGTAGTCAGTTTGATATAGCGAAAGAAGGTACGAAGATCATAATAGTATTCCTGAATAGTTTTCTCAGATTTGCCTTTGATGGTGAGCATATAGTTGAGAAACTCAATAGCAATTTCGGGCATATCATCATATGAAACAACCGACATAAAAACATCCTTTCAGCGTGAGATTGGTAATAACTACATAAGTAATCATTTGTCACTGATATTTTATTACCACATACCCTTCCACATTAAACAAAATTTTTATTTTGTATAATGTGGACTTTAGTTTTCAGTAATACTTATTTTTTTATCAGGCCTTGCCCCTGCTCTTCGGACACAGTAAAATCTTCCGGAATCCATAAACAACTCTTCATATCAATACATCCATTATCTTTGAACAGTATACCTTCATCAATAAGCATTTCACGCTGGATCTGTTCCCCGCCAAAGGCATAATCCGGCGCAAGGCTTCCGTTTTTATTTACAACTCTGTGACAAGGAAGATCCAAAAATCCAGGAGCATTACGCATAGCCCAACCCACTGCGCGGGCTGCAAGCGGATTTCCGCAAAGCGAAGCTATCTGTCCATAGGCAGCTACCTTCCCCCTGGGTATGAGTGACACTGTATGATAAACCTTTTCTCTGAATGAATTCATGCTTGTTTCACCTTTTCTCGGAGATTGCTTCGTCGGCCTGGTGTCATTGCGAGCACAGCTAAAGTGTGCAGCAATCTAGGACATCATAATTATGCGATTGCGGTAAGAGGATTATTTCGTCTCGTATATTAAGGATGTCCGGGGTTGTTTCGTCGCATAGCTCCTCACAATGACAATTTGGTACACCATAATTACAGAACTAACTGCGTTATGACGTAATTACATCACTATATCATCAATACTATAGTCGATGTCGTACATATGCAGGTGCTTAGATGCTCTTGTTATAATGTAATGACAACTTTATTGGGCTATTCAGCACGTGATGCCAGTAATAATCCTTCCTTTGCCGGCACCATCAGCTTTCTTACAGCATCGGAACGATGATCTTCATAAAGCCATATCCCCTTGTTTTCCCGATCAATCACCACGGGCATCCTGTCGTGAAGTGGGCTGATATCCTCATTGCCCCTTGTGGTGATGATAGTAAAGCTGGGAATCAGCTTCCCCTCCCCATCCCTGAAGAACCAATAGATACCAGCCAGATAGATCAGGCTTGAATCGGGAGGCGCAATATAGAATTTTGTCTTTTTCCTGCCGGTTTTGCTGTCCTTCCACTCAAAAAACCCCCTTGCAGGTATCAGGCATCTGCGTGAGGCAAAGGGTCTTTTAAACATGGGCTTCTCCGCTATAGTTTCAGAACGGGCATTTATGATGAGCCTTCCCCGGCTTGTGGGAAAACCCCATTTCAAAGCGTGGATCTGATCCTCCCCTCCCACGGTGTCTGATTCGGAACCAGTTTTTTCAGGATCGCCTGGAGTTATCACTGGAGCATAATCACCTGGATAGATCTCCCCTGCCTTTTTTAATAAATGCTTTTCCACTCTGTTGACCAATGCAGCGAAGTCATCGAGGTCCTTCTCAGCTACATAAAACCTTCCGCACATTCCCATCACCTGTAATATTAAAATCAACCATAATTTTCTGAGATTGCTTCGTCGGCTTTGCCTTCTCGCAATGACATATAATAAGGGGTCAAGAATGTTTCACCGTTCCTATTCCCGCATTGACGTATCTGGTGTCATTGCGAGTGGAATGGTAGTGGAGCTTGGCAATCCCTGAGATAGCTTCGGCGATTCTCTTCTCGCAATGACATACATTAAGGATATCCGTGGTTGAATCGTTACTTTGTTATCTTCTCACGCAATAAACATACATAAAATCTCATATTCAGCCCAAAACGTAACATAACACTGTTACATTATCATCCTATTTCATGTATTACTGGGTAAAAGCAGTGATCCGGCCAGATACATGAGCCATATCATATTACCCCTTCTTATTAAAATGACTAAGTGGAGCTATTAGCACCCACTTAGTCATCAATTATCTGCTATGTAGCCTGACTCCCGTCAGACTTCCATAATCTCTTCTATTTTAGCTTCAACAATCTGATCTACTTTCTCAATGAATTCATCGGTTAATTTCTGGATGTCCTTTTCGGCATTCTTAAGATCATCCTCTGTGATCTCCTTGTTTTTCTCCATCTTTCTGAAGTCATCCAGGGCATCTCTCCTGATCTGGCGAATGGCCACCTTATCCTTTTCCCCAAGCTTTTTTACTTCCTTTGTGAGTTCACGTCTTCTTTCCTCGGTAAGGGGCGGGAAAATCAAACGTATGACTTTACCGTCGTTATTGGGGTTCAGGCCGAGATCCGATATGTGTATAGCCTTTATTACATCGTTGATGATTTTCTCATCCCAAGGCTGGATGGTGATCTGTCGTGCTTCAGGTACCGCAATATTGGCCAACTGAGTGATGGGTGTAGGTGTTCCGTAATAGTCCACAGTCACCTTGTCGAGCAAGCGCGGATTGGCTCTCCCGGCACGAATTCCTGCAAGTTCTTCTCTTAGGACCTGCAGACTCTTTTCCATTTTTACCTCATATTCCTTGTAACTGTCTTTTGTCATAACTAGACCTCCCTTGCTACAAATGTACCAACATTAACACCATTCAAAACCTTGATGATGTTTTCCGGCTCCCTTATACTGAACACTACTAAGGGAATGTTATTATCCATACACAATGATGTAGCGGTTGAGTCCATAACGCCCAGTTGTTTGCTAAGCACATCCATAAAGCTGATCCTGTCATACTTGAGCGCATTCGGGTTTATTTTCGGGTCGCTGTCATAAACAGCATCGACATTTTTGGCCAATAGAATGACCTCGGCTTCGATCTCCGCTGCACGCAAAACAGCGGCGGTATCTGTTGAGAAATATGGATTTCCTGTGCCGCAGGCGAATATGACAACCCGCTTTTTCTCGATGTGACGGATGGCTCTTCTTCTGATATAGGTCTCTGCCACCCGGGGCATTTCCAGAGCTGTCTGAACTCTTGTAGGCACTCCCCTCTCTTCCAGGGCATCCTGAAGGGCAAGCGCATTAATAACGGTCGCCAGCATTCCCATATGGTCAGCAGTTGTACGATCCATTCCCGTACTGCTTCTGCCCCGCCAGAAGTTGCCGCCTCCTACCACTATGCCGATATCAACACCCATATCATGGGCTTCCTTAATTTTGGAGCTGATATTATTGAGTATGGTCTGGTCAATCCCAAATCCCTTTTCTCCAGAAAGGGCTTCTCCGCTGATCTTTAGCATTATGCGTCTGTACTTTAGATCCATAACTGCCTCCAAAATATATTAAATATATAAATGGTATTGATGACGGCTTTAGATGTATACCAAAAGGGTATTTTGAAAAATCAAAATACCCTTTAAGCCAATTATTTCATCTGCTTGGCAACTTCTTCAGCGAAGTTCTCGTTCTTCTTTTCCAAGCCCTCGCCCATCTCAAAGCGGGCGAATCTGCGAACACTGATATTCTCACCGATGAGAGCGATTCTCTCCTTGAGTACCTCCTCAACGGTCTTATCACTATCCTTAATGAAGGGCTGCTCCATGAGGCAGATATCATTATAGTACTTCTCGATTCTGCCGTTTACCATTTTCTCTGCGATATGCTCAGGCTTGCCTTCATTGATGGCCTGTGCCTTGAGAATTTCCTTCTCCCTCTCGATAACTTCGGCAGGGACATCTTCTCTTCTGACATAAAGCGGATTCATAGCTGCAACCTGCATAGCAATATCCTTAACAAAGGCTCTGAAATCTTCGTTCTTTGCAGCAAAATCTGTTTCGATATTGACCTCAACAAGAACCCCGATACGTCCGCCTCCATGGATGTAGGCATCCACAATACCCTCGGAAGCAAGCCTTCCGGCCTTCTTGGCGGCCTTGGCAAGTCCTCTCTCCCTCAATATCTCAATAGCCTTTTCAATATCGCCCTGTGTATCAACAAGAGCCCTTTTACAATCCATCATACCTGCACCGGTACGATCACGCAAATCCTTTACCATTGCTGCACTAATTTCCATTTGATCATCCTCCTGAATCTGTTATTCCCGTCTTAAGCTTCCTCTTTTACAGTATCTTCTGCAATATTTTTGTTTTCATCAGCGTTATCTCCGGATCCTTCATCGGAGACAGGTGCCTCTTCCACAGGGGCTTCACCCATATCTTCTTCCTGGGCGGCAGAACCCATCTCTCCCTGCTTTGCCTCTACGACTGCATCGGCAATCTTTCCGGAAATCAGCTTGACAGCTCTAATAGCATCATCGTTTCCGGGAATTACATAGTCTACTTCATCAGGATCGCAGTTGGTATCAACTATGGCAACAATGGGGATACCCAGTTTCCTTGCTTCAAGGATGGCGTTCCTTTCTTTCTTGGGGTCTACGATGAACAGAGCTGCAGGCAGCCTTCTCATTTCAACGATACCGCCGAGGTTTTTCTCAAGCTTTTCCATTTCCAGCTTAAGCTTGATGACCTCTTTCTTGGGAAGCACTTCAAAAACGCCTTCCTCTTCAAACTTTTTAAGTTCATTCAAGCGATCGATGCTCTTCCTGATAGTTTTGAAGTTGGTCATCATACCACCGAGCCATCTGTTGTTGACATAGAATTGTCCACAACGCTCAGCCTCTTCCTTAATGGCATCCTGAGCTTGTTTCTTTGTACCTACAAAGAGAATACTACCGCCTTCCATAACTACGTCGCGGACAAAATAATAAGCCTCTTCGATTTTCTTGACTGTCTTCTGAAGGTCGATAATATAGATACCGTTTCTCTCGGTGAAGATGTATTCAGCCATCTTCGGGTTCCATCTTCTGGTCTGGTGACCGAAATGCACACCTGCTTCAAGCAGCTGCTTCATAGAAATTACTGACATGTTAATGTCCTCCTTCTTGTTTTTCCTCCGTTGTCTTCCTCTTTACAGTACACTTAAATAAGCACAAACTGTAAATCGAACAACGTGTGTAATAAAAACACCCGTAATATTATAACACAGGGTTAATGCCGTGACAACAAGCAATATTTATGGCCCACAATCTATTGAATATAAAGTTCTTCCTGGTAGCGAAACCTACTGCTCTGCTGGATCATTATGCATGGGATTTCTTTTAACCAGAATGGCTGCTTTGGTTATAGCAGCTATGACATCCACTTCAAACTGAGCCTTCAGGTTTTTGATCTTCGAGTAGATTTCACCCTTCTCGGTCACTATGTACTGAGGAGGTAAATCATTCAAGGCCTTTGCAGCGATGTCCAGCTTGCATTTCTCGCATTTGCACATATTGATGTCCTTCAGGATATCGTCCATGGTACTCATGACTATAACTTCCATATAATTTCTCATTGACAGCATGGGCTTCCCCTCCTCACTGTTTTCATCTGGATTATAGCACAACCTAAACAACAAATCACTAATATTTATCAAGATAGTTCTTACCCATGAGGAAAGGCTTTTCAAAAATTCGTTTTATCTTGATGGGAAAGGGTTCGTTGCAGTCTATGGGCTTTATGAGAAGTGTTTTCATTCCCAGAAGGTTTCCTCCAAGAATATCTGTAAACAGCTGATCTCCAGCAATGGCAACATCACGGGGTTCCAACCCCATGCTTTCAACAGCTTTAAGGTATCCTTTCTTAAAAGGTTTCAAAGCCTTGTAGAAATAATCAATATCAAGATGGCGGCAAAACTGCTCCACTCTCTCCTGTTTTGCATTTGAGACAATGACTGTTTTGATGCCGTTTTTCTTAAGACTATCCACAAAGGTTTTAACCTTTATATCTGCATCCCTGGTATAGGTGGGCACAAGGGTATTGTCAATATCAAGGATAAGTCCCTTGATACCCTCTTTTTTCAGGCCTTCCGGACTTATTGAATATATGGACTTAATATAGGCATCAGGGGTCAATAATCGTCCCATTTAAATACTCTCCGTAAAATTATTTTCTTCTGGCACTTTATAAGCTTACCATTCCCCTGCCTGCTGCGCAACATCGGTTATAAATACTGAAAAACAGGGAATTTACATAGATCTCTTCCATAATTAAAGTATTTGGCCTATTGATACGTGAATTCTGTTAATTTGTGCTATTTTCTTTGTTGTGCTGTATTTTATAATATGATATAGTATTGAAAAATAATGTAATAAGGAGGCCTCTTCATGAAACCATCTGCTATTGTGAGGAAAACCATTCCTTTCATGTTGATCCGTCTTGCCGCCTATGTCATTTTCTTTATTGGGATGTGCATCTATGCTTTCATCGTCCTTAAGATACTTGGCGCTATTGAGCCAGAGGGATTCATGGCAATAATCTTAGTAGCTCTTTTCGGCGGTGGTGGCTGGTACATTTACAGACTTCTTCGTGAGTACATCACATACATGATCAAAGCTGCCCATGTTGCTGTTGTTGCGGATATGGCAATTCATGGCGGTGTTCCTGAAGACTTCAGCATGTATCAGTATGGTGTGTCAAAGGTTAAAAAATTCTTTGTAGCTTCCAATGCCCTCTTTGTTTTGGATAGGCTGATGGCAGGGGCTGTAAGGCAGATTCAAAGGGCAATCGGCGGAATAGGCTCATTGTTAAGCTTCATCCCGGGTGTTAAAGGTATCGTTAATATACTTAATAAATTCGTTGACATCATACTTAATTATGTTGACGAGTGTATAATGGCCTACATATTCCTCCATGAAGGGCAGAATGTTTGGAAGAGTGCATGCGATGGTGTTGTCCTCTATGTACAGAACTGGAAGACCGTTTTGAAAACAGGTGCTAAGATCCTCCTCTTCCTTGTCCTGTTCTATGTGGTAGCTTTCTTTGTTTTCAACGGTATCTTCCTGGGAATCATATCAGGAGCCGGAGCTGCTGGTAGAATCATCGCTTATATACTGACCATCCTGTTTATAACCGTGATCAAATGGGGTGTTATAGATCCCATCATCATGATCAATATGATGTGTGGTTACCTGAAAGTGGCCTATGGTGCTGAGCCCAGCTATGACCTCCATGGAAAGCTTCAGGGCATGAGCAAGAAGTTCAAGGAAATGGTGGGCAAGTCAAACGAGGCTCCTTCAACCGGAACAGGAGCAAATCCTGCTTAAGCTTTAATACTGAGCAAATCATTCAGGCAGTACAATCCATGTACTGCCTTTTTATTTGAAAGCAGGATGTTTCACCAGACCGTCATAGCGAAGAAGCGTTCTTGTAAAATAGAAGCAAGGTGCTATATGCTGGAAATTTGTGTATTGGAAGGGGCTTTCCGTCTGGGATTGCGCAGTAATCTTAAATAAACAAAAAAGTGGATTTTTTATGAATAAAGGTGTAAGATATTTTTCGAAGGAGAGTGATAGATATGGATATAAAGATTGAATTAACCAGGAATCCAAAGGAAAAACCATCCGCAGAAAACCTTGGATTTGGACAGGTTTTTTCAGACCACATGTTCTTGATGGAGTATACAGAAGGCAAGGGATGGCATGATCCGAGAATCATCCCCTATGGTCCCATAGCCTATGATCCTTCCATCATGGTGGTTCATTATGGACAGACCATATTTGAAGGCCTGAAGGCATACAGAACCAAGGACAACAAGGTTGTAATGTTCCGTCCTGATGAAAACATGAAGCGTCTTAATCAATCCTGTGACAGACTCTGCATCCCCAGGATCGATGAAGAACTAGCCCTTCAAGCCCTGAAAAAACTGGTTGATATTGACAGGGACTGGGTACCGGATGCACCGGGTACATCACTGTATATAAGGCCTTTTATTTATGCCACTGATCCATACCTGGGAGTCCGCCCTTCTAGCACATATCATTTCCTGATCATAACCGGACCCGTTGGCGCCTATTATAAGGAAGGTCTCAACCCGGTGAAGATATATGTGGAATCCAAATATGTCCGTGCTGTAACCGGGGGTATAGGCGCAGCAAAGACTGCAGGCAATTACGCTGCCAGCCTGAAGGCACAGCAGGATGCCAAGGAGCTTGGTTACACACAGGTATTGTGGCTTGATGGTGTTGAGAGAAAATACGTTGAAGAAGTCGGTACCATGAATGTATTCTTTGTTATCGGCGATGAGGTCATCACTCCCGAATTAAATGGTAGCATTCTTCCCGGTATCACAAGAAAATCCTGCATTGAGCTGTTAAGATCCTGGGGACTTAAGGTTTCTGAAAGAAAGATCTCCATTCAGGAAATCAGTGATGCCAATGAAAAGGGTTTATTGAAGGAAGCCTTTGGTACTGGTACTGCTGCAGTTATCTCACCCATTGGGGAACTGTTCTGGAATGATCAGCGCATGACATTGAGCGGCGGAAGAATAGGTGAAATTTCTCAAAGGCTCTATGACGAACTGACGAGCATCCAGTACTGCGAAAGACCCGATCCATTTGGATGGATATTCCCAGTATGATCGGAAAAAGATAGTAAATTAAGGGGCGGAGTTTCTTTCCGCCCCTTACTGTTCCAAAAATTTTCGTAATTTTATACTTGAAATGCTCACATAATCATATTATAATAGTTTTCGTCATGTTAAATATGTTGCGGATTGGTGTAATGGTAGCACGACTGACTCTGGATCAGTTTGTCAGGGTTCAAATCCTTGATCCGCAGCCATATAAATTATTAGCCGGTTTCCAGAGAACCGGCTGTTTTAATACCTTTTTTTGATTCGTTTCTTAGGCTTCACCCTCGCAATAACAGGCAACATTCGCCCAACCTAGATTTAAGACAATTGATGTTGGAATTTAGATTTAATACTGTCTGATCCTGAGCCTGTTGCCCATTCCGCTGCTATGGGCATGGCATATGGCAACAGCCAGCGCATCGGCCGCATCATCGGGCTTGGGTATGCTGTCCAGCGATAGAAGAATCTTGACCATATACTGTACCTGTTCCTTTTTTGCTCTTCCATACCCCACCACTGATTGTTTAACCTGTAAAGGCGTATATTCAAAGACGGGTATCCCGGCCTTTGCCGCTGTCAGCAGTACCACACCCCTGCCATGCCCCACCGCTATGGCGGTTTTTATGTTGGTATTGAAGAACAGTTCCTCAACAGACATGACATCGGGTTTGTACTGCCCCAGAAGCTCCTGAAGCTTGTCGTTAATGACATAAAGCCTTTGGGGCAAATCAGTCTTTGCATCGGTTGTAATAACGCCATAATCGATGGTTTTAAATTTATTGTTTTTGTATTCTATTACACCATATCCAGTGATAGCAAATCCCGGATCCACTCCGAAAATGATCATATTCGTATCCTTTCATTCCATTGTGTGACAAAAAAATGTTGTTGAATATTTATTCATTACGATGTATAATTATTATATCTTAAGGTCTAAGGTATTGTTATCATGTTATATATGTTATAATTTGACCTTATTAATAAACCTTTTTCATTAATATTAGCACAGATTGGAGAGATTTTCATGAGTAGCAGGGAAAAAGTTGTACTCGCTTATTCAGGAGGACTGGATACATCCATCATCATCCCCTGGCTTAAGGAAAACTATAATTATGAAGTGATCGCCATGGCGGCAGATGTGGGACAGGGCGAGGAATTGGAGCCCTTACATGAGAAGGCTATTAAAACCGGTGCCTCAAAGATCTACATAGAGGATCTTACCGAGGAGTTCATAACAGATTATGTCTACCCCACCCTGAAGGCAGGAGCCGTATATGAAGGTAAATATCTTCTGGGAACATCCTTTGCACGCCCCATTATTGCTAAACGCCTTGTGGAGATTGCAAAGAAGGAAGGCGCCGTTGCAATTGCCCATGGTGCCACCGGAAAGGGTAACGATCAGGTTAGATTTGAGCTGACAATCAAGGCACTTGCACCCGAACTCAAGATTATTGCTCCCTGGAGGATCTGGGATATCCGTTCAAGGGAGGATGCCATAGACTATGCTGCTGCAAGGGATATTCCCATCCCCGTTACTAAGGAATCCAATTATAGCCGCGACAGGAACATCTGGCATCTGAGCCATGAAGGACAGGAGCTTGAAAACCCTGCCAATGAACCCTTGTATGACAGGCTGCTACAACTTTCGGTAACCCCTGAAAAGGCTCCCGATGAACCTACCTATATCGAACTGGGCTTTGAACAGGGTATCCCTGTCAGCCTTAATGGCGAAAAACTGAGTCCGGTCAGGATGTTGGAGGAGCTCAACAGCATTGGTGGAAAGAACGGAATTGGTATCACTGATATCGTGGAAAACCGTCTCGTGGGTATGAAATCCAGGGGTGTATATGAAACACCTGGAGGAACCATTCTTTATGCAGCGCACAGGGAACTGGAGCTCATCTGTATCGACCGTGACACACTGCATTATAAGGATATTGTCGCTCAGAGGTTTGCCGAGCTTGTCTACTATGGACAGTGGTTTACGCCATTGAGGGAAGCCCTTTCCGCCTTTGTTGATGTTACTCAGAAGTATGTCACCGGTAATGTAAGGCTGAAGTTGTATAAAGGCAATATCATCCCTGCAGGCGTGGAATCCCCCTATTCTCTTTTCAGTGAAGATCTTTGCACCTTCGGTGAAGATGAAATATACAACCAAAAAGACGCAGAGGGCTTTATCAATCTGTTTGGACTTCCCATGAAGGTTCAGGCCACCATGAAAAAAGCCAATAATATAGATTAAGCCTGTGTTGCCGGAAGCAGCCCCTATATGGATTCTCCCCCCCCATCATATAACTGGTTGTCTTCCGGCAACGGCAAGGCGTTTTGCAGGCGAAAAAGCATTGGGAGAGAAAAGACATGAAGCTTTGGTCTGGAAGGTTTAAAAAAGAAACAGACTCATTGATGGATGATTTTAATGCATCCATCAGATTTGACAGCAGGATGTATCGTCAGGATATTCTGGGAAGCGCAGCCCATGTAAGAATGCTTGGGGAGTGCGGGATCATATCTTCGGCTGATGCACAGCTAATAAGAAAAGCCCTGTTTGAAATCCTTGATGATATTGAGAAGGGTAAAATCGAATTTGATGTGGCGGCCGAGGATATTCATATGAATATTGAGAACATCCTGATTGACAGGATCGGCCAGGTGGGAAAAAAGCTGCATACCGGCAGAAGCCGTAATGATCAGGTGGCTCTTGATTTTCGTATGTTTCTTCGGGATGAGATCAAAGCTATTAAAGCACTGTTGATTGACCTTGAGAGCATACTATTAAAGCTTTCTGAAAACAATCTTGACACCATCATGCCCGGCTATACCCACCTCCAAAGGGCTCAGCCCATCACCCTGGCACACCATCTCATGGCATACTTCCAGATGTTCAGGCGTGATATTGAGCGTCTGAATGACTGCTACAGGCGGATGAATGTCATGCCCCTGGGTTCCGGTGCCCTCGCCTCAACCACTTACCCCATAAACCGTATGATGGTAGCTGAGGAGTTGGAATTTGAGCGAATTACAGAAAACAGCCTGGACGGCGTCAGTGACCGTGACTTTGCCATTGAGCTTGCCTCCTGCCTGTCCATTATCATGGTTCATCTGAGCCGTTTCAGTGAGGAGATCATCCTTTGGAGTTCTCTCGAATTCGGCTTTATTGAACTGGATGATGCCTACAGTACCGGTTCAAGCATCATGCCCCAAAAGAAGAACCCGGATGCTGCAGAATTGGTGCGTGGTAAGAGCGGGCGCGTCTTTGGAAGCCTCATGTCCCTCCTCACCGTTATGAAGGGTCTTCCCCTGGCCTACAACAAGGACATGCAGGAGGATAAGGAGGCCATGTTCGATGCGGTGGATACTGTGAAGGGCTGTCTCATGGTTTTTAACAGGATGCTTGATACCATGAAAATAAACAAGTCCTGTATGCTAAACGCCGCCAAAGGAGGCTTTACAAATGCTACGGACCTGGCAGATTATCTAGTTAAGAAGGGTGTTCCCTTCCGTGACAGTCATGAGATTGTGGGCAAGATGGTAGCCTATTGCATCGAAAAAAAAATAGCTTTGGAGGATCTGACTTTAGAAGAGATGCAAAATTTCTCCGGTCACATCTCAAATGATGTATATGATGAGATCAGTCTTGATGCCTGCGTCAATGGAAGAAGGGTTCCAGGCGGGCCTGCCGCGGAAAGTATACTGGTTTCCATTAAGAGCGGAAAAGCCTTTCTTGATGAGCAGAAAAAGTGATGCACAGGTTTATATAGAGTAGCTTCTCCCTCCACGATGACATCGGTGTATACGATGCATCGTAACCATATTAAAAACCCCGATTATTATAATCGGGGTTTTTAATATGGCCCAGCTTTTTTCTCCAGGGCTCTTCCGAAACTATACCATGAGTTTCTGAGCTTGGTTCGCATCTCTTCGTCCAGAGTACTTTCTATAACACTGTTCAGCTGTCTTCTCATGCGATGGTATTCCTTAATATCAAAATCCTCTGCCTTAAGTAGTTCATCCATTTCCTCCAGCCATGCAACCAGGTATTCGATTCCCATATATTCTTTAGAAACCTTTCTCTTAAGGTGAGCAATTACCAGTTTGATAGCCTTCTTCTTAACTTCGTTGTCTTCCATTTGTTTTTCCAGGTTTTTGGATTCCCTAAGTGACATTTATAAAGACCTCCTTCAAAAAAGCATGATAAAAAGACTCTGGACTTGCAGAGCGCAGAGTGAATCTAGAAATACAAAAATACCATCCTTATATCATATTGTACATCAATTATTAAAAATAATCAATGTTTCCCAGTTGCTGCGACCCGCTCTAGTACTGTATGAGAGTTTTGCCGTTGAGCCTGGATTCATCCACCCTGTCCCTCCTGCTTTCAGGAACCACTATGGTATTGGGATCACCGTCGCTCACAAACATCCTATCAGGTGTCATCTTCGGAAGCCACCAGGTCAGATCCTGAATTACCGGCTCCATCCCCTGCATCCTGATCCTTGGAACATAGCCCGGATTATAATCCGGAGAAATGGTTGGTTTTGATGGGTTTGAGCCAACCGCCATGATGCTTTTGTGCTCATAGCTAATATCTTTGTATGTTCCTTCCCTCAAAAGTGCCTTGAGGTCATCAGATCCTGGAATACTGCCGTAGGGCAGAGCCAATGAATAAAACTCAAGATCGGGAATTACGGAATAGGCAGCCTCCTGATTCTTACCAAGACTCTCTATAACCTGTTCCGCAGTTTTTACCTGTGTTTTATAGTTCACATGTCCCCAGGTGTGGGTTCCCAGCTCAAGCCCATTATCCTGCAAGAACCGGAAACGATCCTCCAGGCTGCCGGCACCCTTGAAGGTATTGTCGCCAATATCCATATTGACATAGAAGATACCCTTCAGCCCGAAATCAGGATGCTTTTCGTTAAAGGCCATCATGATGCCTACCGCGGATTTGGGGTTAACCTTTAGGATGCCATCCTCTTCAATCAGGTTGAACTGTCCTGGTGTGCCATCGTCAAAGGTAAACACCATGGGCATTGTGCCCGCAGGCACGTCTATATTGCATTCGATGAAGTCACGCATGCTGATCAACCTAAAGCCCTGGTTATACAAGGTCTCCAGTATAGCCTCAAATTCACTGAAGGTAGTGGTGTATTCCTTGTCAGATCCATCATATTCTTCCACAAACCGATGAAACATGATAATGGGGATTTCCCCCGATTCATTGGGCAGGAAGTCTTCATAATCGGTTCTGATCAAGTGCCCAGGCCTTTCATCCTGCGGCTCGGGTGTAACCTCGGGAGTTGTCTCAGGTGTTTCTATGGGAGTTTCTATTGGCGTTTCCATAGGTTCCTGAGATGGCGTTGGGATAACCGTTGGCGATGCCTCAGGAGTGGGTGTGTTTTGGGACATATCGGGTTCCGGCTGGGTTCTGAATACAAGATACAGGATGCCGGAAATCAGCAATAATATAACCAATACTGCCAAAGTTGCCTTAAATCTTTTATCCATTTCAGCGTTCCTTTCGATAACGAAGTGAGAAGTATGTTCCCCGCAATCTTTTAAGGGATGTACCGATCTACCTGGGCTTGTAGGCAGAATATATCAATACTCAACCCCTTGTCTTGCCTTGATTCCCTTTTGAAAAGGATGTCTGACAGGTTCCATCCGGGTAATATAATCGGCCTGGTTCATAAGGGTTTCAGATGCTGTTCTCCCGGTCAGAACCCATTCGGATGGGTTTTGGTAAATCAAACTGCATATATGGCTCTCCGGGATGAGTCCTGAATGAATTACATCCAATACCTCATCCATCACAATCATGTCGAAGGGCTGGTTCTCAACCATCTCCATGATTTTATTCAAACCCTGCTCAAGATCGGCTCTGGTTTCCTCCATTTGTTGCGGAGTCTGATTCCATAAAAAGCCTTTATGCCTCATGGTGGGACGAAACAGTGTGATTCTGTCCTTCAATTCCTTCATGATCATCAGTTCTCCGGTATCAGCAGATTTCAGGAATTGGCAAAACAAAACCGACCAGTTCCGTCCTGCGGCTCTTATTGCCATGCCTACGGCAGACGTGGTCTTCCCTTTTCCCTCACCTATATAAAGATGTAAGAAACTCTGTCTGCTTCCCATATCTTACCCGGCTCTTACTGCCCAAATGCACACAGCAAGCGCTTTTTTAATATAAAAACGACAAGAGACAATCATCCCCTGTCATCCTTATTATAACTTATCCCATGTTCAAATTCAATTACATTATATGGCTGAGGGCTGCCATACGACGGGTTAACTGCTCTTTCCCAATTTGTATCCTGTACTGCCCTTTTTGAACCTATGAGGAAGCATACCTGAACCGCCCTTGTATTTGCTTGTGGGCTTTTTAGTCCTGCCAGCCAGAATTCCTCCGATCGCCGCCGTAATCAGTACAATTGCTGCAAAGAGCGCTGTATTGCTGCTTATCATAATCTTTCCCTGGACAAGGCATCCGATGAAATAGGCCATGATCGCATATATCACAGCCAGTATCAATGCCGATATAATACGCCTGTCCTGATTCCTCCTGGCAGCCTTGTAGCTTCCGGCCAGAACCCCCAGCACCGTGGCTGCGATAGCCGAAGGAAGCGTGTATTTCTCAGGAAAATCGGTAAAACAAAGAAGAAGAGCTGCAAATACGAGGATCACAAAGGTGAGAATGAATGAGACTGAAACGCATTTAAGCAAGCTTCTCAAATAGTCCCCTGTGCTGCTGGTTGAAGTGTATGACCCGTCTTTCACAAACAATTCCCCCATTATGTCCAATCCACAGTCTTATCCTATTCAACAGTACTGAAACATAGAACAAAAAGCGTAGTGGTTGTTCAGGATTTTAAGTGCGGCGTTCGGGATGCCACCTGCCCACTAATAAATAATCAGACATGGCTGGTTTGATTGATAAGGCAGGTCCAAAAGGCACCTTCTATGGCTTGTTCAAAATCCTATGACCTGTCTTGTAACCCATTTGTATGGATTGGAATAGAATGTATTGAGTTCAAAAAGGCATGGGAGGTTATTATATGGGATTCTTTAAAGGTTTGGGTGACAATTGCGAAGTTCTTATGTTCATCATCCTTTTCCTGCTGCTTTTCTGGGATAGGGGCGGCTGCTCCAACATATCACCCTGTTGACAAGGTTGGTGAATTGACTTTTCCCGGAAGGAGGTGCCGTTATGGATAATGTCTTGGGAGCAAGAACCGGTTTTGGAAGCGATTGCACTGTACTGTTCTTTATTCTTATATTCCTTTGTCTTTTCTGGGACAGGGGTCTCTTTAGCGGCGGATGCTGCAATTAAAATGCTAAAAGCGGGATGTAATCCCGCTTTTTTTGATGAACCCACTAGCCTTCTTTAGACCTTAAGACACCGTCTTATTCTCAACTTGCTTTTTCTCCACCTGCTTAAAGTAATTCCTGATATACATGATGGATGCGAATACAGCCATGCCCACGCATATCCACAACATCACATCGGTAATGTTCCTGGAAACTCCCAGAAAAGCCATCATGATGGCAACAAAGAATAAAACCGACGTAAGCTTTCCAAACCATTTGGATGACATATCTATATTCTTTCTGATAAGATAGAGCCCTGAAATCAGGAGGAACAGCTCCTTAAACAGAACCAGATAAGGAATGATAGCGGGAATCATATCCTTGCCTCCCAATACAAATAGCGCTGTCAGCTGCATCATCTTGTCGGCAACCGGATCGGCGATCTTGCCAAAGGGAGTTTCAAGGTTGAATTTTCTTGCTATTATTCCGTCAAGCACATCGGTAAACTCTGCAAATAAAAATACCCATACCGCAGCAGTTATTTTATCGTCCCTCATCAACACATAGAAAACCGGGACTGCCGCCATCCTCAATATTGTAAGCAAGTTGGGAACGTGTTTGAATATCGTACTCATCTTTCGGTTTTTTCTCCTGTTGCTTCATTAAACATTGGGATCAACCGTTCATAAACATCAGGTCTATATTTTGAAAGATTAACAGGCTTCAGATCCGAAGAAGTCCAGGCATGCTCTGTAAACCCCCTGGCTCTGAGCTGAGGATCTCCATCCACATATACGTCATAGGAGATTAAAAGTCTGACCTTTGTTGCTTCGGTGATGTATGTGCGGATAATCACTATATCGCCGTACTGGACAGGCCTCTTGTACTCCACTCCCAGTCGGACAAGGGGAAGCATGATACCCGATTTCTCAAGTTCATGGTAGGGAAATCCATATGATTTGATATGTTCAGTTCTTCCACACTCAAACCATACAGGATAGACCGAATGGTGAACCACTCCCATCTGGTCTGTTTCAGCATATCGTACGGGGAATCTGGTCTCTGTTGCCATAATAAAACACACCTTATAACGCCAGAATTTTACCAATATTGATGAGTTCCTCATCAATCGTCTTCTTCATATTGAGCGCCTCATCAATGTCGTAATCCACAATCCTTCCGCCCTTGGAGGCCACAACCCGGTTAAACTGTCCATTTTTAAGGAGTTCAACCGCATATACACCCATTCTGCTTGCCATAACCCTGTCGGTCATGGTGGGGGATCCTCCCCTTTGTATGTGCCCCAGGATTGTTTCCCTGGTAATAATATCGGTTTTTTCTTCAATGTATTTTGCTATTTCTGCAACTCCGCCAATTCCTTCGGCTACGATCACCAGGTAGTTCTTCTTACCGCGGTTTCTTCCTTCAATTATGGGGAGTATTATATCCTTGTCGATATCAAAATCGTGTTCCGGTATGATCACAGCTTCGGCACCGCCTGCAATACCGCAGTTTACAGCAATCCATCCGGCATGCCTTCCCATGACCTCCATCACACTGCAGCGTTCGTGGGAATAAGCCGTATCACGAATTTTGTCTATGGCGTCCAGCACTGTATTCATTGCTGTATCATATCCGATGGTGTAATCGGTGCAGGATATATCATTGTCAATAGTACCCGGAATGCCTACAACCTTCATCCCAAGCCGAGCCAGATCCCTTGCGCCGCGGAAGGAACCATCGCCGCCGATTACCACCAGAGCATCAATCCCGAAAACCCTGGCCATGGATATACCCCTTTTCACACCTTCTTCAGTGCCGAATTCGGCTGAACGTGCTGTTTGGAGGACCGTTCCCCCACGCTGGATGATATCGCCAACCGAACGAAGGGTGAACTCCTTGATATTTCCATTGAGAAGTCCATCATATCCTTTATGAATTCCATATACCTTGAATCCGTGATATATTCCGGCTCTTGTCACAGCTCTTATTGCGGCATTCATGCCCGGGGCATCCCCGCCACTGGTGAGAACGCCAATGGTACCCACACTGCCCATATTTCGCAAACCTCCATCATCGTGTTTCCCTGCATTTACGCTGAGATTGCTTCGTCGGCTTTGCCTTCTCGCAATGACGTTTTTGGTGTCATTTCAGGTGCAGAGATTGCTTCGTCGGCTTTGCCTTCTCGCAATGACGTTTTTGGTGTCATTGCGGGTGCTGAGATTGCTTCGTCGGCTTTGCCTTCTCGCAATGACGTTTTTGGTGTCATTTCAGGTGCAGAGATTGCTTCGTCGGCTTTGCCTTCTCGCAATGACGTTTTTGGTGTCATTGCGAGCGGAACGGTAGTGGAGCGCGGCAATCTCAGACCTCGAAGCCAATCTATTACTCCAACCTCCAACCACTCGTCTCTAACCATCGCCTTCCACTCTTGCTTTTGCAAAAGCCCGTGTTTGGAACACGGGCCGATTGCTGTTTAAAACATTGTTTTTGCCTTTCTGTAATAAACCACGGCTGCCTCCGCTTTTTGGTTACCAGGCTTGTCCGTGATTTGACATAACCTTGTACCGAAGCGGGTTGATAAATCAATAAGCATCAAAATCCTTTTTCTATGATAATACCATGCGCTTCTTCCACCTCGGCTTCAGGAACAGAAACCTCAAAATAATCGTCTACTTTTTCTTTGCGATTAATGGGGTTGATCCTAACAAGTATACCACTCTCTTCAAGGATTGACTTCAGCTTTTCAGCCATTTCCTTGTTTTGTGCCATGTAAACGACCGTCCACATAATTATGGATGCCCTCCCTGTTTGCTTCCGGACTCAATTACACCATGACTGCTATAAATCTTTGCTTTACCTCTGATCTTGATAGCTGATGTTTGCTCGGTAAACTGGGCAACCAGCACCTCACCCTTATCGATAATCTCTGTATGATGTAGTCTGGTATCCTTACCCCTTGTAAGTCCAATAACATTGACTCCGTTTTCTTCGGCGGCAATGACTATATAATCAGAATAAGCCTTTTCAAGATCAAACTTTTCCAATTCATCACCCCAGATTAATATATATTATTTTAGTTAAAAGTGCAAGTAGAACAATTCCCCGAAAAGACTTCTAGCAAAGTTTCACCAGGTTATTTCCCAGTATCTCAACAAGCTCGGAATAAACATTGGGGTCTACCCTTGTATTCATCTTCATGGCAGGTTTTGTGGCATTCTGAAGGTAGATAAGAGCCCGATCCGTACCTTCAAAATACCTTAGCAGGGAAAGAACTGCCCTGCGTTTTATTTCCGGGACATCCTCGGAGAACATTATCTTTATTATTTTCCCGCGGACGGCCTGGTTCATATCTGGAAGATTATCCGGACAATCAGATTGATATTGCATGGCATCTTCTTTTGCAGCATGGCTTCCGTCACCATTGGTATGGCCAAATTCGAGTATCAGAGGTCTTATCTGGCTGGCCAGAATCTTAGCCTGCTCATCCTCTTTAAGATTTATGCGGCCTTCCACCCATATCGGGGAATCTGAATCCAGAAATCTGGAGCATTCCTCGTAGATATTCGGAAATACCACAACTTCCATCTGACCGTAAAGGTCTTCAACGGTAACGAAGGCCATCAACCTGTTATTCTTGGTACTGATTGTCTTGACATCCGCCACAAGTCCCGCTATGCGAACAAACTGGTTGTCGGAAAGCTTGTTTTCATGGTGATCCTCTTCCTCCGATACCTCAAACTCATATGAAAAATGAGTGACATGCTGCCTGATCTGGTCTTCAAAGGTATCAAGGGGATGTCCTGTCAGGTACAATCCCAGCATATCCTTCTCCATGGCAAGGAGTAGCCTTTTATCGTATTCCTCCATCTGTGGCCATTCTATGGTGGCGATCCTGTCTTCTTCGGGCATGACATCAAAGAGGGAGAATTGGCCTGTCATCATGCTCTTTCTCTTTGCGGACACTCGCTCCAGAATTTTCTCATAGGAGGCCATAAGCCGTGACCTGTATACGCCAAAGCCATCGAAGGCACCACATTTTATGAGGCTCTCAACAGCCCTCTTATTCAGATCCTTGCCATCCATCCTCTCGCAAAAGTCGATGAAGCTCGTAAACGGACCATTCTTGTCCCTCTCTTCAATTATATTCCTCACCAGGCTATCACCCACATGCTTGACAGCAGTGAGCCCAAACCGGATCTTATCCATGGAAACAGAGAATCCGCCAAGGCTTTCATTGATGGCAGGTGCCAGTACTTCGATCCCCATCTTTTTGCATTCAAGGACATACTGAGACACTTTACCAAGGCTTCCTACAAAGCTATTGAGCAGCGCTGCCATGAATTCCACAGGATAGTGGCACTTTAGCCAGGCAGTTTGGTATCCCACATAGGCATAGGCGGCGGCATGGGATTTATTGAAGGCATAGCTGGCAAAATCCATCATCTCATCAAAGATCCTGTGGGCAGTTTTTTCGTCCACACCGTTGCGTATGGCACCTGGGATAAGTACATTCCCCTCTTCATCGGTACTGCCGTAGACAAAATTCTTTCTCTCGGCATCCATCACGTCCTTCTTCTTTTTGGACATGGCTCTTCTCACGAGATCCGAGCGTCCGAGGGAATACCCTGCCAGATCTCGGCATACCCGCATGACCTGTTCCTGATAGATCATACATCCATAGGTCACGTCAAGGATGGGTTTAAGTTTTTCTGTGGTATAGGAAATATGTTCAGGATTTCTCTTGTTCCTTATATATCTTGGAATCTGATCCATGGGGCCCGGTCTGTAGAGGGAGATGCCAGCAATGATATCCTCCAAGGTGGATGGCTGGAGTTCACGGAAGAACTGGGTCATGCCGGTGCTTTCAAGCTGGAAGACTCCCGATGTCTCTCCCCTGCTTATCATTTCATAAACAGCTGGATCATCATAGTCAATCTGCTCAATATCTATTGAAATTCCCCTGTGATCCCTGATGAGATTCAGGGTATCCCTTATCACCGTTATTGTTCTAAGGCCCAGAAAATCCATCTTCACAAGTCCCAGTTCTTCAAGGGTGTTCATGGGAAACTGGGTGGAAATCAGGTCTTCATTGCGATATAGGGGTACAAGGTCTGTGATGGGGCGGCTGGAAATAACCACGCCCGCTGCATGGGTGGACGCATGGCGTGGCATGCCCTCAAGGCTTTTAGCCATATCAAGCAATTCCTTCATCACATTGTCCTTGCTATAAAGAGCCTTGAGTTCCGGATTGGCTTCTATGGCACTTTCAATAGTAATATGCTTGCCGGGCATCATGGGTATCATTTTGGCCACCTTGTCCACATCATTGTAGGGTATGGCCAGGGCTCTTCCCACATCCCGGACGGCTGCCCTTGCAGCCATGGTTCCAAAGGTTATTATTTGGGCAACCCGGTCCTCGCCATATTTTCTCACCACATAGTCTATTACCTCCTGCCTTCTCACGTAGCAGAAGTCTATATCTATGTCGGGCATGCTAATTCGTTCCGGGTTGAGAAAACGTTCAAAGATCAGGTCGTGCTTTATAGGATCCACATTGGTAATCCCAAGGCAATAGGCCACAAGGCTTCCGGCTGCCGATCCCCTTCCGGGTCCGACCATGATGCCATTGTCCCTGGCATACCTTATAAAATCCCATACAATGAGAAAATAGTCCACATACCCCATCTGGCTTATGACAGACAGTTCATACTCCAGCCGCTTATAATGCTCATCATTATCACCATAGCGGCTCTTATAACCCTTATCGCATTGCAGTTTGAGATATTCATAGTGAGTATAGCCATCAGGTATATCAAAGCTTGGAAAATGCAGCTCTCCAAAAGTGATCTCCACGTTGCAGCGATCGGCTATCCGCAGGGTATTTTCAAGGGCCTGGGGACATCCCTCAAAATGCTCCCACATCTCATCGGGAGATTTCAGATAGAAGGCATCGGTTTCAAACATCAGACGGTCAGGATCCTCAATGGTCTTACCTGTTTGGATGCAGATAAGGATTTCCTGGGTTTTTGCGTCTTCCTTGTTGATATAGTGGACATCATTTGTAGCCACAAGGGGAATGCCCGTTTCCTGTGAAAGCTTTATGAGTTGTGTATTGACAAGCTGCTGTTCCCGAAGGCCATTATTCTGAAGTTCCAGATAGAAATTACCCTTTCCCATAATGGCTTCAAGGCGCAGGGCGAGTTCTTTTGCCCTGTCATATTCATGCTGTAGAATCATTTGGGGAATATCACCGGCCAGGCATGAGCTTAAGGCAATGAGCCCTTCCGAGTGTTCAGCCAGCTGGTCATAATCGATGCGGGGCTTGTAGTAGAAACCATCTGTAAAGCCCAGGGATACCAGCTTGATGAGATTACGGTATCCAATGTTGTTTTCGGCAAGAAGGATCAGATGTCCCTGCTCAGCATCAAGACGCGGATCCTTATCGGTATGGGATCTTCTCGCGGTGTAGACCTCGCAGCCCAGTATGGGCTTTATGCCCGCTTTTTTACAAGCCTTGTAAAAGTCTATCACGCCATACATAACACCATGATCGGTGATGGCAAGACTCTTCATTCCCATCTCTGCGGCTCGTTCCACCAGTTGCGGAATTCTGCACGCACCGTCCAAAAGGCTGTATTCGCTATGAAGATGCAGATGGACAAACTCTTTCAATCCTCATACCCCTTCTTATGACCTTTATTCTATTTTACCATATGAACGAGCCTATTTTAATGAAATATGGATGATCTCCTTCTCGGTCACAACCATATCCACCGGCTGGTCAAAAGCCTCGGCAGGGATATGCTCCAGCACTTGAAAATCGTAGGCAGGTGCCAGCAGTATGCAGTCATTTCTGAGCCGCGTTATGAATCGATCATAATAACCACCACCAAAGCCTATACGATATCCTTTCCTGTCGAATGCGATTCCCGGAAGGATGACAAGATCAATGGTCTGAGGATTTGCGGCGGGTATGGAAGGATCAGGTTCCATGATTCCCATGTATCCTTTAATGAGGTCTGAACCCAGGCTTTGAATGGGGACTGCCTCCATTGTTTCCGCATCTTTTATGCGCGGCAGCAGTATTGTCTTTCCTGAGGCAATACTCCTCTCTATAAGAAGATCTGTCCTTATCTCGTTCTGTATTGGCATATAGGCCATGATTACCGAACTTTCTTTAAAAAACCGGCTTTCCACAATTCTTTTTTGGATTATATCTGATAGCGCCAGCACAGAGCCATTGTCAAGATTCCTTCTGCGCTTCATCATGGCCGCCCGTATATCTTTTTTATTGTTCTGCATCGTCCATCACCCGGTTATTCCAATACTCCAGCCTTGGGCTGACGCAAAAAAAGAAGCGGCCAAAGGCCGCAGGTTTGGTTATTCCAGCAATTACTCGCCAAGCTTTGCGCCACATTTAGGACAGAAGGCATTCTCCTTGGTTACCTCTGTGCCACAGCTGGGGCATTTAAGTGCGTTTTTCAGCTCAAGAACCTTGTCGGAGAGTTCCTGGATCTTGGTCTCGATCTCAGCTATCTGACCGCAAAGCTCTGCATATGGGCTTTCGGTGCCGTTCTTGAATTCCTGATAAACCTGTTCACCAATCTTGAGATAGATTCCCTTAATGGTTTCCTTTTCAGTGCTGATTTGGGAATTGAGCTTGGTAATCTCAACAATGTCTTTACCCTTATCTGTCAGGTTCTTTCCAAACTTTTTTACATCGTCTAAGAATGACATAAATAAGACCTCCTTATAGGATTATTATTTGCTTTATTATCCTGCTGCCTCAACAGCTTTTTTCACACTACTATCATACCACAGGTTATTTCAGTATAACATTAAAAATTTCTAATCTTTGGATTATAAACCGCTTTCCGCTGTTTTACCAGTACTACCGTTTGATGATCTCCTTCTTAAAATACTATTCACGGGAAATGGAGGAATGCCCGCCAATAGCACCTTCATCTGGGGATGGGGTGCTGATTCTATTTTGTTCCCTTCTTCGTCATATAATTCCTTAAGGGTCAATTGTGTAAAAGAACCTTTCGGCGGCAGTATCTCTATGGTATCACCGGATCTGAAATGATTCCTCTGCTCCACAATGAGCCTTCCTGCCTCTTTATCATAACCTGTAACAAGGCCTATGAAATCGTAGCGACGGATATATGAACTGGTGTTGTAATTATGGGCTTCAGATCCAGGCTTTCCATAGAAAAAGCCCGTTGTGAAATCCCTGTTGCTTACCTTTCCCACCTCTTCCATCCACTGGTCCGCATCCTGAAACCTGCCCTCATAAAAGGCGTCAATGGCTTCCCTGTACGCCTTTACAACCGTGGCCACATAGAAGGAACTCTTCACCCTTCCTTCGATCTTCAGGCTGGTCACACCGCTTTGGATGAGTTCGGGCAGATGGGGCAAAAGGCAAAGGTCTTTTGAATTAAAAACAAAGGTTCCCGAACTGTATTCTTCAATAGGGTAATATTGCCCGGGTCTTTTTTCCTCCACCAGATGGTAGCGCCACCTGCAGGGATGGGCACAGTCGCCCTGGTTGGCATCACGGCCGGCCATGTAATTGCTTAAAAGGCACCTGCCCGAATAGGATATGCACATGGCTCCGTGGATGAAGACCTCCAGCTCCGCATCGGGCACCTTTTGACGGATCTCACGGATCTCATCATAAGACAGCTCCCTGGCAAGAACAATCCTTTTTGCGCCAAGCCTGTGCCAGAATTCCACCGTCCTGTAGTTGGCGGTGCTGGTCTGGGTGCTGATATGAATGGGCAGATCGGGCTGGGTCTCCCTTATGATCTGGAATATACCGGGATCAGATACGATCACCCCGTCAATCCCGGTTTCGACTGCCTCCTCTAAAAAGGACACAACATTACCGACGTTTTGATTATGGGCAATGATATTCATGGTCAGGTATGCCTTTTTCCCATGTTCATGGGCATAGGATACCCCTTCTTTCATCTCGTCAAAGCTGAAATTATCGGAAGCTGTACGAAGCCCAAATAGTTTACCGGCAAGGTATACTGCATCGGCTCCGTACTGCACAGCCATCTTAAGTTTTTCCAGGTTGCCTGCCGGCGCCAGAAGTTCAACTCTTTTTTTCAAGGCACACCTCCGTATTATTTGCGCTCTGTGTTGTATGTCATTACAAGGGGAACGAAGTGAAGCGCGGCAATCTGCAAGATTGCTTCGTCAGTTGCACCTCCTCGCAATGACGTATTGTGGTTTAATCCTCAATCTCCCCGCCTGTAGCTCACAGCCAAACCATCACCGATGGGAATGATGGCCGTGTCCAGCAAGGGATTCTTGCACAGGCTGTCCAGGTATTCTCCCAGTCTTACCGCAATGGTTCTGTGTTTGTGGTCCACATGTCCTTTTTGAGCCACAAGGCCCCTGTAGAGAACATTATCGGAAAGGATGACCCCACCTTCCCTGATAAGTCTTAAACACTCGGGCAGGTATTCCGGGTACTGACCCTTTGAGGCATCCAGAAATATCATATCATATGGCGTTGTAAGGCATTGCAGGATTTCAAATGCATCGCCTCTCAGGACACGGATGTTGCTGCCAAAGCCCGATCTTTGAATATTCCTTTCAGCAAGGCTTGCGGTCTCTTCAAGGATTTCAATGGTATCGATATGGAACTTTCCTTTAGAAGCAGCGGCCATAATAAGGGCTGAATACCCTATGGCCGTGCCAACCTCAAGGATTCTTGCAGGCCTTTGTATTTTAACCATTATTCTTAAAAGTGCAGCTGTTTCCGGGGGAATGATGGGAATATGGTTTATAGCGGCATATTCCTCCAACTCCTTAAAGATGCCCTCTTCCCGGGCTATGGTCTTTCTTATGAATTCATCTATCTCCGGATACCTGATTCTGTCCTCCAAAACCTTTCACCTTTCCTATGGCAAAGGAGTATCAAAATGATATGCAGTGAATTAAGGCGGCTGTTAGCCGCCTCAATCTCAGTTAAATCCGCTTACTCCGTATTTTCTCTGATCATTCAGATGTCCTTCAAATGTCTCGTTATAGATATTGACGCCATCCGGTGTGGCAAAGAAGTACAGGTATTTGGTTTCTTCCGGATACAGGGCCGCTTCTATAGCATCCACCCTTGGAGAGCATATGGGTCCCGGCGGGAGTCCAAAATTCCTGTAGGTGTTGTAGGGACTGTTTATCTCCAGATCCTTATTGAGAACAGCCGTAGTCCTTCCCAAGCCCTGATAAATTCTGGCATATTGTATGGTAGCGTCGCACTGCAGCATCATGGGAGGATCAAGGTTCAGCCTGTTGTGGAAGACACTGGAGATCTTCTTATAATCGGCAGGGTATTTTGCCTCCATCTCAATGAGGGATGCAAGGGTTACAACCTCATCAATTGTCATACCCAACTCCTCTGCCCTGTCATAGTATTGCTGGGTGAAAACCCGGTCAAACTGAAGCAGCAAACGGTCGATGAGCTGCTGCTCGGTCCATCCCTCATCCATCTTATAGGTATCGGGATACAGATAGCCTTCCAGCGGGTATTTGCGATCCGGGGATACTGCCAGCTCGTTCAGGAAAAGGTATTGTGTCGGTATCCTCTCACAGAGAGCCAGAAAATGATCCAGATCGATATACCCTTGTTCAGAAAGGATTTGGGCTGTTTCCAGAAGGGTCTTTCCTTCGGGGATCATCACATCCTGAGTGGGATTCTTCAATGGCTCACCTGTGAGTACCAGCATCAGGGCATAGTAGTTCATATCCTTTGTAACGACGTACCTGCCCGCCTTATAAACATTATCAAAGCCCATGAACTTTGAGATTATCTTGAAGATCTGCGGATTATTTATAAAGCCCTGTTCCTTGAGGGCATTGGCTATATCGGTAGTACTGGAGCCATAGGCCACCTTGAAGACAGTGCCCTCACCTTGAAGTATGGGCGTTTCAGCCTGCTCGTAGCCCTCCATGATATAGCGATAACCGTAGAGAGCGCTCAGCATGAAGATTATCATGCATACCAGGATGAAAAGGAGTGTCTTAAGGAAGATATAGCGTTTTTTCTTAACCCTTTTCTTTTTCTTTATAACGGGCTTTGCATCGGGTTCAATGGACTTCTTGACGGCACTATTTCTTTGCACTGTTTCTCACCTTGGCTCTCTGTTCGGTATTCAGAATCTTTTTCCTAAGTCTGATGGATTTCGGTGTTATCTCAATCAATTCGTCATCCTCGATGAATTCAAGGCATTGCTCAAGGCTCATGCTTATGGGCGGAACCAGCCTCAGAGCCTCATCTGCGCCCGCTGCTCGAATGTTGGTGACATGCTTCTTCTTGCAAACATTTATGGTGATGTCCTCATTCCTGGAACATTCCCCAACAATCATTCCCTCATACACCTTTACACCAGGCCCGATAAACAGGTTGCCCCTGTCCTGAGCATTATAAAGACCGTATGTTACCGATTCTCCTGCTTCCCATGCGACCAGGGCGCCGCGGGTGCGCTTCCTGATGTCGCCCTTCCATGGTTCATAACCGTTAAAAGTATGATTCATTATACCATTTCCCCTGGTGTCAGTCAAAAACTCAGAACGGTAACCTATCAGGCCCCTGGCCGGAATCTTGTACTCTAAACGGACATAGCCGTTACACGCAGAATGCATGTTCACCATCTCACCCTTACGGGTACCAAGCTTCTCCATAACGCTCCCCATGTACTCTTCGGGGGTGTCGATGACCAGGTACTCGATAGGCTCATGGATCTCACCGTTTCTGGTGATGGTTATCACTTCAGGCTTGGACACCTGGAACTCGTAACCCTGCCTTCGCATGGTCTCTATCAGGATGGCCAGGTGCAGTTCACCCCTTCCGGAGACCTTGAAGACATCCGGTGAATCGGTTTCCTCAACACGCATACTTATATTGGTTTCAATCTCCTTGAACAACCTGTCCCTTAGATGCCTGGAGGTGACATAGGTTCCTTCCTGGCCTGCAAAAGGGCTGTTGTTGACCAGAAAAAACATTGATATGGTGGGCTCATCTATATCGGTAAAGGATATTGGCTCGGGGTTTTCCACGCTGCATATGGTTTCGCCTATTGTGATATCGCTTATTCCTGATACGGCTACAATATCACCGACTGTTGCGCTCTCTGTGTCCACCCTCTTTAAGCCCTGGAACCTATGAAGTGATGTAATCCTCACATTCTGCACCGAACCGTCCCGCTTACATATGGCGGCCTGCTGATCCTTCCTGATGGTTCCTCTGGTTACCCTGCCTATGGCAATCCTTCCTATATAATCATCATAATCAAGGCTTGAAACCAGGAGTTGGAGCGGAGCATCAATCATACCCCTGGGAGCGGGAACATGCTTTAAGATGGTTTGAAACAATGGATCCAGTCTCTCTGATTCGTCAGACAGGCTGAGCTTGGCCCATCCTTCCCTTGCGGAGGCATATACCACCGGAAAATCCAGAAGGGATTCATCGGCGCCCAGTTCTATGAAGAGGTCAAGTATCTCATCGATTACCTCTGCCGGTCTGGCATCCTTCCTGTCAATCTTATTAATAACTACAATGGGTTTCAAATGCAGTGCAAGGGCTTTCCTCAGCACGAACCTGGTCTGGGGCATGGCACCTTCATAGGCATCCGCAAGAAGGAGGACACCATCCACCATATTGAGAATACGCTCCACTTCACCGCCAAAATCAGCGTGCCCCGGGGTGTCAACGATGTTGATACGGGTATCCTGATATTGGATGGATGTATTCTTTGAGAGAATGGTAATACCCTTCTCCCGTTCAAGATCATTGGAATCCATAACCCTTTCAGCCACTTTTTCATTTACCCTGAAAGTGCCCGTCTGCTTCAGCATGGCATCCACCAAAGTTGTCTTGCCATGATCCACATGGGCTATTATGGCAATATTTCTTATTTCGTTTCTTACTGTTTCCACTTTATCACCTGATGTTTAATTAGCTTGATTTTAAGCATTAATTCTGTTTATTCCGACTAAAGTATTCTACTTGAATGGGAAACCGGTGTCAACGGATGGCTGTGTTCCTCATATCTCCATGACCTTTGTAAATTTTCCTCCGGGGATTTGTTTACGGTAGTCTTAAAATGTTATAATCTTTGAAACGGATCTTCTTCCAATAACTGAGTTTGGCGGGTGAATGGCCTGAATCAGGCTGAGAACTATGATAAAAAAGGTCTTGACCACATTAATAAGCGCAATCAGAAGAGCGGTTAGCATGGGCATCCATAACAGCCCGCCTACCATCATTGCCCTTACCTTCCTTACCGCAAGCCTTCTCGGTGGTGTTCTTCTTTCGCTGCCGGCTGCTACCGAATCCGGCATCCCAACGCCGTTTGTGGACAGCCTCTTTACTGCTACATCAGCAACCTGTATCACCGGCTTTGTTCTGTATGATACAGCTACCTACTGGTCTGTTTTCGGGGAGATCGTGATCCTTGTCCTGATGCAATTGGGCGGACTAGGCTTCATCACTCTGGCCACCTTTTTTCTCACCATTGCCGGCAGGAGAGCAGGGCTTAAGAATATGAAGCTTGCCCAGGAATCCCTGAACACCCTCAGCATCCAGGATACCATACCTCTGATCAGGCAGATGCTGGGCATAGTTTTTATCATTGAGTTGATCGGTGCCTGCATATTATCTGTTGATTTCGTTCCCCGGTTTGGACCCATTGGCTTTTATTACGGGATTTTTCATTCGGTATCGGCCTTTTGCAATGCAGGATTTGACCTGATGGGCGAATCCTCCAGCATGGCGGGTTTTTCCCAGAGCCCTCTGGTCCTCTATACCATATCAATTCTGGTCATCATTGGGGGATTGGGATTCATTGTCTGGAAGGATCTTTTAGACTACCGAAACAGAAAAAAATTGACTGCTCACACGAAGATAGTACTCATCCTTTCTGCGGTTCTTCTGTTTTCAACTGCATTATTCATATTGCTTGTGGAAAAGAATCACGCAATGGCTGGTCTGCCCCTTGGCCAAAGGATCAATGAATCCCTGTTCTTATCGGTTAACGCCAGATCCTCTGGCTTCTCAACCTTTGATATAAACTCCCTGCATGGGGTCTCCAAGGTATTTGTTTCCTTGATGATGTTCATTGGCGGGGCATCGGGGTCAACAGCCGGAGGCGTGAAGATAAACACACTCGGCATCATGCTGATAGCCATAATCTGCGTTATCCGTGGCAGAGAGGAAACCATAATATTTAAAAGGAGAATACCCAACCGTAAGGTTCTAAAGGCATTCTCCATTGTTTTTCTTGCATTGATCCTGGTTTTTATGGTGACCTTCCTGATCCATATCCTTCAGCCCGGTACTTCCCTAATAAACACCTTCTTCGATTCGGTGTCCGCCCTTGGGACTGTGGGGCTATCCACTGGGGTGATCAAAAATCTCACCAGCTTTAATAAAATTCTGATCATCCTTTGCATGTTTACGGGACGCATAGGCCCAATTTCCTTTGCCCTTGCGCTTACACCCGGAAGAAAACATGCCGATCACACCATTTACCCCGATGGCAAATTCGTTGTGGGTTGAAGGTTTATGTACTTATTCCCCAAACAAATACTCGGCAAAGGGCGAGTCTGAATCAATTATTATGGTTGTATCCTCATCGATTACGCTACCATAGGTCTTCAATGTCTCCCAAAAACTGAAGAACTCCGGATCGGTATTGTAAGCCTCGGCGTAAATCTGCAAGGCCTCAGCATCTCCCTCACCCCTGATCTTCTGAGCCTGCTCATAGGCCTGAGCCTCTATGACGGTGGCCTTCCTCTGGGCCTCGGCTGTAATGGTGCGTGCCTGTTTTTGGCCGTCAGCCCTGTATTGTGTGGCAACTGCTTGTCTTTCAGACCGCATTTGATCGTATATGCTGGGCTTGGTTGCATCCGGGTATTCGGTTCTCTTGATCCTGACATCCATTATGGTGATTCCCATGGATCCCATCTGGCTGTTTAAATAGCTCTCAACATTCTGGAGCATATCGAAGACATAATCTTTATCGGCCACCAGGGTATATGCATCGATCTTTCCTATCTCCTCCCTCATCTTAGAATAGATAAACTCATCTATTCTTTGATTGGCCTGGGATATATTCCCGATGCTTACCATGAAGAGGGCAGGATTGCTGATGCGCCACTGGGCATAGTTGTCCAGCATAATTGTCTTCTTATCCAATGTGAAGACTTCCTCGGTTTTTGTGTCATAGGTCAAAAGCTGGTTTGGAAAACGCTTAACCTGCTGAATCAGCGGCAGTTTGAAGAACAGTCCCCTCCCCTTCTGAATTTTGACACCGGCAAACCGCGGGTTCTGCTTCAACTCGGCGCTGATAGTATTAAAGGACTCTTCATCAACGATAACCCTGACGATTTCCTCAAATTGCGTGATAACAATCTGCTCCCTCTCACCAACTGTAAACATGAAGGAGTTTAATATGAGAAAAAGGATAATCGCAGCACCTGCGATGACTCCCAGTGATTTGAGAAAACCTATGAGCTTTTCCTGGTGCTTACCGTTTTGCTTCTTCTGAGCATTATAGGCCTGCTGGTAATCATGATAGTTATTCATGCGACTCTCCTTTCTTTATTCCTGATCCATACTGCCGTTTTCCACAGCTACACCGCCGTATGGATTAGAAGCGGCAGGGGCTGCGGTTTCGGAACCCAGAGACAATAACCTGAGAGTTTGTCCCCCATCCTTCATGATGTATATCTTTGCCTTGGGAAGAACATCTCTCATGGTCTCCAGATACATTCTGGTTCTGGTAACCTCGGGACCCAGAGAATATCTTGCCAGAACCTGTTTAAAGTTTTCAACATCACCCTTGGCCTCGGCAATTCTTTTCTCCTTATAGGCGTTTGCCTCATTGAGGATTTCCTGCTGCTTGGCTTCTGCAGCTGGCACAATTTCATTGGCCTTCTTCTGAGCCTCATTGATATAACGGTTCATATCCTCACGAGCCTTAATGACATCTGTGAAGGCATCGGCGACCTCATCAGGGGCATACACATCCTGAAGAGCAATCTTGATAATCTCTATTCCCAGACCATATTCATCGCAGATGGTCTGCAAGTCAAAAAGTATCTCGCTTTGGATAGCATCCTTCTGATCTGTGAGCACATCATCCAGATCATGGTTGGCCACCACTCGCCTCACCGAGGATTCGGCAGCAATCTTAAGAGCCTCTGGAGCCTGACGGACATTGAACAGATAATCTGCCACACTCTTTATACGGTACTGGATAACGCTTTCAGTATGTACCAGGTTTTCGTCCCCCGTGATCATCAGGGATTCCTCGGGCACTTCGGCATAAACTGCCTGCTGATCCATACCCCCCGTCTGCTGTGTTCTGTAACCCAGTTCAAGGCTCCTTACCACATCGCATTTTACGATTTCCACGCTCTCTATGGGGTATGGAAGATGCCATTTAAGACCAGCTTCATCCTCGGTTCGTATATGCCTGCCAAATCGCATTATAACAGCTTGTTCACCGCCATCGGATCTTAAAGTGTAAAATCCGGTAAGGCACCAAATGCCAATAATCAGTAGCAATGCCGGAACGAAAAACTTTAGTCCAAGTTTCTTCATGCAATTCTCCTTTCTGAGTGATATAAAATTTTGTGTGCTTAAATTTTATCTACATGACAGAAGTTCCATGGGCAGGGCACACCTATCCACGTGTTTAATAATACATGAAATTTCAGTAAAATGTCTGAATGGGATTCATGCATGGTTATTATCCCTGCTGGCTGCTTATCTCCTTAATCAGTCCGATGGCTCTTTCGGCCATTTTCCTGTACTTTTCCTTTTTATCACGGATTCTCTTTTCCAATGGCTCCATAATGCCAAAGTTCACATTCATGGGCTGAAATCTGGTGTTGGCCGGGTTCGAAATATATCTGGCAAGGGCTCCTATAGAGGTGCTCGCAGGAAAAATAAGATCATCCCTGCCCATGAGCTGTCTGGCAGCGTTTATGCCTGCAACCAACCCTGAAGAGGTTGATTCAACATATCCCTCAACCCCGGTTATCTGACCGGCAAAAAAGATATTGTTCCTGGTTCTGAGCCGGTATGCGGCATCAAGAAGTCTTGGAGAATTGATGAAGGTATTCCGGTGCATGACACCGAAACGTTCGAACTCGGCATTTTCAAGCCCGGGTATCATGGAGAAAACACGTTTTTGCTCCCCCCACTTCAAACGGGTCTGAAAGCCCACCATATTGTAGAGGGATCCTGCGGCGTTATCCTGTCTTAGCTGAACAACAGCCCATGGCTCCTGGTTTGTTCGGGGCTCTATAAGACCTACGGGCTTTAAAGGACCAAACCTGATGGTGTCGGGTCCCCTTTTTGCCATGCTCTCAATGGGCATGCATCCCTCAAATACCCTGTCATCTTCAAAATCGTTAAGTTCTGCAGTTTCAGCATGGATCAGGGCTTCATAAAAGGCCTGGTATTCCTCACGGTTCATAGGACAGTTAATATAGTCGGCATCACCTTTTCCGTAACGGGATGCTCTGAAAACAATATCATAATTGATGGATTCGGCTCTCACAATGGGCGCGGCAGCATCAAAGAAGTATAGGCTGTCCAAACCCAGCATTTCTGCGATGGTTCCTGCCAGGACATCGGAGGTAAGGGGGCCGGTGGCTATAATTGTAATATCGTCATGACCTAATGACGTAACTTCTTCGCTAATAATTTCTATGAGGGGGTGATTATGGATGGCCTCGGTCACCATTCGGGAGAAACCGTGCCGGTCCACAGCCAATGCCCCTCCTGCGGGCACCCTTGTTTTATCGGCACAGCTGATTATCAGAGAATCCATCAGCCGAAGCTCTTCCTTTAAAAGTCCCACTGCGTTCTCCAGCCTGTCCGACCTGAAGGAATTGCTGCAAACCAGTTCGGCAAAAGTATCGCTATGATGAGCCGGAGTTTTCTTAAGGGGCTTCATCTCAAAAAGTCTTACCTTTATCCCTTGACGGGCAATTTGCCATGCAGCCTCACAGCCTGCCAGCCCAGCCCCTATGACGTTGATTATGCCATCTTTCATCTACTGCACCTCTAAATAATTTGTTTTATATTCTATCCTGTTATCCTCAATCATACCATACCCATCATGCTGTCATGTATTTTTCTTGTTTCAGTTTCTGGCACAATATTTTCGTTATTCCACAAGTTACAGTTCAATATGAATGTGTTATAATATAAATCGCTTCTGAGGGTATCGACCCAGCCATGAACCAATTCTGCCTGAAGGCAGGCCAGGGGGATGGATTAATGAATAAAAAGCTGATTATAGTTTTTATAGCTGTTGCATGTCTATTACTTTTTTCATCATGCGGCCAGGATAATAAGCAGGCGTCCCTTGAAGAGCCCGACTTTCCTGATTCCACACCTGTATCCAACCAGATTGCGCCGGAGATTATTCCGGTTCCTACCCCTGAACCGACTCCCGAACCCACACCGGAACCGCCCAAAACAGCTGTATTGATGTCGGCAGGCGATTGTGTTCTCCACAAAGCCTTCCAGTATTCCGCATATATACCTGAAGAGGATCGCTACGATTTTTACAATATCTTCTCATCCCTTGAAGAATATCTGGCTGAAAGCGATGTATCCATCATCAGTTTTGAAAGCGCCGCCACAAACAAGAGAAATGATTACACCGGGTATCCCCTGTTCAATTGTCCGCCGGAGATCTTTGATACCTTCAAGTTTGTGGGGTTTGATATCGTTAACAATTCCAACAACCATCAAATGGACAGAAAGCTTGCAGGCATGTTTGAAACCCGGGACAATATCAGGAGCAGGGGACTTGATGTTCTTGGCGTATACGACGGTGAAGAACAAAGGTATCTGATCAAAGAGGTAAATGGTATCAAAATCGGTATCATGGCCTATACATACAGCTGCAACATGAATGAACTGGCGCTGACAGAAGAAGAGCGCTACAAACACCTGGCTCTGATTGACGAGGAAAGGATAAAAGAAGAGCTGACCGATATGGAGGAAAAGGTAGACGTCTCGGTGGTTTGTATGCACTGGGGAGTTGAATACCAACAACAGCCCACCCAGGAGCAGATGAAACTCGCCAGGGATATGGTGAGCTGGGGTGCCGACGTGATCCTTGGTTCACACCCCCATGTGGTGGAACCAAGCGAGATGATCGAACACAACGGCGAGCAGAAGTATGTCATCTATTCCATGGGTAATTTTGTATCCAACCAGAGGCGAGGGGCCTCGGGCTATCCCCTGACCCACAAAGAACGTGCCGAGGACAGCATGCTGGTAAAGGTGGAATTTGAAAAGAACCCGGAAACCGGTAAAACCATCATCAAGGAAGTTACCCATATTCCAACCTGGTTGTGGCGCTATAATGAGAACGGTGTCTACAGGTTCAAGGTCATACCCGTTCCCCACAAGGACTTTTATCAGAATAGCGAGTACAGCGAGGATGTACTTTTTGAAGCATACGATTCATATGACAGGACCATGAACCTGGTTCAGGATTACCGCCACGAGCCATAGTAATGTACTCATGTCATTGTGAGGGGTGTATCTTATTCTGTCATTGCAAGAGAAGCAAAGCGACGAAGCAGTCTTCCACATACTTATTCTGTCATTGCGAGGAGGCACTGCCGACGAAGCAATCTTCGAATTGCCGCACTCCACTGCCGCTTTGCTCGCAATGACAAACAATGCACGTCATTTCGAGGCCTTTTTCTTCTCCTTCACATGTTCTTCCATGTGATCGCACTCTGAATTGGAACATTTGAGGGTAATGATATTCCCCTTGGATTTTTGCGTCATGAAGTTGCCGCATTTCGGACAGGTTTTATCAGAGGGCATGTCCCAGGACATAAAATCACACTTGGGATAGTTCTCGCATCCTAAGTATTTCCTGCCCCTCTTGGTCTTGAGAATTATGACCTTACCACTGCATTTTGGACATTTTACGCCTGCTTCCTCAAAAATGGGCTTAGTGTTTTTGCAAGCAGGATACCCCGGACAGGCCAGGAATTTTCCAAACCTGCCGGTGCGGATCACCATGTTTCTGCCGCATTTTTCGCAGACCACATCGGACTCCTCAACAGGTATCTCCACCTTTTCAATCTGTTCGGCCTTCCTAATGGTTTCAATAAAACTCGGATAGAATTCCCTCAGGATATCCTTCCAGGGAATCTTCCCCTCTTCCACGCTGTCCAGCTTGCTTTCCATCCCAGCGGTAAAATTAACATTGACAATATCGGGGAAGTTATCCACCATCAACTTGTTAACCATTTTGCCAAGCTCGGTGGGCACCAGCTGCTTCTTGTTTCTTTCCACATAACCCCGGTTTATGATGGTGCTTATGGTGGGAGCATAGGTGCTGGGCCGGCCTATCCCCTTTTCTTCAAGAGCCTTGACCAGAGTAGCCTCGGTATACCTCGGAGGCGGCTCGGTAAAATGCTGTTCCGGCTTAAATTCCTTAAGGCTTAGAACATCCCCTGCTTCTAAAGGCGGCAGCTGCTGGGATTCATCCTTTTCCTCATCGTCTTTGCCTTCCACATAAAGAGCCATGAAGCCGGGGAAAACAAGTCTGGATCCGCTGGATCTGAAGTTGAGCACCGGGCTCTTCTCTTTGTCTTCAGATGCACCAATCTGGGTTCCCTCAATATCAATGGAAATGGTATCAAAGACAGCATTCTCCATCTGACAGGCTATGAACCGATCCCATATCAGCTTGTACAGCTTGTACTGTTCGGCTGTGAGCATGTTCTTCAATGCTTCAGGATCCCGATCCGCATAGGTTGGCCTGATGGCTTCGTGGGCATCCTGGGCTGCTGATTTGGTCTTGAAAACGCGGGGCTTGCCGGGAAGATAGTCCTTTCCGAACCTGTTCTGTATATAAGTACGTGCCTGTTTCAGAGCATCATTGGACAGCCGTACCGAGTCGGTTCTCATGTATGTAATCAAACCGACTGCTCCCTCATTGCCCAGCTCAACACCCTCATAGAGCTGCTGAGCCACCATCATGGTTCTCTGGGCGCTGAACCCAAGCTTCCGCGAGGCTTCCTGCTGCATTGTGCTGGTTATAAAAGGTGGTGCCGGAGATCTTCTCTTGGCACTCTTCTTCACATTGGTTACCTGCCATGATGCAGCCTTCATAAGGGCTACAATGGCATCGGATTCTTCCTTTAACTTTATTTCAAGCTTCTTGCCATTCTTGCCGTAAAAGCGCGAAGAAAATACGCTGCCGTCTTCTTTAGAAAATCTGGAATCAATGCTCCAATACTCCTTGGGCACGAATTCCTCGATCTCTTTTTCCCTGTCACATATTATACGGGTGGCAACGGACTGGACACGGCCGGCACTCAGCCCCTTTTTGACCTTCTTCCACAGCACGGGGCTTATCTCATAACCCACGATCCTGTCCAGAACCCTTCTTGCCTGCTGGGCATCCACCAGGTTCATGTTCAGGGGCTTCGGTTCCTTGACGGCATTGGCGATGGCGTTTTTTGTTATCTCGTTGAAAGTGATGCGGCATGGAGTGGATCCGTCCACCTTGAGGATATGGGCAAGATGCCAGGAAATGGCCTCCCCTTCACGATCAGGGTCAGTGGCAAGATATATCCGCTCGGCCTTGGATGCGTCCTCTTTCAGGCTCTTGATGAGCTTGCTCTTTCCGGTCATGACAATGTACATGGGCTCAAAATCGTTCTTCACATCCACCCCCAGATGACTCTGAGGCAGATCCCTGATATGTCCCATGGAAGCGGTAACCTTATAATCGTTACCCAGATATTTTTTTATGGTTTTTGCCTTGGCTGGCGACTCCACAATGACGAGATATTTGGACATCCATACCCTCCAACACCGTATCTTAAAGACTTTTTAACATTTGTTATGGTATCATTGATAGTTTATTTTGTAAACCTGGTTTTTATGCTGCAGGGCAGAAATAAAGCCAGCGACTATGTCGCTGACCTTATGACATGGGGCATAATATTAGTGGCTACATGTAACTTTACCATCGGAATCAATAGTATATGTGGCCGAGGAGTTCACCGGACATACCGGCTTGGGCGGTTTAAGCCAAGGGCCGTATGTTTTGCCGTCCACAGTCTCTGTATTTAACAGATCATCCACGCTTGAGGGCCATTTGCCCACCTGTGCGTTATACATGGTAACGGCACCCTCAACGACTCTTATATTGGCATCACAACTGTTCTTTCTTGCGTAATCGGTATTGTTATTAAATATGAGTACGGCCATTGCCGCCAGTATAGCGAGTATAACCAATACAACCATCAGCTCGACAAGAGTAAAGCCGTATGAAATCTTTTTCATATCCATTATTCCTTATTAAGGGTTTGTTGTTAACCGTAGAATGTGTCACAACAAAGAGCCAGCAAAATGCCGACTCTTTGTTATGGTTACAAATTATTAGTGAGGTTCGCTACTGCTGCAAGAAACGGTACCATCAGATTTGATCTCATAGCTAGATTTACCGTCTACAGGGCAAGTTGGTTCTGCTTCAATGAAGCCTTCTGCTACAAGCTCAGTAACATTACCAGGCTTTGCACCGCCCTTTGCCGCTTGATACATAGCAACGGCGCCTTCAAGTGTTCTTTCATTTGATGCACAAGCCTTTTTCTGAGCATCACCAGTCACATTGTTATAGATAGGAATCGCGATAGCCACCAGTATACCCAGGATGATAACAACCACCATCAGCTCGACCAGGGTAAAACCTTTTTTGCTCCTCATAAACAATTTCAACATAAATGACCCTCCTGATATTTTATTTATTACAACTATAGCAAATTTGAACATTTGCTATCCATACTATAATTTACCACATAAACAGTAGTTGTCACAAGTTTTTTTACCAAATTCTTTGATTTTTATATATTTTGTTGCACGGATAGAGACTTCAATAAACCACAGTAGACGACCCTGTTTTAAAATATTTGTATTGGGTATATAATGCTATTCTGTTATAATAAGTATCAGACTGTTTTAGGAAGGTGTAGTCGTGAATCAATGCAACAATATCTTCGCTCTGATAGAGGAGACATTGAGAAATAATGCTTCAGATTTGCACATTTCAGTCGGAATACCCCCTACCTGCAGAATAAACGGCCATTTGTGCCCTCTTCCCTATGCCCGTGTGGGGCCTCGTGATACTGAAATATTTGTGTCCCAACTCCTCAATGAAAATCAATTTAACCATCTGCGCAAGACTGGAGAGATAGATATATCCATCTCCTCCTATGGCAAATATCGCTGCAGAATCAATATCTTCAGACAGAAATCCTGGTTCAGCCTGGCAATAAGAATGCTGAACCCCGTCATTCAGGATTTCAAAACACTGGGACTGCCCATGGTACTGGAGGATCTTTGCTCACTAAACCGCGGGCTAATCCTCATAACCGGCCCCACAGGGGCGGGCAAAACAACCACTCTCGCTGCTATGGTGGATTGGATAAACAGCAACAGGGATTGCCATATCGTCACCCTGGAGGATCCCATAGAATATGTGCATCAACATAAAAAGAGTATTGTAAATCAGAGGGAAATCGGGTGCGATTCAATAAGTTTTACTAATGCCCTTCGTGCCGTGCTCCGCCAGGATCCCGATGTGATACTCATAGGCGAAATGCGGGACCTTGACAGCATCTCCATTGCACTTACAGCAGCCGAAACCGGTCATTTGGTTCTTTCCACACTCCATACCATCGGCGCTTCCAAAACCATTGACCGAATCATTGATGTATTCCCTCCCTTTCAGCAACAGCAAATTCGAACACAGCTTTCAATGGTTCTGAAAGCAGTGATATCTCAGCAGTTGATAACTACTTCAGATGGATCTGGCAGGGTTTTGGCAACTGAGGTAATGATAACTACTCCTGCCATCAAGAATATGATACGGGATAATAAAATCCATCAGATATCCAACGCTATACAAACTAACGGCAAGCTTTTCATGAAATCCATGGATGCATCCCTTGTGGATTTGGTTAGAGAGAGAAAAATAAACACCGAAGAAGCCCTTGCTCATGCCACAGATCCGGAATACATGAGAAAAATGCTCTCCTGAATATCACGGCATTAACTTCTTGTATTTTATAACCTTACCGGATTGAGGACTCTTGTTCACAACATTCTTAAGCAGTATCTCGGTTGACAGGTTATATGTATTTCCGTTAAGGGTTCCGGTCATATCAATGCATAAATAGTTCCTGTTGTCAGAATCCTTTCTGATGGAAAAAACATCCTCATCCTTTACTAGGGAATCTGTTATATTCCGGGTACCTCCAGAATATTCGTGGATTATTTTCGAGTCATGAAGATAGATATACCCATAACCGGTCTGAGGAAAAAAGGGGGTGTTAATGATATCAATCTCAGTGGCATTTCTAACTTCATCGATAATAAAATCACCGGCTTTTCTAATTTCGGACTGGAGTTGATACTGATCGCTTCCCATGGCATATGTATTCTGACCAGAGAAGAATATCCTGTAGCCAATAGTCAGTACCACACCCAGCAAAGCAAGGAATATAATCAGTTCAACAAGTGTAAAACCATTTTTTCTATACACAGCAAACAGCACCTCATACCTTATTTATCCGGTATAAAAACCCTGAGTCTTGCTTTATCCCCTTTGGTGCCAAAGGATTCTTCTGACTCAACTATACGCCCCTTAACATCAATACTGACGCCGCCAAAAGTGATGCTGATGGTGTCCGGACCAGAGGCGGCATTGTTCACCAGTTCATTTTCTATGACCTGACGGATTGAATAAACAGCCTTGGTTCTATGCCCCGATTCTCTGAGTTGCAAATAACCAAAAGTTATGGATGGCAGAATCGCTACAACGATCAGGCCGATCAGCATCATGCAGACCAATATTTCTACCAGACTGAAACCGTTTGAGTTTTTCATAAATATCACCCCGTGATTCAACCCTATTGCCAGTTTCCATATGTGTATTCGGTTTTACCTATTGCATTCTCGAACATATCTTTATACTCATCATCTAAGGGTTTATATTCGACAGTTGTTCCACCTTCCATGCGAAAGGAATCGCATACAATGATGCCTTTGATTCCGGCACCCCCACTTAACTCAACTCTTGCATTGGGAGCATATATGGCTTTTACATCGGTATTTGTTCCGCCATCGAGTTTAATTTTCCCCCCACCGGATATGATATTACCTACTATTCCTGTACCATTGGCAATATGGATTTGTGCCTCCTTAATATGAATTGTTGCAGCAATTCTTATATTGTAGGGAAGCCATAAAAAGTTCTTGTCGCCCTCACCCTTTGTTATATCATTACCATTATTGTCCCTGGTTCCGGCATAATAGACAAAAGCATGTTTTGGATCTCCAAGAGGGCCATCTTTATCTTTACTCGTAACATTTATGTTGCTGTCTCCACCGATATGGAAGACATCGTCAACGTAGATATAAAGCTTCCCGGTACCATTTCTTTGAACAACAATATGACCCTGGTTTAATAGAAGTCTTTTTACCCTTATGATGATATCTCCGTTCCCCAGACTAAAGTTCAGTGCTGTATTATCGGATAAATCCAAATAGTCATCCACGAAGATCTCAAGATTGCCATTACCGCTTCGAACATCCGTTATCTGGCCACTACCGGAAACCTTGAGATATTCGGTTCTGATAACCCTGTTTGTGCTTCCGCGGATTATTTTAAGCTCACCATTACTTACATTTATACCATTGGTATAGTATCGGTTGTCATTTATTTGAGCACTATTGTTCACATTAAGCGTTTCAGAATAAGTAGAAAGACCTGTGGGATAGCCGGGGAACCCAGGAAACGGAAACTCCTCATATTCAAAGATATCATCAAGGTTATCTACAGTAGGTTTGATCCAGCTAGGATGGTCAACAACATCGATCCCTGCATGCGGATGGATATATACCGTTCCATCAACTGTGCCATTTTCGATGTTTATATCAGACAAGCCTGCAATATCACCTTTAATTGTTGCTCCTTCTGTCATGGTAATATCGTTTTTTGAATATATTGCCTTGTCGAATGGCTCACCTGCAACTATACTTTTATTAATATTATGGGTTACAGTGGCCTGTGAATTCTGGTAGGTTGCTTTTGAACGTACAGATATGATATCCCCCGACCTGCTCACATTGACTACAATGCTCCCGCCGTCTGATGGCGACAGACTGAAAGGATCGCTATCTCCTTTTGCGATCAAATTATCCACCAGATCATTCATTTCCCTGGCTGACAAATTGTCGGGATTTTCCACGATATAAGATGCTACTGCATCAGCCCCTGAATGAGCGTAATAGTAGGCTTGAGCCTTATAGCTATCCTGCACCGCCCCCTTGGTATCCACAGTACCCATGCCCAGTATTGCGGTACTGAACATCACAAATATGACAATGGTAACCAATACCAATGGTAAGGCCATTCCTCTGTTTGAATTCAGCAGTTTGAACATGCCATCATCCCTTCCCAGGTAATACTACATTACAACCCTGAGTAGTTCCTCCATTGATGTCAAACCTTGCTTTACTTTCATAAGGCCATCCTGTCTGAGTGTGTTCATACCCTCTCCAATGGCGGTATCCCTGATAACATTGGTTGAAGCCCTCTCCAGAATCAATTTTTGAATGGACTCCGTAACACTCAGGAATTCGTAAACCCCTTTTCTCCCCCTGTATCCGGTATTGTTGCAGGACATACATCCCACTGCCTTATAGAGTATCACCGATGATTCGTCAGGCCCGATAGGAAAATCGGGAACACTTTTCAATATTTCCTCTCTTGACATCTCATAGGCCTTTTTACATTGGGGGCACAGAACCCTGATCAACCTCTGCGCCACAACACCGATCAGGGACGAAGCTGTCAAAAAGGGTTCAACCCCCATCTCTCCCAGCCTCGTTACAGCACCAGGGGCATCGTTGGTGTGCAGGGTGGAAAACACAAGGTGTCCAGTGAGAGCCGATTCAACAGCAATCTTGGCTGTCTCCATGTCACGGATCTCACCCACCATGATGATATCCGGATCACTTCTCAGTATTGATCTGAGACCCGATGCAAAGGTCATACCGGCTCTGGCGTTCATCTGGATCTGGTTTAAACCGTTCATGCGGCGCTCAATGGGATCTTCAAGGGTAATTATGTTCTTGTCAGGTGAATTAAGTTTAGCCAATGTTGCATACAAGGTAGTGCTTTTACCGCTGCCCGTAGGGCCTGTTATGAGCAAGAAGCCATAGGGCAGCCTTATAGTCTTCTCATAACGCCTCAGATGCCTATCCGGAAAGCCAAGATCCTCCATAGTAAGGACCTTACTGCTGCGGTTCAGCAACCTCATAGTGATCTTCTCTCCATAAGCTGAAGGCAAAGTTGCAACACGGATATCCACAGTCTTGTCTTCGATCCTGATGGTGATTCTTCCATCCTGAGGAACCCTTCTCTCTGCGATATCCATCCCGCCCATAACCTTGATCCGGGAAGCAATGGTAGGATGTAGTCTTAATGGCGCCTGGATGATTTCGTGGAGCACACCATCAATTCTGAACCTTACTCTAGTATATTTCTCCTGAGGCTCTATATGTACGTCACTGGCGTTTGATCTGACAGCCTGGTTCAAGACCTGGTTTACCAACTGAACAGCAGGCTTTTCATTTACTTCATCATCGTCTATGGAATCAATTTTTTCTTCCG
>FZPS01000163.1_pt141 | contig 108664 bp, 107 predicted proteins | sample 1817821 | NCBI WGS metagenome assembly FZPS01 (sample SAMEA104158645, study PRJEB21678) | metagenome | place: Germany | collected 2015-04-21
GATTGTCTTGGCCCATCCTAATGTCACCTCCGTTGCTCTGTTTTATTTAGCAACTTCAGTGTAACTGATGTTGGCTGTGGATGGGCTATTATTTTAACCCCCCGGGCAATTCATTTTACAATTTCCCCAATTGCCATTTATCGCGAATTGCAAGTTTGATTTCCCCGTTCCGCGACCCGAAGCCTTCAAAAATCGGGGACAGATAAATTTTGCTTCTCCGCAAAATATTCTGGCTGCAAATCAGATCGGGAAAAAAGACGTTTATTCTGGCCCGCGACTCCCTTTGATTTCAATTTTATTCAGAAGATAAAGGGCGCAAATGACAGCGGGAATGCCGCCTATGATGGCGTTGACAAGTTGGGGAAAGAGGAGCACCTCCGTCACGGGCGACGGAAGAGCCAGAAGATAACGAGCAGCACCGGCAATAATCGAAAACTTGAGCAGGGCGCCGACAACAAGGCCGGCCCACCCGCCCCACCTCATGTACCTGAACCCGATCCCGAAAATCAGACAATAGACGGTGTTACCAAGCATGATGAAAGGAATGGCCGGTGCCAGAGGTGCAGGTATGATCCCTACCAGGAGTGCAATCCAGGGGGTGAAAAGACCGATCAATGCTCCCCCCCAGTTCCCCAACAATGATGTGGAAATGATGAGCATAAAATTGACCAGCGGGCCGGTAAACATCGTCGGCAGCCTGAGCCACTGTACTGCCAGTGTCAGTGCCAACAGAATCGCCGTTCGGGTTATAAATTTTACCCCATTGTTCCGTTCTTCGGATTCCACTGCCATCTCAATTCTTCTCCGCTCAGAAAATGCCAATCCACCCGGTCATCCGTTATTAATCTATGACATCGTCGCTCAAATATACTGCCACCCACGTTGATAATGCATAATTATTTTCGAAATGGTAAACCTTTTTATATCTACGAAAATCACTTTCCGATTGATAAGGCGGTAAAGATGACTGTAAAATCCCCACCCAGGAGAGAGCTCTATGGCCAACTGGCCGAAGCCCTCCAGAAATACAAAGGCAAGAAAGGCCAACTCATCCCCGCCCTCCGCGAGGCACAGCAGATATTCGGATATCTGCCCCGCAAAGTCATGATCCTGGTAGCACATGAAATGGATATTCCCCTGGCTGAAGTGTACAGCGTCGTCAGCTTCTATTCTCTTTTTTCCACCAGGCCGGTGGGACAGAAGAAAATCGAAATCTGTATGGGAACGGCCTGTTACGTCAAGGGCGCGGCCGAATTGCTGGAAATGATCGCCGACAATCTGGGAATCAAACCCGGGGAAATGACCCCGGATGGACGTTTCAGCCTGACCACATCCCGCTGCGTGGGCGCATGCAGCTCTGCCCCGGTCGTCAAGGTCGGGGAAGACCTTCATGGAAATGTTACCCCGGAAAAGGCCGCCGCACTTATTTCCGCCTTGAAAGAAGAGGCGGAAAGGGGAGAAGAAGGAGGGTAGCCACCATGGTTTCTTTGCTGGAAGAACTGGTAGAGGAAAGGGTATATGAATCTACGGTACACCGTTTGTTGCTCTGCGGGGGGGCACCCTGTGTCTCGACCGGTTGCCGTGAAGTTAAAGCAGCTGTAATCGAGGAACTTTCATCTCTTGCACCGGACAGCCCCATCAAGATCACGGAGGTCGGGTGCATCGGTAATTGCAGTCTGGGCCCTTCCATCATTGTTCTACCGGAGGGGATAGTATACCACAAGCTGACGCCGGAAGATGCCCGCAGGGTGGTGCGGGAACACCTCATAAAGGGAGAGGTCGCGGAAGATCTGCTCTACCGCGACCCGGATTCGGACAAAATCAGACGGCGGCGGGAAGATATGCCATTTTATCGCGGACAGACCCCCCTGGTCTTGCGTAACTGTGGCATCATCAAACCGGATATTGTCGCCTATATGAAATACAGGGGCTATGCGGCGCTGGCCAGGGCATTGACGGAGATGACCCCGGAAGAAGTAATCGATACCATCAAACGGTCGGGCTTGCGGGGACGGGGCGGCGCCGGTTTCCCCACCGGCCTCAAATGGGAACTTGCCCGGGCAACGCACGGGCAGGAGAAATATATCATCTGCAATGCCGACGAGGGGGATCCGGGTGCCTTCATGGACCGGAGCATCCTGGAAGGAGACCCCCACAGTGTAATCGAAGGAATGATCATTGCCGGTTACGCCATCGGTGCCAGTTCCGGCTATATCTATGTCCGGGCCGAATATCCCCTGGCCATGCAAAGATGTGAGGAGGCCGTGGCCCAGGCCCGGGGAGAACTTTTTCTCGGGGAAAACATACTGGAACATGGTTTTTCATTCGATATAGAGATAAGGGTGGGAGCCGGAGCTTTCGTCTGTGGGGAAGAAACCGCCCTGATTTCCTCGCTCGAAGGAGCACGCGGAGACCCCAACCCCCGCCCCCCGTTTCCGGTCCAGAAGGGTTTGTGGGGCCACTCAACAACCATCAACAATGTTGAAACACTCGCCAACATTCCCTTGATCGTTCTCCATGGAGCAGAACGCTTTCGGGAGATAGGTACGGAAGACAGCCCCGGGACAAAAGTCTTTGCCCTGGCCGGCAAGATTAAAAATCCGGGGTTGATCGAAGTGCCCATGGGAACCACGTTGCGAACAATTATCTATGAAATCGGGGGCGGAATTCCGGACAAAAAGGAATTCAAGGCCGCGCAGATCGGCGGACCTTCGGGTGGCTGCTTGACCCAACGACATCTGGACATGCCCCTGGATTATGACAGCCTCAGGGAAGCCGGTTCGATGATCGGTTCCGGGGGGCTGATCATCATGGATGAGGATACATGCATGGTTGATATCGCACGCTATTATCTTGATTTCATGAAGGATGAATCCTGCGGTAAATGTACCCCTTGCCGTATCGGCACAAGGAGGATGTTGGAAATCTTGCACCGAATCAGCCGGGGCGAAGGTGAAGAAAATGATCTTGACCGCTTGAAACAACTATCCACGCTCATGATAAATACTTCTCTCTGTGGACTGGGCCGTTCGGCACCCAACCCCGTGCTCAGCACCATCAACCTTTTTTATGATGAATATATGGCCCATATCAGGGACCACCGTTGCCCGGCCGGAGTCTGCCCCAACTTGACCCGCCCGGAAATATTGAGCGAAAAATGCAAGGCATGCGGAATCTGTGCCAAAGTCTGCCCGGTAGGAGCAATCACCGGGGAAAGAAAGAAAGGTTACCGCATCGACCCCCGGAAATGTATCAACTGCCTTGAATGCGTTGCAGAATGCCCTTTTGAGGCTATTGTAGAAGGTAAGCGAAAATGAAGATGGTGAAATTGAGGATTGACGGGCAAGAGATAGAGGTGGCAGAAGGTTCTTCCGTGCTGGAGGCTGCCCGGAAAGCCGGTATAGATATCCCCACGCTCTGTTACCTCAAAGATCTCAATGCTCCTGCCGCATGCCGGGTCTGCATCGTCCAGGTCGAAGGAAGGCCAACCATGGATGCTTCCTGTGTACTCCCGGTGGAGGAAGGGATGTCCGTAAGAACCAATACCCCGGAAATCCTTGCTGCCCGGAAACAGATCCTCGAACTTCTACTTTCCGACCATCCCTTCGAATGCCTTACTTGTGAACGCAACTTGAACTGTGAACTGCAGAGGCTTGCCAAACGTTATGGAATCAGGGACCTTCATCTGGAAGGCAGCCGCAACCATTTTCCAATCGATGATCTCTCCCCATCGGTTGTACGCGAACCTGACAAATGCATCCGTTGCCGCCGCTGCATCAGTGTGTGCAAAAATTTTCAGGCCGTCAGCATCTACAGCATGGTGGAAAGGAGCTTCAACGCCATTGTCGGCCCTGCATACAACGGTTCCCTGGCCGAAACACCCTGCATCTACTGCGGCCAGTGTATAACCGTCTGCCCCACGGGTGCGCTGCGGGAACAGGATTCCACGGGCCGGGTCTGGGAGGCGTTGCAAGATCCCGATCTCCATGTGATCGTGCAGACAGCCCCCTCGATCCGTTCCACTATCGGAGAAGAATTCGGCTATCCGGTGGGGACTCCGGTGATGGGGCAGATGGTAGCAGCCCTCAGGCGCCTGGGCTTCGACCGGGTTTTTGACGACTGCTTTGGTGCCGATGTAACGGTCATGGAAGAAGCGACCGAATTGATTGAAAGATTGGCCCGGGGTGGTCCCTTTCCCCAGTTCACCTCCTGCTGCCCCTCCTGGGTCAAATTCTGCGAAAGTTTCTACCCCGAACTCACCGCGAACCTGTCTTCCGTCAAATCTCCACAGCAGGTCTTCGGAGCCCTGGCCAAAACATATTATGCAAGGATGGAGGGAATTGATCCGGCCAGGATATTCGTGGTCTCGGTCATGCCCTGTGTCTCCAAAAAATACGAGCTGTTGCGGCCCGAGATGAACAGCAGCGGCTTTCGTGATGTTGATGCAGAGCTTACCACGAGGGAACTGGTCCAGATGATCTTCGAGGCCGGGCTCGACCTGAAAAAACTGCCGGAAGAAACTTTTGATTCTCCCATGGGCGAGGCCAGCGGGGCCGGAATTATTTTCGGTTCCACCGGCGGGGTCATGGAGGCGGCATTGCGTACCGCCCATGAATGGATCTCCGGCGAAGAATTGGCCACAGTCGAATTCAACGAGGTCCGTTCCGAGGAATACAAGGATGCAGAAATCCAGATGGGGGAACACCGTATCAAGGTAGCGGTAGCCAGGGGCACGGGGGCGGCCAGGCGGCTTATCGAAGCTATCCTCAAAGGGAAAAAAGAATATCATTTCGTGGAGGTGATGGCCTGCCCCGCCGGCTGCGTCGGCGGAGGCGGCCAGCCCATCTATATTGAAACCAACGACTGGAACGAACAGGTCAGCCACCGTGCCATGCGCGCCAAGGGCCTACACGAACTGGATCGCACCCGGGAAATACGCAAATCCCATCTCAACCCATCGATCAAGAAACTTTATGATGAATTTCTCGAATATCCCGGAAGCGATATTGCCAAAAGATTGTTGCATACCGGGTATATCTCGAGAAAGCTTTATGCTCCCGATCCCCTGCCAAAGAAAGAACCCAAACAGAAAGTCCAGCCGCGCTAGCTACCGTTATCAATATTCAATGACTACAAAAGAAGGCATGCTTTTCGTGTATTTTTCGATTATATGGCGCAGCCCATCTCCCACCCTGCAGAAAACTTCCAATTTGCGGACCCTGTTGCCCGCGTTGCCAAGAAAGTGAGTGAACTGTTTCGCGACGTTGCCGGATACAAATTTCAAACCCTCCAGATTAACCACCACCCCGGATATTTCGGCGGGTATGACCTGCTTGAATTCCTGTTTCAATGCCTGCAACGTCGCCCTGTTCGCCAAACCCTTTATACGCATGTAAAGAACATCCTTGCGCATGGACAAATATATCTGCAACTGGCTGCTTTTCAGGGAGGAGGCCGTTCCGGAACGATTGAAAGCCATCAATTTCCGTTTGAACAAGGGCTGCTTGAGCGGAACCGGGTCAAGGAAACGCCCCAGCTCACCGTAATATGGGCGGGATTGTTTTTCAAAATGGCGTGACAGCCACCAGCCGACACCCCTGAATAGAGTTGAATTCAATCCCGTCACGAAAACATTTTTGAACATGTTCCGGAAAGAATAGAATTTTTTATAAGCGGTGACCATCTCTTGCTGCAATACCTCCGGTTCTACCCTGGCGGGACGGTAAACCACGTGTTGCCCGTCATAAAGGTGCCAATTCCTGGTCAGAAGGCGGCCTTCGGCCTCGAGCTGATCGAAAAGGGGTGTACCCGGAAGCGGAGTAAGAACAAGAAATTGTACCGTATCGATATGCATGTCGAGGGCGAAGTCCACCGTTTCACGTATACTCTCCACCGTGTCGCCCTCACCGCCCAGCATGAACATGCCGTGTACACCGATACGATATTCGTGGAGGGCCCGAATAGCCTCCTTGATATCTCCGATGTCCTGCTGCTTGTTGTAACTCGCCAGAGTCTCCGGGCTGATCGATTCCAACCCGATATAAGCCATTCTCCCGTTGGTACGACGCATCAAGTCGAGCAATTCAGGGTCATGTGCCACATCAACCCGTACCTGGGCCCCCCAGTAACGGGGCAAGATATTCATATCAATCATACTTCGCAACAGTTCCTTGGCTCTGCTGCGCTTGGCCGTAAAATTATCATCGACAAAAAATACTTTTTCCTTCCTGTAGCGTTCTAGCTCCTGCAGTACCAGTTCCGTGCTTCGATAGCGAAACTTCCTGCCAAACATGGGCGTAACACTGCAAAAACTGCAGTCAAAGGGACAACCGCGTGAAGTCATCACCGGATATGTGGACAACTTGCCAATCATGGAAAGATCGGGGATAGGATGTGCGTTCACATCTTCCCAGGTATCCCGATCCGGGTTATGAACCATCTCCGCTCCGTCCCAGTAGGAAACACCCCGAATATCGGTGGGGAGCCGCTTCTCCTCGATGGACCTGATCAATGCCGGAAAGGAAGTTTCTGCTTCGCCACGAACAACATAATCGGCATGAGCGAGGGCCTCCTCGGGCAAGAAAGTAGCGTGTATTCCCCCGATGATCGCCGGTATCTTTCTGCTTCGGGCATAACGTGCTATGCGATAAGCTTCCGCACTGGTGGAAGTGGTCGTGGAGACCCCCACCAGATCCGCAACGTCGATGTCACGGGGGAAGATAGAATCCCTTCCACCCAACAGGACCCTTACAGCATACCCCTTTTCCTTCAAGATCGTTCCCAGGAGCGGAAGCCCCAGCCGGGGCATTTTCACCGTTTTGTAAACGTGGTCACCAGGTGCCTCTGGTTCAACAAGAACAATGTTTTTGATACGCATATTCCTTTATCCCCCTCAAGGTGTGTATTTTATTGCTATTATATCTTTCCCCGGAAGATCACAAATTTCACACCTCCGGGCCGTACAGCGGAAACCGGATAGATCTTTCGATAAAAATATCATGCTGTCAGATTGTTCGCGGGATTGGCCGGGATCCCCGGGGAAAACAGGATTCAATAAACCGGATGGTAAGGCTCTTCGCCCAGGAAAAATCCCCGGGTAGAATGGCCTGAGGATAGTTCGTCATCAACAATGGGAGCTTTTTTGAAAGGCCAGTCATAAGTCTCGCTTCCCGCCAATTGACCTTTGTCCCATTCGCCTACATACCTTACGCCATCGGGCCAGGACATCTCCCCCCGACCATCAAAAAGGTCATGGCTGAAACTGCCCTTGTATTGCTTGCCATCGGGAAAACAATAGGTGCCTTCCCCACTTTTTTGATCATTTTTGTAGGTTCCAACATAAACCGAGCCGTCCGCTTCGACCATCTCCCCGTGGCCGGATCTCTTTCCTGATTTGAACTCACCCGTGTATTTGCCGCCATCCTTGTAGAGAAGAACGCCTTCGCCATGGGGTTTGCCGTTTTTTACAAAACCGGTATAACTGCCCTCTGGCATTTCAATGGTCTTTTTCACGTTTTCACCATCGCTGTGATTTCTGGAAGTCCCTTCGGACAGTGGACATCCACAACACAGAAAGATTGCAAGAATCAATATCAAAAAGTGGATATAAACTTTTTTTTGGAAAAAAAATGCACCTTTCATCAACAGATCACACCCGATCATCAGGGGTCAACATATCATACCATGAAATCCAACCTGTTCATCTCGTTTAAAACCCTGGGCACGTAATTTTGTGTCTCCGTAAAAGGTGGTATCCCGTTATATTTCTGCACATTGCCCGGCCCGGCGTTGTATGCAGCCAGAGCCAGCCTTGTGTCACCAAATTTATCTAGCATCTGGCGCAGATACCTGGCCCCCCCGTCAATATTCTGGGCGGGGTTGAAAGGATCGCTAACCCCGAGGCCTCTTGCCGTTGCCGGCATCAATTGCATCAGCCCCATCGCCCCTGCCCGGGATACGGCATCCGGCCTGAAGTTGGATTCAACCTTGATCACCGCCCGCAGCAAATTGGGATTGATATTGTATTTGCCGGCCGCCTGCAAGATCAATGCATCAAGATTACCCTGGCTGTTTTTCTCCTGCACCTGCACCCCCGTAGAGAAAGAATTGTTGCTGGATGTCATCCCGGAACTGACATTATGCAGGACATCGCGGAAAGAAACTTCGCCGGATCTGGCAGAGGGTGGCAGTCGGTCATTTCCTGCCCATAACCTGGAAATAAGATCGTAGAACAGTATGTTAAGCAAAGACTTGAACATGGATCGATCCTCCTCGTGGGCATCGACTGGAACACTACCAGCATTATAACAAATTTTGTTACCTGGAGCAAAGAATATATTCAAGTTGACAGAGAAGCCAAATACCGTGAAATGATTCTTCCGGATATCACCTTCATAGCAGCTGAAATATAAAAAAGCCGGTGTAACACCGGCTTTTGGTTTCAAACGCAGAAATAATGACTCTCGGGTTTCCGGAATCTATAATTTTACCACGTTTGCTGCTTGGGGCCCGCGAGTTCCTTCAACGATCTCGAATTCAACCCTCTGGCCCTCCTCCAAAACCTTGAACCCGTCACCCTGAATCTCCGAATAGTGCACGAAAACATCCTTCCCATCCTCAACCTCGATAAAACCGTAGCCCTTCTGGGCATTGAACCACTTAACACTACCTTCCATCAAACAAGAACCTCCTAATTATACCCCGCAAGGGGCTTTTTCATGGATCATACTAACACATAAAATATTAGAATGCAAATTAAAATATTTAAAGTTTTTTTTATAGTCAAATCCCACATGAATTCATCACGCATTGCAAATGGGAAAAACAACTCGCTGTTTACAGGTCATCGGCGGCTTTTTTCCAATTCCAGAAGGAAAGCTTTTCGGTCCAGTCCCCCACCATAGCCTACCAGTTTCCCGCCGGAACCGATCACCCTGTGACAGGGAATGATGATTGAAATGGGATTTTTGCTGTTGGCCATGCCAACGGCGCGGGCAGCTTTTCCGTTGCCCACCGATTGCGCTACCTGACCATAACTTCTCGTCTGTCCGTAAGGTATTTCCCGCAAGGCCTCCCATACTTTTAACTGAAAAGCGGTCCCCGCAGGCGCTACAGGCAGGTCAAACAACTTGCGTTTCCCCGCAAAATACTCTTCAAGTTGAATTACCGCTTCTTTCAAGAGGACAGTCTCCCTCGAAGGCAAATCGCGGCAACCTGCCCCGTCGGAAAAATAAAGTTTCGTGATAGCTGCGCCATCTTCCGCGATCATGATACTACCCAGTGGTGAATCGTAAAAATAAATATTGTTTGCTTTCATGACCCACCTCGGTCCGTATTTTAAATACACAAATCATTGCAAGTATACCATAATACATGAAGGGCATATCCTGCAAGTCACGCATGATGGCCGTGCACACCGACATGCACACTTGTTGATATGTTATAATATCAACACCGAAAAGAAGCAAAACCGATTATCCCGGAGATGAATGGCAGATGGATAAAAACCCCTACGAGACGAGGGCCGACGAGTATGAATCCTGGTTTCACGAAAATGATCTTCTTTTCCAATCTGAACTGGAAGCTATCAAGCAGCTCATGCCCGATTTCAGGAAAGGCATTGAAATAGGTGCAGGTACGGGTATTTTTGCCCAGGCACTGGGTGTCCGCGAGGGAGTTGAACCGTCAGCGGCAATGCGGAAAAAATCGGAAGCCAGGGGCATCCGGGTCATCGACGCGTCCGCTGAAAAACTGCCAATTGCAGATGCCGTTCATGACCTGGTACTGATGATCACCGTCGATTGTTTTCTGAAGAATGTCCGGCAAGCTTTTGAAGAAATACACCGGATCATGACCAGTGATGGCTACCTGGTCATCGCTTTTCTTGATCGATCATCACCATTGGGCGTGGTCTATGAAACCAGGAAAAAAAACAACCCATTCTACGCCGCGGCCAACCTTCATTCAAGTGCAGAAATAAAAAAGGAACTGGCGGAAGCGGGCTTTGAAATATTGCACACCTGCCAGACCATCTACGAACTTGAAAACAAAAAACAGATTGTCCTGCCCGGGAGTGGAAAAGGTGTCTTCGTCGTTCTTAAGGCCCGGAAAATCACATCGAAAAAATAACCCCTTTTTCGGGATTTCCTGACAGAACCTGGATCATATTTCTTTACAAAATATTGGTTGTAATATATACTCTCAATAAGTTCAACAATACTTGAAAAGGGGTGATTCCATGCTGGTAACAAAAAAGGCTCCTTCCTTCACGGCCAAAGCGTACCACGACGGCAAGATCAAGCAAATTTCGCTGGAGGATTACAAAGGTAAATGGCTCGTTCTTTGTTTTTATCCCGGGGATTTTACCTTTGTCTGACCCACCGAGATTTCGCACATAGCCGTGGGCTATGATGACATTGTTGCCCTGGGAGCAGATGTCCTTTCTATCAGTACCGACAGCGTTTTCTCCCACAAGATCTGGAATGAAACGGAGCTTAGCAAGATGATCGGGAAAGACATCCCTTTCCCCATGGCTTCCGATCAGACGGGTGCCATTGGCAGGCTCTATGGTGTTTATGACGAAGAAGAAGGGGTAAATATCCGCGGCCGCTTTCTGATCGACCCCGAGGGAGTCATACAGGCCGCCGAGGTATTGAGCCCCCCCGTCGGACGGAACCCGGAAGAATTGATCCGCCAGCTCAAAGCTTACAGGCATCATCAAGAAACCGGTGAAGTCATGCCATCGGGGTGGACAGAAGGGGGCAAGACCTTGAAACCTTCACCGGCGCTGGCCGGCAAGGTGTGGGAAGTCTGGCAACCTCCGAAAAAATAGCCGTTGATTGTCCATTTGCAATGAGATGGCCCGGAACCTGGACCTGTCAGGGTTTCCGGCCATCTCTTTTTTTATCTCGCCTCGTGACCGGAAATATCGGTAAGGTAGAACAAACCTGTCCCCGGAGCATCGTTGTCCGGTTGGAGCAGACAGCGATGCCGGGTTATATCCTGCCCTTCTCTTTCAGCCAATCGACCGTATCGGCCAGGGTCTCCCTCATGTCTCTGGTTGTGTAACCCAATTCCTCGCTAGCTTTCCGATGAGAAAACAGTGCATTTGAATTGAGGGTATAGATGGAATATGGAGTGAACAATGGTGGCTGGCGCAGTATCCTGTAATACAGTTCCGCCAGGGGTGCCACAGCATTTATAAACCAGAGAGGCAGGTAACTTTTTATTTTGCTCTTGCCCGTTATTTCATGCAACATGGTGAGTATTTCCCTGACTTTGAAGAATCTGTTGGACAGTATGTAACCCTCGCCGCGCCTGCCTCTATCACAAGTTGCAATGATCCCGTTTGCCACGTCACGCACATCAACAAAATCATACCCACCATCGATACCGGAGGTCAATCTTCGTTTGTAATAATCGATGACCAGGGTGGTGATATGCCCTCTCCCGTGGTCATACGGCCCGGCAATCCCGGACGGGTAAACAACGCAGGCATTCAGCCCCTGTCTGGCAGCATCCAGAACATATGATGTTGCTTCTGCCTTCGTCTTAGCGTAATGCCCCACAACTGCATCCGGTGAAAAATCTGTTATTTCCGTTATCACTGTACCGGCGGGTTTTTCAGGGATGGCATGGACCGTGCTGACATAGACCAACTTTGATACGTCATGATCCCGGCAAAGATCAACAATATTCCTTGTTCCGGTCACGTTCACATCATACACCGCCTGGATAAACCTGGAGGCTATGGACACTATTCCGGCACAGTGAATGACAACCAGATCACGGCCATCCAGGTTCCTGAAACACGGCCTGATACCATCTTTATCAAGTACATCGCCAGAAAATATTTCTGCCTTTTCGGGAATGTCTTTCTCACCGGGCAGCACCAGGGCGCGGACAGCTTTTCCCGCCTCGGTCAGATACCGTGTAACCACACTTCCCAGATGGCCTGCCGAACCGGTGACCAGATACAGCTTATCCATTCAAATAACCTCCATTCGAAACTTGGCGATACCCGGCATGTTTTTCGGGTTGTTCCAATCGACCGACAGGGATCTCCTGATCCTGGCAAAAAGAATATCCCATATCAATATAATGTGTCAATATTTGGCCATGGCCCGGGTCATCCCCGGCCAGGCTGCGAGATCTTCCACGACCCGCCCGTTCAGGCAGTCGCAATTCTCTTTGTACGTATTTCCCGGTATTATTTTGCCCATGCAGCCGGATATGATCAACCGAAAACCATATGGTCACCGCCGCCATGAAATCCATCTTCAGCTTCATAAAATATATATCCGGGAAGGCGGATGCAACAATACCGGGTATCATGGAATCGCTGGGCCTGGTATTGAAAGATCGGGGAGGTGTTCCAGGGCGAAAAACATGATTTTACCAGACAGGCGATCATTTTTGTGAAAATGTCTTGCGATGTTCCTACCATCCAACATTCAATAAAACAGACACGAAAAAGGATTGTGCAATGCGATGGCGAAAACCAATATTGGCCAAAGATAGACATGAAATAAAAATATATTTGAACGGAGAGTGATATCTCATGTATTGTGAAAATTGCGGGGCCAAACTTCCCGCAAACTCCAAGTTCTGTGCCTCCTGTGGCGCAAATGTCGATGGGCAATCAGTAACCCCCTCCACAACTGCGGTGCCCCCTGTCACTCCTGTCCCGCCGCCTCCACCCGCCTATACTGCGGCAGATCGGACAACTTCGCCTCCCCCTCCGCCTCCTGCCGCACCGAACCAGACACCGTCTCCGTCGCCGCTTCGTACTGCCCCGGCTGCGACACCTCCTCCGGCACCAGATTTCGCATCGGCGCCCCAATCACATTCACCCTCGCCGCAACGGTCTTATCCACCCCAACCATCACTGGGGACGAGGGTAGTTTCGGCAGACGGTGCATTGAGCGTGGGCCAGTACATCGTCATGTTTATATTGTTGAGCATCCCTCTTGTGAACATCATCATGTTGTTTGTGTGGGGTTTTGGTTCATCGGTCAATCCGAACAAAAAAAACTTTGCCCGGGCTTCCCTGATCATGGCCGCGATCGGGATCGTACTCGTTGTTATATTTTGGGGTATTATCGGCAGTTTGATGGCAGATCTCATGTATGACTTTTACTAAAGAACCGGGCACAGGTGAAAAATGGAAGAACATTTCAATGATCGTGGAGCGCCGCCACCCGGCGATCCGCCCGGAGCCTTTCCAAAAACGCGGGTACTGCAAGGAAAAGAACCGCTGGGTGTAGGCCAGTACATCGGCATGTTTTTGTTGATGTGTGTCCCTTTCCTGAACATCATCGTCTTGTTTGTATGGGGTTTTGGTTCATCGGTCAATCCGAACAAAAAAAACTTTGCCCGGGCCGCCCTGATCATGGCCGCCGTCATGGTTGTTTTTTTGCCGATACCGGTACTGTTTCTGCTTGATATGCACCTACCCACGCCCACCCATGAGCAGATTTTGCAGGCGGTAAAGGCATCCAACGCAGCCGAGACGGAACCGTTGGACCTCATCTACGAGGAAATGCAAATACCCCACTGCTATCCCGGCCGGGCCCATGCCGTGTTATGGATCCCGGACCACAGTGTCCAGAGAAACTTCACGATCGCATATGACAGGAAAACAAAAACTTTCCACGTCGAAAGCTACATCACCCTGGGCCCCGATGGGAACGAAAGCAATCAGTAAAATATCTTGCCATACCTAGGCCCCTACCCGAAAAGGGTAGGGGCCTTTTGGAAGAAAATTACCCGATTGGGGTGATTTATTTTTGTACAAGCAATGTTATGCTACTGTCGATGGGTTGAAATTTTTTGAAAACCGGGGGCTTTCATTTGAAAACGATCAGGCAGAGGGCTTACATGTTAGTTCTTTTGACCGGGCTGTCCAGGATCGCCGAAAATTTTCATCATGAAACGGGGATTGCACCATCATTTATGCCCCAAATCGAAGCATTGCGGGGAAACAGGCGTTTAACAGAGGTAAAATGACATTGACCGGGTAAAATAGGCCATTATCCGGCATTGATTTATGCAAAATGGGGTGATTATATATGGTTATGCATTGTCCAAATTGCGGAGTTGAAACATCAAAAACAGCCAGTTACTGTGCTGCCTGTGGCAACAAGCTGGGCAACGAGTCCCGGGACACATCCTCCCCCGCCCCGCAACCCGGATTCTCATCCCGGATCAATGACCCTGCCTTTGCCCGATATGTCAAAAATGCCAACCGTTGGTCAGGCATCTTCTCCATTGTCCTGGCTGCGGTAGCCGTGATAGGATTCTATATTGCCGGTGAAGTCGGTACAGAGATGGATAACCCCGAATCCCTGTATATCGGCCTCGGGATCGGGGGAATGTTCCTGGCCATAGCTTTTTTCCAGATCATGGGGCGCAGGAGAAGCAAGACCTGGGACGGAACGGTGAAGGACAAGAAAATCAAGGAAAAAACCAGGCGGGTCCAGTATGGAGATGATATCAGTTACGAAGATTATCTTGAGTATTCGGTGATTGTCGTCAGCGACAGCGGGAAAAAACATGTGATCAGACATGAGAATAGCGATGTATGTTACAACTACTACAAAATTGGTGACCGGGTGAGGCATCACGGTGGTCTCAACTCCTACGAAAAATATGACAAGACCGGTGACCTGATCATTTTTTGCAATGCTTGTGGCACCCTTTGCGATATCAATGATGACTATTGTTCCCGATGCAAATGTCCGCTACTGAAGTAGCAAAGTTGGGGTCAAGAAAGGGGGAAAATTGACCCGGTACCTTCTCACAATGTCATCGCGGACAGACCAGGAATATGGGGGATTCTTCACGACACGGAATACATTCTGTCGAGGAAGATGGCGATGGCTGAAAAATATAACAATCTCGGAATCATATTGCAAGGGAGGTATTGCAAGTGGTTAAATTTTGTGTTAACTGTGGTACACGCATCAACCCCGGTCAAAATATGTGTTCCTCCTGCGGGGCAAAAACACAGCTGAAAACAGAAACGGCACCGGGCACGGGGGGTCAGAACCCCACCCCTGAAACAACCGCTCTGCCGGGGCCTGCCGGGGGAGATATTTTCCGGATCATTTTGGATTTTTTGAAACAGTTTATCAAGGACCCCAAACAGCTGATCCCCATACTGGTGCTCGGCGCTGTCTGGCTTCTGCTCTCCCTGCTGTCCGCGCTGGGGATAAACTCCTGGCCGGTGCGTCTCCTCTCTTTTCTGACCTTCGCACAGGGTGGTATGTACGCCGGGGTGTGGGGTGCGCTGGGCGGCATAATCGGCAAGGCTGTCTTTGCCTATTTTTTCACGGTGTTGATCATGCCCCTCTTCCGGGGTAAAAATCCATTCAAAGAAATGGGAACGAAGGGGGTTTTTGCGGGGCTTACCCTGCAGGGTGCGGCTGCCGTGGCCGATCTCATCCTGGGTACAGGCCTGGCACTGATTCTTTTCAATTTCTTCACCGGCAATGCCAGCTGGATCAACAGCATGGCAGGCATCGTCGGTTTCGTCCTGGCCCTCAAGGCACTCTGGAACAAAGGGGGGGTGCTACGAACACTTGTATTTTTTGCAGCAAACAGGCTTGGCCGCGGCAAGGCCCCGTCGCCGGCAACCTTCAACCGGGTAGCCGCCGGCTATGCTGCAGGAAGTGTTCTGGGTGTTGCCCTCTCCGCTTTTACATCCTCCCGTCTGTTTTATTTATCCTTGCTGCCCCATTCCTGGCAGTCCTATCTGCCCTATATCCTGGGGGCAATCCTTTTTGCCACAGGATTGATCATGAGCATCACCACAAAATCTGGAAAGGCGGTGCCGGTAGCATGAAAAAGAAAACTCTGGTTATGCTGACGGTTTTTCTGGCTTTCCTGTTTCTGTTGCCGGTTTCAGCCGGAGCGGAAGGAAACCCCGTTGCTGCCAACGAAATTGAGGGTTCCTGGAAAAAGAATTCGAGCGTCGAGGCTAACGATAATGTTGAAGATTACGATTATGATTGGGATTGGGACTTCGAGTGCGATTGTGAGGATAAGCCCGTCAAGGGGGAACACGCCGAACCGGTGGCCGCTGTTATCATTTCGATCATTGCCGCTCTTGGTGCCATCCTGGGCGGGGCAAGCGGCTCCGCGGGCGGAATATTTTCAAGTTCTATTGCCGAGGCACCGGGTATCCCGGGCATCGGGACAGGCACGGCCGATTATCCGGATTACGCCACCGGGGCGGAGGAACCCTCACCGGAAGAAAGGGAAATGGAGGACACGGATACTTCCCTGCCTCCGGAAGTTGGCTTCGGCGGCCCTGAAGACAATCCTTTTACCAACTTCCATGGCGGGAGGGGCCCGGGAGATTGTGTCCGCCATGGGTTGCCCCGTTACTTTGTTAATACCGCTACATTGAACCTCGTCGTGCAGGACACGGTTTTTCAAAGCAGTGGCCTCGGACCGGAGATCAACCTGACCCTGACTTACAACAGTGCTTCAACTACCGGCGGCATATTTGGCCACGGCTGGACTTTCTCGTACGAATGGTTGCTGGAACAGGTTGACGAAAAAATAAATGTGCGCAAGGGTTCCGGGCAGAGCATTCCCTTCACCCTGGCAACGAGCGGAAGCACGGACCGGCCCGCCGAAGCATCCCCGCCTGCCGGAATCTTCCACCGGCTGCTTTCCTACGGGGATTACTGGCTTTACATTGAAAAGGACAGTTCCGTCTTTTACCGCTTTGACCGGGTACCCGGCATGAACATCGGAAGGCTCACCGCCATCAGCGACTACCACGGGAACACGGTTAAACTGGACTACGGGCCACGGGGCAACATGGAAACAATCACCGATGCCGCCGGACGCAGCATCGGTTTCACCTTCAACGAACAAAACCGCTGCACCGCCTTTGCCCTGCCCGATGGCAGACAGGCCACTTTCACCTATGATGAACGGGGCTGCCTGATCCGTACCGTGGACCTCATGGGTATAGACGTTGACTATCAATATGATGCCTCCCACTCCCTGACCCGTATGGTGACTGCCAGTAGCGAACGGGCCCTTGCTTTCACCTACCGGGAGGCCAACAAAAGGAAATTGCTGCATTCCTTCACCGACCCCAACGGCAACACCACCAGGTATGAGCTGCTTTCCTCATTCCCTTTCCGGGTGGAAATTACCGGCCCTGACGGACACAAAAATGTCATCCAGAGCAGAGCCGGCTTGACAGAAATGGCGACCGACCCTCTGGGACAGGCCGCGATTCTGGAATATTACAACAGGCTTCCGGTGAAATATCGGGACCGCAATGGCGGGGAGACCCGCTGGAAATATGGCGAAGCCGGCCGCCTGACAGGAGAAATCAATCCCGACGGGCGCGAGGTCTCCTTTGCTTATGATCGACGGGGCAACCTGGTTCGGATCACCGATCCTTTGGGCGGAAGCTGGGTTTATCTCTATGATGATAAAAACAGCCTGGTTCGGATCACCAGTCCTGCCGGACGCAACCTGTCAATGGATTACGATGACCGCGGCCAGCTGATCGGCCTGATCGGTTTTGATGGGGAAAAAACCGTGCTTGACTACGATAACTACGGTAATATCGCAACTGTCACCCTGCCGGGTGGCGGCACCGCCACTTCCAGCTACGATGAATACGGTTACACACTTGCCTCCGTGACCAATGAACTCGGCCATACCGCCTCCTTTGAATATGACGGCAATGGGCGTCTGATAAACTACCGCCATCCTGATGGTGCGGAGAAACGCATGGTCTTCGATTGCTGCTACAACCTTCTGTCCACCGATGAGCGGGGACACAGTATGGGATACGAACGTGATCCCAATGGCAATGTAATCAAGGAAATCGATGCTGCAGCAGCGGCATCCGAACTTGCCTACGACAGCAACAACAACCTTCTTTCCCATCGGGATCGGTGTGGCCGGATTACCCTTTTCAACTATGATGCAGCACGCCGCCTGATCGGGACGATCAATGCCCTGGGACAGAGCCAGAACTACGGCTATGACCCGGCCGGGAACCTGATCTCATTTCAAGTGGAAGGTGAACGCCGGACCACCTTTCAATACGACCCCTGCCATCGCCGTATTTCGGAGACCGATCCCCTTGGAGCCACCGTATCGTTTGAACGGGACGCTCTCGGTCGGGTAGCGGTAAGGAAAAGCGCCCGCGGCAAGGAAGTCAGCTTTGCCTATGACCCCGATGGCCTCCTGGAAAAAGTCTTCCATGACCGGCAGGAGGTGGGAAGCTACCGCTACGGCACCGGTGGGATGCTGATCGAAACAGAAGATGAGAGCGGGAAGATGGCCTTTGAACATGACGAAGCAGGTCGCATCAAGCGGATCGCCTATACGGAAGGAATGGAACTTTCGTGCACCTACAATACCGCCGGGCTGGTTGAGTCGGTCATCTACCCCGGAGAATTGGCAGTGCGCTATACCTATGACAATCGCATGCGCCCGGCAGAAATCAGCTGGCGGAGTAACTGGATCAAATACACCTATGACGCCGCCGGCAACCTGGTCCGGGAAATGCGTTCCAACGGAACCGAAAGCAACTATCAATACGATGAGAATGGGCGCCTGGTAAAGTTGGAACATGGGCGTACCGGGGAGGAAGCTTTCATCAAGCGGCATTACGCCCGCGATGCCGGGGGCACCATCCTGGAAGAAGAAGGATTCCAGCCCCTGCTGCCTCCCGAGGACCATGATTTCAATTTCTCCTGCAATATCGCCGATCAGATCGCCGATGCAACCCCCTCTTCCTTCGGGTACGATGCCGACGGCAACCTGACCTCTGCCCCCGGATGGGCAGCTGATTACGATGCCGGCAATCGGCTGGTGGAACTGACCCGGGGCAATGTCAAACGGCGCTACCTTTACAATAGCCTCGGTCACCGTGTCCGGACCGTAACCGCTGACAGCACGCTGCACCGCTACTACGACCCGGTGGGCAACCTGATGTTCGAGGCCTGTGAGGGCGAAGCCCCGCGTTTTTACCTCTACTGCCATTGCCGCCCGGTAGCGATGGTGGATAAAGAGGGCGCAAATTTCTTCTATCACTATGACCAGGGCGGTAATACCCTTGCTCTGACTGCAGAGGACGGCACCGTTGCCACCTCTTATGCCTACTCGCCTTTCGGTCGATGCATCAAGAGTGGTGAAATAATTGACAATCCCTTCACCTTCTGCGGTGCCTCGGGGGTAATCGACGAGGAAGAAGGCCTTTACTTCATGAAGAAACGCTTCTATTCAGCGCCATGGGGCCGCTTCGTGCAGAAGGACCCGCTGGGCCTGGAAGGCGGAATCAACTCCTACGCCTACGCTGCCAACAATCCCCTGACATATATTGATCCGGATGGGGCCCTGGTGGCAGAAGCCTGGCTGGCCTGGAAGACTGTCGGGGCAATCGTGGGGGTGGTAACACTGACCGCAGCTGCAGCAAAAACTGCCTATAACGCTTACAAATCCGGTTCCTCCCTTTCCAAGGAATCGGATGCCGTCAGCAAGGCAAACAAACTTTACAAAGAATACCAGGATGTCTGCAAGAAACACGGACAATTTGGTGGCTTGAAAGAAAAAGAGATTGCTTACTGGAAATATGAACAGGCCTACAAGGAGGTTGTAAAATATCACAACCGCATGACCGAAGGCGCCAAGGGAACGGTTGAAGGGGTCGTTGATGTCGGAGTCAATCTGGTAACCCCGGATGCTCTGAATCTTCCCATCGTGATCTATGAAGCCACCAGCAAGAAACAGGAGGGGCCCTACCCCGGTGATCCTCGCAATCCCTGCGGAAATCACATCCCCGGTATCGTCCGCAAGGAACCGCGATTGCACTACTGATGTGGTGATATCCTGTTAGATGGGTTCCCCTTGAGGGAAGACAGGGGGAAACAGAGGCTCGGGGGTGAAAATCCCCGGGCCATTACCACCGCCGATGCCTACGGTAGGTTGGTCGAAACCGGCATCGACGGCGAAAATAAAAACCCGCAGGTTTTGAAAAGGAGCATGGGAATGATGAAAAAGGAAATCAAGATTACCTACACGTATGATCCTTTGAACCGGCTCAAGGCCGTCGCCCGCGACGGAGAAACGAGTAAACATTATGGTTATGATCCGGCCGGCAACCTGATCACCATCTCTCCCGAATTGTCAGAAAAGAACAAGGAAACCCTTGCCGGAAAGGAAAATGATAACGGCAAGGAAAAAGAACCGGCATCTGGCACACCGGAGATGCGCTTCGCGGCCATGGAAGAAGAATACGAACGCCTGAACCTCCTGGCCCAGGCCGGTTCAATATCCCTGGAACAGTTCCAGGAGGGAGTAAATCAGTTGCGCTTTCAGGATGTCGGGGAAACGTGGTGGCAGATGAATGCTGATGGCACCTGGCTGAAATGGGATGGCAAGGCATGGGTAAAGGCTGAACCGACCTCTGAATAGTTCCGCGGGCGCCTGACCCCGCTCATGTAAAAACCTTTCAAGGAGAGAAAAACATGTACTGTCGTCATTGTGGTGCCAGACTGCCGCCGGAATACAAATTTTGCCCGGCCTGCGGCAAGGAAACCGCGGCCCGGCTTGACAACCCGGAAACGGGGCCAACCGACGTCCCCGTTCCTCCTCCGCCATCTCGATCTGACGAATCGGTTTCAGCGTATGAAGTGCAGGCGCAGGTGAACCCGACAGATGATAATTTGCCGGGAAGAATCGATTGGACCATCTCGGTGCCGATCTTCCGCAATCCACTTATCATGAAACAGCTGGGATTGGCTATCGGGATTCCGGCGGCCCTGGTGGTGATTTTGCTGCTCTTTCTGACAGGCCGGGATATCTACACCTTCTATGCCATGGGGCTTATCGTCGCGCTTCTCTTCTTTACCTGGCTCTTCATCACGCTGGTTTACCGGGGCAGATACGATGCTGAATTTGTCCTTGATGGAAAAGGGGCACTCTGCCAGACACAATCCGGACAGGCCCAAAAAAACCGGATTGTCAACACACTTGCGGTTCTGTTTGGCTTCCTTTCCGGCAAACCTGCCACGGCCGGCGCGGGGATGCTGGCAGCAGCCAGGCAAAGGGTGCTTCTGAGGTGGGAACGCCTGACAAAAATAAAATACTATCCTCGCAGTCATATCATCTTGCTGCGAAGCGGCCTGATGGAAAATATCGCTCTGTTCTGCACCCGTGACAACTACCCCATGGTCGAGCAATTTGTGCTGGAAAAGACAAAACATTTGAGAACCGATTGAATGGGAACTGATAGTAGTTTCGGCAAGGATCGATTCATTTTTTGTAAAGTATATCTCGCCTCGACAGAATAGCCGCCGATGCAGGAAGGCGAAATTTCCTGTAACAAAATGTTGGAATATCGCCCTGAATGACTGTATAAAGAAATCTGTGATCCTGTAAAGTGATGAAAGCTAAATTGGGCAGAGGCCCGCAGAAATTTACCCATCATCGGGACAAAGGAAAGGAAGAATATCTCATCAGCAAACCCATTGCCTACCTGCTGCTACTTTTTCTTGTACCGGCTGTGTTCCTGCCGGGTTGCAAGGATCCGGGCAACAAAGAATATTTTGCGGAATATCCGGAGGAATTGCTAGGTTCGTTTGCCGGCCCGGCCGGAACCCTGTATTTTTACCCGGACGAAAAAGTTCTGGTAAATCTGTCAGATGAATACCTGTATCTTCTGGAAGGAAAAGAAAACAATCAGATTTACGGATACGTATTTATCAGGGGCAATGAGAAAACGTTTTATTACGAAAGTGAGGCTTTCTATCTCCATGATGGTAAAGACACCTTTGCCATGATAAATTCTACCGCCGATAAAGATAAGATTATTTTCATTCTTGGAAACGGGGAAAAAGCATTATTTGAGCGTCGATCCGACCAACGGTAGCAACAGGGGCACGACAGAGCCAATCGAAAAAAAGAAAATGGATGGGATCAAAATGTATTTCGCAAGGCAAAAAAACAGATTGATATGGGTCTGAGTGCTGTGTTTTTCACTGGTGGCCATACTGGCCTTGGCAGGCTGCAACAGGGAGGGAAAGCAGAGCAGTCCCGGGGAGCAGGGCGACATTCCGGGGGCCGAGAAGACGGAAGACCGGGTATACGGGATCGGCGAAGCAGCCCGAACCGATAAACTGGAAATTACGGTTACCGATCAAATGAAAACCAGATGGAGAAGATAAACAACGAGTGCTGCTACGCCATGGCAACATTCCATAACAGGATAGCTATCGCATCGGTATCGCCAGCGGGCTTTACACCGGCTGAAAGAATGGGGCTTGCCCGGCCTGGCAACAAATATCAGTCCAGTGATTCAGGTCTTTATTCCTGGCAACATTTTTTTCTGGAGCAAACATAATTTCCCCGCAATCTGGATAGGTCGTGCCCTTCCCGGGTCAACAGTTTTTCCCTCAAATAACCCGCCCCGCTTCTGCATATCCCCAGGCCCCTTCGTGGAAGGACCCTGTAGGTAGGCAAAAAGTAAGAAACAGGGTTCCGGGCAATGGCATTCCCCACTGCCTGAGCTGCCCCGGGCTTTCCAAGCATGTCGGCAATACCTTTGTAGGTGGTGATCTGCCCGGGCTCCAAACTACCAACGATTTCAAAAACGTCTTGCTGGAACTTTGTAAAAGATGTCAGGTCAAGGGGCATCTCATGCTTGCCTGTCATCAAAAAGTTGCGGGTTTCCTTTATAATTAATTTTTCAATATGGCCCCGAGCTTGTTTTTCATCGAAAGCCTTCAAATCTATACAATGAAAACCAGGTTTCCTTTTCAAAGATAGACTTTTTAAACCGATAGTGGAAGCCGTGAAACAGAGAGTTTCCGTCTCCAGAAAATTGATCATTTCTTCCAAGTTCATCGCCGCATGAAATCTTCCTTTCCCGGCAGGTAACAGCCACATTCAATGCCTATTATCCCCCTTTAAACAAACCTTAACACGAAGGCGTTCATGAGGAACAAAGTTCTGCATCACCTTTTACAGCTTTCCTTTAAAGCCTGGAGCAACGGCTGGGAATTCAGCCCCCAATCCCGATAACCCTTCTCTATAATCTGGTAGTATTCCGTGCTCGGTTCCCCACACCCCTTGGTAGTCATCACATAAATAAACGCCCGGTGGGATTTACCGAGGTCATCTTCTACCACCACATCCAACCTGTCGTAGGTGTTGGGATACCCTTCGTAGAGATCAAGAGATTCAATGTCCTTTTGAGAAACGGAATAAAGCGCACCCCAAACTTCCGAACCTTCGTCTTCCAGGACGTCGGCCACCCGATTGAAGTTCAGCCGATAACCTTCAAGCCTGGCCTTGGTCACCGGTATAGAATCTGGACAACGATTTTTCATCTGCTCCCGATAGAGATTGCTGCCGTAAGCAAAGTAATACACAAAATAACCCCCTTCAGTTAACCCGGGTTTTGTAAACCACTACGACTTTTAAGATTTAAAAAAACCTTAAAACAACCGCCCCAAGACCTTATGACTTGCGACACAACAAGCTGGCCCTAGTAGTGTCCGGTATACTGGTGTAAATTCAGGTTGCAGTTTTGTAGGGGATAGCAGGAAAGACCACCGTCCCTCTGGTAACAAGAACTTGTACCCAAAACAACCAAACCGGAAACAACCCGCCCGATTTCCGTGTATGGAAAATAAAACCCGGTGGTTGAGATTCCCTGCGCGCCCGAAAAGGTGCCCCCTTGAGCAAAAGCACCTCTTCCCGGTGGTGTCTTCTGCCCCCGTTCTGTTCAACGGGTACGTAAAACCGGCAGCGGCTATCGCTTGCTGCCGTTTTCTCAGGCCATGATCTGGCTGATGACATCCTTGATATCCTGCTCATTAAATATCTTCGGGACGGGATACCAGGGATTGCCCTCTTTAAGCGCCCAGGCAACCATCTGCGGGATATCTTCACGCCGGATCATATCAAATTTTTCCGGTATATCCATGGCCCGGTTGAGCCTTTTTATCTCTTCAATGAACGCCTGCGCTTTTTCCGCCTCGCTCTTGCCGTCCAGATCCAGTCCGACTGCCTCCGCCAGACGCGCCAGCTGCGGATAGATCGCCGAACCGTTGTGCTCCAGCACATAGGGTAGTATCACTGCATTGGCCAGCCCGTGGGGCACATTATAGAGACCGCCCAGAGTATGGGCGATGCAATGGGCATAGTTCAGGCCGCTCCGGGTAAGAGCATAGCCGGCATAGTACGAGGCCAGCAGCATATTCTGGCGGGCATCCAGATTCTGACCATCGTGGTAGGCCTTTTCGACATTAGCCGCGATCAGCTTGACCGCATCCGTGGACATCTTCCGGCACTTCTTTGAAGCCCCCCGGGCAATATAGGATTCCACTGCATGGGTCATCGCATCCATCGCCGTAGCCGCAGTTATCGCCGGCGGCAGACTTACCGTCAGCTCAGGATCAAGAACCGCCACCAGGGGGATGAGGTTTAGATCGTTGACCGTATATTTGTGCTTTGTCCGGCGGTCAATAACCACCGCGCCGAAGGTAGCCTCGGAGCCCGTACCCGCGGTGGTAGGCACTACAAACAGGGGCGGCAGCTTGCGGAGCACTTTGAAGAAACCGCCCATCCTTCCAACCGATTTGTTCGGCCTGACGATGCGGGCCCCCACCATCTTGGCCGTATCCATGGATGAACCGCCGCCAAAACCGATGAGCCCCTGGCAACCTTTCTTGATATAAAGCGCTCTGGCTTTCTCAATATTGTCAATGGAGGGGTTCTCCTCCACCCCGTCGTAAATAGTATACTTGATTCCCTCTTCCCCGATAGCATCCAGCAGCCCCTGCGGCAGTTTCAGCTCCATGAGCACCTTGTCGGTGATCACCAACACATTGTCTAAATCATATTTTTTGATTACCTTGGGCAGGTTGCGGATACTGCCTTCACCGATCAACAGCTCCGGCTCACGCCAGCCTAATAATTTAGATGCATTAACACTGGCAAACTGAAAAATACGATACCACAATTTTTTGAATGTCCAGATCATGGGCGCCCCACCTCCACGCGGTATTTTGGGAATATAAATTGTATACCCCTGAAATTATTATAACGATTTTGTGCCTAATATGCCAACAGGACGCATCCACAGACGGTGTCAACCTACTTTGGGAAAAAAGAGAGAACCCCGTAATTATCAACATACTTTTTTGCCTGGCGAGTTTGACGGTACGAGTATTTTCTTACAGGGATACTCACCTTCCCGAAATGGGCATAAAAAAAGGACGATTGCCCGTCCAAATTAATTCTTAAGCATTGTTTGCCCCGACGAGTTTTATTCGTTTTTATGCTTTACAGAATAATCTATAAACCACCATGCCGTTTTAGTAGTGTCCGCTATACTGGTGTAAATTCAGGGGGCAGTTTTGCAGGGGGTGGCAGGGAACAGGAAAGATCACCGTCTTGGTTAAAAGACAGAGGGACAGGGGGAATTGAAAAGGTGCCAGACCCATTTTAAACGTAATATCCTGGACAACTGCCCCAAACGGCTACAGGGCGAACCGAAGCCCAAGCCAAAGCTGCTTTTTGATGCATCGGATTCGGTCACCGCTCGGAAGCTGTTGAACAGCATCCTGGCTGATTTCAGCGAGAAAGCATCAAAGACCATGGCTTGCCTTGAAAACGGATTTGACGATGCTACTGTGATAATGGCTTTGCCTGAAATATACAGGCAGCGGCTGCGCAGCACCAACATTTTGGAGCGATTGAATCAAGAAGTGCACCGGCGGGAAAGGGTGGTCCGTATGCTCCCCAACTAGAATCACAGGGATAATAGCATGAAATGAGACCCTCGCGTTCATAAAACTCTATATTTGTCCGCTCCATTCCAGGCGGTTGTCAATCTCCTTTATAGGCATAGCGCCGCGCCCTCCCTACTCTTTGTTTCACTTTAATGATAAACTGTAAACATCGTTTACAGTCAAGTTTTCTTGAATCGCCCTGTCCTCACCCGGTTGAAATTATGGTTTAACCTTGGGACACTCTGCAGGGGCCTCATGCCGCCGGTGAGAAATCCATTCCAGCCGACGTAGTAATAGATAGAGGGCTCTCTGGTTTAAAGATCCGGTAACAGTGGAGGTTTTTAAAGATGACGGAGAAAGAGCTGGAACGCCGCCTGCGCCAAGACCAAAACGATCCGCAAATCCTGGAAAGAATTATTGATCTTTATGGCTCACTGGTCTACCGCTTGGTGGCACGTATTTTAGCCGGTTGCGGGGACGAACGCGATATTGAAGAATGTTGTAGCGATACCTACTTGGAGTTGCTGCGTAAACGAGAGGAATTTAACCCGAACCGCTCCGGGCTGCGCACCTGGATACTGATGCTGGCCCGTTATCGGGCCCTTGATTATAGACGGCGTTTTAAACGCAAGAACAACCCGGCCGGTGAGAACGTAGCGGTAGATGATGTCTTGATAACCGGTGAGCCCGGACTCACCGATTCGATAACTCCGGAAAAGATCGTGTTGGAACAGGAAAAACGGGAGCAGATTGCCTCTGCCTTGGCCACCCTCCCGCCCTCCGCACGAGAGATACTTTACCGACGCTATTATCTGGAACAAAGCATTGAAGCCATTGCCATTTCCTGCGGCATCTCCCGCGGAGCGGTTGATAGCCGGCTCTGGCGAGCCCGCCGTCATTTAAAACAGCGGTTGCTGGATGATTATGAGAACAAGGTGGTGTCCCCCCATGAATAGGGTTAGAAGTGAAGATAGAGTCCTGGATCAGTTTCTAGAAGCAATCGGTCTGCCTGATGACTTTTCCGAGACCGTGCTAGCCCGTGAAGTGGAGCCCACAGCGGAGACACTGCAACGGATCAAAAAACAAACCTTGGCCCGGGTGCCGCAGGCTCCCCACCGCCGTCGGCGGCCCCTGTTTAAAAGAACCCCTTCGGCCCTGACGGCGGCGGTGATTCTCCTCTTCACAGCCACCCTGGCCATGGCCTGGGTGGGCCCGGAACGGGTCTGGGCCGGTGTGCAGAGGATATTAACCCTGGTTCCCGGGTTTGGCCTGGTCGACAAGGAAGAGCAGGATGAATGGGTTTTATTTGCCCGCCAAAAGGTGAGAGTAGAGGGGGAAGGCGGTTTCGTGGAGGTATCCGGTCTTCTGGCCAACCCCCATTACACCGGCCTGCAGCTCTATATTGAGGGGCTGCCCGGGTATGTTTCCCATCCCGAACCGCAGGTAGAGAAGAAAGTGGAGGAGAAGAAACGGCAAGCAGACCATGACGCCCGTTGGGAAAGTTATCTTCATCTCTACCTCCTTGATGATGCGGGCACCCGCTATGATTTGCCACCAGATGCTCCCCGCTTTCTAGGCGGTAGCGGTGCGGGTAACCAGGCCTGGTTACAGTTTCCGCCCCTTGATCGTGCCACCCGCCAGGTTACCCTGGTGGTGCCCCTGGAGGGGGGGGAGACATTGAGGGCAGAAGTCCCCCTGACCATCCTCGAAGATGAGGCCGATTGGAATAGCTGCGGTACTTCTTCCACAGAAAAAGATATTACCGTATCAGCCGCCGCTTTTGATTATACCAGTATCTGGATCGCCATCAGCGTGCACCTGAATGACCGGAAGGGGAGAGTGGTGGAACTTGGCCGATATTTCCCGGGTCTGCCGGCGGATCAACCGCTGACCCTGACCGGGCCCGGTGGCCGACAGTACAGCCCCCAGCTACGCGGGCAGGGCGGGATGACCCAAAATTATTTTGAACTCTTCTTTGAGGGGCTGGAAGACGGGGAAAATCAGGTGCAGCTAACAGTACCGCTTTTGCAGATTAGGGAGAAGGCCTCGGCTAAAGTTAAGGTTGGTGTTCCCGTGAGCAGCTCCCAGGAAGATCTGGATCTGGCGGTGACCCTTGGCCGATTTGATTTAAAACTGACCCGGGCAGAAAAAATCTGCTACGGTGATCAGGACTATCTACGTATTTACGTAGACCTGGGTCCCGCCGGCACGGAGACCCTGGAGGAATTTACCCTTGACGGTAATCAAAGCTGGGGATGTACCTTTGATCAGGAAACCGGGCGGATGCGGTACCTGGAGATCCCCATGAAAGGGAACCCCTCCCGGGTTACCCTTACCTTGGCCGATCCGGTCTACAGTGTGATCGGCCCCTGGGTCCTCGATTTACCTGTGCAGCGCTAAGCTGGGGAACACAGAGGGACGAACCCCGTGATCGCTAACTTTGAACTGATAATGATAGAGGTAATAGGAGCCCGCCCCGTTTTGGGGTGGGCTTTTTGGTGGCAGTGTCTTTGCTTTCGATTTTCGACATAATTTTGCTTCCTTTTTCTTTTGAAAAAACATCAGCCATATAAATCAGCCCAACACATATCGATTAACATGATAATTCGGTGTAAAATCCTTTTGACTTGCAAGAGTACATCCTTTTATTTGCGATTCTCCCAAATTGTATCATGTTCCCGAACCCTGCCATCAAAAAAATACCGCCATACCATTTAACGATACCTACTTTTAACGATTACCTTAAACCCCTTAAGGGGGGTGTGCATTTTTTCCATCAGCCGACATCCTAAACGTATTAAAACCCTAAACGCAGCCGTCCCCAAAACAAAAACAAGAGCTTTCAAGGTTACCCTCATAACCTAAAAAGCTCTTATCCCACGTGCTTTCAAGCCCCTTCAACAACAAAAGACCCGCCGTTGTCGGCAGGCCTTCTTGTATCAATCTCGCTTACTTGATCTGTCTATAGCAACCCGGATTGATACAATTTAACTATATCATATTTATTCGTATCGCAGGGGTGTGCAACTTTTTAATCTAGGCACATGCCAAACATCCCTTAAGTTTGAGTTATTATAAAAGCAACTTACGGAAAAATCCATTTTCTTCGCAAAGCTATTTGTTAATTAAATCCTTAATGCCCATTTTTATTCTTTGTAAAAACCGCATATTCCGTTTTAGTATTTCTAAATCTTTTTTTACAACTTGGCATTTTTCATCAAGAGCAATCCCGATATTTGTAAGGCTATCACTATATTCCCGCATTTTCTTTACTGAACTGTTTGTATAGCAAATTAATTGTTGTATGTGCATCTTAATACTGTCAAACTCTTTTTGGTAATTGCTAATGCCTAATTCAATATCTTGAAAATAATCCAGAGAATGCATCTGTACAATTCTTATATTGTCCTGTTTGTTAATACTCTTTCTGTGCTGCATATCCACAATACCTATGAATGATTTTAACTTTTGAAGATTATCTTTTAAAGCTACACATTGCTCCTTTAGTCGGGACATTTTCGATAGTATTAGTTCTTTTTCATTTTTTCTTTTTGTAACAATCTGCATAATCGTGGAAACAACCACATCAAACTCTGAATCAGTAAAATATCCATAAGTGACTGTATGCTTAATTTCCCTATTACCTTGAAAAGAGTAAGATATTACCTTACGGCCAACCTTTACTATTTCTCCAAACCCCAAAATTATTGGCATGAGATCGGCATATATTTCATCGTTTGCTTTTGGATGTCGCACTGATTTTAACAGAACATGGGAAAGCTCATGGGCAATTATTGTAACAAAGGTTTCTGGCTTTTCAAGACAATTCTCACTAACACGGATATTTATTAAATTGTTGTTAAAGTCTTTGCTACCGTACAGCGGCATGTTTTCCGGAATTATAACTTGGGCTGTTATACTCTCTATCCCCCGACCAGTTGCATCTGTTCTAGCCAATTGACTACTTTTAAAAGCAGTACCGCTACTTGAGGAATATCCCTTGGAAACATAGGAAATGTCGACTTTAATTGACATGCCCATCTTCATCGCAACAGCCTTTACGTATTTTCCAACATCGGATTTCTTAAATGAAAAAGGAATATTTAGTGAAACATTTTCTGAAACACCAAAGATACTTATCAATTCGTGGATTGCATTTTGAATGTATTTATCTCTTTCATCGAGGAACATTAGCACCACCCCTTGCATCCACCTTAGTACAACCATGGGGCAAATCATTATTCCACAGATCAATTCCTTATCTCATATATCGATCATTGTTAAACTGAAATAAGCCTAGGTTCAAACTAGTTTTTGTCTCCTAATTACCAATGATTTTTGATCAGAGGTTAAAACCCTATTTTCTGCATAATATAGGCCAACCGTTAAATACCCTCCACCCTTGCTCAACTGCCACTCTTAAAAGTTTGTCATCCTGTACTTGGTCTAAAACTTTTTTACATTCTGACACCGGCAAATCTTGCTCAACTGCCACTCTTAAAAGTTTGTCATCCTGTACTTGGTCTAAAACTTTTTTACATTCTGACACCGGCAAATAAGAAAATACCCATCCATGGTCATGAAGACTTTCATAATTTGATAAGCCCAGGCAGGAGGTTCCCCCAGATCCGTTTTCATGTTCCCTTGCCCTAGCCCTTAGATCTTTTGCCTCCCCATTGTATACTACATAACACTCTTTCCCATGCTGTCTTATGGCAATGCGATGTTTAAGCAATTCTGAAGAAGAATTGATGGTTTCCGGAATATTTATGTGTTTCTTATTCTCAGTTTTTGGAGGACCCACGGAACACAACTTACAAATTGGGGTGTTTGTAATGATTCGATACCAACCGGCTCCCGTGGGAATGTTTTTTCGCCATGACTCATCATTAAAATTTATCTGAACATTATCTGAATCCCTGTCTATTTTTTCGACAATCCATTTCATTATGCAATTTATGTTTTTCATAACTGGCCTCCTTATTTCTAGGTAATATTAATCTTCAGACTGCAGGTATAGTGGCATTTCTGCAGGGCGGGTTGTTTGCTTCGCTGAAACCATCTTTTGGGTTCCACTTCTTCCACATTTCCCCCTTGCTGGAATCATTTGCCCCCTTTCCAAAAGGTTAACTATTCTAAACCCCCTTGTCAACCGCAAGAACATCTTTCCAAGTATATTGCCCACAAACGCTCCGAACCCTTTCCACTATTATCGTCCCATTTTAAACGTGAGCCGCACATCATACTTCAGGCGGTATTCCTTTTGGCTTTGCGCCACATGAGCATTTTCATTAACAGTTTTTTGAATCGTTTCTGCAACCACTGCCAACTCACCCTTAAGGTCCTCATGTTTCCTATCAAGAGCTGGGATGTCAAAAAGCGATTGTTCTACAATTTTTAATCCGGCAATAATCTCATCCCTATCAGAAAGCAGCCCATTCACCGCTTTCACAAACAGCCCCTTGATGGTTTCCTCACTCAGATGCGGCGTTTTACACTTATCTTTATTTTTGAACTTGTTATTGCACTGATAAACAACCCTGCGGTATTTACTATTGCTGTGCCAAACCTTGGCCCCGTAAAAACCACCACACTCGCCGCAAATAATCCGGCTAGCAAATATACCATTTCCACTATACCGTTGTTTGCTTTTCTTTCTTCTTTCAAATTCTTTTTGCACCATATAAAAACCTCCGGCTCGATAATAGCCGGATGGGAGTTTTCTACATAATATCGGGGAATCTCGCCCTCGTTAACCTTTTTCCTTTTAGTAAAAAGTCCACTGTAAATGTCTTTTGCAGTATGGCATTGCCGGCATATTTTTCGTTTTGCAAAATACTTTTCACAGTGCCTTGAAGCCATCTATCCTTTCCTCCAGGTGACAAAACACCCTCTGCGGTAAGTGTTTGGCAATAGTATGGGGTGTTGAGCCTTCAAGAAACATCCTGTATATTAACCTTACAATAACAGCTTCTTCTTCATTGATCTCCGGCAGACCATCTTCACCCTTGTCATAGCCCAGAAAGCGACTGTAAGGTAAACTAATCTTCCCATCAGCAAATCTTTTTCTCTGACCCCAGGTAACATTCTCAGATATTGAGCGGCTTTCTTCTCGAGCAAGACTGGACATAATAGTGATTAGAAGTTCACCTTTAGAATCCAGTGTCCAGATATTTTTTCTTTGGGCTGCCCTTTGCTAACAAGGAAAAAAGATAATTACAAATTAAGTTGACATTGAGAATATGCGTAATGTGGTGTAGAATTTTGATGAAGGCAATTCACCTGTGATAGCAGGTAGTTCCATTTTACAACTAACAGGGTATCCGGATACTACCGGTTCCGTTTTACGCATAAACTGGGATACACATTCCTAACATCGGCTCAACGCAACTAAAATTACCTAAACGCCAAGTTTAGTAAATGAGGTATGGGCTTCTAAGAAACTTTCTGTTTTTTGATTGTAGAAAAGTTTAGCATCGGTAATTACCTTTGCCACCGGTAAAAACAGTCAGTTGCAAGGTAATATCCTGGCCACCAATGGTTAACTTTGCCTCCCCCCAATCAAATTCGCAAACTTCCCCCAGCATGTAACGCTGCCTGATGAAGGCTTCCCTGCGCTTTCTTTCCGCCTCCCTGGTGAAGTTACAAATGGTTGGATAGCTGATGTCAAATCCATCCCTGATCAAGGCTTCATGGATATCTATTTTCTTTTTTTGCTGTTTTGAGCGGCCCGTGGCCCGTTTCATTTCATTTTCCTTTAAGTAATCTAGAACCTTTTCCATAATCTCCGGGGTTAGTTTTGTTTTTTACGGTTACTGCTGTCATAAGTGGGGTTTTCTACTATGCTTTGAATCAATTCCTCCCCCGATGAATTCTGGCTGCCAAATAGAGCCACCCTCTTGGCTTCGTATTCCTTGATGTACTTCCTGATGGTCTTACGACAAATACCAGTTTCTCGGTGGAGCGTTCGCTGGGATTTTCCATCATTGTGTCATACATAGGAAATCATAGTTTATGGTGAAGGAATTTTTAATTATTATCCTGGGGCACTTTTTGATTAGCAGAAACAGTTGCTTTGGGGTTCGTCGGCAACTACGCCCCTTGTGGACTTTCACCACAGATTGACGGCATGCCCATCATACAAACAAGCCGGGCAATTCGCTTTGAACCACCCGGCCTGCTTCTAGGTTGCTGGTTATTTGTCAGACAATGGTGGGATACCCTTCTACCCCTTCGCTAACCTGAACGACACAGTTACACCACCCCTGGTTTCCTACTCCACTTCGATATCCTCGTAATCTACAAAAACACCTTCTTCAATCTGTTCTACACCCCTTGGGATAGGCTTTTCCATGGCTTTTTCGATTCTTTGTAGTATTTTTTCCTTGCGATCCGTAAAAAAACTTTTAAAGTCGTCAGTATATAGAAATTCGTGTGCCAGAACATGGGATCTTAATATATTTTGAAACTCCTCATCATTTACTCCGGCGTGTTTTTGTATTCTTGTTAAATATTTACTCGGAGCTTCGCCACTTACTATACGATTAGTACGGCTTGATAGGGGAGTTTTGTTAATAATGCAATTGTAATCATCTTTACTGATGCCGTTTTTCCTGCACCAAGCCACGGGAAAAATGTGATGAATATCGATAGACTCAGAAAAATAGGTGCTAATATCAATCTTTGTAGCCGAAAGCCAGTCTTTAGTTTCGTCATCCATGAGCAAAGCATAAATGCCTTTGTAAGCAGCACTGTTTCTTGTTCTTAAGGTATGCAATCGAGACGGGGAAAAATTTGCATCATAAATTGTTTTCGGCCTGGCCCCTCCTTTCTCAATCCACTCGACTACCTGGTGTAAATCAAGGGCAAAACGGGTTTCGTTTGCTGAACCATAAAGTTCGCCTAAAACCCCACACCAGAACCATTGCATTAATTTCTTCTTATTGCCCATATTATCAATCCTGTTCCCGAATACAGCCAAGATTGCCGACATCGGTACTAATTGGGCATTATAGGGTAAATCACGTGCGGTATATATATGATGTTCAAAAAGTATTTTTGCGGCCTTTATAAAACCCTGCACTATCGAATCCCTATGTTCTAAATAATCTTTAATCGATAGGTCAAGCATATCTTTTCTTTTACATCTAACAGCGGGCAAACCCTCAACTGGAACATCTGCCCGTAAAGAAGCCAACCTTTTTTCATATGTGGTGAGCAATGTAATGGCTTGAATAATGTCCGTATTACTAACCTTGGCAAGTAACTTATGTTCCGCAAATTCCTTTTTGATTTTTTGCCAATCTTTTTTTAGCTCAAAATCATCAGCGGCAAAGGTAGCTGTTAATAATTCAAAAATATCTAAGGGTACCCCACCGGTGTTGACCTTCTCAAAAACTTGGCAAACTGCCTCCTTGGGGTTATCCTTTTTCATTACTATAACCGGGAGCATATATTTATTGAAACTGTTAATAACCTTACTCTCAAAATTATCCCAGAATATGGATTTATCCCTATCATGCCGCCAGTATTCATTGAAGCCCCGTCTCCAAGTACTATAATCGTTAATCATACAAACAGGATACATAAGGTTTTTATACTCAAAATCTCTCTCTGATAAATCGAGGACAATAGTTCGCCCAAAATCTTCCCTGATTTGTTTGTTTTCATTAAGCGAAATAATCGCCTCTTCAAGATCATAATTTTCATCCATAGCCTTTGCCATATCAATATAATACCAGCGCTTGATTTCGTAGTTTTTCTCATTCCGGGTGGTGACCACCTCATAGGTTGCAATTGTTTGATAAAGTGAGGTAATCCTCTGTTGCCCATCAAGGATAAGCAAATCTGGCTCTACATCGCTATTGAGGTTTACACCTTCCACAGGTTTTGATTTAAACCTCAAATTTTCATTCCCTGTTTCCAGAAACATAACGGCACCGATGGGAAATGATTTTGCAACACTAGCAAGAATCCCCTTAATACGCTCATCGTCCCAAATCCAGCCCCTTTGGAAATCGGGCAGTTGTATTTTCCCTTCATGGGTATCTCTTAGTATTTCAAACAAACTCCTTTTAGTAGAATCGAATGTTTCCAAATGTGTCACCACCTTTCCTATACTCTTATCTTCCCAGCATTCCTTTTTGAAATAGTTCTATAAATTTCCCTTTATTACCTTCTTAACGGGCTATAACTTTATATAAAAACGCTTTGTTCGTTCTTAAAATGGGCATCCACTTTAGAAGAACTATTAAAAGGAATATAAAGATGTTACCTTTTTTACACTTTTTAACAATACCTATACTTTTAACGATTACCCTAAATTACTCCCTAGTGGTGTGTGCATATTCCCTGCAACCGATATCCTCCACATATAAAACCCCAACCAAATCTTCCCCCAAAAGAAAAATAAGGGCTTTCAAGGTCATCTTTATAACCCCCAAAGCCCTTATTTTATGCGTTTCTAAGCACTTTCTACAATGCAAACCTGCCATATCCGTCAAACTAAAATTGTATCAATCTCGGTTACTTGATATGGTGGACGTGAGGGGATTCGAACCCCTGACCTTTCGGATGCGAACCGAACGCTCTCCCAGCTGAGCTACACGCCCACACGGCAGATTTACTCTTCAATTATATCATCCCCGGGTGGCCTTTTTCAAGAAGTTGTTTGCCCCGGCAGGCAACGGCGGCCCTTGCCACCCTGCCCCCTTCACCAATCCATTTCAGCTCAAAGCAATGCCTGATAGAGCTGCCGGACAGAGTCAAATACATAGTCGGGCCTGTCCACTGCATCGGCAACATCTTCACGGGTGGATTCCCCGGAGAGGACCAGGATGGAAGTTATGTTGCCTTTCCTGCCCAGCCGTATATCCGTATAGAGCCGATCCCCGATGATCGCCATCCGGCCTCTATCAACACCCCGGGTATGCCGGAAATATTCAATTACCTGCGGGTTCGGCTTGCCCACTACCTCCGCCGGCGGAATATCCGTGGCCGCCCTGACAAAGGCAATGATCGCACCGCAATCGGGCATGTAGATTCCATCACCAAGGGGGCAGTTCAGGTCGGGATGGGTGGCAATGTAGGGCACCCCATCCCTCACAAGGCGGCACACGTCAAAAAGTTTGTTGTAATGCAGGGTGGTGTCAAAGCCGATGACCACATAATCGGGGCGGGATCCCTCCCGGTAATCATGAATGAGGTTGAATCCGGCCCGGGAAAGTTCCCGTTCGAATTGTTCCGTGCCCACGGGGTAGAGAACCGCTCCGGGATCGGTCTTCCCCAGATGGTAAATGAGCAGATCGGTGGAGGTTACCAGCTCTTCCCCGGTGGCCTCTATCCCCAGGCCACCGAGTTTTTTCAGGTAGGCCTCCGATCCCCGGGAGGAGTTGTTGGTCAGAAAACAGTATCTCTTGCCCTGCTCTTTGAGGAGATGCAAAAAATCCCGGGAACCATCGATCAGGCGATCGCCCAGGTAAATGGTGCCATCCATGTCCAGCAGAAAAAATTCGATCTCTTTCAATTCAATTGCGGGCATTCTTTTCTTTCACCCCGCTCTGCATCCTTGAACAAAAACAGCCCCCGTTTCGACTTTGCAAGCACTTTCCTGATCCTGCCGGGGTAATCGGTGATGACTCCATCCACTCCCATCTGCATCATCCTGTTCAGATCCTCCTCCGCGTTGACCGTCCAGGGAATAACCCGGCAGCCGAGCATGCGGGCCTGCTCCATGTATTTTCTGTTCACCAGACGGTGATGGGGATGCAATACGGCGGGCCTGACCATATCTGCAAAGCTTCCCCTTTGCAGCAAGGAAGGGACTAGCGGAAAATGCAGCAGCCCGACGGGAATGTGGGGATCCGTTTTCCTCGTTCTGACCAGGGCAAAAGGGTTGAATGAGGAGACCACAACACGTTTGTACAGGTCATGGCGGGCCACCACAGCCGCGACGGCATCGGCGGTCTCCATGTTTGCACCTACCAGGCTCGTCTTGATTTCTATCATGATGAAAGCCTTCCGCCCCAGAGCCTCGATGACTTCCTGAAGGGTGGGGATGCGCGTTCCCGCAAATTGCCGGGAAAAATAAGAGCCGGCATCCAGCGACTTCAACTGCTCCAGGGTGCGCCTCGCCGCCAGCCCCCGTCCGTCCGTGGTTCTTGACAGGGTGTAGTCATGGATGATGATCAGAGCCTTGTCACGGCTCAGGGTGACATCCAGTTCTATCCCGTCAGCACCCCTTTCCAGTGCAGTCAAAAATGACGGGATGGTATTCTCGGGTGCTTCCCGCGGTGAACCGCGGTGCCCGAGGATCATCATTTTCCCCGGGCGATTGTTTTCCCTGAACATCAAGATTCCGGTCCCTTCTCCCCGCTCTTGCCGGAAGTGTCTCCGGACAACGCAGCGATTTTCTGTTCGTGCTCTTTCAGACTGGAGAGCACCTTCTCTTCCGGATAGCGGACAAAGAAGAAAAGGCCGATAAGCGCACAGATCGAGACCACGAGCAAGCTCAACTGTACCCCCAGCGGTTCCGCAACATCCTTGCCGTACTTGGATATCAAGAACCCGAAGGTAAGGCCCGAGAGGGCTATGACAATTTTCAGGGGAAGCGCCCGGGCCCCGTAGAACATGGCCTCCCTTCTGACCCCCGTCCGCAAGGCATCTTCCCTGGCGATGTCGGAAGTCGTGGAGTAAACCAGGGAAGAGAGGGCCGCCAGGGGAAACCCGCAGAGAACAAACAGGGCCAGGCAGACATAGACCAACGTTTCGTTCATCATGAAACTGAGTATGAAAAAGAGCATCATGGCCGCTGAAAAGAAAGCAACCGAAAACACGATCACCTTTTTCTTCCCTATCTTCTTGCCGAGGTAGCTGACAAAAGGAAAGCTGATCATGGAACCCAGCAAAGCCGCACCGGCAATGTAGGTCATGAAATCCTGATCCTTCTTAAAGATGACCACGGCATAGTACATCATCCCCAGGGTGACAATATTGACGCAGAACATAAGAAATAGTTCCCCGGTCAGGAAGGTCACAAAGTGCTTGACGCCAAAAGTCCTTTTCAGGGACTCGATGATACCCGTGTCCACGGGTTCAACGGGCAAGCAGTGTTTTTTCTCATCGTAAGAAAGAAGTGAGATATATCCCGCAATGCAAGCAATGGCCGCAAAGCCCAGTGCCGCCCACTGGTAAGATTCCCGGATCCCGACTCCCCTGCTCTGCAGATAGGTGACGATGGGCGTGAAGGCAACGGTAACCAGCGCCACACCCAGCAACCCCAGTATGGCTATGAATGTATTCATGTTGATGCGCGTGGATTCATCCTGGCCCAATTCGGACACGAGGGCCAGAAAAGGGTTGGCATATGCCGTGAAAGCGATGTAGAAGATCGACATCACGATACCAAACCAGATCCCGTTGATGATGTTCTCGCTGCTGTTGAAAGGGGGGAAGAATATCAGGGCCGCAGCCAGGGCCATCGGCAGGGCACTGATCAATTTGAACACCTTGCGCCGCCCCAACCTGGAAGTGCTGCGGTCACTGAGTGAAGCCACAACGGGGTCGGCCAGGGCATCAAAGACACGTCCCACAACCATGACCAGACCGAAGATGGTCAGAATCCCCCAGAATGTCTGTCCGGGGAAAAGCTCGGGCAGTCCATATTCCTTGGGCGGTAGATAGTAGAATGCCGCGTAGAGAAGAATCATCCTCTCGGTAAGATTGAAGGAAAGACTGCCGACCGAATACAATATCTGCCTGGGTAAAGTAAAAGGTGCCAGTTTCTTCATTCAACGATCCCTCTTTTCCGGTTGAATTGTTATTTTGTCCGCATCCGGGGAACAGGCGCCCGGAGAAATGCCAATGTTGCAATTCAATTATAGAGTTCTGAAATATGAATGGACACAGACTACAGATTATCAGGCTTCTCTATTTAGATTCGCACATTTTATGCCGTTTTCCTGCATGGGAGAATAAAGATCTCCTCAAGGGCCAGTCTCCTCCACCTTCCTGTCATTGCCATGGCAGCAAACAAAACTCCGTGGAAAGGATGTTTCCATGGTTACTGTTGCAAAAATCCTATTCTTGCCCCTCGAACAAATTGAATTGTAACCGGATGGGCACCGGAGGTAGTCGGGGTAATCGAAGGTAACCGGAGGCAGCCGGAGGCAGTCATGCCGCCGGTCAGTTTTCAGCGAATTTTTCAGAACCGGTTTGGATATCTCAGGGACGGCCCAGAAGGGCAAACATCCTCTTCTTGTAAGCCTCCACACCCGGCTGGTCGAAAGGATTGACACCCAGAAGATACCCGCTTATCGCGCAGGCCTTCTCGAAGAAATAGACCATCTGCCCGTAATGATACGGGGTCATCCCGCCGATTTTGACCATGAGATTGGGAACACCCCCGGCACTGTGGGCCTGCATCGTGGCCAGGCGGATCTTCTCATTGATGTCGGAGAAAGAACGGCCGGCCAGATAATTCAGCCTGTCTTTATCTTCGTCGGCCTCCGGAACGACCATATCCGCGGCCGCCTCCCCCATCCATATCGTGGTTGCGAAGAGATCCCGCCGCCCTTCCTGAAGGTACTGTCCCATGGAATGAAGATCCGTGGAAAAATTCAAGGTGGCAGGAAAGATTCCCTTGCCATCTTTCCCCTCGCTTTCACCGAACAGCTGTTTCCACCACTCGCCAAAATAATAGAGAGAGGGCTCGTAGTTGACCAGTATTTCGGTGGTCTTGCCCTGTTCATGAAGGAGGTTTCTTGCGGCTGCATACTGATAAGCGGGGTTTGCATCCAGATCAACATTGGCACACAGGCGACGGCAATCCTCTGCCCCCTCCATGACCCGGTCGATGTCGATCCCCCCCACGGCCATGGGCAGCAACCCCACCGCGGTCAGGACCGAAAACCTACCCCCCACATCATCGGGCACCACAAATGTTTCGAATCCCTCCCCGGCAGCCATCTCCCGCAAGATACCTTTTTCCCTGTCGGTAGTGGCAACAATGCGCTCGCGCACTCCCCTCCGGCCATATCTCTCCTCGATTACCTTGCGAAAAACACGGAAGGCCAGTGCAGGCTCCAGCGTCGTCCCTGATTTGGAGACCACGTTGACAGCTATATCCCTGTCCCGCAGCAGATCCAGCAGGTGCGTCAGATACGTACCGCTGACATGATGGCCGGCAAAAAAGACCATCGGAGTTTTTCTCTGCCGGGAGGGCAGATGATGATAAAATGTATGTTTTAGCGCCTCCAGAGCTGAACGGGCACCCAGGTACGAGCCGCCAATGCCGATTACGATCAGAACTTCGGCGATATGGCCGATCCTTGCAGCCACATCCTTGATGCGGGCAAATTCCCGGCGATCGTAATCCCCGGGCAGGTCAAGCCACCCCGTGAACTCGTTGCCCGGCCCCCGGCGACCGTGAAGAAGCGTATGCGCTTTCTCGACCCGGGGCCTGGCCTTCTCCATCTGTTCCGGGGTTAAAAAGCCTTCCGCCATCGAGTAATCAAAACTGATGTTTTTGTTTTCCACTTTTACCTTGACCTCCGTTGCCCTGTGGTAGTCCAGAAGATGCTCCGCGGCCCTGCCCAGAAACAGCATCTCTTCATATATAATATACTATCTTTTTCCTCTTTATAATAAAATAATCGGCCAACCACGATTACCATTTCTCCAGGGGCAATGATCACGCCTCCATCAAACCACACCTGCCCGCACGGGTGGCGAAAAAATGTCCGGAATAAAAAAAAGAACCCCATGAAAAAAGGGATGGCATGATGAGATGGCAGAAACAACTCCCTGCCGCATATCAAAAAATATATATGAAAATTGACCAATGGCAACCCCCGCGCCTGCTGACTTTCCCCTGTTTTTCGGCAGGGGGCCCCGTTTCCATCCTCTACCTGCCATAAAAATGCCCCCGCCGCAACTCTCAGCCGGCCTCTGCCATGCTTCTCGAGGCAACGATGTCCGTCCCCGTGCCCAGAACGTTCTTGATGATCACATCCCCCACCTTGACAGGCGCAGTTACCCTGACCTTGTTTATCTCCTTCATACAATCAAAAATCATATCCTTGGGGATGGGGTGGTTCGTCCTGACGGGAAGCAGCCCCAGAGCTGCCCCCGTGATGGGCACGGTGGAACATATATTCCTGCGCGGATCGCGCATCTCCTCGATCCCGTATTTGATTCCCCGCTTGCAGGTGTGCCCTTCCACGGTGTAACCGCCTTCAGCCTCCCTGTTCTCCTCGACCAGCAACTTGCATCCTACCGGACAGACGATGCAGATGATCTCCTTCTTGCTCATTCTTCCGGCACCTCCTCGACCTCCACGGAGAGAACAGAAACGTCCTTCAGCATGTCGGCCCGCAGGGGCATCATCTCCATCTCGCCGGGATAGATACGGATACCTTTCCTGGTCTTCAATATCCTCCCGTCTCCCTTCAGGATCAACCTCGCCTTCTTGTACATTCTGTCCACCCTGAACATGAGATCGATGCTCTCCCCGATCTTTGCCACATCGATGGTATGCGGCACAATATATTTTATACCGCGTTCCGGTCTGACCGTTATCTTCCGGCCGCCAGGTTCCCGCTCTCCGGATCCGGCCCTAACATAATCAGCTGCCGCCCGCCCCGCTATCCGGCTTTCCTCGGTTACAAAGTCAACGATGTCATGAACGTGGAGAACATTCCCGCAGGCAAAGATACCCTCGACGCTTGTCTCCCGGGACTCACTCACCACCGGCCCCCTGGACCCCCGATCCATCATCACGCCCGCCTTCAGGGAAAGTTCATTCTCCGGTATGAGCCCCACCGAAAGCAGAAGCGTGTCACATTCCATGAATTCCTCCGTACCGGGCAGGGGCCTCTCCCTGTCATCAAGCTTGACCACCGTCACCCCTTCGACCCGTTCTTCCCCGGAAACGCTCGTTATCGTATGCTTCAACAGCAGGGGGATATTGTAATCGTGGAGGCACTGCACCACATTCCTGGTCAGCCCGCCCGGGTACGGCTTGCGCGCCATGATCGCCTTCACCTCGGCACCTTCAAGCGCCAGCCGGCGGGCCATGATCAGCCCTATGTCGCCGGTACCCATGATAACCACCTTCTTGCCGACCATGTACCCCTCGATATTGATCAATTTCTGCGCGGCCCCCGCGGAGAAGATGCCCGCGGGTCTTGAACCCGGAAGGCCGATGGCCCCCCTTGTATTTTCACGGCACCCCATCGCCAGGATGATCGCCCTGGCTTTGATTGTCCTGAACCCATCCACGGGATTGACAAAGGAAACCTCTTTTTGCGGGGAGATATCCAGAACCATCGTGTCCGTCTTGCAAGGTATGGCCAACGCCTTTGCCTCGTCAATGAATCTTTCGGCATACTCCGGACCGGTCAATTCTTCCTTGAAGATGTGCAGTCCGAAACCATAATGGATACACTGTTGCAGTATCCCCCCCAGCTCGCTCTCCCTCTCCAGGATGAGGATGTCGTCGACACCGCTCCTTCTGGCCTCTATTGCCGCCGCAAGCCCCGCGGGGCCACCGCCAATAACGATGATCTCGTGATCGGTCATCGTCTTCCCTCCTCGGGTATCCCCTTTTTTGTGGTTCCGGTCAGTACCCGGGAATCCTTGCCCTTCTTGACCACATCCAGAACGCTTATCTGCAGCTCGCGCGAGAGAATCTCCATGGTCCGGGAACTGCAGAAACCTCCCTGGCAGCGGCCCATCCCCGGCCTGACCCGCCGTTTGATCCCATCCAGGGAAGTGGCCCCCGCTTTTCTTCTGATCGCATCCACGATCTCCCCCTCGGTGACCTGCTCACAGCGGCAGACGATCCTTCCGTAGAGCGGATCCTTTTTTATCAGAGCCGCCTTCTCCTCGGGGCTCAGGGCGCTGAACCTGATCACCTTCCGGCGCCGGGGGTTGAAGTCCTCCTTCTCCTCCAGCCCGCCGGTGATCTCTTTCATGATCTCCACGATATGAAGGGCGATGGCCGGAGCCGAAGTCAGCCCCGGGGATTCGATGCCGGCCACATTGATGAACCCTTTGACCCGGTCGGAGGCACCGATGATAAAATCGCCGCCATCCGGGGTAGCCCTCAAACCCGTGAATTGTGTGATACATTGATTGAATGGAATGCGCGAACATGTTTTCGCCGCCTCCGCCCTGACATAATCAAGCCGGGCACGGGTAGTGGCGAAATTTGTCTTCTCATCGACATCCTCGGAATCCGGGCCCACGAGGAGGTTGCCATGCACGGTGGGCAGAACGAGCACCCCCTTGCCCATCTTACCGGGGCACTGAAAGATGGGCATGCTCACCAGGTTGCCCGCGGTCTTGTCCAGCACAAAATACTGCCCCCGGCGTGGGGTTATCCTGAAATCGGACTCGGTGACCATCCCGTAGATCTCATCGGCATGCAGCCCGGCACAATTGATTATATACCGAGTCTTGAAAACACCATCGTTGGTGATAACCTTGAATTCATCCCCAATTTTCTGTATATCTTCAACCTGCCGATTAAGGAAAAGTTGAGCCCCGTTCTCCAGGGCATTTTCGGTGAGAGCCACGGTCAATTCAAAGGGGCAAACTATGCCACAGTCCGGAGCCAGGAGCGCCCCGACCACCGTGTCATTGAGGTTGGGCTCAAGTTCTGCAACCTCCTCCGCATCGAGGATGCGGAGCCGCTTGACCCCGTTGGCCATACCGCGATCGTAGAGGTCCTGCAGAACTTGCAATTCTTCATCATTGAAAGCAACAACCATGGATCCCGTTCTCTTGAAAGGCACATCCAGTTCCTCGGAAAGCCGATCGAACAGGGGGTTGCCGAGAACATTGAATCTGGCCTTCAATGTTCCGGGTACGGGGTCGTAACCGCAGTGCACTATGGCACTGTTCGCCTTGGTCGTCCCCTCGGCCACATCATTGTTTTTTTCCAGAATGGCGATCTTGAGCTTGTATCTTGATAATTCTCTTGCCACGGAGGCACCCGATATACCCGCGCCGATCACAATTACATCATAGAGCATGGCTGCAATCACCTTTCCTGCCTCGATGCAGGGGGGAGAAAGCGGAATATTTATCTCCCGGGAGATCCCATCTTCAAGGCTTCGGGAATGAAGGAGCAATCCTACAGATCGAGGAATTTTTCAACAATTATGACCAATTTAACGACATCCAACACAGGTTTCTCAAAAATAATTATAACAACCCTCAAATCCAGTGTCAATTGATACAACGCGGTGCAGACCCCCTACCGGGGAGCCGTGGGGGGGCCAACTTGAAAAACGTCTTCACCGCCATGACCACCAACTTGCCTATCATCATCCCTGCCATGGAAGTAAATGAACTCCGGCAGAAAAATTACTGTTTGTTGTTGAAAAACTCTGGTTCCTGTTCCGGTATCAAGAAGAAATAGTTTCCGTTTGCCGTGGTGCGGGTAACGCGTGGAAATTCAGAGGAAGCCCTGTTTATGCAAGTCTTCCACTCTTGGATAGCTTTCAGGTACTGAAGAAAATGGTTTTTTCCCGATCGAAAGGAAAAATGAAGGGATTTTACTCACTTTTCCCGAATTTATCAATGTTGTAACAATAGCGCTAATAACATAACACCGAGGTAATGGCTGTGCAAGTCGTTCACAACAATGCTGAAACCTTCGATCAACCAAATTGTATCGTGGTCTCCGGTCTGCAGAAGAGCTACGGCCCGGTAAAAGCCGTGAATGGAATTGACTTTACCGTGAAAAGGGGCGAGATCTTCGGAATGCTGGGTCCCAATGGCGCCGGAAAAAGCACCACCGTGGAAATCCTCGCCGGCCTACGTCAGCGCGATGCCGGCAGGGTAACGGTGTTGGACATGGACCCGGGTACCGGCAGTAGCAAGCTGAAATCCAGGATTGGCATGCAGCTCCAGAGTGTGTCCCTTTATCCGCGACTCAAGGTGACCGAGATTCTCCGGTTGTTTGCCAGTTTCTACCGCCATCCCCTGTCCCCCGCCGAGGTACTCAAACGAGTTGATCTTGTAGACAAAGCCGCAAGCTTGACCAATACATTGTCGGGCGGTCAGTCCCAACGCCTCGCCATAGCCATCGCCATGATCGGTGATGGGGAACTGCTATTCCTTGACGAGCCGACCACGGGGCTCGATCCGCAGGCCAGGCGTCTCCTCTGGGAGGTCATCGCCACTCTGAAACAAGAAGGCAAGACGGTGGTGCTTACCACCCATTACATGGAGGAGGCCGAATATCTTTGCGACCGGGTGGCGGTCATCGATTTCGGCCGCATCATCGCCCTGGGCAGCCCCTCGGAACTGATTGCCGCGCAATTTCAAGAACAGGCCATTGAATTCGACGCCCCCGGGTTCTCCGGCGAGGACGAACTTCATCAACTGGACGGGGTAAAGCGGGCCGAAAGCAACGGAGACACCGTCACCCTTTACACCACCGATGCAATCCGAACCATGGAAGCTGTTCTGTCCCTGGCTGCCGCCAGGGGCATAGACGTGCAAAACTTTACCGTGCGGCGGGCTACCCTGGAAGATCTTTTTCTGAAACTGACCGGAAGGAGGATCAGGGAATGAAAACCTACCTTGAACTGGTCAGGGCCACCGCCAAAAATATGTTCAGGGATCGCATGGTTCTATTCTGGTTCCTGGCTTTCCCACTCCTGTTCATCTTGCTTTTCGGTACCATCTTCTCCGATGATACCGTTATCGCCGATTTTCCCATCGGCCTGGTTGGGGATGATGGCGAGGTCAGCCGCGCCCTGTATCTGGCCCTCGATCAAACGGATGCATTTACCGTCCACGTCGGCTCCAGGGAAGGCGAGCTGGAAGCATTGCAGGATGGATCCCGGCAACTGGTCATCCTGCTTCCTCCCGATCCCGATACCCTCCTGTCCCGGGGAGAACAGCTCGAGATCACTTTTTACTACGATGAACACAATCAGGCTGTGAACCGGGTCCTCGTTTCCTCGGTCAGCGAGATACTCCAGGAAATTGAACGGGGTATGACCGGAAGGCCGCGGGTATTCATCATCAGCACCGAGGCTGTCCAGGCCGACAATCTGCGGGCGGTCGATTTCCTGATTCCCGGTGTTCTGGCCATGGCCCTGATGCAGCTCGGACTCTTTGGTTCGCTGCATATCGTGGGACTCCGTGAACGCAAGGTGTTGCGCCAGCTCAACGTGACCCCCTTGCCCAGGGGCCTTCTGATTGCCAGTGAAATCACCGTGCGTCTCTTTCTGGCCATGATCCAGACCGTGCTGATCCTGGTCATAGGCCACCTGTTTTACAAGGTCAATATAGTGGGCAACTGGCCGGCACTCATCGGTATCGTCATCCTGGGGGCAGCGGTGTTTGTCAGTTTCGGATACATGTTGACCTGCTTCGTCAAATCGGAGGAGAGCGGCAACGGCGTCATCCAGCTGGTGCAGTTTCCGATGATGTTCCTCTCCGGCATCTTCTTCCCCATAGAGGTGATGCCGGATTTCATCAAACCGATCATGAAGGCAATACCCCTTACCTATCTGGCCGATCTTCTTCGCCACCAGATCACCGGTCAGGTTCCGCTGCATACCCCGGCTACCAATCTGGCCGTCCTGGGGGGATGGCTGGTCGTCTCCCTGCTCGTGGCCATCCGTTTCTTCCGTTGGGAATAAAAATTTCGGAAAATACCGGTCAGAAGGTGTTGTCCGGACAAATCATGTTTCCGTGTTTTCTTTCCAGAAGCGCAGGATGATCATGCCCACCAGGGCCACGGCAAGAATGCCTGCAAATGCCAGCAGGGTCTTCCCCAGGGACCAACCCCAGAGGACGGGGGCGTTGATCAGCAGCATGGAAACGAGGATAACCGGAGCACTGAAAATATTCATGATCCCCAGTTCCAATGCCGTGCCGGTCCTGAACTCGGGATCGACGATGCGCAGGAGCAGCAGGCCGGTTGAGACCGTCCCCGTGCAGGTGCCGAATATGGCCATCGTGCGCTCAAGGCTGTTCCGGCGCAGGCGGCCGCCCAGATAGAAGATGACCGCCATCGTGGCCGCGGTAACCAGAGCAACCGTGATCAGTATGGGCACTATGAACTCCCTGACCACCACCAGCTGTATCGCCATGGTGGTGGCCACGATCAGAAAGTCCACCGCCCAACCGGTAACGCGGCGCTGAACTCCCTCATCGATGATATGATCAACCTGGAGCGGTGACATCAATGTCCTCAGAAGCAGGGCCAGCAGCAGACCCGCGAAAAAGAAGAAACCCCAGAGCATATCGGCCATTTCCGGGCCGAGCAGGCCCCCCACAAATTTTATGAGATGATAAGCGAGGATATAAACCAGCCCCACCAGGGCAAAATGCAGTGCCAGGCTATCCACATTGCCGGCGTGGGCTGTCTGGAAACCGGCCGGTTCTTTCCTCTCCCCCTTGCTGACCAGCCCCCTGAAAAAATCCCGGGAGAGCGCCTGTGGTACATACTGCGACCGCCCCTTGCGGATACCCCGATTGGCGAGGGGAACGCCCAGGAAGAAACAGACCATGAATCCTGCAGCCGCGAAGGTCAGGCCGATGGTAGCCGCAAACTGAAACCCGGCCCCCTCCCACACCTTGCCGATGGAGAGCGCCTGCCCCGGCCCCTCCGTGAAACCGAGAGCTGCCAGAAACCCGAAAGTGGAAAACAGGTCGTAACGGAAAATATTCAGGACAAGCACCACCAGACCCCCGATGATCGCCTGCAGCGGCCAGGAGATTCCCTGAACCAGCGCCATCCAGACCGCCCCCCTGACCCTATCCTTGCCTCCACCCGGCGCCGCTGCAACCTGTTCCCCCGGAGTGAGCCCCAGGGAAATGAAGGAAATATTGAAGAGATGGTAAGCGAAACCTTCCAGCATGTTTACCGGAACATCGATAACATTGTAATGCATCAGGACCAGCCCCAACACGCCGCCGATAAGACAGCTGGGAAATAGAAACCTCTGCAAGAAGGGGACCGTGGCGCGGAGCAAGGTCCCCGCCAGCAACATGATGCTGAGCCACCCGAAACACAACAGGAGTTCGAAAGGAAAGGGTATGTTCATCTACATTCCTCCGCCCGGGAGAGGTGAAACAAACTCCGCTCCCATCGATATGGTAGACACCACCGGGCACCTGGATGTGTCATTCCCGGATAGTATCCCCAGAAAATTATACCAAATATCCAGAAAACGGGTCAATCACAACAAATTTATGTTCTGACCACTTATTTTGAATTTCAGGGCCGGCAATTGGGACGGCCAAGAAGTAAAACCACGAAAAACCCAATTCCGGGGGATAAGAGGCCGATATTGCTGCATATTACCCTGTACATGGCCTGCCTTCCTGCGCCGCCGGGATTGTTCCCCGGCCGGGCCCGCTGTATAATGGGGAATAGGGTAGGGGGGTATAGTATATTTGCAAGTTGAGGTGATGGTAGTGGAGAAGATTGAAGAGAGCTGTCATGACGGGAAAAAAAAGAGAAGCTGGCAGGACGAGAAGGCAGTCCGGCAGCTCGTTGTAAGGCTCAACCGCATTGAAGGGCAGGTGCGGGGGATCAGAAAGATGATCGAAGATGAAGCATACTGCGATGATATTTTGAACCAGATCGCTTCGGCCAAATCCGCCATCGATGGTGTAGCCAGATTGTTGCTGGAAAAGCACATGAAGTCCTGTATCAGGGATCAACTCATGGAAGGCGATGAACGTGTTTTCGATGAGCTGCTGAAGACGATCTCCCGGATGATAAGGTAAGTTGAGAGAAGGAGGAAGCAAGCGATGACAACTGAAGTTATGGACCAAAGAAACAATCAGACGACCATAACCATTCCCATCACAGGAATGAATTGTGCCGCCTGTTCCGCCAGGGTGGAAAAAGGATTGCTCTCGTTGCCCGGAATTTCTTCTGCAAACGTCAATCCGCTGGCGGGAAAGGGCACCATAAACTACGATCCAGGCAAAATTGAACCCCGAAAGATGGTGGAACGAGTCGCTGAACTGGGTTTCGGGGTTCCGGCCGCACAACAGGAATTGCTGATTTCCGGGATGTCATGCACGGCATGTTCTGCACGGGTCGAGGGCAGGCTGAACTCCCTGCCCGGTGTGCAGGAGACCGCTGTCAATCTGGCCACAGGCAGAACCAGGGTCGCCTATATTCCCGGGATGACCAGCGCTGCAGAGATGGAAAGAGCGGTGAAAGAACTGGGCTTCACCGTCCATCTGCCCCAGGATCTTGCCTCCGGCGAGGTAACAGGAGCCAGGAAGAGGGAAAGAAACCAACAACTGTTCAGGTTCATCCTGGCGGTTATCCTCACCCTCCCCCTGGCGGCGATGATGATCTCCTCGCATCTGGGACTGTCCTTCAAAATCGACCCCTGGGTGCAGCTGGCCCTGGCCACACCGGTTCAATTCCTCGCCGGTTGGACCTTCTATTCCGGGGCCTACCGCTCCCTCAAAACCGGCGGTGCAAACATGGATGTCCTGGTGTCGCTGGGTACATCGGTGGCCTATTTCTACAGTCTGGCCTCTTTGATAGCCGGCTGGGGGCACATTTACTTCGAATCCGCAGCCATGCTCATCACCATCATCCTGCTGGGCAAATTGCTGGAGACCGTGGCCAAGGGAAGAACCTCGGAGGCCATCGAAAAGTTGATAGAACTGCAGGCCAAAACAGCCCGCGTGCTCCGTGACGGTGTGGAGACAGATATACCCGCGGATCGCGTCTTGCCCGGTGATCTGGTCGTGGTACGCCCGGGAGAGAGGGTCCCCGTGGACGGGGTTATCGAGGAAGGAAACACCACCATCGATGAATCGCACCTTACCGGCGAGAGCATGCCGGTAGGCAAGAATCCCGGCGATGAAGTCGTCGGCGCCTCCATCAACAATTACGGCAGCTTCACTTTTCGGGCCACCAAGGTGGGGCAGGACACGGTCCTGGCACAGATCATCCGCCTGGTGGAGGAAGCGCAGGGCACCAAGGCCCCGATCCAGCGCCTGGCCGACCGGGTTTCCAACGTTTTTGTTCCGGCCATAATAGCCATCGCCCTGATCACCTTCGTCGGTTGGTACATCAGCGGGGCAGGTTTCGAAAATTCCCTGATGCACATGGTCACCGTTCTGGTCGTGGCCTGCCCCTGTGCACTCGGGCTGGCCACCCCCACGGCCATCATGGTGGGAACGGGCGTGGGTGCGGGGAAGGGCATTCTCATCAGGGGCGGGGAACACCTGGAGCGGACAGAGAAAATCGATACCGTCGTCCTGGACAAGACGGGGACCATCACCCGGGGCTCCCCGGCGGTAACGGATATTGCCGCCCTGGCCCCCTTCACTGAAGAAGAACTTCTGGGCATCATCGCTTCCGGGGAAAAAAGATCGGAACACCCCCTGGGGCAGGCCGTGGTCATGGAAGCGGAAAGAAGGGGGATCCCGCCGGAAGAGGTCGATAATTTCGAGGCTCTGCCCGGGAAGGGGATCAGGTTCGATCTGGGTGGCAACTCCTGGCTGATCGGCAACGAGAAGCTGTCCGATGAAGCTGGCATCGATATCTCCCCGCTGCTTCAAGAGAAAAATCGCTGGGAAGGAGAGGGCAAAACGGTGATGATGGCCATGAGAAAAGACTGCCTCTGCGGGATGCTGGCCCTGGCCGACACGGCCAAGGAGAGCGCCACCGGGGCCATTGCCGAGTTGCAGCAGATGGGCCTGGATCTTTACATGCTCACCGGTGACCAGAAAAACACGGCCCGCTCCATCGCCAGACAGGTAGGAATAACCAATGTCATTGCCGAAGTATTACCGCAGCACAAAGCCGAGGAAGTGCAGAAGCTAAAAGATGCCGGACACGTGGTGGCCATGGTCGGCGACGGGATCAACGATGCACCCGCCCTGGCCACGGCCGATGTGGGAATGGCCATCGGCACCGGGACGGATATAGCCATGGAAAGCGCCTCCATCACCCTGGTGAAAGGCGATCTGCGGAAAATCGCTTCCGCGATCCGCCTCTCGCGGCGCACCCTGCGCAAGATCAGGCAGAACCTTTTCTGGGCTTTTTTCTACAACCTGATCACCGTGCCCCTGGCCATCTTCGGTATTTTCACGCCCGTTGTTGGCGGTGCGGCGATGGCCCTGAGTTCGGTGACGGTGGTGACCAATTCGCTGTTTCTGAAACGCTACGATCCGGATCGGACCGGGCAGAGTATCGGCAAAAAATGAATATTCCGTGGATAAACTCCTGCGGTGCAGGAGCACGAGGTGCCAGATACACTCAAGGCTACCTGAAGTACCGGACCCCGGGGCTTTGTCCCTGGATCATGACATGGTCCAGGGTAAATAATATCATTCAATGGACAGAAAGGAGTGCTGCCGATGCTGGATCTATACATAAAGGATGGCTGTCCCCATTGCCGCGGACAGATCGAACAGCTGGAAAAGGAAGGTCTTTCCTACCGGCTGCACAATGTTTCCCATGACCACGATGCCCTGAAAAAAGTAAAAGAAATTTACAACGCCAACAAGGTGCCCGTGCTCGTGAAGGGTGAAACGGTCCAATCGATCGGCTATCTGGGCAAGGGTTGAGGTATCTGAGAGATGCCGCCGTGAGCGGCAACATCTTCCCTATAAAAATAAATCCCGAAGGCGGCCGACAGCAAACCCGCGCCGTGATGCAACCGTACCTGTTTAACGGTCGGCGCCGAAGGAGGAATCCTGGGTGAGCCATCCATACATATACCTGGGCGTAGCGCTGCTGCTGATCGTACCGGGTATCCTGATAAAACATTTCAAATTTTACTGGCTGATTGCCGGTTACAACACGATGTCCCGGGCGCGGAAAGAAAATGTGGACATCGAGGGATTGGGAAACTTTTTGGGCAATTGGCTCTTCACCCTGGGTGCCCTGTTTCTGCTCGCCGGGCTGCTCGGATACCTTGCCATCCCCTATCTTGACCTGATCTCCTGGAGCCTCTTCATCGCCGCCATCTTTTTCATACTGATAAAAGCACAGCGATTTGACCATAACCCCGTAACAAGAAGGGATCGGATCGTTCTGGGGCTGGTGCTGGGGGTTCTGGCTCTCTTCGGGCTGGCCGTTGCAGGAACGATGATCTACAGCAGCCTCCCGCCTCCCATCCAGGTGGAAGGTGATTCGCTGGAAATCGGGGGGATCTACGGGGTCAGCCTCCCCCTGTCCGACATCGAGGACGTTGCCCTGAAAGAGACGATGCCGCCGATCACCCGCAAGGTGAACGGATTCGATGCCGGCCCATTCAGAAAAGGCCATTTCGCGGTGGAAGACATGGGAAGGGGCAGGCTCTACCTGCAAGCATGGCAGGGTCCCTTTCTCTATATTTTCCACGCTGACGGTTACGTGATCATCAACTGCCATGATCGGCAGATGACCGAGGAACTCTACCGCACACTGACCGGAACCACGGGCATCCAGTAAAGCAGAATGCATCTTTTCTCCCGGTAACCGGATACAGCCCGGACATGATCATCTGGTCTAACAAGTTTCCAGAGGAACGGTGGCCTTTCCTGCTACCCCCTACAAAACTGCCACCTGAATTTACACCAGTATACCGGACACTTCTCGGGTGTGTAAAATCCATTTTATGGTGTAAATTCCCCCTTGAATTTTCTTTCGTTGCTCAAGCCACCTTATCATCTTTTGTCCCAACACTTCCTTTTCCCACGGTTTGCCTCTTTCCACTCCTGGTATCATTCCACCTTGAAGCAGGGTTTGATCACAGCGTGGCCGTTTCATCCAGCCAGTGGGCCAGGTAGCGCCACACTCGCCGCAAGATGCGCAGTTGATGCCCGGCCCCGGGGAAGATAACCATTCTCTTGTCCATCCCCTTGCCCGCCCGCCGATAGAGTTCTTCCGCGTGCATACAGGGAACCATCTCGTCTTCATCGCCGTGCATGATCAGGAGGCGGCGGGGTGAAATCTGCTCTATTCTATCTGCCGGGCATACGCTCAGGAACCTCTTCAACCATTTCTCGGGGGAAGACAGGCTCTCTGGTTGCCGGAACATCCCCGCCGCTTTGAACCAGCCCCACAGATCCACCCCCGGTAGCCGCTCGGTAAAAAACCTGAAGTCCTGCGGGCAAGCACCTAGGGCGAGGGCCGCAACCCGCCGATCATGAGCGGCAACCTCCACCGAGACGGCGGCGCCGGCGCTGAAGCCCAGCAGGATCAGGCCTGCAGGGTGAGGCCCGCAGGTGCGGAAATAATAGTCGATAACTTCCCGGAGATCTGCAGTCCAATCGACCAGATCGAGGTTGCCTCCGCTTGACCCGGTGCCGCGAAAATTGAAGATCAACGTGGCCAGGCCCCGACGGGAGAAGAAGCGTCCCAGATGCTCATAGCCCTGCCGTTTGGGGCTCCGATGGGTGCTGCCGGAGGGTATACCATGGCAGATGATCAGCCCGGCCCCTCGATCCATCCCCCCGGCCGGGACAAAAGCCTGACCCTTGATCTCTGCCCCGTCGATCGTGAGCGTAAAAAAACGGCCTGTTTCGTTCATAATTATTTCTCCCGATTTGCGACTTTTTTTTGCCTATCCCGACTCTCATGGATATTTCCCGGGAAATACCGACCCTTTCATCTCCCGGCAGCGCGCATATTTCAAACATATTATGCCACAATAAGTTTAGATCCGACTTTCTTGAAGTAAACGGCCGCTCTGCTGCTGTCGGCCGCTACAAACATGGAGACAATGATGAATTCATATTGGTCAGCCCTGTTGATCGCCGCCCTGGCCGGAGCAGCAATGGCACTCCAGGGTTCATTAAATTCCGTTTTAAGCAAGGAGACAGGCCTGCTGGAGGCTACCCTGCTCGTCCACGTCATCGGCCTGGCCTTCCTGGGCATCCTCTTTGCCCTGAAACTCAATGACGGAAATCTGTTCGATGTGGGCCGGGCCCCGTGGTACAGTTTTCTGGGCGGTATTCTCGGTGTGGCCATCATCTACGGGGTAGTCGTGGCCATCCCCCGGATCGGGGTTGCCAGTGCCACCACCGCCATCATTATCTTCCAGGTTTCCACCGCCATGCTCATCGATCATTCTGGCCTGTTCGGCCTGCAGTCCATTCCTTTCAACTGGTACAAGCTGGTGGGGCTTCTGTCGCTGGCCCTGGGAGGCTATCTGGTGTTGGGGCAGGGAAAATAGTCCGGTCAACGCATGTCAAGATCTTTGAGCATCTGCTGTTTGCCCGCCTCATCCAATATATAGTAATAAACCCCGTTTATATAGGCATCCTCCCCGGGGAGGTAACCGCTTTTTACCGAATCCAGATTGATGCGCAGCAACTTCTGGCCGAGCTGCGGCATTTTAAGCGGGGGGATATTGGTGATGAGGTTGTCACCCAGCAAATTTACAAACCGGGGCATCTTGGTCACATTCGAAGCATTCAATGATTGCCTGGCAACGGCCAGAAGGAACTCCTGCTGCCTCTGGATCCTTCCGAAATCGGATCCTACTTTCCTTACCCGCACATAGGAAAGCGCCTCCCTGCCGGACAACCGTTGAGATCCGCTGCGCAGGATAGGTTCAACCCGGGCGATTTCCGGTTCCACGTCGATAACGACTCCTCCCAGCAGATCGACGATCGCTTCAAAACCCTGCAGGTTGATGCGGGCATAATAGTTCATTTCCAGGCCCAGCAATTTCTCCACAGTTTCCAGGGTCAGCGGGATCCCCCCGTATGAATGAGCGTGGTTGATCTTGTCATAGCCGTAGCCCTTTATGTTCACGTAGGTATCCCGTGGAATGGAAAGCATCGATGCCCCTTCCCCCTCCGGATCGAAAGAGACGACCATGATCGTGTCTGTACGGCTTCCGTCGGTGATATCGGCATCTATCCCCAGCAGGAGCACGTTTATGTTTTTGTTTTTTTGCGGGGGCCGGGGCGAAACGTAATGTTTTTCATCCTGTGCGGAACAGAATATGTTCTGCATCAAGGAGTAAAAATAAAAACTGGCAATGAGGACGATGATAAACAAGACGATAAAGACAGAATACAGGATTTTGGTTGCCCGCGAAGTTGGTTTTTTTCGGGAAGCCATCTTTCCGCTCCTTCCTCGTATCGATTGAAATAATCAAATGAATTTTATACGATATAGATCGGATTGCTGTAAATCCAGGGGCGGGGTTTCCCCCACCTGGGGCGATGATACACTTCCACGCGATAGGTGCCCCTTTCCAGCACCTTGAAGATCAGATTGTTTCCGATTCTATCGCCCACCTGTTCGCCATCCTTTATTATTTTTATCAACGGCTTGCGCCCCGGGGCTCGGATCATCAAGGAGGTACCCTCCCTGAATTCAAGTTCGGACCCCATGTGGGCTTTTTTTTCAGGGTTGAAAGCTCCGAAATAAAAAAGGCGGCTCCGGCCGTAACGGTCCATGCTGATGTAGCAACGCCCTTCACGCAAGGCATCGAAAATCTGATCCCTGGCTCTCTCGAAATTGGTGCTCATTTTCTCCTCGAGCATCACATAGGTGTTGATCGTGCGAAAAAGATCGAAATAGGGAAAGATGACCACCTTGAAAATCCCCAGGCGGAGATTGATGGCATGGGCATCGGTACCCCCTATGGCCACAACCTTCCGTTCCCGGGTCAGTTTATCCCACCTCTCGATCAATTCCCCGGGAGGGCCCTTCTTGATGGGGCCATCACGGTCAAAAAAATACCAGAACAAAATTTTCGGGACTGAGAGTGCCCCCGCCTTCCACTGCGAGCAGTAGTTCCACAGCTCTATTCCCGTGTAATCCTTCACTGACCAATCTTTCCAGGGAAAGGCAGCCCCATCGGTTACCAGCGGAGATCCCGTTTCCGCCGGATGAGCAAGAAAGCTGAGCCCCCCCTGCCGATTGATGGCATCAATCGATTTTTGCGGGGTATCCGTATAATCATCGATCGGATCACGGGTACCGAAGGCCAGCAGATGGTTGGCTTTCTCGTGCAGCTCCACGCCCACGATGACCATCAGGTGCCCGTATTTGCCTTCCTCGGCAGCTCCTCCCCGGGTACGATGATCGGTGATGATGATGAAATCCAGCCCCGCCCTGTTTGCTGCACCGATGATCTCTTCTATCGTTCCTGTTCCATCCGAATAGGTAGAATGGATATGGACGTTGCCCAGATAATTGTACATTTTAGCCCTCGAGATATAGATATAGTGGAAAAGGAGCATCCATTTCCTAGATATGATACTTTGTCCTCAAATCCTTCTACATATAAAAAATAACTGCAATTAAAATAAAATAACAATTGCAGTTCGATGCGGGTACACGTACCTGCCCTGTGGCCTTCAAATTTATATTGTAACAGATTAACAATCAATCCCCCGGCCCATACCATCCACGATGGCCTGCCGCCCATCACCCCCCGCAGTTCAGATTCCCAGATATTTTCGTCTCGTGGCTTCCCCTCCCCTGATATGGCGTTCGGCTTTGTTGTTCTCCAGTATTTTTTTCACTTCCCTGGCCAGATCACGATCCAGGTACGAAAGTCTTTCGGTTATATCCTTGTGTACCGTGCTCTTGCTCACGCCAAATTCGGCTGCTACTTTTCTTACGGTCGCCCCAGTTTCCAGAATATAATGAGAAATTTCCATTACCCTTTGCTCGATGTAACCCCGCACCGGGCGGCCCCCTTTAACATTATCCTTAGCTATAATTATGTTCAGCAGGGTGATTTAATGAATCAATACACGTTCATTCAGGGCAAATATTTTATGGGGTCCACGCTTTTCTGCCCCAACCGGATTTCATAGTGCAGGTAGGGTCGCTCCAGCCCGCTATCAAGAATAGCCTTCCGTCCCACCTTGCCGATAATCCGTCCCCCTTCGACGCCATCCCCGGCCTGAACGTTTATTTCCGCAAGATTGCCATAAAACGTATGTATATCATCAACATGTTTTATGAGGATGGAAGAGCCGTACAGGGCATCGAATTCTTTGACCTCGACCACCTCCCCTTCCGCCGAAGCTATGACGGCAGAGCCTTCGGGAACACAGATGTCAATACCTCTGTGTATGCGCGTGCTGGTACTGCCCCTGGAAGTGAAACTTATCGTTTCTCCAAATCCTACTTCCACATTTTTTGCGCCACCCTCAACGGGCCAGAGCAACCCCGGATTGACCGTTCTCTCGCCATCGGCCACGGTCATGTCCGTTGCACCACCTGCCTCATCGGGTTGCAAGTCGATTACCGCTTCCGAAGCGGGTCCACTGCCTACCGAACCGGAATGCCTCTCCTTTTCATCCCCATGATCAGCATTCCTGACGATCCCTTCCCTGCCCAGCTGGATCTCGGGATAGTAGGTCCTGGCCTTCCACAAAAATATCCCGGTCAACACCAGTGTTGCCACGATATAAACTGCAGCGATCTTGAAATAAAGGGGTGCTTTTTTTACCCTCTGCCCCCACCTTTTCAAGACTCTGGCCAACTTCGCGGTGTTCTTTTTCCACACCGTGGTCATATTATTGATTATTCTGTCTACTTTTTCTTTCACCGGACATCACCTCAAAAAGATAGTATCTCCCGCCAGGATCCAATTTATTCCCCGGGCGGAACCACCAGGGGAAGTTCCTTTTTCCCGTCGGGATACACTGTCTTGATCTTGATGCCCGGGTAATAATGAAGGATGATCTGCTCGTAACCGAACCCGGTTCTGGCCATCCCATCGGCCCCGTACTGGCAAAGACCGACCCCATGGCCAAAACCCCTGTTTTCAAACAACAGGCCCTCTTCATGCACCTGTACGTCGAAAGCAGCGGAGGGAAGACTGAAAAGTTCACGGGCTTCAGACCCGCTGAGCCTGCAATCCCCGATACGTAAAATCGAAACCCGGTTTCCGCGGGTAAGTTCTTCCACCTGCACGGCCGCCCCGTCGCCGGAAGCAAGCACATGCAGGCCATCACCGCCCCGATCCAAAAGGGCCGCATCTTCACGAGCGACCATTTTCTCTGTCCGGTAATAGGGAGAATGGCAACAGAAAAGGCATTCCCGGTCCTTCAAATATGGCAGTTCCGATCCTGCCCACAGAGCTGCGGCATCCTCGGTCCGCCCGCCGCAGGTCGAGTGGTAACAGGAAAGGATCAGTTCATCATTGAAGGTTATTACCTCACCGGCTGTTTCGTGAACCGCACGGTAAATCCGCTGATATTTTTCCGGCTCATCCGCCGTCTCTTTCCAGGCCTGACAGTGAGAGCTATCCGTGCATATGTCAGCGTAAAAACCGTGACGAACACATCCGGAACCTCCAAAGAGCCGACTTTTCTTCAGTGTGTAGGTTCGGGCAGCCACCGCCTGCGCCTTCAGGGCCTCCATGGAAAAAGAGGTCGGCATCTCGGCAGCAACAACCCCGGCCAGGTATACTTCCAGGTTCATTTCCATTACTTTCTGCTCACGGGGATGATAAACCCGGACAAAAACATCCCCGGCAGCACCGAGGTCAGCAAGACTGTATGCCCGTTCGTCCACGGAGCATTCCCCCTCCATTCCCCGGCAAACAGTCGGGATGTAACTTGCAGATGGTAGTACCCCGGGGGTCAAATTTTGCCACATGACCAGGGCTGGCAATACAAACATGACTACCAGAAGAAGCGAGTACATGATCAAGATCGAACGCAATGCCCTTTATCTCCCGTCTCTTTATCGAATGAGAAGTGAAACACCCCTCATCCGAGGGGTTGACGGTAAAATATATGAGGATGGTCTTCATGATTATGCCTGAAAGATTCAAAGTGCCCGGGTCTTCTCACTACCCTTCTCCAGGCGGCGGGCATGGGCTCCCAACATTCTCAATTTTTGATCAAAATTGTAGTATCCCCGGTCAAGATGCATCGTCCCGGAAATTTCGGTGCGGCCCCGTGCAGCCAGGCCGGCGATAGCCAGTGCCGCCGCCGCCCTGAGATCCGTGGCCTTCAGGGAAGCGCCGTAGATGCATTCATGCCCCTGAATGATCAGGTTGCGCCCCTCCACCTTTATTTCTGCTCCCATACGGGTCAGTTCCTCGACATGGCGGAAACGGTTTTCGAAAACGGTCTCCGTCACCATACCCACTCCCCGGGCTATCGCCAGCAGAACGGAGAACTGTGGTTGTAAATCCGTGGGAAAACCCGGGTAGGGAAGTGTCTTTACATCCACGGAGCGGAGCCTATTTTCCGATTCTACCACGATGTCCCCTGTTGCAGTCTGTTCGATAGTCACCCCCGCCTCCGCAAGTTTGGCCACCAGTGGCTTGAGGTGATCGAAGACGACATTCTGGAGCGTGATCTTCCCGCCGGTGGCCGCCACGGCGATCATGAAGGTCCCCGCCTCGATACGGTCGGGAATAACATGGTGTCTTGTTCCCCCGAGGGATTCTACCCCCTCTATCTTCACCGTGGGCGTTCCGGCACCGCTGATAATCGCCCCCATGGAAGAAAGGAAATTTGCCAGGTCAACGATTTCCGGCTCAAGAGAAGCATTTTCAATCACCGTTACACCCCTGGCAAGGGTGGCAGCCATCATGATATTTTCCGTGGCCCCCACGCTGGGGTAATCCAGATAGACATGCGCGCCCCTCAATCCATCGGTAACCGCTTCAACATAGCCGTTACCAACGATAAATTCCGCTCCCAGAGCCGCCAGCCCTTTCCAGTGCAAGTCTATGGGCCGAACACCGATCGCACATCCTCCCGGCAAGGAGATCCGGGCTTTTTTCAGCCTGGCCAGAAGAGGGCCGATGACCAGAAAGGAAGCTCTCATCCTGCTGACCAGATCATGCGGAACCCTGTCGTCCAGCAGTTCGGGAAAATAAATGTTGATCCGATTCTGTTTTTTCCGATGGCGGATTTCCGCACCCAGTGTTTCCAGTATCCTGCCCATGATCTCCACATCAATCAGGTCGGGCACATCTTCGATAATCACCGGTTCCGATGTAAGCAATGTGGCAGTCATGATAGGCAGGGAAGCATTCTTTGCTCCATTTATTCTGACCGTACCATGCAGGGGTTTTCCTCCTTCGATCTCAATCATATCCACAAAAAGACTCCTTTTGTCATTGATATTGGACCTTTTATTATATTAGTATTAAGGGTGGCGGAAGAAGGTGAATAATAAATCGGTTTTTGCTGCCCGGCGTTAACATCGGAAAATCGAAAAAGGTACACTTTCGTTCAATAAGGCGTTGACAAACAAGGAGTTCCGGCATAAATTTTTGTTCTATCTTCCTGATGGTGAGACTTGACCACCAGATTCAGGTTGATCTTTTTACCGTCAAGGTCTATTCCGGATGAAAAATAGGGTGAGCTTCCCAATACATTCAATGAATTCCGGTCACCCTTTTCCTCCATCATCGTTCCCCCCATCGACCCCATGATGCATTCCATGATCGAAACCATATCCGCCTTGCTTGAATGTCGGTAAATGGTACCGGCGAGCGTAAAAGTGCTCGTCCCGCCGGTTGTATATTTTTTCAGGCCTTGCGATACTCCGGAGACAGCTTTGCAAACAGCGTCAGTTTCCTGACCGGTGACACTGAGACCCACACGCGATTTCCGCCCGCCATCCTCGCTGTACAAAAGAAGGACCCCGGTGGCACCGGAAGGCAGGCACCCCCTGATCCTGTCCCGGCGGTACCCTCTGGCCAGATCCGGCGATGCAAAACCCGCTTCCCGAAATATGCCCAGTATTTCTTCAACGGAAGGGGAATCATGGCAGAAGGTAGCTCCGTAAAACCCTGTACAGCTGGTCTCCGCAACCCCGATTTCTTTCAGGGCTTCTTCCATCATTTTCAGCCCTTTGCTGTTCCTTTCATTCTGGCCGGCTCCGGCAATGGCAACTGCTCCGGAAACAAGGATGATGATACAGATGATAGCCATTTTTACACGCATGTTCTGGATCCTTCCAAGGTAGTATTTTTCAAATATTATTGCCATTAACGGGGTGGAATATGAATGAGGGAAGTGGTGCCGCGAACAGAAATACCACGGCAAGAATCAAAAAAACGCCGCTTTCGAAAGCGGCGTTCAAAATAAGCAGTCAGCTCTTAGCGTTCTATTGTTTCTTGATCTGCACACTATTCATGATTATACAATTATCTGTTTCTATATCTGCTGGTGTTATTGCATAAAAGCTGACCGCCCATATTTTGTTTCGATTTAAAAAAGCCAATGAGGAAATCCGTTTTTTCCGCAAAATTTGTTTTTTCTTTGTAGTAGTTATCCCTTTCACATTCTATAAATACATGTTTCGACATAGTTATTGTTTTTCCTGCTAAATAATTAAATTATTTAATTAAATATTTTTAATATGAGAAGGTTGCAGCAATTTTATCCTGACCCCGGCTTCGCGGAAGACTTCTTTGGATAGATCATCGGGGTAATCTTCCTTGATAATTACCTCTTTCACGCCCGCATTCACGAGCATCTTGGCACAGACCACACACGGATGATGGGTACAGTATATTACCCCTCCCCTGATGCTAACTCCGTACAGGGCTGCCTGGATGATGGCATTCTGTTCGGCATGCAACCCCCGGCAGAGTTCATGACGTTCTCCGGGGGGAATATCTTGTTTCAACCTCAAACATCCATGGCGTTCACAATGTTCCAATCCGCTTGGAGCACCGTTGTACCCCGTGGTCAGTATGCGTCTGCCAGAAACGATGACTGCCCCGACCTTCCTTCTTAAACAGGTAGAACGGGTGGAAACCACTTCGGCAACAGACATGAAATACTCATCCCAGGAAGGGCGCATGCTGGTTCAAACCTCTCCTTCAAAACAAAATCTGCAAGCCGCGGAAATTTTTATCGTCATGACAGAGGAAATTCCGCGCACAACTTGACAACTTTCTGGCGTGTCCTGTGCATCACGTCTTCGCTGCCGGGGTTGCGTAAAGATTCGTTGATAACGGCGGCGATGATCTTCATCTCATCCGTTCCCATGCCCCTGGTCGTGATTGCCGGGGTTCCCAATCTTATCCCGCTGGTTACCTGGTGGGGTTGGGGATCGTAAGGAATGGCATTCTTGTTGGCGGTGATACCCACATCCTCCAGGATCATCTCCGCCACGGAGCCGGTGATACCAATGTTTCTCAAATCAACCAGTACCAGATGGTTGTCCGTTCCCCCGGTAACCAGATCGAAGCCATGGTCGATCAGCTCCGTGGCCAACACCTGTGCGTTTTGGAGAACTTGCTGCTGGTAGACAGTGAATTCAGGAGCCATGGCCTCCTTGAAGGCCACGGCCTTGGCCGCTATGATATGCATCAGGGGGCCACCCTGTATGCCGGGAAACACCGCCTGGTCGATCATCGCGGCAAATTTGCGGCGGCAGAGAATGAACCCTCCCCGCGGCCCCCTCATCGTCTTGTGGGTGGTCGATGTTACAACATCGGCATACTCAACCGGAGAAGGATGCAAGCCAGCTATCACCAGCCCGGCAATATGGGCAATGTCAGCCAACAGGTATGCACCGCATTCATCTGCAATCTCACGAAATGTTTTGAAATCTATGATCCGGGGATAGGCGCTTGCCCCGCAGATGATAAGCCGGGGACGTTTTTCAAGCGCGATGCGGCGTACCTTTTCCATGTCCAGATAGCCGCTTTCTCGATCAACGCCATAGCTGCTCACCGTGAAATATTTTCCGGAGATATTCGAGGAACTGCCGTGGGTGAGGTGCCCCCCATCCGAAAGGCCCATGCTCAGAACACGATCCCCGGGGGCAAGGAGAGCAAAGAAGGCAGCCAGGTTCGCCGGTGCTCCCGCATGGGGCTGCACATTGGCATGTTCCGCCTTGAACAGTTCCATGGCCCTCCGCCGGGCCAACTCCTCCACTTCGTCCACGTAAGCACATCCGCCATAGTAACGTGCACCGGGGTAACCTTCCGCATATTTGTTGGTAAGAATGGAGCCCTGCGCCTCCAGAACCGCCTTGCTGACGAAATTTTCCGAAGCAATCATCTCGATTTTTTCTTCCTGGCGGCGCTGTTCCCTGGCAATGGCCTCTGCAATTTGCGGATCAAGACGGCCAAGATCCGCCTCATCGAATAGTTGATGGCATTCCTTGGGCATGTATCTACTCCCCTTCCGTAAGCTCGGACTCATATTTTCTTTGTTCATTCATGGCCCTGTTCCTCGTAAATATTTATCTTTTTGACTCTTTCCAGATGACGCCCCCCGGCAAAGGAAGTATTGATGAATGCATCGACAATATCCTGAGCCAGCCCTTTGCCGATCACTCGCGCACCCATGGTCAGGACATTGGCATCGTTGTGTTCCCTTGCCGCATGGGCGGTAAAGGTATCGCCACAGAGAGCGGCACGGATACCCCGCATCTTGTTTGCGGTTATTGAAACCCCCACACCTGTCCCGCAGACAATGATGCCGAAATCAAATTTGCCGTCCTGTACGCTCTTCCCCACAGTATAGGCGATGTCCGGATAGTCTATGGGGGATTCATCAAAGGTGCCAAAATCATAGACATGGATATTTTTCCCCTGCAGATATTCCTTGACAGTTTCTTTCAACCGGAACCCGGCATGGTCGCAACCCAGAGCAATCTTCATCAAAATCCCTCCAAGATCAGTTATGGGGTTTCAAAATAGTTTTCCATTATCGCCAATAACTTCAAAACGGAGGCCCGGATTTCCTGCAAAGAATATTCGTAAACACCCAGATCTCCTCCGTACGGGTCCTCGATATCGCCATCGTCGGCAATCTTTACAAACTCTTTCAATGTTTTTATTTTACTGGCATCCTTTTCCGAGGCCATGTAAAGTGCCTGCGCTTTGTGTGCGCGGGTCATGGTCAGGATCAGGTCGGCTTCGGCGATCATTTCCGGGGTAAGTTGCCGGGCACGATGGGAAGAAACATCAATCCCTTCTTCACCCAGCAGGAACAACACCTTGTCCGTGGCACGGGAACCTGTACAGGCATGCAATCCGGCCGAACTGACATCCAGATCAAGAGAATGAGTCCCCTTGTCGGACCAGAGGTGCCTGAGAAGGGCCTCGGCCATTATACTGCGGCAGATGTTGCCGGTACAGACAAAAACAACAAGTTTGCTCTCTTTGGTTTTCTTTCTTTTCAAATCGATTCTTTCCCCCGCCGCAATATCTACCCATGTATTATATCACATCCACGACACGATCCGCCGCTTTCTGCAAGCGATTCATCAATGCCAACCCCAGGGGATCTTCCTCACAGAGGCCCTCGCCCAATATGACGTCAACCCCCGAACGGTCAAGTTCGCGCAGGGCATGGTAAAAGGATGCAGCCACTTCTTGCAAGGCCGCCTGCCGGCCCAGAACCCGGATCAGGCCCTGGCGGAAATGGCCCCTGTTTTCCGCGGTGCAGAGTACCCCTACTTTTCGGCCCTCGCCTACCAGGCGGTGACAGACAGAAGCCATCTTCTCACCGACTTTTGAAGAAAAACCCCTGAAGAGGATCAGTTCCGCCCGGGGAGCATAATGCCTGCGGCGGGAAGACGGATGAAACGATGCTGGGGATTCTTCCCCGCCCGCGATCAGGACAGGAGCCTGCAAACACGAGGCCAATTCTTCCCGACCGATGCTTCCCGGACGCAACAGAACCGGTTTTTCTCCGGCCAGATCAAGGACCGTCGATTCTATCCCGATGGGGCAACGCCCCCCCGTCAGTATGGCATCTATCTTTCCCGCGAAATCCTCGATCACATGAGCAGCCTCGGTCGGGCTGGGGGTTCCCGACAGGTTGGCACTGGGAGCAACTACGGGAAATCCGCATTCTTCGATCAGTGCCAGGGCCGCAGGATGAGCGGGCATCCTGATCGCCACGGTGGGCAGACCAGCAGTTACCAGCGGCGATATCCTTTCTCTTTTTTTCAGGACGAGGGTAAGCGGACCGGGCCAGAATGTTCCGGCCAGTTTTGCAACTTCTGCAGGAGGTTCATGGGCCAGAGCCGCCACCTGGGAGAAATCTGCAATATGCATGATCAGCGGCTTGCCGGCCGGACGCCCCTTCACGGCAAAGATCCTTTCGAGAGCACGGTCGTTGCCAGGATCAGCACCGAGGCCGTAAACCGTTTCGGTGGGGAAAGCAACCAGGCCTCCGCGTTTGATGATTTCCGCTGCCCTTCTTATTTCATTATTTTTTTCCTTGCCGTAATGCAGTACCAGCGTTCCTTTAACTGTGGTCGGCTCGGACATGTTGTTAACTGTCCTTTCAGATGATGTGATGGAGATGGCCTTTAAAATTCCCCGATGATGGATTCGGCAATGTTGACTGTATGGTCTGCAGCACGTTCCAGATTGCTTATGGCGTCCAGGAACAGCACACCCGAGGCCGGGTAACATCTTTTTTCATTGATCCTGCTGATATGCTGTTTTCTAAGTTTTTTCTCCATGTGGTCGATCTCATCATCGCTCTTGATGACCGTCCAGGCCAGGTCTCCGTCTTCACGCTCGAAGGCGAGGATTGATTTTTCCAGCATAACATCAACTTTTTTATGCATCTGCCGCAATTCGGAGAGCGCCTCGGGAGAAAAAGGAAGCCTGTTCTCAATTTTTTCCTCGGCCAGTTCCAGTATGTTCTGGGCGTGATCACCGATACGCTCTATGTCGTTGGAAGCCGACATGATCCGGGCCAGCGCCCAGGATTGGCTCGAGGACAACGAATGCTGGGAAAGATCGGCCACAAAAAAGGCAATCTCTTTCTCGATCCCATCCACCAGTTCTTCCATCTGATAGACATGTTTGATCTTCTTCTTCCCGTTTCCGATAAAAACCTCCACGGCTTCTTTGAGCATCTCGCGGGCGATGTCCCCCATGCGGATAATCTCCTGGCGCAACCCGGCAATGGCCGGTTCGGGGGTCCTCAACATACGGCGGTCAAGATATTTGCTGCCCCGCTCGACAACCTTCTCCTCGCCGGGCACGATTTTTTCGATCAGGTAATTGAAGCGGTTGAAAAAGAGCATCACGATTGCCGCTGTAAATACGTTGAACAGCGTATGGGCATTGGCAATCTGCCGGGGAATGGTCGAGGCCGTATGCATCACCAGCCAGGTAAAAGGTTTCAACAGTAGCAGGGTCAGAACCACCCCGAACAGATTGAAAAAGATATGCGCGGCAACAGCCCTCCGGGCTGAAAGGCTGGCCCCGAAACTGGCGATCAGCGCTGTGACGCAGGTACCCAGGTTGGCACCAAGTACAAAGGGAACCGCCGCTGAAAAGCTGATCGCATCCTGCAGTGCCAATGAGATTATAATCACGGTCACCGCCCCGCTATTCTGGATAAGAGCGGTAAAGGCTGTCGCGGCCAGTACTCCCAGAAGAGGGTAGTCGCTGAAGTAGATCAACATGTTCTGGAAAGCGGGCATTTCTTTCAGGGGGTTCATACCCGCCGACATGGTCATGAGCCCCATGAACAGGAGGCCAAATCCAAGGATGGTCTGTCCTATGTACTTGTGAAGCCGGCGCTTCCCCAGAAAATTCAAAAGGGCCCCGACTCCGATTGCCGGCAGGGCCAGAAAATCTATTTTAAACGAAATTATCTGGGCCGTGAGTGTGGTTCCGATGTTGGAACCGATGATCGTGGCTATGGCTTGCGAGAGGGTCATTATCCCGGCATTGACGAAACCGACCACCATCACGGTGGCTGTGCTACTGCTTTGAATCAATATGGTAATAACTATACCTGTGAAAACGGCAACCAAAGGGTTGGCCGTCAGAGCCTCCAGAATGCGCCGCAATTTGTCTCCCGCCGCTTTCTGCATCCCCGAAGCCATCATCTGTATCCCCACAAAAAAAAGCCCCAGGCCTCCGACCAAGCTGAAGATCAAATTCAACCACATGTGTGCTTCTATCCTTCCGGGATGAATAGCCCCTTTTCAATCCTGCACCATTATAAGTTATCCCCTATTCTTTTTCAATGCAGTTTTTGATCCATTCCCAGATTTTGATTTTCCACCGCCCCTTCATTTCAATTTCCGGAAGGTAACGCCCCAACCCGTTCCACCACGTCTCTGCAAGGGCTTCATCAACCCTGCTTTCGCTTTCTCCCGTCGCCATCGTTTCTACGGCAGCCTGCTCGTCTTCTTCCTCTTTTTCAATCTCATCGGTCATCTCCGCCAGGGGGAAACAAAGCGGCGGATAGAGAAGGCACCACCAATTTTGACCCTTTCCATCACCGATGCTGACAACAAGGGCCATGTATTTACCCGGGGGATAGATCTCTTCACCGTAATGCCGCAATGGAAAATATTCTTCCTTCAACTCCACCTTCAAACGGTGATCGAGACCTCCGTCCATCTTTTTCAATCGGCCACGAAGATGGTTTTCCAGTGGCACCAGTTCTTTCCCGATATTATCTATCAGTTCATCGTAAGAAATGATATGGCGATAATGATCAACAGAGGCCAGCAGTTCATCCCTGACCTTATTTTTCAACTCCTGTTCTGCGGGGCTGTCGTCATGAGCCAGTATGTGCACCCTCAATATCGGCCCGGCGGGGTCATGAACAACCCATTTATCCTCCCCACGCGCATCGCCGTACCGGTAGACGAACAGAATGGCCAGAGCAAGGGCAACCACAATCAAACAAAACAAACTTTTTTTTATTATTGTTCGCAGGTTTTGTTTCTGTTCCATCTATACCCCCCCTTCTTCCCTTTTTTTCTGTTCTTTCTGTTCCTGATAATAGCGATGGCGCAAAAATTTCAATGCCGCCTTCTCCAGCCGGGAAACCTGGGCCTGGGAGATGCCAATCTCCCCGGCTATTTCAAGCTGTGTCTTCCCCTCAAAAAACCTGGCTTCAAGGATTTCCTTCTCCCGGGGTGGCAATTTGTCCAGAGCTTCCTTGATAGCGATGTTTTCAATCCAATTTTCAGCAGTCTGGCACTGGTCGCTGATGAGATCCATGATATAGACCGGATCGGTACTGTCATTGAAGACGGGGTCATGCAGCGAAAGAGGGTCATGGCATGAGTTCAGGGCAAATACAGCCTCTTCAACGGTGATATCAAGTTCGGCGGCAATTTCCTTGAGGGTGACCTCACGCAGGTGATCCTTGGTCAGCATCTCACGCGTCTGCTGTATGCGGTGGGCAAGGTTCTTTATGGAACGGCTGATATGGATGCTGTTGTTGTTGTCCCGAAGATAGCGTTTGATTTCCCCGATGATCATGGGGACGGCATAGGTGGAAAAATTCACTTTTTGTTCAAGTTCAAAATTGTCAATGGCCTTCATCAGCCCGATACATCCAACCTGGAAGAGATCGTCCAGGGATTCGCCCCGGTTCTTGAACCTCTGCAGGATGCTGAGGACCAGCCGCAAATTCCCCTCGATAAGTTTCTGCCGTGCACTTTCATCCCCATCTTTCAGATCACGCAGCAGCTCGATCATTTTTTTGTTGTTGATCACGGGAAGTTTGTAAGTGTTAACCCCGCTTATCTGGACTTTCCTCGGCAACATCTCACCCCTCCTCACCCGGGTAACAATTTGTTTTCTGATTATATTATTGCCAGATTTTGTTTGCTTTAGACCGTTCTTACAGTATTGCTTGCAATTTGAAGGCAACAATCCATTTCAAATGGGGTAAAAAATGCATTGTCAAAATTGATTCCGGGCAGCTTCGCCCGGAAAACGCCGTTCCGCTTCATGCCCATACAGGGAGTGCCGGCCGGGTAGGTTTTCCATGATGTGTATACGGGGAGCGCGCAGAAAAATCGGCTCGAACCAACGATAGATGCCACATGGTCCGTTTGAGCGAAAAAAAGATTGATCAACTTCAATAATAAGTATCGAATGGTTTGTGGTATAATTTATAATACTGCAAGCAATCCGTGTACAGATAAAATGGAAAAGGAGGTATGCCAGGGTGTCGGGCTTAACCAGATTTGGCATCTCTATCGACGAAGATCTTCTGGCCCGCTTTGATCAGGAGATCGTGGACAAGGGCTACAAAAACCGTTCTGAAGCAATCAGGGATCTGATCCGCAATCAGCTCGTGGAGCAGGACTGGAAAGATGAAGACGAGGAAGTGGCAGGAACCATAACATTGGTCTACAATCACCATACACGGGGGCTTTCCGATCTTTTGACTGAACTGCAACATGCCTACAACCAGCTCATCCTTTCCACGATGCATGTCCACCTTGACCGTCACAACTGTCTCGAGATTCTCGTGGTCAAGGGCAAGGTCAGGGAAGCAAAAGAAATCGCAGACAAGCTGTTGAGTGTAAAAGGGGTCCTGCATGGGAAACTAACAGTCACCTCTACGGGAAAAAATCTCTAGAGGAGAGGCAGTTTATCTTAACCGGGCCACGACCACCCTGTCGTGACCCTGGTAGTCTTTGATGACCTTCAGGGAAGCAACCATGGCTACCTGTTTGCATAATTCCTTGACCGCATCCGCAACTTCAACGCCTATTTCCATGACCAGCAGTGCCGATGGGGTAGCATGTTCCCGCAATCCGGACAGAAGGGAGCGGTAACTGTCGAGACCATCCCGGCCTCCGTCAAGCGCCCGGGTCGGTTCATGGTCCTTTATCTCGGGTGAAAGTGTCTTGATCTTGCTGCTGGGGATGTAGGGGGGGTTGGACACGATCACCTCGAAACGTTCTTCCCGGCCATCAAATATTTTCCAGTAGTCGCTTTTCAGAAAACGGATTCTTTTTTCAACGCCCTGATTCAGAGCGTTCCTCCGGGCAATGCTGAGCGCCGCCGCGGAGATGTCCACGGCCTGAAAACGGGCTGCAGGCAGGAGCCGCGCCAGTGTCACCACGATAGCACCACTTCCGGTACCCATCTCGATAATATTCAAACCTTCACCTTTTGCCGAACCGTTCTCCCCGAGAGCGGCCATCACGGCTTCTACAACAAATTCGGTCTCTGGACGGGGGATCAACACTGCGGGGGAAACATGAAAATCTGCTCCGTAGAATTCCTTCACGCCCAGGATATAGGGCAGGGGACAACGGCCGGCACGGGCCAGAACCGCTTTTTCGTAGGCTTCCTCCACACGGGGGGGGATTTTCTGCCCGCTGTCGACGATCAATTTCCAGCGCGGTATCTTCATCACGGCCGCCAAGATTATTTCGGCTTCATCGCGGCTCCCGCCGATTCCCGCGTTCCCGAGGGCAGCGGTGGCATTCCGTACCGCCGCTCCCACAGTTGTTTCGGGTCGATCCATAGGTTATTCACCCACCGTGGATAACAACCGGGCCTGATTGTTTCTGATCAACGGGTCGATGATCTCGTCCAGCGTGCCATCAAGAACGATGTCAAGCTTGTGCAAGGTCAACTTGATACGGTGGTCCGTGACCCGGTTCTGGGGGAAATTATAAGTTCTGATCCGTTCGCTCCGGTCCCCTGAACCAACCTGGTTTCTTCGCTCCATGGCCAGTTCAGCTTCCTGTTCCTGCTGCATTTTTTCATAAACCCGCGAACGTAAAACCCTCATCGCCTTCTCCTTGTTCTTCAGCTGGGATTTCTCATCCTGGCAGGTGGCCACCACCCCCGAGGGCAGGTGAGTGATGCGCACAGCCGATTGGGTGGTGTTCACGCTCTGGCCACCGGGTCCCGTTGAACAGAAAATATCAATACGCAGATCCTGGGGCTTTATTTCCAGTTCTATCTCCTCCATCTCGGGAAGCACGGCCACGGTGGCCGCCGAGGTATGGATTCTCCCGCCGGATTCGGTTACCGGTACCCGCTGCACACGATGGACCCCGCTTTCAAATTTGAGGCGGCTGTAAACATTCTTGCCTTCCACCGCGAAAACCACTTCCTTGATGCCCCCTATATCCGTGGAATTCATGTCCAGGAGTTCAATTTTCCAGTTGTTGCGTTCCGCATAGCGGGTGTACATCCTCATCAGATCGGCCGAAAAAAGGGCAGCCTCCTCGCCTCCGGTTCCGGCCCTTATCTCGATAATGACATTCTTTTCATCGCCCGGATCCCGGGGAAGAAGTAATACTTTCAAGCGCTCTTCCAGTTCCTTTTTTCGTGCTGACAGTTCGGATATTTCTTCGTTCAGGTATTCGACCATCTCCCTGTCCGGTTTTTCAGCCAGCATCTCCTCGGCCTGGGACAGTTCGTCCCGGGTTTTCTTGAATTCGCGGTATATGTTCACGGTCTCCGTCAGGGAAGAATGTTCTTTCAAATACTTCTGCCATAATTCCATCCGAGCCATGGTCTCCGGCAAACTGATTTTTTTCTCAAGCTCCATGTAGGTATTTTCCAGGTCATCTAGTTTTTTCAACATGTTCCTCAACCTCCTCTGCCGATGGCGGCCCTTCCATGCCCAGCAATGCTTTCAACGAAGCCAGAGCAACCTCTATCTGACCCCGGTCGGGTTCACTGGTCGTAAGTTTTTGCAGCCATAACCCCGGGTATGCAACATATTCAAGGCACCTGATCCTGCTTTTTGATGACCAGCGGATGATCTCGTAGGCCGTCCCGGCAACGACCGGCAACAGGGCCAATCTGATCAAAAAACGTTGCCACAACGAAGGCCAGCCAAAGAAGGAGAATAACAGAATGCTGACCACCATCACGATTAGCAGGTAGCTGGTTCCGCACCGCAGATGTTGGACACCGTATTTCTCCGCCTTTTCCACCACCAGCTCCTCTCCCGCCTCCAGACAATTGATCGCCTTGTGCTCCGCTCCGTGGTAGGCGAAAAACGCTTTGATTTCACCCCAGAGCGAGATGGCAACAATATACGACACAAACAGGGCTATCCTCAGAAGGCCCTCGGCCAGATTCAGTATCAGCGGATGATTGTTCAACGCGGGAAAGATGGATGGAAGATAACGCACCAGAAAAGTGGGCAGCAGGAAAAAAAGTCCAATGCCGATGGCCAGTCCCAGAAAAACACTTATGGCCGTATGCACGGGGCCCATCGCCTGATCTTCCCCTTCGAAAACCAGCTCCGTTGAAATATTCAGCGCCCGGACACCGATGACCATGGATTCGAAGAAAGCCACAATTCCCCGGAAAAAAAACCACCCCCAGAAGGGATGACGGTCTGCCAGGGGCGATAGTTTCTGATGGGATATGTTGATCTTTCCCTGCTGATCGCGGCAGGCGATGACCATCTTCTCGCGATTGCGCATCATCACGCCATCCAGAACAGCCTGGCCCCCGATCATTTCTTTTTCTTTCAACAGATTTTACCCTCCCGGAATAAAAAAACAGAGCCACAACAATTACATTTTGACACGCTACATTATCGGTGGCCCTGCATGGTTATATCCCATATTTACGTTTGAACCGCTCCACCCTACCCCCGGTATCTACAAATTTCTGCTTGCCGGTAAAGAAGGGATGGCAGCGAGAACAGATATCTATCCTGATGTTCTCCTTCGTGGAACCTGTCTCGAACGATTCCCCGCATGCACAGGTAATCTTTGCCCTGTAATACTTGGGATGAATCTCCGCTTTCATGCTTCTACCCCCTTTCCTTGCAATTACCGCAGATATCATAGCATACTGGTGATGATAAAGCAACGTTAAAAACGGCAGTTCGAGTCGCATTGCAGGATGCAGAAGGCGAGCTGGAAGAGCGGGGCTTGCAATCGATCCGATTTCCACCGGGAATGGGTTTATGGGGAAACAGCTGCCCGGGGCAGCAGAACGTCGGTGCCATCAGGAAGGGACCGTATCTTCTGGCATTCATTTTATACGGGATTGCCTTTCACTTTCGTGTCGCACGGAAAGAGCGGCTTTTTCTCTTTTCTGCCGTTGCAGAGGGGTAAACCGGTCAGGGAAGATATTTTATGGGATCCAGGCGTTGATCCTGGTAAATTACTTCGAAATGGAGATGAGGTCCGGTCGAATTGCCTGTTGACCCCACGCGAGAAATCTCTTCTCCACGGTACACTTTCTGACCCGGCTCGACCAGCACTTTGGAATTGTGAGCATAGCGGGTCATCCATTCCCCATGTTCGATTTCCACCAGCAAACCGTAACGACCCCGGTATTGATTGTAGAGGACAGTGCCATCGGCAGCTGCAACGATGGGAGTACCCGAAGGAGCTGCAATATCAAGGCCGTGATGGAATCCATCTTCCCGCCATCCGTAAGGTGAGCTGATTGTTCCTTCCAGGGGCCATATGAAAGCAGGTACCCGCGTTGATGCCCCCGAGGCGCTACGCGAACTCACATCACTGCGGTCAGCTGGAATGAACAATCGTTCCCCCTCCCGCAATGCTTTTTGCGTGCCCCGAGCCAGCCTGATTATTTCGTCTTTGGCCGTGTCATAAGTGGTAGCTATCTCATCGAGGGTCTCACCGGCCTGCACGGTGTGCACCAGACCGGTAGCACTCAACACTTCAAGCTCCTCGCCCGGGTAAATAAGGTCGGGATTGTCAAGCCCATTGAGGGAAATAATGGTGCGGATATCGGTACCGTATTTCCGCGCTATGTGGAATAACGTATCGCCACACTCCACGCGATGGGTGACGATTTCCAGCTTGTTTTCAGGCGCAGGGTTTGCTCTTGCCTCAATATAATTTTTCAGCTGGCCATAGTAGCGGGGTACAAAATTTTCAGAATGGTCGGAGCCGACCGCAAGAACAGTGCCCCCGTACAACAGCGTGCCTGCCACCAGCACCCAGGACAGGATTTTCGATATTTTGGCTTTACAGGATGCGTCACCAGAAAACATTCTATTGAACCTCCCGTCTGCCGTCTCCCGCCTCAAATATGGCACAGATACGACATAACATAGGATTTTCCGATAGTTTGCACCCATGTTTCCCAAAATATACCTTGATGTGGAAGATGCGTCCGGGATAAATATGCGGAAAAACGTTTACAGGCTGTGCATATTGCTCAGGAAATCCTGGTTGTGATTGGTCTGCTTCAATTTGTTCAGGAGCAATTCAAGAAACTCGGCGTTCGAGGAACCGCCCATCGCCCTTCTCAAAGCCCACATGAGTTCGATCTTGTCCTCATCAAGCAGAAGTTCCTCGCGTCGCGTTCCGGAGCGGGAGATGTCAATTGCGGGGAAGATTCTTCTGTCGGCCAGTCGGCGGTCAAGATGAAGTTCCATGTTGCCGGTTCCTTTAAATTCCTCGTAGATGACATCATCCATACGGCTGCCGGTATCTACCAGGGCAGTGGCAATGATGGTCAGACTGCCACCTTCCTCTATCTTCCGGGCAGCCCCAAAAAAACGCTTCGGTTTATAAAAAGCACTCGGATCGATACCCCCGGACAGTGTCCGCCCGCTGGGGGGGATAACGAGGTTATATCCGCGCGCCAATCTGGTGATGCTGTCCAGGAGAATAGCCACATCCCGTCCGTGTTCAACCAGCCGCTGTGCCCGTTCCCACACCAGTTCGGCGATACGGATATGGTTCTCCGGCCTCTCATCAAAGGTTGAGCTGGCCACATCTGCATTTACACTTCGTTTCATATCGGTAACTTCCTCGGGACGTTCGTCGATGAGCAGTATGATCAACTCCACCTCGGGGTAGTTTGTCGATATGCTGTTGGCAATCTCCTTCAACAACATGGTTTTTCCCGCTTTGGGAGGAGATACGATCAGTCCTCTCTGGCCCTTGCCGATCGGGATCAGCAAGTCCATGATCCGTGTGGAATATCTGGTCGGAGAGGTTTCCAGTATCAATTGATTCTCGGGGTGAATGGGAGTTAACGTCCCGAACAGGGGCCTTTTTGCCGCGGACTCGGGGTCTCCCCCGTTGATAGCCTCCACGAAAAGCAAGGCATGATATCTTTCGCTGTCCTTGGGCGGCCGTATCTGGCCGGATACGATGTCCCCCGTCCTCAGGTTGAAGCGACGGATCTGCGAAGCGGAAATGTAAATGTCGTCATCGGAGATGGAGTATTTCTGGCGTCTCAGAAAACCGAACCCGTCGTTCATGATCTCCAGCATGCCTTCAGCCAGCTCCTGATCCTTTGCCGCCTGTGTTCTGAAAGAAGCATCACGGCGAGACGGTTTGTAGGTTCGTGCTTCTTCCCGGGAATCCCGTTCCGCAACATGAGCCTTGATTACTTCCATAAGCTCTTTTTTCCTCAATAGAGAAATCCCCTTCAATCCCTCCTGCTTGGCGTATTCTTTCATTTCCGCCAGGGTCATACGTTCTATCTTTTCCAATTCCAAACCTGTTACCTCCTGTTACTATTTTTTATTGTTGAACTGCTAACGCCAACCTCCTCTCAAGGGGATGAGTTGGTAAAATACAGGAACAACAAAGAAACCAGGTAACCGATCACTATCGCTATCGAATCGTACCCCAATCCTGCAATCCGCCTGGAAGTACGGAAAACCAGGCCGAAGACAGCCATGGAAGTTATCATCACCACGAAGAAAATGGTTACAAGATGGCTTTTTGACACAGCCGAGAGCAACGGGCCTCCCGCATAGGCAATGTCGGCAAAGAACAGGATCACAAGATTGAAATAATTGGCTCCGAAAACGTTGGCAATAGCCATGTTGAACAGTCCCCGGCGTACCGCCGTAACCGCCGTAACCACCTCGGGGAGGGAAGTGCTCACCGCCAAAAAAAGAGTTCCTACAAATGTCTGCCCCAGCCCCGTTTCCCGCGCTATCATTTCAGCCGTGTCCGCCAGATTGACGCCGGCAAAAACGATCAGAATCCCTGCCAGGATGAAACCGACAACCGCAATGACAGTCCGTTCCCCTGAAATCGCTTTTGCTTTTTGATGATTGTTGATCAGATTTTGCTGGTCTTTCCTTTCATAAGAACTTATTAAGAAACTTCCGATAATATACAGAAACAACAGGATGAATGTATCAAACCCCACGCCAGATACCTGGAGTTCGAAGGGGAAAATGATGGCAAGGCCTGTAAAGCCGATCATCAACAACCCGCATGATGCCGTCATGACATGGTTTTTTTTGGCCTTTCCCAGAATCGTCCCCCGCCGTTGAAACAGATCGATGATCGCGATAATCGAAAGGTTAAAAAGATTGCTTCCCAGAAGGTTGCCGACTGCAAGGTCAGGTGTGTCTATGACGGCCGCCCTCAGGCTGGTTACCAGTTCGGGAAGAGATGTAACCAGCGGTAACAGAAAAAATCCTCCCCAGATGACCCCCAGTCCCAGACGCCTGGAAATCAATTCTGTACTGTTCGTCAGCCGAGCCCCAGCAACAACAATTATCAGTGCATTTATTATAAATTTGATCCATACTAGAAACATTTTTTTTCTCCGTTGTATACTAAGGGATCAGGCATACCATACGGGTAATTATTTGGATTGAGGAGTTAGGGCGAAGAGCCCCGAATTGTTTATTTTACCTGCTGATCGGGCTGTCCTCCCAGAAGAAATTATGAACCAATCCTTCCGCTTTTATGCTTTTACAAGGAATGAACGGGTATTCTTGTATCCCGATTGTGCGTAATGATGATTGTTAAATTAAATTTTTTTCTCCACGGCGATGGTCTGCTTTCTATATTCTATATTATTGATTGATACAATCATTCGGGAAATTTTGTTTACATGGAAGGCCATCAAGACAAAGTATGCTCACAAAGGTGCATTTCAACACAAAAAACATTTTTCCTTCTTTTGTGCAAATATTATTTTTTCTCTACTTGTTTTTGTGCTTCAGGGCAGCACCGGCAAATTCTCTGAACAGGGGATGGGGTTTCAACGGCCGCGATCTGTATTCCGGGTGAAACAGGGTGGCCATGAACCAGGGATGTTCCGGCAGTTCAACAATGTACACTTCCTGCTCTTTACCGGGTGAAACCCCGCTAAAAACCAGCCCTGAACGCATGAAATCTTCGCGATGTTTGTTGTTGAAAGTGTAATTATGACGGTGACGTTCACTGATGTCCACCCGTCCATAGATCCGGGCAGCCATGCTGTCTTTCTTCAACAAGCATGGCAATGCCCCCAGGCGTGCCACTTTCTTTCCGGGGCCCGCCTCGGGCAATCTGACGATAAGTGCATCGCTCCCATTTTCACAGTCATTGACAGAAATTGGCGCTTCCAGCACGTTTGCGGCCCATTCAACCAGGGTGCTGTACATGCCCACGCTTATTCCAAGAAACGGTATCCCGTTTTCACGTGCCCAGCGGATAGCTGCAATTTTCCCCTCGATTGCATCTTCCGCCTCCCGGTATCCCCCGGGTATGAGAACCCCGTTTGCATCCTGCAAGGTTTCGTTCACTGCATCCGGCTCTGCGGCCAGGTCGGCATCGTTGATCCACTTCAAATTGACCTTGCAGCGATGATAGAGGCCACCATGGCAGAGAGCTTCCGCTGCACTCCTGTAAGCATCTTTCAGGGATACATATCTGCCGACGAGAGCTATGGTTATTTCATCGCGGAGGACTTCCGCATGGCCCGTGGCATTTTTCCAGGCATCCAGACTTTTGGGGCCGGCTTCCAGTTGCAATTTTTTGACAACGATCTCATCCAACCCCTCCTGTTCCAACAGGATGGGGACTTCATAAATGGAATCCACGTTGCGATTCAGGATCACCTCTTCTGGCTCCGTATCACAGAAGAGGGCAATCTTTTCCTTGACATCCTCGGTCAGCCCGTGGCTGCTGCGGCATACAATCACATCCGGCTGGATACCGATACTGCGCAATTCCTTGACGCTGTGCTGGGTAGGTTTTGTTTTCAATTCTCCGGTAGCCGGCAAAAAAGGCAACATCGTCACGTGAATATAAAACACGTTATTCCGGCCGACATCCGTCTTCATCTGCCGGATAGCTTCAAGAAAGGGAAGGCTTTCTATATCACCCACCGTCCCCCCTATTTCACAGATCACCACTGCCGCATTTTTCTGGTCGCCAACTTCGATTATCCTTTCTTTGATCTCGTTGGTAATGTGGGGAATCACCTGCACTGTCCCTCCGCAGTATGCCCCCTTTCTCTCCTTCTGTATCACTGACCAGTATATCTTGCCCGCAGTGTAGTTGTTCGCGCAGGAAAGATCTTCATCGATGAACCTTTCGTAATGCCCGAGATCAAGATCTGTTTCTGCCCCATCACTGGTAACAAAAACCTCACCATGCTGGAAGGGGCTCATGGCACTGGGGTCATAGTTTATATAGGGGTCCAGCTTCTGGATGGTCACGGAAAGCCCCCTGTTTTTCAGGATACATCCCAGTGAAGCAGCGGTAATGCCCTTGCCCAGCGAAGATACAACTCCCCCGGTAACGAATATATACTTGCGCATTTCTTCCTCCTTGAATGAACTTGCAAGGGGCAGGAATCATTGCATTCGCCCATCGGCATGATTCCTCCCCCCCTCCAAGATCAAGATCGCTTCTCTTATTATCTTGGCTCCCAGAATGGTCGTAATCTGTCCATGGTCATATGCAGGATTCACTTCTACAAGGTCGAATCCGACCAGATTCAAATCCCGGATCAACGTCAAGGCCCGCAACAGGCACGTAGATGTAATTCCCCCCGGCTCGGGTGTTCCCGTTCCGGGCGCATAGGCAGGATCGACAACATCAATATCGACGGTAACATAAACGGGGCGATCTTCCAGCTCCTCGATGGTTCTTTTCAAAGCCGCAAGTATCCCCCGTGAAAAATATTTCGTGTTCCGGTCCGCCACGTCTACCTCGGCAGCATCTGCGGAACGGATGCCAAACTGGTAAATATGCTTGATTCCGCGTTTTACAATTCGGTAAATAACCGAAGCATGGGAAATTTCCTCCCCCAGGTACCGGGGGCGCAGATCAAAATGAGCGTCAAAATGCAAAACGGCAAGATCTGGATACCCATTGGAAAACAGCGCACAAACCGGAGCATAGGTTATGGAGTGATCCCCACCGATGAGCAAGGGTTTCTTCCCCTGCTTCACTATCTCTGTCACAACCTTCTCAACACGGAACAATGATTCTTGCGGATCGGCCGTGGGCAGAATCAGGTCTCCGAGATCATGGACCCGGGCAGACGAGAAGTCTGCATCCAGTTCCAGGCTGTAATTTTCCAGACAATCAAAAACCTTGCGTATCTCCTCCGGAGCAAACCGCGCCCCGGGGCGGTAGCTCGAAGTAGAATCCATGGGAACCCCAAGAATGACCGTCCCGGCATCTGCCCAGCTGAAGTTTTTCTCCAGGAAAGATGTTTTTCGTCGAAACCATCGGTTGCATATCATACGCTCCATGCTCTGCTCCTAAAGTAACAGCCGCTGTCATCTATATTATTTCTGCAAACGTGGCAATAAACCTTTAACAAATGGCGGCAAAACAAATGCACTTTCATGAATTTCCGGTGAGTAGTACCGGCATCCGGCAATCTTTCCCGCCCGTTTCATGGCCCGGGAATCGCCGGGATGATGTTTCCTGGATCCAAGCATGAAACTCCACAGGCCACTTGGATATGAAGGGATCGAGGCCAGATACAATTCTGCAATCGGAAACAACTCCTGGAAATAAGTAAAGGAGCGCGTGATCAGTTCTCCGTTGCAAAAAGGTGACTCTGTCTGGGCCACAAGGATGCCTTCCTCCGACAATGCACCGTACGCCCGGCGGTAAAATTCCTGGCTGAAAAGATCCGCTGATGGTCCCGTCGGTTCGCTGGAATCGATGATGATGATATCATACCTGTCTTCCGGTTGATACAGGAATTTGACACCGTCCTCGTAACAGATCTTCACCCGACTGTCGCCCAATGCACCGCTCGTTTTCGGCAGGTACCTTCTGCATGCTTCCACGACCTCGTGATCTATTTCCACGAGGGTAACCTGTTCGACATGCGGGTGCTTGAGCGCTTCCTGGACGGCACCCCCATCCCCGCCACCGATGACCAGTACTTTCCGCGGTGATGGATGGGTAGCCATGGGAACGTGGATAATCATCTCGTGATAAATGAACCCGTCTCCTTCACTGGTTTGGATATATCCATCAAGGACAAGCATGCGGCCAAAGGAAACGGTGTTGATTACCGCGATCTTCTGGTACGCCGACTGTTTATCCAGCAGGACGTCCACGACCCGGCAGCTCAGATTTATATCGGAGGTCTGCTCCTCTGTAAACCACAAGTTCATTCTCGGTGCGCCTTCCCGGCCTTGAAGCCGGTAGGGTTTCCTTTCCATGAATATTATCAGTACCACATCACCACGGCGGCGACCACTGCACCCACGTGTCTGACCCGATGTTCAATTCCCTTGACAACCATGTTTTCAAGATGAATAGCGCGGTTTTTGAACGCATCCTCTAGCATGGTTTTCACCACCGCTTCCGCTTCTTCCCGGCCCTCCTTCCCGGAATATTCCATGATCACTCCGAATGAATCATGCGTGAAGCCGATGCCGACAGCAGCGGAAATGATCTGATCGGGCATATCCGAGCAAGTGGTGCCGTAAGCGGCAGGAACCAGCGAACCTTCCGGAACAATCAATCCGGGTGCTTCCGCGGCAAAAGGCGGTAGTATGCTGGTCACCCTGACCAGGTTGATATTCCCGATTCCGGCTTCCAGAAGGGCACCATCAAAAGCAGACAGCATTGTTTTCCCTTCGCTGGAACCCAGGGCAATCTTGTATTTACGGGGTGTGGGCAGCATCCGGTTCACCTTCTTTGATGTATTGCCAGGAATTTTCACTTCCACAGATTATATCAGAATGCCCTTCAAAAATAAACCAGAAAACACCTTTGAATATTTTTTTTATTGGGCTTATTATATCCACCAGGAGGGACATACTATTGGGTTACACAGATTGATAGCCAGACGTATATACCGCCGCGCATTTGTTTTGGTTTTGCATGCCCGGGCGATCTTTCCCTGGCCAGGATTTTCTATGGCCGACATGGAAGGTGGAGAATGTGAACAGGAAAAGAGTCTTTGACTTCATTTTTTGTGCCTTTATCATCCTGCTATTGAGTTTCAACGGCGGCTGCGGCAAGTTGCTTCCCGAAAGCTACATGGGCCTGCCTGCCATAAAACAACCGCTAACGACCCGTATTTATTACAATGATGGGGAACTGATGGCCCAGCATTATGTCGAAAACCGTATCGAGGTGTCGCTCGAGGATATCCCCGAGGAAGTTGTGCAGGCTACCATTGCCACGGAAGATAAAAATTTCTTTCGTCATTTCGGCCTTGATTTTGCCGGTATAATCAGGGCTGCCTATTATGATTTCAAGAACAAGAAAATCAGCCAGGGCGGCAGTACCATCAGCCAGCAGCTGGCCAAGAACCTTTTCCTTTCCCATGAACGAACCTGGGAAAGGAAGATCAAGGAGCTTTTCCTCACCCTGAGGTTGGAACAGGTTTATTCCAAGGGAGACATCCTGGAAAAATATCTGAATACGATCTACTACGGCCATGCAGCTTATGGCATCGAGGCTGCTGCAGAAACCTATTTTGGCAAAAAAGCCTCGGAACTCAACCTGTCGGAATCAGCCATGCTGGCCGGCCTGCCGCGGGGCCCGCTCTACTATTCTCCTTTTCTGGATATGGACGCGGCACGCAAGAGGCAGGCTCACGTTCTGGGCTTGATGGAGGCCGAGGGTTATATCTCGGCAGCGGAAAAAAAGAAGGCCCTGGCGCAACCCATCCTTCTGAAACCACCGGACAGTACCGTTGAAGCCGGGTACCTGGTCGATTATATCATCAATACGGAACTGGTTGATCTCTGGGAACAGGATTCTTCCCTGCTGTCCACGGGGGGGCTTGAAATCCATACTTCCCTTGATCCGCGGATGCAATCTATAGCCGAAAAAATCATGAAGGAAAAAATACCTGTGAGCGAATCCGACCAGGAAGGTATCAGCCAACCCCAGGGAGCCCTTGTGGCTATCGACCCGCTGACCGGATACATCCGAGCCATGGTCGGCGGCAAGGACTACACGGAGACGATGTTCAACCGCGTCTTTTCCCTTCGTTCCCCGGGGTCCGCATTCAAACCTTTCGTCTATGCCGCCGCTCTGGAAAATGGCTACACTGCCGCTTCCAGGTTCCACTGTGAACCGACCGAGTTCTGGGAAGAAGGGATGGACGCCCCTTACCGCCCGGCAGATTTCGGCAACACCTTTCATTACGACACCTTGACCATGAGGGAAGCCATAAGTCAATCGTGCAACGTTATCGCTGTAAAACTCAATGCCGAGATCGGGAATAAAAAATCGATGGAGATGGCCCACCGCCTGGGGATCAGGAGCCCCATCGGCGATTACCTTTCGCTGCCGCTGGGGACATCCGAGGTTACGTTGATGGAGATGGCTTCGGCCTTTGCACCCTTTGCCAACGGGGGCTTCCGCATCGAACCGATGGCGGTAAAAAAAGTGATCGATCGCGAAGGAAAAGTGGTCTGGGAGACGGAACCGGAAAGGCAGCCGGTTCTCGACGAGGGTATCGCCTACATCATGACCGACATGATGAAAGGCGTGTTCAGGGAAGGAGGCACCGGTTTCCGCGCTGCTCATCTTCTTGATCGGCCGGTTGCCGGCAAAACGGGCACCTCCAGCAACACCAAGGATGCCTATACCATCGGTTATACCCCGGATCTCGTGGCTGGCGTCTATATCGGGCACGACCAGGGGAAATCCCTGGGAGCCGACGGGGGGCGCCTGGCCGCTCCGCTATGGGCCGAATTCATAACCGGGGCTCTGAAAGATACCCCGCCCCGCGATTTCAGCCGCCCTCCCGCCATGGTGGAGGTATCCATCTGCCCCCACACGGGCCTGAAGCAAAGCCCCTGGTGCCAGGCCGAGGGCTACACGGAGCTGTTTGTGGAGGGAACGGAGCCCGAACAATCCTGCTCCTATCCCGAATGTCATTCAACCCCCATCTACCCCTGGTGGCCGTGGTGGAGATAAACCGGATGTAACAGTAATGATGTCGCGGTCAGCCCCGCTCAAAAGCCCTGTTGCAGAAAAGGGTTATGTTCACGTTCATACCCCACTGTTGAAGTGGGGCCATGCCCGGGATAAATGACAGTCTCGTCCGGCCATACCAATATTTTTTTTCTGATGCTTTCTATGATCTCTTTCAGGGAACCTCCCTTGAGATCGGTACGTCCGATGGACAGGTTGAACAGCGTATCCCCGGTAAAAATCGCAGGGGGATCGCTACCCGCCACCAACGATATTCCGCCGGGGGTATGTCCCGGCGTTTCAAGAACATTCATCTGCAGATCACCGAAGGCGATGACGTCCCCTTCGCGGACAAACCGATCCGGAGGCGGGGGCGCCTTCAAGATCAGGGAAAGCCCCAATCCCGGTTTGCTATAAATAGCGAGGTCCTTGCGGTGCAGGATGATGGGGGCTCCTGTTGCCTTCTGCACCCGGGCATTGGCCCCCGTATGATCATAATGACCGTGCGTGTTGATGATCGCTTTGACTTCCCATCCCCGTTTGTCGATTTCGCCAAGAATTTTCCCCCCGGCAGCACCCGGGTCGATGACGGCGCATTCCCCCGTTTTTTTACAACCGACGAGATAACAGTTGGAGGCCAGCACCCCCACAACCAGCATCTGGATAATCATCGTTCCGTCCCCCTCTACCGGCCATTGATCTCCAGCCGATCCCCCGGCCTGATCCCAAGCCGATATATGGTTCCCGGTGAAAATTCGAGAACATGGCATGCTTTCTTTATTATGGGGGAGAAACGGTTTGGTTTCAAGGCGGGGCAGACTTCGAGCACTTTGAAATCGTGGTCAAGAAAAAGAATGTCAACAGGATAGCGCATGAAAAAAGTGTGTACACCCCGGCAAGGGGTAAGCATCAGGGCTTTCCCCGCAGGCATTTTTTTTGTAAACATCAGTCCCCGCAAGCGTTGCAAAAAGGTTCGCGCCGGGATAATGTTTGCCAGGCGTCTCCCATCCTTTTCGAGATACAAAAGTGACATTTCTTCACCCTTTTTTACAATACTTTCAACATCTGAACGACAGCCGGCCCCAGAAGCACGATAAAAATAACTGGAAAGATAAAGATAAGCATCGGAACAAGCATCTTGATGGGAGCCTTCATCGCCTCTTCTTCTATCTCTTGCCTGCGCTTGTGACGGATCAGTTCTGACTGTGTCCGCAGGACATCCCCCAGGCGCAGGCCGAGTTGATCGGCCTGGATGATGGCCGTGGTAAATGTGGTCAAGGAATCAACGTTGACGCGCGTGGCCAGGTCACGCAGTGCCTTGCGCCTTGGTTTGCCCATCTTCACTTCCTGCGCCACCTGCCGGAACTCTCTGGCCAGGGCCCCCTTCCTCTTCTCCGTCACTTTCATGAGAGCCGCATCCCAACCGTAACCGGCTTCGATACTGACCGTCAACAGATCAAGGACATCCGGCATCGACCTTTCGATCTCCAGGCCGCGGTTTCTGGCCAATCTGATCAGATAATAGTCGGGAAGAATCCATAGTCCCAATACCACCCCGGCAACAACCGCTACCATCTGATAGAAACTTAGTTTGTTGAACAGGGGGATGCCCAGCAGACTGACCACGATAATGCATAGGACCTTGATGGTAAGGTATTCCCCCGCCACGAGCCCCCCCGGGTTCCCCGCCTGATTGAGTTTGGGTTGCAGTTCTTCGATAATCGAGGTCGGCAGGAGTTTGTTGAATGTTTTCGTTGCTTTCCCCAGAAGGGGACGGATAACCCGTTCCGTGAAAGATTTTTGCAGTTCTGCATCGCGTATATCGATCACTATTTCCTCGCCGCGAGAAGAGATTTCATTCAACCTCCTGATAATATCCACCTCTTCCCGTTCCAAAAAAGCAGACACCGCCAAGACGGCGAAGAAAATGCTCATGGCAGCAAAAATACAGGATGTTTGTATCATGACCATACCCCCTACCAATCGATATTGACAATCCTGCGAATAAGTATCAGGCCAACTAGCTGGGAGAGAAGGCCCATGCCGAGCAAAATATACCCCACCGGATCGGTAAAAAAGGCCGACATGTATACGGGATTGATCGAATACAGGATCACGGCCAGCAACAGTGGCAGAACCCCGATGATAATCCCGGAAATCCGTCCCTGGGAAGTAAGCGTTTTTATCTCCCGTTTTACCTTGATCCTGTCCATGATCGTCTGGGCAATATTGTCCAGAACTTCAGAAAGGTTGCCTCCCACCTGCCTCTGGATAATTATCGCCATCACCACCAGTTCCAGGTCATCACTTTTGATACGGTCACACATGTTCTGAAGGGCCCTGTCCGTCTGCATCCCCAGATTGATTTCCTGCAAAGTCCGCCTGAACTCGGTAGATATCGGCGGGGGCATCTCGTCGCCAAGTGTTTTCATGGCCTGAAACAGGCTGAACCCCACGCGCAGGGAGTTGGCCATCGTGGAAAGAGCGGTGGGAAGTTGCTGGTTGAAGTTGGCCACCCTTCTGTTCTGGGCTCTCTTGATCAAAAATATCGGAATGACCCCCGCACCGACCAACAAACCAACCAGAAACATAAAAGCCTTGCTGCTCAACAGAAAAAGGATCGCTCCCAGTGCTCCTCCCCCAAGGAAACAGAACAACAGGAACTCCCCGGCCCGCAAAATTATATCCGCCCGGAAAAGTTCATTCTTCAACCTGGCCTTCCATTCACCTTTTTCCCCCATCAAAACTTCGTCAACATCGTCTGGTTTGCGGCGAAACAGTTTCCCTTTTCCCCTTGACGGCGTACCCTGCTCCGTGGATGTATATTTCTTCAAACGGCTGGAAACCTTTTCCCACTCCGTGGAACGAAAGCCCATCATGAAGAGCAGCAAGAAAAAGATGGACATGAACGTGGCGATAATTACAACACCCATTTCACCTTGCATGTTATCGAACATCAAATCACCCCATCTGGCCGTCATATCTCGGGGGCAAATACTTCCAACGGAATTTTTATGCCCTGTGTCTCCAACTTCTGCATGAATCCGGGTCGGATACCGGTGGGCCTGAACATGCCCACCACCCTGCCTGCCTCGTCAATGCCTTTCTGATCGTAAACAAACAGGTCCTGGAGTAAAATCACATTCCCTTCCATCCCCTGAACCTCGGTAATATGGGTAATTTTCCTGCTCCCGTCTTTCATGCGTGCCTGATGGACGATAAGGTCAATCGCCGATGCTATCTGCTCCCTGATCGCCCTTACGGGTAGATCCATCCCCGCCATCAGGACCATGGTTTCCACCCGGGAAAGCATATCCCGCGGAGAATTGGCATGACCGGTAGTAATGGAGCCGTCGTGCCCCGTATTCATCGCCTGAAGCATATCGAGAGCCTCCCCGCTTCTCACCTCGCCAACCACGATCCTTTCCGGGCGCATACGCAATGAGTTCCGGACAAGATCCCGGATGGTAATCATCCCTTTCCCTTCAATGTTTGGCGGCCTGGATTCAAGCCTGATCACGTGTTCCTGCTGCAATTGCAACTCGGCCGCATCCTCGATGGTAATGATCCTCTCCGAGGAAGGGATGAAAGAAGAAAGGACGTTCAAAGTCGTCGTCTTCCCGGAACCGGTCCCCCCGGATACGATAATGTTCAGGCGGGAAAGAACCGAGGCTTCGAGGAAAATGCTCATTTCTTTGCTGAGGGTCCCTTTATCCTGCAAATCCTTCATGGTGAAGGGCGCCCTTGAAAATTTTCGGATCGTAATCGTAGGGCCGGTCAGGGAGAGAGGGGGGATAATACAATTTACCCGTGAACCATCCGGCAGGCGGGCGTCGACCATCGGCATCCCCTCATCAATACGCCGACCCAGGGGCGTAACAATTTTCTCGATAACATGCATGACGTAATCATCATCACGAAACGTTATTTCGCATTTTTCAAGTTTCCCTTTTTTTTCGATATATACCTGATGGGGGCCATTAACCATGATTTCCGTTATTTCCGGGTCATTCAGCAGCGGCTGGATGGGCCCAAACCCGATGGACTCATTGACAATCTCATTGATTATTCTCTTTTTATCGCCCACCGAGATCTGGATATTTTCTTTTTCCATGATCCCTTCAACAATGGCGGGTATTTTGCGAACCAGCTCCTCATCAACCACCGCACTTCCCTTGTTTCCATGCCGACCAAGCATAGCGACCAACTGCCGATGGATGTTATTCTTCAACTTGACGTTCGGGTCTTCTTTCCCCGCTGTCCCTTTTTTGGGCATGAAAACGTCATCACCGATTTGCCCGTCGCTGACTTCTTCTTCTTTCAGCATCTCCTGTTCCGCTTTCTTCAAACGCTGCAAGAGAGACATTTAGATGGTCCCCTTTCTTGCCCATATTTTCCGGAACAGCCCTTTTTTCCCGGGCTTCGGAGCGGGTTTCCCTTTCTCTTCCGGGTGTCCGTTGTCAGCGGGGGATATTTTCTCGCAGAGCTCCAGCAGGCTCCTCCCCGCTTCCGCTGGAGCCCTTTGCTGGACAAAAGGAATCCCCTTGTTGATTGATAATACAACTTGCCGATCGCTTCTGGGAATGACATGGTAAAGTTTCATTCCCAGGCTTTTCTCCACGTCTCCCCTGTCCACACCGTGGGTTGTCCCTTCCATGTTCAGAATGAGACGTATCTTGTCCGTATGACCAAGGATACCGAGGATGTTCATCGCCGTTTTGGTGCTTTTTATCGTCGCCAGATCTTTGAGTACCGGCATCATGATCACATGGGCCCTTTCCAGGGCAAGAAGGGTAAGGCCATCGAAAGAACAGGGAGTATCAATTATTATATAATCGAATTTTTTCTCCAGCACCTCCAGGATCGCCTCGAGGTGGTTCTCCGTAATTTTTTCTGCATCCTGAGGCGAAAAACAGGCACCGATAACATGAACACCTGAATTGTGGCGCAACAGGTAACGGGGCAGGGTTTGCTCGGTAATCCCTTCGGGATCATCGGCGAGGTCGCTGATGCACTTTATGTCCGATAAATTCAGAAGAAGGGAGACATCACCGAACTGCAAATCAAGGTCAACAAGAACAACTTCCTTGTTCTGCCGGGCCAGCCCCACGGCCATGTTGACGGCGATGATGCTCTTTCCGGTGCCGCCTTTACCCGAAAAAAGGGTGATGATCGGCTCCTCTGTTTTCTGCTCCCCCGTTCCTTCTGCCGTGACAATATTTTTCCCCCTCGCTTTCTCGAGATCGTAAACCTTGCGCAGGGTGTTGGATATTTCCTCACTGTTTATCGGTTTGATCAGGTAATCCCTCGCCCCGGCAACCATGGCTTTCTTCAGATATTCCTGTTCTCCCTGGATAGAAATGATGACCACCGCAACGTTGGGGTAATTGCGCGATATGATCTCTGTCGCCGTGATCCCATCCATGATCGGCATGTTGATATCCATCAACACGATATCGGGTAGCAACTCGGCCACTTTGGCAATAGCTTCCTTGCCATTTGCAGCTTCCCCCACCACCTCCAGATCTTCCTCAAAATAAAGCAGGCGCTGCAAATCCGTACGTGTCTGGTCAATATCGTCCACAATCAACAATTTTATTTTCTCCATTTCCCCTTGCCCCTTGCCATATCATTTAGAAATTGCCAAAATGCCACGGAGTTGCCGGAATGATCCTGTCGTCACCTGAAGGACGAAGCATCAGGTGAATGGTGCCTCTTTGCGCCGCCAGAGCCAGCTGCGGTGCAACTTCCGGAAGCACTTCAAGCGTTACCGTATTGGCCTGCTCCGTAACCTCCTTGAACTTCAATGGATCATAATTCCTGTTGATGGCCAGTACCTTTACGTTCTGGATGATGATTTTGGTATAATACTCGGATGTGACCTCCCAGGTGGCAATGACATCAACATGATTACCAGGAGCCAGCAAGCCCCCCACCCCGCTTACCTCACTGACGGCAATGGCCAATGCCCTTTTTCCAGTTTTCAGCGTATAGAGAAAATCATCAGCCGTGTCCCCCGGAACCACGATCTTGCCGGGCAACACCTGCTCGCCTTCATAGATAGTTGTTCTGGCAATACTACCGACAAATCCCTCTTTGCTCTGCCCGGCTTCTTTGTGAGCATAAGCCAGGGGAATTTCGATTACCTCAAGCATATCCCCTTCTATTTTTTCGTTGGCCGGGATGGTCGTCCTGGCCACCAGGACATCCGTATATTCCATGTCCAGTTTGGTCCTGGCTTCCAGATCCAGAAGATACAGAAAAACACCACCGGCCGAGATCGCGGCAGCAACAATAGCAAGAACCAGATAGATGTATTTTCTATATTTCACCGCCAACACCCCCGGTTGAAGGGTCAATGTTTCAATTTAACGGCCTTGACCCCGTAATCAATTGCTTCCGGGGATATCTCCCCGTTCTCCACTCTCTCCAGGAAATAGCCTCTGATATAACTGTTATTGCCCTGGCCGGTGACCCCGTCGAGCCAGAATGCGGAAAACCCGACCACCTGCACTTTTCTTCTTCCACTCTTGTTGTCATAGGGTTCCAGCATGGGAACAATCACCACCCGCGGACAGCCTCTTGGCACATCGATATATGATGTGCTCAGTGCCCGGGCTATTCTCTTGTCAATCGCTCTTTTGGTAGGGTTGGACATATTGCCCGGTTCTGTATCAAGGATGTCACCCACCGATATAACCCCCGGATACCCTTCCGTCAGGTGGCGTTCGAAATTGGAGGCCCCTCTCCCCTCTCCAAGCGCCAGCGCACCGAAATTTCCCGCACCAAGGCCGACATCATAATTGTTCGATGATGCATTTTTGATGATATACTTCTGCCCAAATACCAGTTCCCGATTTACCAGTCCAAGGGGGACCACCCCGCTCATCGCTCCGATACTTCCCACCATCGCCGTGGCGTTCTTTTGAAGAAGCAGTGATTTTTCATCAACAAGAATTTTCCCGAATAAAATGGGAGCTTCCTTCCGGGATTCGACGGTAATCGATGCCCGGTCAGGGCTTATGTAAATATCTATGTTATCGCTGTCCAGCCCGTTTTTTGCAGCGTATTCCATCGCCGTGGTTCTGGCTTCCGCAGCGCTGATAACCAGATCCTGCGCTCCCGCCAATGCCGCCGCATCCACCCCGTTGCTGAGGCGTATGTCGGCAATATAAAATGTACCCACATCAACCACCAGTGCCGAAAAACCCAGAATTACTATCAGTGCAAACGCGGAAACAAGGTTGATGGCTCCCCGTTCATCTTTCAAGCCGTGACGGAAGAGTTTCAACATGGCCTCCCCCTCCTTTCACTCCACCCTCATGATTGCCGTGTAGCTAACCGGATAAGGATTGGGCACCGCCGATGACAGAACTGGCAGCATCAGAACAAGTGAATATTCAACTTCTACCTCGATCGATTCCCCGGCATACCGTTCGTTCCAGGAAGGACTGATGCGCACCGTGGTTTTATCTTGCTCCAGGGATATAGTGCAATCGCCAATTTCGTCCATGATCCCCTGATCATCACAGCCAACTGCACCAAGGCGAGCACCTTCCCTGGCCGCATGAGCAACGGTCAGGTAAGCATGCCCAAATCGGCCAAACTCGATCACTCCCCATAACAACAACAAAAATACGGGCAAGACAAGCGCCAATTCCACCAGCGCCTGCCCCCTGTCTCCGGTATTGTTGTGCTGCCTGGCCTTGCTCATGCTCACCCACCCCTTAAAACAAATGGGGCCCCGCCATATCGGCGGAGCCCGACTCACGCGTTAACCTTCCCCACCGCCGACACCACCCAGTTTTTCCCCGATGCCCTGGAAGATGTCCTTGATCTGATCCCCCATGAATGTCAAGGCTACAATAACCACCACCGCTACCAATGCCAGAATCAACCCGTATTCTACCATGCCCTGGCCGCTCTCATCTTCGAACAGATTCTTCAAAAATGTTAACATGATCAATCACCTCTCTCCGTTCTTTCTTTCCACTTTCAGCATAGCATGCCATGTTATCATAGGCAATGCATGGAATAATACCCATTACCTGTTTATATTGAGACTTTAGTCCTGTTTTTTCTATGGATTGCTATGCAGACTTTATCGGTTGAAGCAAGTTGATACAAGCATGCCATTCTGGGCTCGCTTTCATGATGATGGAGATGACAGGCAATGCTATCATTTTATCGTGGTCAAACAGCAAACAGGGTTTCCGGGCCATGTTTCCGGTGCGGCCGGGGCAAGATACCCCCTATCCGAGGGAACAGGCATTTTTATATGTCGACAAGATTGTGTTTGATGGCATAGATGGCAGCCTGGGTGCGGTCATTGACTTTCAATTTACGCAAAATACTGGTGATATGATTCTTCACGGTCTTCTCGCTCAGGAACAGTTTTTCGGCAATGCTCCTGTTGTTCAATCCCACTGCCACCTCGGCAAGGATTTCCAGCTCTCTCTCCGTGAGCTTGTCCTTGGCGTTGAATCCTTCGGACATGTGCCGCCATGCCCCGATCAACTTGCCGGTCATGCGGGGATCTATATATGTATCCCCGGAAGCCACTATTTTGATTACGTTCAGAAGTTCTTCCGCGGTGGTGTCTTTCAGTATGTACGCCGAGGCCCCGTATTCCATGAGTTCGTAGATATATTCCCGGGCATCGTGGATCGTCAATACAATGATGGCAATCTCGGGGTTGTTTTTTTTGATTATCCTGGTCGCTTCGATACCGTTCAAACCAGGCATGTTGATATCCATGAGTATGATATCGGGGTTCAGTTTCTGGGCGGATATTACCGCCTCTTCCCCGTTGGCAGCCTCACCGACAACGGCAATTTCCAGTCCGGCCTCTATATTCAATATCTTTTTGAGCCCATCCCTTATCAGGGCATGATCATCTGCAATCAGTATGCGTATACTTTTCATCGGAAACCACCATCCAATTTATTTTCATGATTCCTGTCAATCGGCACCTTGACAATAATTTCCGTCCCCTTGCCGGGGGCACTGTTTATTTCGAGGCTGCCCTCGATAAGTTCAACCCGCTCCCTCATGCCCAACAACCCGAATGAGCCTTCGGGGCTTTTTTCCCCTGTCTTGAAGCCGCATCCATTATCGCGGATTATGACCGAAATCAGTTCGTCGTCAACATCAATTTTAACCAGGGCATCGCTGGCATGAGCATGTTTCAAAACATTGTTCAAAGCCTCCTGAATGATGCGAAAAATCGCAATTTCCAGATCCTTCTTCCTTACGATGGGCCCTCCGGAAATGACCAGATCGATATTCAAAGGATATCTTTCACGGTATTCCTCGATGTACCGTTTCAGCGTGGCAACAAGTCCCAGGTCATCGATGGCCATGGGCCTCAAATCGAAGATGATCTTGCGCAACTCCTGCAAACTGTTACGAACCATTATTTTGAGATCGGCCAGTTCCTCCCTGACCTCCTGTGGTTTGGTGTCCAGTATCCTTTCGCAGATTTCCGTGCGCAAAACCAGGTTGGCCATGGATTGAGCCGGCCCATCATGAATCTCGCGGGCCACTCTTTTTCTTTCTTCTTCCTGCGCCAGAATGATCTTGAACCCTACCCCCTGTTTCTGCTGCATTTCCTCGGTTTTCAGGCCAAGGTCATTGAAATTCCCCTTGATATAATCGAGAGCTACCCCCATCCGTGCAAATACCTGCTCGGCATTATCGACTGCCTCGTCCAGGTTCCGGAGATGATCCTCCAACTGTTTTTTTCTTTCCTTCAGCTGCACTTCCCTCTCCCGGGCAAGCCCCAATGCAATTTGAAGTTCCTTGCTGTTTTCATATGCTTCCCTCAGGCTTTCTTCGCCGAAACTGTGGTAGTTCTTGCTGATCTCCATCAGATTGAGCATGACCTGTTTTTCTTTTATTTGCAACTGATTTATCTGTTCCACCGTCTCCTGGCCCTGCCTGCCCAGGAATTGCAGTTCCCTGGCGGCGGTTTTTTTCTCGAAGCGGATACTGTTACCGAGTTCGCTGATATTTTCCCGGGCCCTTACCAACGTGCGTACAGATTGTTTTATTATTTGTTCCAGTTCTTTCAAAGCGATCATTGATTTTGAAGATGCCTCTTGATTTCATGTTTATTGTATAATATTCAACAATATTATGGTAACATCCTTTTTATTTCCAGAATGAAACCATGCATTCCATTACCTTTTTTTGCCTGCACCGGGTCTTCACCTATTCTTTTCCTCTCAACACCTGTTCCAGTGACCGGGCAAATCTACGATCATCCTCCGCTGTTCTTCTGCAGGGGCCTCCGGTCCTTCCGCCGGCTCGTCGGTAACGGCCTTTGGCCGCGCGTATTTCCAGAAGATTGGTTATCGCATCAGGCCGAAAACGATGGCCGGAAGGGCCAAGGCAGTGAGCACCCTTCCCCACAACCATCGCCGCAAGCCCCCCATCCTGCGTGATGACCACATCTCCCCGTTGACAAAAATTGATTATCTTCAAATCGGCTTCCTCGGGGTCATTCCCTACCACGATATGGTTATCAGCCCCCACGCAATGGTTGAAACTGGCCACTGTCCATACCGGACGGGAAAATTTCTCCCCCAGCCGGTAACAGATCTGCAACACGTTTCCGGGACAGGCATCGGCATCGACAATTATTTTACTGTTCTCTTTTCCCTTTTTCCCTTTGCTCAATCGATCACTCGCTGTTTTCCCGTTGTTCGTGTTTCTGCTCATGGATGCTGTTCCATCGATGATCATTCATGCAAATCCAAAAAGTTTTTGACCAGACCCACGACATCGCCGATATTTTCCATATCTCCTGCCTTCCGGATGAATTCAGAAGGCCCTTTGATCAGGGCCGGAACATCATTGAGCGTATGCCCCCTATGGCCGAGGTCTTCCAGATTGCCATGGTCGCTGGTAATGATGAGCATTGTTTTTTCCCCGCCGGGATGCTCCAGAATGTATCCCAAGAACCTATCCAGAAGGGTCACGATTTCCCTTGCTTTTCGTCTCTCCGCCAGATGGCCGGCAACATCGCTCAGAAAATATTCAAAGAGGGTAAAATCGTGCTCATCGCTCAATGCAAGTAGCCGCCGCGCTGCTTCTTCCGGTTCAACAATTTCGACTGGATACCCCATTCTGTTCAAATAATGGTGGGTTATATCCATGTACAGGGCCTGCCCATGTTCCAGCTGTACCAGAGTTCTGAAGGGCAGCCCCGCATAGTAGGTAAGCCATGTGGAACACGAATATGAATGCACAAGGCCTTTTTTTAGATCATCAAAAAATTCGGGACGATAAGCGTTGGCAAATGTCGGTTTCAGCCCGGCAGCAACAAGTTGGGACAAAATACCCTTTTCACGCAACAAGCTTTTGAGTTTCTCGCCGGGGTAACGATTGACATGCCTCCCCACCAGTGCCGCCGCATTCTCTCCGGTAAAAAGCGTAGTCTGCCCGGTGGCACTCTGCGGGGTACCCTCGACTCCCAGGGTGGCATCGAGGCCAAAAAGCCCCAGACCGGGGCTGTAGAAGCCCTCCGCCCCGCGGCAAAGGGAATTGCCTCCCAGAACCCGGGACAGACGCGGTGTATCTGTGAAACAGAACGGGTTGTCATGGACATCCTGTTTCCCAAGTCCGATCCCGTCGATAAAGATCATTATGACACGTTCCGGGTTCATCAAAGATCAAGATCCTTTCTATTTTCAACCATTCCTTCCCGCTCAGTATTGCTCCGGCGTTTCCATGAGCTCGATGGTCAGGTTCTTCTCTCCGCCGTTCCTCCGTATTTTTATGGTTAGTTCCTCGCCCGGTTCATAGTTCAGAAGCTGGTCAAACAGCTGGGCCGTGACATTTATCTGTCGGCCGTCAACAGCAACAATAACATCACCTGCCAGTACCCCCGCTTTCTCGGCAGCGCCTCCGCCACTCACTTCCTGAATGTAGACGCCGCGATCACCGCTGTTTCCCGTCGCCTCGGCAAGATCCTGGATATAGACACCGATATAGGGCCTCCTGACCTTGCCATGTTTGATGATGTCTTCGACAACCCTGGCCACGGTATTGCTCGGTATGGCAAAACCCATTCCTTCAACCCCTGTATCCTTGATCTTGGCCGAATTTATACCGATAATGTCCCCGGCGAGATTTATCAGCGCCCCACCGCTGTTGCCTTCATTGATGGCAGCATCTGTCTGGATATAGGTATACCGGTAGTGGCTCTGCGGAACGGGAACCTGCCTTCCCACAGCGCTGACAACCCCGGCAGTTACCGTCTGTTGAAATACCAGCCCCAGAGGATTGCCGATAGCAATCGCTGTCTCTCCGATGTGGACATTGTCGGAATCGGAGAGAACCGCATACTTGACCCCGTCCCTGCCCGGGTTGATTTTGACCACGGCAAGATCGGTCAAGACGTCCTCCCCGACCAGCCTGGCCTCGATGGTCCGTCCGTCGCAAAATACCACTTCGATCTTTTCCGCGCCATTGATGACATGTTGGTTGGTGACGATGTGGCCCTCCCCATCTATAACCACACCCGAGCCCGATGCCTGTTCGATCAACATCCTCGCCCCCGGCCGGGTGACGGTGACCGAATTGCTGATGCCCACCACTGCCGGGGCTGCCTTCTCCACTGCTCCGACGACTTCCGTATGCTGATAGTCATGCCATATTCTTTCCGGAACTTGTTGTTTTTCCGGAGGTTCCCGGACTTCATCGAAGATGGCCGCATAAAGCAAACAGCCCAGAAACGCCCCGATAGCGGCCATTATCAGGACCGCCAGAAGTGAAGGCAGCCTCTTCCTTTTTTCCGGATAATCCCTGGCATTGAACTGATTGTCTGATGGATACACTTTTTTCCCCCCGCATTCCTTGCTAATTCTGTACGCTAACCACAAAATAATTTTTTATGAATTCAAATGATGGCAATCGTTAAAATTGATCAGGTCGAAATCTTTGGTGGCAGGTTTTCGTTCAAGAACAGATATCGAGGCCGGTTGTGGAGAATAAAGCCATTTTTGATTCAAATCCCCTCCGATCATGTGGGTGATAAACGCATTGATCAGGCGCGCATGGGTTACAAGCAATATTGCCTTTTCCGCGCGGGGGAAATATTCAACGCGCCGCCCCAGCGCTCTTACACGGGAGATAAAACCTCGGCGGCTTTCCCTTCCGGGAATGTATGTACGCCAGTAGTTCCTTTTTATTTTACGATATTGTTCGGGATAGATAAAAGCAACCTCTTCCCAGGTCAACCCTTCAAAAACCCCCCAACCATATTCCCTGAGCAGAGGCAGATAATTTATTTCAAGTTCTTTCTTGCCCTCCCGGGCTATCAATACTGCCGTATCCCTGGCCCTTTTCAGGTTACTGCTGAATATCCGGCTGAACTCTACCTCATTTTTCAGCCGTGCCGCAAGTTTCGCCGCTTCTTCTTTCCCCCTGGCGCTTAAAGGAAAATCCAGCTGCCCCTGCAGGCGGCCTTCTTCCTGGGCAGATGTGGAAGCATGTCGAACCAACCAGATCTGCATGGACTAAATCTTTTTTGCCTGTTTGTTACGATTGTTGCCATGGCGCCTGTATATCTCGATTCCTATACCCGCATATTTTTCCTCGATATCCTCGTAACCCCTGTAAATATGTTCCACCCCGCTCAGGATCGTCTCCCCTTTGGCAATCAGCCCCGCAACGATCAGTGCTGCACCGGCCCTGAGATCGGTAGCTTTGATCGGAGCGCCGGTAAGCCTACCCCCGCCTTCAACCACCGCCGTTCTCCCTTCCAGCTTGATACGTGCTCCCATCCTTTTCAGTTCATCTACATGCCTGAACCGATTTTCAAATACGTTTTCGGTTATGATGCTGGTCCCGGGAACCCTGGTAAGCACGACCATGCCCAGCGGTTGCAGGTCGGTAGGAAAGCCCGGATAGGGAAATGTTTTTATATCAACCGGCGTCAGCGCATTGGATCCTTTGATCTCGACTGTGTCCAGGGTGGTGATCACCCTGTAGCCCATCTCTTTCAGCTTGGCAATAGGCGCTTCCAGGTGAGTAGGTATAACATCCTGAAGCAGCAAGTCTCCACCGGTGGCGGCTGCCGCCATCAGCAGGGTCCCGGCCTCGATGCGGTCGGGGATAATATTGTGAGAAGCGGAATAAAAATCTTTCACACCATCAATGCGAATTATATCGGTACCCGCGCCGCGGACAGAAGCCCCAATGGCATTCAAAAAGTTGGCCAGATCAACTATTTCCGGTTCCTTGGCTACGTTTTCGATGACAGTCCTTCCCTCCGCGCCGACAGCAGCCAACATGATATTTATGGTCGCTCCCACGCTGACGACGTCAAGATAAATCTTGGCGCCGCGAAGTTTGTCCGCCCGCAACTTTACGATCCCATGTTCGACGGAGACATCTGCCCCCAGGGCAGCAAAACCTTTCAGATGTTGATCGATAGGCCTTGGCCCCAGTTCACACCCACCGGGCGCCGGCACATCGGCACGTTTGAAACGAGCCAGAAGGCTTCCCATGAAATACGACGAGGCTCGTAGTTTTTTGACCAGATCGTAGGGCGGGGTTGCGTCAGCCCACATTCTGGAGGAGTCAATTTCCAAAGCATTGCGCCCCCGGCGCCGGATGAACAACCCCATGCTTTCCAGTATCTGCAGTAACGTGGAAACGTCATCGATTTCCGGTATGTTTTCAACATGCACCTTTGCTCCGGCGATAATGGTGGCAGGCAAGACGGCAACTGCAGCATTTTTTGCGCCGCTTACCTTTATTTTTCCTTTCACTGTCTGGTTACCGGGTATGATCAGTTTTTCCATCTATGTTTTTCCTCCTGGAAGATATGCTATGTAATCTGATCCGCGAATCCATCAGGCTCAATAAAACCGGTAAATGCATTGACATAATAGATATCCGTCCCGTCAATCACGATTCTCCAGACAGGAGGAACTTCCCATTGCTCGGCATCATATTCCTGGCTGTAAAACCCCAGGCCAACATCTGTAATATTTCTTTTTCGATACGCAGGCCCGATTTCCTCTATCAACCTCATTATAGCCATGGTAACGGGTAATACCTCCATTTCACGTCTTTTTTCCTGACCCACGATCTCCAGCAAGCAGTTTTTTACCTCTTTGACAACGCCTTTTTCCATCGTGATGCCAAGATGACCGGAAAACAACGGTACCCGTGAATAAAGCTGATAATAGGACATCTTGCAGCTTTGAGACGGGTCTCCTCGCACAGCATCGGGTTTCAATTCCTTGAATTCTATTCCTTTCTGCACCATGAAGTTTTCCACGATTTCAACAGCTTCCGCGGAAGTGATTTTCCCCGTTAAATTATTTTCCATTGTATTATCTTTCTTTAACAAGTAACGGTAAAACCCGTTGCTGAAAATTTCAAGAACCCCGTCATCGCTCTCAAAGATATTCTTGTCATCTGCAATAATTCTATTTGCTTTTCCTGTTATAAAGAACTGTTTTGCTATTTTTTCGGCGTCGGTTTTCAACGGCCTCACGGTTAAAAATGAACTGCTCATCTTCTTTCTGGGGATCGACGTGGATATTTCATAATTGTTCTCCGCAAGTTTCTGCTCCAATTTTTGCAGCTCTTCACGCGTGAAAGCACTCCCGGCACCGCCCCATTCCGGTAAAAACAAATGGTAAGCAAGAAACAAATTCAGACCCAGGAATACGACAATCAAAACTGTTTTTGCTCTAGAGATATTCATCGTGTTCGCTCCATCCCGAAAGAGATAAATCGACCAGATCCAGATAGATATCCAGATTGTTGATCCGCACCACCCAGACCGGATAAGCCTTGATATCACTTTCGTCCAAAACACCGGATGGCCTGTAAGCCGGATAAACATCTTTCAATTTCAAATCCGCCGCAATATCCATATCTGCCGCATTCCTGCAGTATTCGATGGCTTTGGTTATCGCCTGAAGAGCCGGGGCCGCCACCACTCTCCGGCCTGAAAAATCGGAAGTTCGGTACAGAGATCGCTTGTAATGATACAACCCCCGGTCATTGAAAGTAATTTCTGTCCGCCCCGGTTCCTCCAGGACGGGCATGCCGTCCACATGTAGCGCCCATCCCGCGCAATAGGTGCTCTCACCTTGCCGGGCGGCAGACATGTGGACCAGATACAGATATTCAGGCCAACCTCCATAATAACACAGATATTCATTGGCCTTCTGGATGGCACGGGTATAGGAAAGCGTTGCCACCCCCTTTTCCAGGCGGGGTGCCGTGTATTCAATATAGTCGGATATGCGCAGGCCTTTCTCTCCATCGGTAAAAATCAGGGTCCCGTCCTCTTCCTCTATTTTACGGGCAAGCTTGTCGTTTACAAAAACCGCTTTCAGCATTGCATCGGTTTTTACCGGCTCCCGTGTCAGGACAATATATTCATGCAGGAAAAAATCTTCCGCGGAAAAATAAATTTCGCCCTGGATTTGAAGTTCATCCGAAAATTCCCGGTCTGCAAATCGGGCATCGGCGAGCAGATTGTACCTTGGACCGCCTTCAGCGGCCATGGCGGTTTTCAGATCTTTCAATCCCGGGAGGAAAATGTCCTCGGTCATTTTCAGGGTCAGTTCCCCATGTGGTCCCTGCAAAAACAGGTACAACTTGCCGCTGTCGACAAAAAACTGCATCTTCTCCACGATCAAGTCTTTCTGCTCCGTTGTGGCTGCAATTGCAGCCCAGGGAAAGGGTGGTTCAAAATAGATTGTTGCCAGGGAATCCTCCTTCTGAAGCACTTCTCTTTCCTCGGTGAAATTGCATCCTTGCAGGTAGAATAGTATCTGCTCCCATAATTCCCTGGCTTTATCGTCACCCCTGCGGCAGACCAGATATTGGCCAGTAGAAAGAGGCAACGCTATTCTGGCGGGGAAAACGGCTTGGATTTCATCGCGGGGTTCTTCCAGGAAAAACGGAGCTTCAACGATAAGGTCAGCTTCTTCATGGCGGGGAGAGGGCCCATACCAGAGGAAAGCCGTCAAGAGAAGACTGGTGATGACCAGAATGATCAGAGTTACAGTTTTACCGCTATCGCCGTTCATCTTTTTCTCCGTTCCCATTGGCTGATGGAAGGGTAAACCAGACTGCCGTTCCCCTTCCAGGCTCGCTATCGATCCATATCTTGCCCCCATGGGCCTCCACGACCAGCCGGGAAATAGACAGGCCCAGCCCCGTGCCGCCATACTCCCGGGAGCGTGTCTTGTCAACCCTGTAAAATCTTTCGAAAACATGGTCCAGTTCTTCCCGGGGTATCCCGATCCCCGTGTCTTCGATACAGACATGTACCCGGCCTTCTTTTTCCTCTGCCCGGATATCGATCCGCCCCCCCGGAGGAGTATACTGGATGGCGTTGTTCAGCAGGTTGACAAAGACCTGGCTGATCTGATTGCGGTCAACAAATACCGCAGGCATATTTTCCTGAAACTTCATGTGCATGGAAGGGATATTTCCCCGCCCCCATTGCAATTCCATCTCGACAACAATCTCCACAAACAGATCCCGAAGATTGACCGCCACGCGATAGGCATCTTCCAGCCGGGCATCCAGTTTTGACAGGGTCAGCAGATCCTGGACCAGCTTGACCATGCGCTCTGTCTCCTTGTTGATTACCTGTATAAATTTGTAGGCCACTTCCTTGTCCTGCAATCGTTCTTCCAGCAAGGTCTCGACATAGCTCTTCATCGAAGTCAAGGGCGTTTTCAATTCATGAGAAACATTGGCTACAAATTCCTGCTGACGCCGTCCGATTTCACTTTCCCTGGTTATATCCTGCAGCACGATCAACGTGCCCGCCGACCTTTCTTCCTCCTGGAAGGGGGCAATGCTGAGCCGGAATATGCGTTGGGGATGGTCCCAGGTCCTCTCAAAAACCATGGGCTGTTTATCATCATAATAACTTTGAAGCATCCCCGGGCCGATCAAGGTGTCCAGAAGAAAAGAAGGGCGCCTTCCCGGCCAGGCTTCCTCGCTGCCGATAGTATTCAACAAACTTTCTGCCGCGGGATTGATATGGATCAGTCTCTCGGAGTTGTCCATGGCCACGATCCCGTCGCGCATGTAATTGAGAATGGCCTCAACCTTGCTCTTTTCGGCAGAGATCTCCTCAAGGGTGCTGTCCAGACGGGAAGCAAGAAAATTGTACATGTTGGCCAGCTGACCGATCTCGTCATCGGAATATGCTTCCACCCGTTGCGAAAAATCACCGCGTGACATCTGCTCTGCTTTGAAAGTTACTTCTTTTATGGGGTGGATGATTGTGCGAGTCAGCGCCATGCCGATAGCAAGGCTGATTATCAATACCAGGATCGAGCCGGAGATCAACATCCTCTTGATCTCCCTCAAGGTCTGATCGATTTTTTTCAATGAACTGCTCAGATAAATAACCCCGACCACCGTTCCATCGTGTTTGATCGGGTAGGCAAGGTAATAATAACGATTTTTGTTCTCCGCGCTGATACGGATAGCTTCATCGGGGTTGCCGGCCAGGGCCTTGGTAATCTCGGCCTGGATTATCCGTCCTCCCACCGTTTCCGGGTGACCCGATGTTCCGGTAACCCGTGCATAACGATCCAGAACAATGATGTCCAGATCTCCCGTTCCCTTGAATCCTTCGACAATATCAGCTACAAAATCGTTGCCCCCTTCTTCCGAAATGCGCGGAGTCAGGAAGGTCGCCAGCAGTTTGGCCTGTGTTTCCAACCCCTCCTTGAAATTGCGCAAATAATAGTTTTCGAGTGATTGCACCAGATACACGCTGATCAGCTGGAGAGCGAAAAGAACAAGCAGGGAATATACCAGTACAATTTTCCATTGTAGTCCTTTAAACACTGCTTCCCCTCCGGAAGTAATATCCTACTCCCCTTTTTGTACAGATATATGATGGTTCCGCGGGGTTTTTTTCGATTTTCTCCCGCAAGCGCCTTATCATCACGTCCACAGTCCTTTCTTCCCCGATGTAATCGTATCCCCACACCTCATTCAACAGTTTTTTGCGTGTAAAGATATGATTGGGTTGTTGCATCAGAAAAGCAAGCAGGGTGAATTCGCGAAACGAAAGCTCAACGGCCTCGCCATCCTTGATCACTTCCATGGTATTGAAATCAACTTCCAGGCCCCCGGCTCTCAACCGGGCCCCCCTCCGGCGCTGGCTGAAAGCACTTCTTCTCAGCACTGCCTTTACCCTGGCCATGACCTCCCTCATGCTGAAGGGCTTGGTTATGTAATCATCAGCCCCGATCTCCAGGCCGACGACCTTGTCAATTTCAGCTTCCTTTGCGGTCAACATAATTATAGGGAGCCTGCTGCGGGATGCCCGGACTTCCTGGCATACCTGGAACCCATCCCGCAAGGGAAGCATGATGTCCAGAAGGACGAGATCGGGATCCAGTTCTGCAATTTTTTTGAGGGCATCTTCCCCATCGAATGAAAGAAAAACCTTGTACCCTTCTTTCTCCAGGCTATATTTCAATATCTCGGCAATGGATTGTTCATCATCAACCACCAATATCCTGTAAGTCATCATGACCCTCCCGCTGATTGCCTTCTCCCTTCAGTTTATTCGCCTTTACCATATTCTTTTCCTTCTCCCGGGGCAGGTCAACAGAATGCCGTTTCATGCCAATCAAAAAGCCGGGGTGTCTCTTCCCCCGGCCTGCAAATCTGGAATAAATACTGGTATTCAAGGATCACCGGTTAACATAATTCAGGGGGTTGACCCGCGTGCACTGATTCCAGTTACCCCCGTTGGCCGTCCTTACCTCGAAATGAAGGTGGATACCCGTACGGCCAGAGGTCTGCCCCGTGTTCCCCATGTACCCGATCGTGCCTCCCCTGCTCACCGACTGTCCCGGCACAACCAGGGTCTGGCTCAGATGGCCATAAAGAGTATAGAGTTTCCCGTGGTTGATAACAACGATATTCCCGTAAGCCTTGTAATACTGCGCCGCAACAACAGTCCCGGAATCTGCAGCCACGATCGGTGTCTTTTTCAGGGTGCTGGCATAAATGTCAATACCCCGGTGCCCTGCCGAATAGGAATTGGTTATCCTGCCGCCGCCGTCGTAAGATCTTGGAACCGGCCAGATGAGTTGCCCGGTCGGCTGGAAATCTCCTTTCGCCGCTTCCTTCAACCTGGTTCCCCGCTCGACAATTTCACTCCTCGGTTCCTGTACCACTTTTTCCCTATTTTTCTGCCGCTCCATCTCTTTCCCATTTTCCCTGGTGACATGATAAATCGTTTCCAGGATTCCGTCCTTGCCGGCGGACTTAACCCTGGATTGACCTATTTCCAACTGTGCATTGTTCACATACTCCGTCTCGTAGGGAATGCTTTCTTGAACAGTCAGCTCCTCGACAGAAACAATGGTAATTACCGGCTTGGGAGGCATGTATATCTCCTGGCCTTCCTCCAGCTGCACATCGTCAAGTCCCGGGTTTCTCTCCTCCAGGGCTTCCACTCCCATATTGTGCATCTCCGCTATCGCATGCAGTGACTCCCCCCTGGATGCCAGATATACCCTTGGCTCTGCCGTTTCCGGGTGTAGAATCCGGAATGCTTCAACAATGTCCATGACCTCATCGGGTGCCACCTTTATCTGTTCACCGTTGATCTTTTCTGCCGTGGCAACCTCGAGAATTCTGACGTGAGGGTGTTCGGGAACGTATCTATGTTTGAGGGCTTCAAAGATCTCATCAAATCTTTCCTTGCTTTCCAGGCATATGGTCGGTTTGCCATCCACATACACCATGTACCCCTCGGCATAAAAAGTAAGTTGTTCATCAATGTATTTTTCGATTTCCTTGAGGTTCTCCCTTCCCAGCCAGTGCAGTTCAAGTTCTGAAAAGGTGATCTCTTCCCCGGGAAATACTTCAAAATCGTACCGTTCATTTTTTTCTTCCAGCATCCCGGCGACCAGATTCTCAACCGCGGCAATATCCTTTGTCAGTCCGATATTTTCTTTTTCAAAATAAACCACATGAAAAAAACTGTTGAAATAATTGTTCAGCCCCAGAACAAGTGTGATCAGAAGAAATGAAGTGATGAGATATGTAGCAGGCGCAATCCTGACCCTTTTTATAAAATCACCATATTTTTTTAACTTGTTGCGGCATTGCTCCGTTTTCGTTTCAACAGTCTGCGCCGCATCCTTGCATTTTTTATGAAAATGATAGACAAGATCAAAGCTTTTCATGAACAAGCCTCCCGTACAGCGTATATAACAATTGTTAACTTTTCTTAAAAAACTGCCCGTAATTGATTAATAATTCTTCATGAATTGGGAATCTCCTGCTTGAAAAAAAATAAATTGCATTAAATTGCCGATTGCTTGAAATTTATGGGGGGGTGTTCGGGCAAGCTTCTCAGGAGGCCTTCAAAATTCTTCTTTCTATTTCCCGGGCGGCAACAACGCCCGATGCCGAAGCCTGTATCAATCCCCGGGTCACTCCGGCACCATCGCCGACAGCAAAGAGGTTTTTTATCCCTGTCTCCAGTTGGGGGTTCAGATCCAATCTGAATGAATAGAATTTTACCTCCACGCCGTAAAGCAAGGTGTCGGAAGAGTTGACTCCCGGCGCAATCCTGTCCAGTGCCTTCAACATCTCCAGGATGGAAAGAAGAAGCCTGTAAGGGAGGACCAGGCTCAGGTCACCGGGGGTAGCCCGATCAAGAGTGGGGTTGACCAAACCCCGTTCGATTCTCTCGACGGTCGATCGCCGCCCCGCCAGGAGGTCTCCAAGTCTCTGAATGATGACGCCATCGCCGAGCATGTTGGCCAGGCTGGCGATATTTTTCCCGTAACGGAGCGGTTCATTGAAGGGTTCCGTAAACATCTTGCTCACCAGCAAGGCAAAGTTGGTGTTTTTCGTTCTTGCCGCAGCATAGCTATGCCCGTTCACGGTAAGGATGCCGTTGTTGTTTTCGGTTACCACTTCTCCGTATGGATTCATGCAGAACGTTCGCACTCTATCATCAGATGAGGGTGAAAAATAAACAAGTTTGGATTCATAAATTTTGGAGGTTATGTGTTCCATCACATCGGAAGGAACCTCCACCCTTACCCCGATATCCACGGGATTGTTGGTTCCTTCAAGACCCATCCTGCGAATTTCTTCGGAAAACCATTCCGAACCTGTCCGTCCCGGCCCACAGATGATATAGTCTGCTTTGTAGCAGACACCTTCACCCGTTTTTACTCCGGTCACCGCACCGTTTTCCGTCAAAATCTCTGTCACTTCCTCGCGGGTGCGGATCTCCACTTTTTGACGGAGTTGATGATACATTCTGGTCAGGATCTTGAAACAATTTTCCGTTCCCAGGTGGCGTATTCTGGCCGGAATCAGCTTCAGGCCCACAGCTGCCGCCCCGCGTTGAAGCTCTTCGATCGCAGCCAGATCGGTTCCGTAGAGCACTGTTTCCTCGCCCCAGGAGAGATACATGCTTTCAATGTAGTCGATGAGTTCCCTCAATAGAGGCAGGCCTGTGTATTCGGCCAGGGATCCCCCGAATTCAGGGGACAGTGTTAGCTTCCCGTCGCTGAAGGCACCGGCACCGCCAAATCCATTGACCAGATAGCAGGGATCGCAGCGCAAACAATCTCCGCCGCTTTTGGCCGGGCATCTTCTGCGTGTAATATCGGGCCCTTTTTCTATGATCATGACGCGAGCTCCGTCATGCTTGCAAAGCTCGGATGCGGCAAAAACACCCGAAGGGCCAGCACCGACAATGATCACGTCATATTTTCCGCCTTCTGCGCGCAAAGGGTGATCACCTTCCCCATTTTCACTGATACATTTCATTTAATTCCTGTTGAACATGATATAATCTGGATTTTCCATCCATGCAGCAAGGGGTCAATCATTTTTCGGGGGACATATTGCCGAACTTGATAAAGTTCTCCAGAAAATACAGGTCGAACTTGCCAACGGGGCCGTTACGTTGCTTGGCTATTATTATTTCGGCAATGTTCTTTTTCTCGGCATCCCTGACATAATAATCTTCCCGGTAGATAAAAGCAACCAGGTCGGCATTGGCCTCTATGCCTCCTGATTCCATCAGATCACTTAGAATGGGACGCCGATCCACTCTCTTCTCCACGGCCCTGCTCAACTGGGACAAGGCGATAACAGGTGTTTCCAGCTCTTTGGCCATGGCTTTGAGCGAACGCGATATATCGGACAATTCCTGCTGTCTGGATTCACTTCTTCCCTGGCTGTGCATCAGCTGCAGGTAGTCGATGAAAACAGCTTTCAGTCCTTTTTCAGCTTTGAGGCGCCGCGTTTTTGCACGAATATCCATTACCGACAGCTGGGGAGAGTCATCGATATACAGGTCAGCCTCGCTCAGGGAACTCAAAGCACCCGCAATTTTGGGCCAGTCTTCTTTTTTGAGAAATCCACTCCTCATTCTCTGTGAATCAATATTGCCCTGTGCGCACAGGAGTCGTTGCGCCAGCGAATCCTTGGACATCTCCAGGCTGAAAAAAGCTACCGGTTGCTTTTCATTCACGGCAATATGTTGGGCGATATTCAAAGCGAGGGTTGTTTTGCCCATTGACGGCCGGGCAGCAATAATTATCAATTCGGAATCCTGCAGCCCCGCCGTGAGCCTGTCAAACTCAAAAAAACCGGTGGAAACGCCGGTTACCCCCGTTTTCTTTTCACTCAATGTCTCGATGCGGTCAAACGTCTCGCTTAAAATCTCTTTCAGATGAACAAAGCCCTGCCTGGAAGTGTTTCCGGCCACATCGAAGATCAGTTGTTCGGCCTTGTCCAGAAACCCCTTTACATCTTCCGGTGGTTCATAGCCCTGCCTGACAATTTCGGTAGCAACGCTGATCAATCTCCTCAGAACCGATTTTTCGCTGATTATCTGTGCGTAATATTGAACGTTGGCTGCCGTGGGAACGATGTTGGCCAGCGTGGTCAGATATGTACTGCCGCCGACATCCGAAAGTATGCCCCTGCTTTCAAGTTCTTCGGAAAGGGTGATGACATCGACCGGATCACCGTTGTTGACCATGTTCTTGATGGAAGAAAATATTTTACGGTGGTCATTGCGATAAAAATCACTTTCCTCCAGCATACTCAAGGCTGTATAGGCAGCTTCTTTGTTCAAAAACATCGCTCCCAGAACAGATTGTTCGGCTTCTATGTTCTGGGGAGGAATTCTTTCCTCGATCAAATTCATTCTTCCTCTCTCTTACATCTCCGGGGGGTCCTCACTATCAACCTTCTCTTCCCCGGCCGGTTCTTCTTTGTTTTCCGCGCCATTTTCCTGTTCTATCGTCACTCTTATGGTTGAAAATACACCTGCCCTCAGCTTCAGAGTAACGTCATGGGTACCGATTCTTTTCAGGGGCTCCTCTATTTCGATATTGCGCTTGTCAGTTTTGAATCCTTCTTCCTCAAGCAGTGAAGCTATGTCGCTCGCAGTCACGGAACCAAAAAGTTTTCCTTCTTTCCCTGCCGGCCGTTTGAAAATGATTTCTTTGTTATCAAGGCTTTCGGCCATTTCCCGAGCAATCTTCTCTTCCCTGGCATCTTTTTGCCTTCGTTGTTCCTGCCATTTTTCAGCTTCTTTCAATCGGGCCGGGGTAGCCTCATGCGCCAATTTGCGGGGAAGAAGAAAGTTGCGGGCGTAACCATCGGCAACATTTTTTACATCTCCCTTTCTTCCCAAACGATCAACATCTTCGATCAAGATTACCTTCATGTTATCTCTCTCCTTTGCCCTGACACGGCTATTGCTTATTTCTTTAAACGGACCGTTTTTTCCTCCCGTAGCGTTGACGGTGAAGACAAAAAAACACGATGCCACCGTTGCAGCGACATCGCATCATATCCCCTGTTCTCCCGAAAGAATTTAACTGCTTTCGGAGGTGAAAGGCAACAATGCAACGATTCGCGCTCTTTTGATAGCTACTGTCATCTCTCTCTGGTGTTTGGCGCAATTGCCGGTTATTCTTCGGGGAAGGATTTTTCCTCTTTCAGTGATGAATTTTTTCAATTTTTCCGCCTGTTTGTAATCAATGTAATCCGTCTTTTCCTGGCAAAAAACGCACACCTTTTTTCTGGGCCTGCGCCCTCTATCTCTTCTCATCTACTTACTCCTTTCTCGAAACAGCAGATAGACAAATTTTAAAAAGGAATGTCGTCATCTTTGATGTCGCCATCCTTGAATTCCAATTCACTGTCGTTACTTGCTTCCGAGGGTTTTCTTTTCTGGTCATCACGCGGCCATTCCAGGAACTGTACATTGTCGGCCACTACCTCGGCAATGTTTCTGCGGATTCCTTCCTTGTCATCATAGCTACGTGTCTGCAGCCTTCCTTCCACCCCCACCAGTCTCCCTTTTTCGATGTAATTTGCACAGGTTTCCGCCAGTTTCTGCCAGACCACGATTCTGATGAAATCCGTTTCTCTTTCCCCGTGCTGGTTGGAAAAACGCCTGTCAACCGCCAACGTGAATGTGGCCACCGCCGCTCCGGAAGGTGTATACCTCAATTCCGGATCTCTTGTAAGCCTCCCTATCAAGATAATTCTGTTCAACATTGGAATCCTCCGTTCCCATTTTTATTGATTGAGCCTGGTTGTCAGTGACCTTATAACCTCATCAGAAACTTTACAGAGGTGGTCCAGCTCTTTTAATATTTCAAGGTTCCCTTTGAATTTGATCAGATAATATTCGCCTTCATGGTGGACTTTGTTGATGACATAGGCCAATTTCCTTCTCCCCCAGGGCTCCAGCTCCAGCAGCTCTCCCCCTTTTTTGACGAGAATTTCTTGGAATTGTTCCAGCCAATGTTCTTTTGTTTCTTCGTCCAGATCTGCAGATAGGATAATCATGCTTTCGTAGGATGACACGCTTTTCACCTCCCCTCGGACTGACGGCCTTCTTCAACAAGGCAGGGAATAAACAAAATATAACATATCCTTTCTGGCAAAGCAATCAAAAAGGGTTTTTTCGTTTCCAAATGTAAGTTGCAAGTTTAATTGCCCACCATATTTTACCAATCACACTAAGCTGCCATATAAATATCATTGGCTGTTTTGTATCCGAACATCCTTCTTGGATAATTATTCATCCACTGCTGAATCCGCT
>FZPS01000180.1_pt86 | contig 107802 bp, 83 predicted proteins | sample 1817821 | NCBI WGS metagenome assembly FZPS01 (sample SAMEA104158645, study PRJEB21678) | metagenome | place: Germany | collected 2015-04-21
CCAAAAGCAAAAGATATAATTGTAGATTTAGGAACAGGTAATGGACCTATTCCTTTATTTTTAACATTAAAAACTAAATCTAAAATTTATGGTGTTGAGATTCAAGAAGAAATCTATGATCTTTTCTTAAAGTCAATTGAAATCAATGGTTTTGAAAAACAAATCATTCCTATAAACAAAGATTTAAAAGGTGTTTATAAAACAATAGGTGCTAATAAGTTTAATATTGTTTGTTCTAACCCTCCTTATTTTAAATACAAGGAAGGAAGTAATGTAAACGAAAGTAGAGAACTTACAATTGCAAGACATGAGGTTTTAGTTTGCTTAGAAGATATTGTAAAGGAAGCTACAAAACTACTAGTTGATGGTGGTCGTTTCTATTTAGTTCACCGCACGTTTAGACTTTCTGAAGTTTTACTTTTATTAAAAGAGAATAATTTCGGTGTAAAAAGACTTAAGTTTGTTTATCCAAAAGTAGAATCTGATGCTTTAATCTTTTTGCTTGAAGCTAAAAAGAATCGTAAAGATGATGTTGTTGTAGAAAGACCTTTAGTTGTTCATAATGAAGATGGTAAATATACTGATGAAGTTTTAAAAATCTTTAATTTTAAAAAGGAGGAATAAATGAAAGGTAAATTATATATCGTTCCAACTCCTATTGGTAATATTAAAGATATTACTTTAAGGGCATTAGATATCTTAAATGAAGTTGATTTAGTTTACGCAGAAGATACGAGAGTTACAAAAGTTTTATTTAGTCATTATGATATTAAAACTCAACTTTATAGTTATCATATGTTTAATGAGGCCGATGTTTCAGAGCAAATAATAACTAAGTTAAATCAAGGATTAAATATTGCGATGGTTAGTGATGCTGGGATGCCGGGAATTAGTGATCCAGGATATTTGATTATTTCTAAAGCAATAAAAGAAGATATCGAAGTTACAGTTTTACCTGGCCCAACTGCTTATATTACAGCTGTAGTTGGTTCTGGTATGCCAATTAATAGAACACTATTTTATGGATTTTTAGAACATAAAAAAAGTGCTAAATTAAAAGAACTAAAAGCACTAGTAGATAATAAAGAAACATTGATCTTTTATGAATCTCCTAAAAGATTAGATGAGACAATTAAGCTAATGGCAGAGGTATTTGGAAACAGAAAGGTAGTTATTGCAAGAGAACTTACTAAGAAATATGAAGAATATATAAGAAGCACATTAGATGAATTAAGTAAGCAAGAATTAAATTTAAAAGGAGAAATTACGATCATTTTGGAAGGAGCTAAAATTGATAGTTTAGCACTAAAATTAAATGAATTAGATATCTTACAGCATTATAATTACTATATTGATTTAGGGTTTAGTGATAAAGATGCAATGAAAGAAGTTGCTAAAGATAGAGGAATATCTAAGAGTATCATTTATAAAGAGATATTAGAAAATAAGGTTTAATTTGTGTGTAAATTAAACTTTTTTCTTAACAATTATAGTAATTTATGATATAATAAAAGGTAGATTGAGATATTAATTAGGAGGTATTAAATGTCAGAAAAGAAAAAAGTTTTACAGGCTATGGATGGTAATGAGGCAGCTGCATATACTTCATATGCATTTACTGAAGTAGCTGGTATTTACCCTATTACTCCGTCATCTCCGATGCCAGAGCATGTAGATGATTGGGCTAATAAAGGTAAAAAGAATTTATTTGGAAATGTAGTTAAAGTTGTTGAGATGCAATCTGAAGCTGGTGCTGCTGCTGCAGTTCATGGTTCACTTCAAACAGGTGCCCTAACAACTACTTATACTGCAAGTCAAGGTTTGTTACTTAAGATTCCAAATATGTATAAGATTTCTGGTGAATTATTGCCAGGAGTTATTCATGTAGCTGCTAGAGCAATTGCTGCACAAGCTTTATCTATTTTTGGAGATCACCAAGATGTTATGGCTGCTAGACAAACAGGTTTTGCAATGCTTGCTACAGGTTCAGTTCAAGAAGTTATGGACTTAGGTGGTGTTGCTCACTTAGCATCTATCAAAGGAAGTATTCCTTTTGTTCACTTCTTTGATGGATTTAGAACAAGCCATGAAATTCAAACTGTAGAAGTTATGGATTATGATTTTTATAAACGTCAACTTGATATGGAAGCAGTTAAGAAATTTAGAGAAAATGCTTTAAATCCTCATAAACCAGTTACTCGTGGTACTGCTCAAAATGATGACGTATATTTCCAAACAAGAGAAGTATCAAATAAATATTATAATGCTTTACCAGATATCGTAAACCATTATTTAGAAGAAGTATCAAAAGAAACAAAGAGAAAGTATGCTCCTTTTGTTTACTATGGGCACCAAGAGGCAACAGATGTAATTGTAGCTATGGGTTCTGTAACACAAACAGTTAAGGAAGTTGTAGATTATTTAACTTCTAAAGGTAAAAAAGTTGGATTATTAACTGTTTATTTATATCGTCCTTTCTCTGAAGAATATTTCTTCAAAGCTATGCCTAAATCAGTAAAGAGAATTGCCGTTTTAGATCGTACTAAAGAACCAGGTGCATATGATGAACCACTTACTTTAGATGTTAAGGCTGTATATTATGGCAAGAAGAATGCCCCAATGATTATTGGTGGTCGTTATGGATTATCTTCAAAAGATACAACTCCAGGACAAATCTTTGCTGTTTATGATAATTTAAAATTAGGCGAAAAAGCTAAAAGAGAATTTACTATTGGTATTGAAGATGATGTTACTCATTTATCGTTACCAGTTACAAAAGAAATTAGAGTTGGTTCACCAAATGCTACTAACCTTATCTTCTATGGTATTGGTGGAGATGGTACTGTAGGTGCTAATAAAAATACAATTAAGTTAATTGGAGAAAATACAGATTTTTATGCTCAAGCATACTTTGCTTATGACTCTAAAAAGTCAGGTGGAGTTACAAGAAGCCATTTACGTTTCTCACCAGATCCAATTCAATCACCTTACTTAATTCCGGAAGCAGACTTTATTTCTTGTTCATTAGATACATATGTACAAAAGTTTGATATTCTAGATAACTTAAAGAAAGGCGGAACTTTCTTACTTAATACAACTAGAACTAAAGAAGAGTTAGAAGATTTTTTACCTAATAAATTTAAACGTGCATTAGCAGAAAAGAAAGTTAAATTCTATATTATTGATGCTATTCACGCAGCACAAAAGATTGGTTTAGGTCATCGTACAAACACTATCTTACAATCTGCATTCTTTAAATTAAGTCCACAAATTATGGATTATGAAAAAGCAAAAGGTTTAATGAAACAAGCAGCTTATGATTCATATATTCGTAAAGGACAAGCAGTTGTAGATATGAACTATAAAGCTATTGATCTTGGTGCAAAAGGTCTTAAGAAAGTTGCCGTTCCAGCTGCATGGAAAGATTTAAAAGATCAAAAGAAAAAGTTAGTTAAAAAACCAGATTTCGTAGCTAGAATCGCTGATGAAATTAATGCTTTAAGAGGAGAAAAACTTCCAGTTTCTGCTTTTGAAAAATACGCAGATGGAACTATGACTCCAGGTTCTGCTGCATATGAAAAAAGATATGTAGCAGCTAATGTAGCTCACTGGTTACCAGAAAATTGTATTCAATGTAACCAATGTTCATTTGTATGTCCACATGCAGTTATTAGACCATTCTTAGCTACTGAAGAAGAGTTGAAGAATGCTCCTGAAGGAGTAGTAACACTTCCAGCAATCGGTAAAGGCTTAGAAGGATTAAAATATGCAATTTCAATTTCAATTGCAGACTGTACAGGTTGTGGTGTATGTATTGAACAATGTCCAGGAAGACGTGGTGAAAAAGCTCTAACATTTAAAGAAATTGAAGGCGAAATTGAAAACAAGATGCAAGCAAAAGCTGATTTCTTCTTACATGAAGTTTCAAATAAAGCTAACTTATTAGATGTAAAAGCTAATGCAAAGAACTCACAATTTGCTCAACCATTATTTGAATATAGTGGTGCATGTGCTGGTTGTGGCGAGACACCATATGTGAAACTTGCAACACAACTATTTGGCGATAGAATGGTAATTGCAAATGCAACAGGATGTTCATCAATTTATGGTGGCTCATATCCAACAACTCCATATACTTGCAATAAAGAAGGATGTGGACCTGCTTGGGCTAACTCATTATTCGAAGACAATGCTGAGTTTGGTTATGGTATGGTTGTTGCTCATGGTGTTATTAGAGATAAGATTGAAAAAGAATTAAATGTGATTGTTGAAGCAAATAAGAATCCTAAACTTGTAGAGCTAGCAAAAGTATGGCTTGAAAATAAATATGATGGAGATAAGACTAAAGAATTATATCCAGCATTAGTTTCTGAACTTGAAAAAGATAAATCAGAAGCAGCTAAAGCAGTATTAGGTATGAAAGAACACTTAGTTAAACGTAGCCAATGGATTATTGGTGGTGACGGTTGGGCATATGATATTGGCTTTGGTGGTTTAGATCACGTTATCGCTAACCACGAAGATGTAAACATCTTAGTATTAGATACAGAAGTATATTCAAATACTGGTGGACAATCTTCTAAATCAAGTCAAACTGGTTCAATTGCTAAGTTTACTGCTGGCGGAAAAACTGGTAAGAAAAAAGATTTAGCTGCAATTGCTATGAGTTATGGTCATGTTTATGTAGCATCAATTGCTCACGGAGCAAACCAAGCGCAAATGGTAAGAGCATTTAGAGAAGCTGAAAGTTATAAAGGACCTTCAATTATTATTGCATACTCACCATGTATCGCTCATGGTATTAAAGGTGGTATGTCACAATCACAAGTTCAAGCTAAGCTTGCAGTTGAATGTGGTTATTGGACATTATTTAGACATGATCCAAGATTAGAAGCTGAAGGACAAAATCCATTCAAGATTGATTCTAAAGAACCTGAATGGGATAAATACGAAGCACACTTATTGACTGAAAATAGATATCGTCAATTACGTGGAAGTAATCCAGAACAAGCTGATTTCTTATTGAAACTTAACTTAGCTGAGTCTCAAAGAAGATATCGTACATATCAAAGATTTGAAGTAATGGATTATTCAAAATAAAACTAAAAAAGGAAGAGTAATCTTCCTTTTAGTTTATAGGAGGAAGTGATGTATAAATTAACATTAGCTTTTTTAGTATTTGAAGATCAAGTAATTATGATTAACCGAAACAAGAAACCTTGGATGGGGTGTTGGAATGGTGTTGGCGGTAAAGTCAAGCAAAATGAAGATCAGATAGCTGGAGTTATTAGAGAAATTGAAGAAGAAACTTTTATAAAAAAAGGCGACTATGATTTAGAATATAAAGGTATACTAACTTGGTCAATTGATAAAGGTAAAACTACAATTGAAGATATCGTTTATATCTATGTTTGTAAGCTAAAGAAATTAGATTTAGAATTTCCAATTAAAACAAGAGAAGGAATATTAGATTTAAAAAAGATTGATTGGGTTATAGATCCTAACAATATAGGTGTTAGTCATAACTTAAGAGATATATTATCTTATGCTTTGTTTAAAGATGGAAAATATCATTATCATTGTATCTTTGATGGTAATGCATTATTAAGTGTTAACTCAACACTAATAGAAGAGTAAAAAATATCTGCTACTATAAGTAGCAGATATCTTTTTATTTAAAATGAAAACATGTTATAGAAAAAATAGTTTTTGTATGTATTGCAAAAAGGGTCAATACATGATATACTAATTTAATATTCGGAGGAAAATTTATGATATTTGGAAGACATATAAACAAATATTACATAAAATATTTATGGCTATTCATTATCGGAATATTGTCATTACTTGCTGTTGATTACTTGCAACTTAAAATACCTGAATTTTTGGGAATCATTACCGATGGTTTAGCTAAAGATCCAGACACGGGTATTATTGCTATGACTAAAGATGACCTTGCCCAAAAGATTTTTGAAATTTTAGGAATTGTTGGTTTAATCTTTGTTACTAGATTTTTATGGCGAGTTACTTTAAGTGCTAATGGCCCAAGAATTGAAGCAGACTTAAGAAGTAAGATGTTTGCTCATAGTATGACTTTATCACAAGATTACTATAGTAAACACAAGACTGGTGATATTATGGCTATTTATACAAATGACTTGGAAATTATCAAACAGTCGATTAGTCAAGGAACATTGATGTTCTTCGATACTATCTTTTTAGGAGTTTTGACTGCTGTAAAGATGTTTATGTTAGATTTCAAAATGGCTTTATTTGTAGTTATACCATTAATTGTTTTAGGTGGCTTTGGGATTTTAATTGGTAGAATTATGCAAAAAAGGGCAGCAGCTAGACAAGCAGCATTTGCAGATTTATCTGATTTTACTGTTGAGAATATTACTGGTTTAGGAGTTATTAAGGCTTTTGTAAAGGAACAAAATGAAATTATTCACTTTGCAAAGAAAAACAAAGATAACTACGATAAGAATATGAGTTTTGCGAAAGCCGCAGCATCAATTAGAGTTGTTATTAACTTATTTATTAACTTTATTTTAATTGGTGTTTTTGCTTATGGTGCTTATTTAGTATTTGATCAAAAGACTTTAACTACTGGACAATTGATTACTTTTATTTCTTTATTTGGACATTTAATTTGGCCGATTATGGGTATGTCAATGTTTATTAATATGCATGCTCAAGCTAAAGCAAGTTTACAAAGAGTAAATGGTTTATTAGATTATAAACCTGATCTTGTAGATAAAGAAGATGTTGTTGAAGTAGAGAAATTATCGGGAGAAATTGAAGTTACTAATTTATCGTTTAAATATCCTGGTTTAGAAGAAAATGTTATTGAAAATATTAGTTTTAAAATCAAGGCTGGCGAAAGTGTTGGAATCTTAGGTAAAACTGGATCTGGTAAAACTACTTTAATCGATACATTAATGAGAATTTATAATGTAGAAGATGGAATGATTAAATATGATGGTATAGATATTAATAAAATCCCATTAAAAGTTTTAAGGGACAACACTGCTATCGTGCCTCAAGACAATTTCTTGTTTTATGATACTGTTTATGAAAATATTGCTTTTGGAACAAAAAGAGAAGTAACAAATCATGAAGTCATGGAAGTTGCTAAACTTGCAGACTTAGATAGTAATATCGAAGAGTTCCAACAAGGATATGAAACAATGATTGGTGAACGTGGTTCAACAATCTCTGGTGGTCAAAAGCAAAGAGTATCAATTGCGAGAGCTTTGATTAAAGAAGCACCAATTTTGATTTTAGACGATTCTGTTTCAGCTGTAGATACTGATACTGAAGATAAAATTATTCGAAACTTAAAAGCTACAAGAAAAGGAAAAACAACAATTTTAATAGCACACCGTGTATCTACAGTAAGAAAACTTGATCGTATCTTACTGATAGACGAAGGAAAACTTATTGGTTTTGGAACTCACGAAGAGTTACTAGAACATCCTCTTTATAGTAATCTAGTAAGATTACAATCTCTTGAAGAAGAAATTGAAGGAGGTGGACAATAATGCCTAAAGGTGTAAAGAAAATAAGTGATGCAAGGCTTTTTAGTAAGCTACTTGGATATGGTAAAAAATATATTTGGTATTACATAATTATTTTTATTGTAATGGTTTTATCAATTGGAGCATCACTATTAACTGATTATTTAATAGGTGATGTGATTGACCGTTTAAATGGTGAGACACCAGTTGAGATGGCTAGTTTTGCAAAAATTATTCTATTGTTTTTAGGAATCATTATTGTTACTTCAATTTTAGAATATTTCTCTGCAATCATGCTTCAAAAAATTGGACAAGGAATTATTTATAATGTAAGAGGTGATGTTTTTAATGCAATTGAACATTACTCTACAAGTATGCTTAAAGAAACTCCAGCTGGTAAATTAGCTACAAGAGTTACAACTGATGTAAATACTTTAAGTGAAATGTATACTTCAGTAATTACTAACCTTTTGAAAAACGTACTTACAATTGTTGGTGTATTAGTTTTCATGCTTGTTATGAATTGGCGATTAGCTTTATATACAATGATTTGTATTCCAATTGTTTTTGTTTTATCTTTATTATTCCGTAATTTCTCTCGTAAGATTTACCGTCAAGTAAGATCTGGAGTAAGTGAAATTAACTCATTTGTAAATGAGAACGTTAGTGGAATGAAAATTACTCAAAGCTTTAATCAAGAAGATAGACAAATGAAACAATTTGAAGAGAAAAATGTCTTCTTGAAGAAAGCACACTTAAAATTAATTTATGGTTTTGCTTTATATAGACCATCAATTTATGTAATTACAATGCTAACAACTTGTTTAATTATTTGGGTTGGTGGATTAGATGTTATTAGTTTTGCTGGTGGGTTTACTGTAGGTGCTTTGTTTACATTTATTCAATTAGCGAATAAAATGTTTGGACCATTACAAGAACTTGCGGAGCAATATAACATCTTACAATCTGCGTTTGCTTCAAGTGAGAGAATTTTTGAAGCAATGGGCAAAAAATCTGAGATTGAAGAAGTTTCTCATCCAGTAGTTTTAGAAGAGATTAAAGGTGAAATTGAGTTTAGAAATGTTTGGTTTAAATATCCAACATCTGATTGGATCTTACAAGATGTAAGTTTCCATATTAATCCAAAAGAAACTGTTGCTTTTGTAGGGGCAACTGGATCAGGTAAAACAACAATTTTAGCTTTGATTACAAGAAACTACGATATTCAAAAAGGTGAAATCTTAATTGATGGTATTGATATTAGACAGATTGAACTAAATAGTTTAAGAAGAAGTATTGGCCAAATGATGCAAGATGTATTCTTATTTAGTGGAACAGTTAAAACTAACATTAATTTAAGAGATGAAGCAATTAGTGATGAAAAAGTACAAGAAGCAAGTGTTTATGTAAATGCTGATCAATTTATCCAAAAACTTCCAAACAAATATGATGAGGAAGTTAGAGAACACGGAAACAACTTCTCTTCAGGGCAAAGACAATTACTATCATTTGCAAGAACTATTGCTCATGATCCAAAGATTTTGATTTTAGATGAAGCAACAGCTAATATAGATACAGAAACTGAACTTTTAATTCAAAATTCTTTAGAGAAAATGATGAGTATTGGTACAATGTTAATCGTAGCTCATAGATTATCTACAATTCAACACGCAGATAAGATTATGGTTATTAGTAAGGGTAGATTAATCGAACAAGGTAATCATCAAGAATTACTAAAACAAAAAGGACATTATTATAAACTATATCAATTGCAATATGAAGTAAGAGGCGAGGAAAATGGATAGAGAGTTGATACCCGCTTTAATCATCGCAGCTGCAAATGACTTAGATTTAAGTTTGCCAGAAATAAACGTTTCTAAAATGCCGGATGAAATTAGAGCTTATACTCAATTTCCTCATAAAGTTCTTAACTTCAATCAAAAGTGGCTTAAAGAAGCAAACCATATAGAGATGGCAGGAGTAGTTTTTCATGAAATGAGGCACTTATGGCAATTCAAACAAATTTTGCTTGGCGATGAAAACAAAGAAGGTTTAGAAATAAGTGAAGAAGAATATGAACTTTGGAAAGAGGAATTAAAGAAAAAAGAAGATGGTGAATTTTCTTTAGATGCTATTCTCGCAATTGAAGTAGATGCCTATGCTTATGCTAATTTACAGCTTGAAAAATTACTTGTTCCTTTAGAGGAATTTAATAATGAAGAGTTGAAAAAATTAGTTAGTTTAAGGATGGAAACAATTAGAAAATAAAATAAAAGCATGATGACAATTAGTGTTATCGTGCTTTTTTTACTATATAATTTGCATTTTTCTCATTAAATGCTATAATAAATATTATAATGGAGTAATTATGGAAACTAAAAAAAGACTAGATTTAAAAAACTTAATTGGAATAATAGTTGTTAGTGTAATAGTTATCACAACATTTGCTTTAAGTTTATGGTATTTTAAATCAACAAAAGAACAAGAAGAAAAGCAATATTATGTTTATACAATTGACTTAGGAAATTCATTTCAAACTGTAAGTAAAGTTCAAATTGTAAGTCAAGATTTGAGTGAAGAAGAAAGACAAAGACTAGGAGAAGAGATGAGAGCTATTCTAGAAGAACTTGATTTAGAATTTAATGCAGTTGAAAGAATCGGTGGAGAAAAATCAACTTTAATGAAAGTAAACGAAAAAGCTGGAATTGAACCTGTTTCAGTATCTGGTGAATTTATTTATGTATTAGAAAAAGCACTAGAAGTAGCTAGTATGTCAAAAGTTGATGGTGTTGCTTTATTTGACCCAACAATTGCCCCTGTATGGCAAGCTTGGGATTTTCCTGAGTTAATCTTTACAACTTATGAAGGTCCTGTTCCTGTTGAATACCTTCCAACAAGAGAAGAACTTGAAAGTTTGCTTCCTTTAGTTAATTACGAAAAAGTTGTTTTAGATAAAACAAACAACAAAGTTTTCTTAACAGAAGTAGGAATGGCTTTAGATTTAGGTTCGATTGTGAAGGGATATGCAGCTGATAAAATTAAAGAATATTTAGTTAGTCAAAACATTGATAGAGCTATTATTGATGTTGGAGCTAATATTTTACTTTTAGGAAATTATGTGAATACTAAAGGCGAAGATATTGATTGGCCTTTATATGTAAGAACTCCTAGCAAAAATTATTTGGCGGGTGATTTAAATAAATTAGGTAAAGTCCTAGACAATAAAGATAAAACAGTAGTTACAAGTGGTGACTATGAAAAATATATTATCGATGAAGACGGTAATCATTATCATCACATTTTAGACCCAAGAACAGGTTATCCTATAGCTAATGGTTTAGTATCAGTATCAATTATTACTGACCTTTCAATTTTAGGAGATGCTTATAGTACAACTGTTTTTGCTTTAGGTTTAGAAAAGGGTATGGAATTTATTGAAACAACAGACAACACCGAAGCTGTGTTTGTTTTGAAAGAAGGAAAAAACTATAAAGTCTATGTTTCTAGTGGATTAGAAAACAAGTTTGAATTTAATGCGTCACTAGAAGAAAAGAATTATCAATATCAAGGGGTATATCGATGAAAGTATTAGAGATTAAAGATTTACATGTAAGTGTAGAAAATAAAGAGATTTTAAAAGGAATTAACTTAAGTTTAAAGTCAGGAGAATTTCATGCAATTATGGGTCCTAATGGAGCAGGAAAGTCAACGCTAGCTGCTGCTATTATGGGACACTTTAATTATAAAGTTACAAAAGGGTCGATAACTTTAAATGGTGAAGATGTTTTAAAAATGAGTGTTGACGAAAGAGCAAGAAAAGGCTTGTTTTTTGGAATGCAATATCCTAGTGAAGTAGGTGGCCTTACTAACGCAGAGTTTATTAAAAAAGCTTTAGAAGCAAGACTTGAAGAAGGTAAAAGATTATCACTATATAAGTTTATTAAAGAGTTAGATCAAACCGTTGAAGAGTTGCAAATGAACAAAGATCTACCAGAAAGATATCTAAACGAAGGATTTTCTGGTGGTGAGAAAAAACGTAATGAGATTTTGCAAATGAAATTATTAAAACCTAATATTGCTTTACTTGATGAAATAGACTCTGGATTAGACGTAGATGGTTTAAAGGTTGTGGGTGAGGCAATTAATAAGATGAAAAGTCCTGAATTTGGTGCGATGCTTATTACTCACTATGAAAGACTATTAGACTATTTAGATATTGATCAAGCCCATGTTTTAGTTGGAGGAAGAATCGTTAAGTCTGGTGGAATAGAGTTAATTAAGAAAATTAATAAAGAAGGTTATGATTGGGTTAAAACAGAACTTGGAATTTTTGAAGAGGAAGAAGCACCAATTTCACTTGAAAGTTGTGCAGTTAAAGAATCAGCTGCAAGGCCGAAGAAATGAGAGTTTTAGAACATAAAAAAACAATTGATAGTTCGGGAGTTTATGATTTTGTTTTTCAAAGCCAAACAAAAAATGTAACTATTGATGTAAAGGAAAACATTAATGTAACACTTCACCTTATTTTTAAAGAAGCAAATAATTTTAATTTAAAATTAAAATTTAAAAATAACGAAGTAAAGTTAGTTAATGTTTGTTTAGATGGTGCAAGTCGAGTTAAACAAATTTTTGATGCTAGTAAAAGCAATATTAAAGCTTTAAGTTGTTTTAATTCAAAATGTGATAGTTTTAATTTAGAAGCAAATTTAAAAGAAGAAAGCAATATTGAACTTGATAATATTATTATCAATAAAGAAAATATGAAACAAGTTTATGATTTTAGAATCAATCACTTGTCTCCTTATACAGAATCAAATTTAAGAAACTACGCTGTTACAGACAACGATTCTAAACTAGTTATCAATAATACAGGGTTTATTGATTTTGATTGCAAGAAAGCTGCAATCAATCAATCAACTACGGGAATAATGTTAGATTTATATTCTTCAATTGAAGCTAATCCAATTTTAGAAATTAATCATCATGATGTTATTGCAAACCATGGTGCATCAATTGGAGCATTAGCCGATAGTGATTTGTTTTACTTAATGAGCAGAGGAATCCCTAAGGAAGAAGCTGAAAGAATAATTATTGAAGGATATTATCGAACTATTTTAGATAAAATTGAGGATAAGGATTTAAAACAAGAAATAGAGAAGAGGTTATAAGTGTTAGACGCAAAGAAAATAAGGAAAGATTTTCCAATTTACCAAAACAATAAAGATATGGTTTATTTAGATAACGCAGCTACTGTCTTAAAACCTAAAAAAGTTTTAGATAAGATGAATGAATACTATACTCACTTTGGAGTTAATATCCACCGTGGGGTATATAAACTATCTTATCTAGCAACTAAAGCCTATGAAGAGGGAAGACAAAAAGTTGCAGATTTTATTAACGCTAGTTTTGAAGAAATAGTGTATTTTAAAAATGCATCTGAAGCTTTAAATTTTGTAGCTTTAAGTTGGGGCGAGACTAATATAAAAGAAGGGGATGAAATTATTACTTCTGAGTTAGAACATCACTCTTCTGTTTTGCCATGGCAACAGTTAGCGTTAAGGAAAAAAGCGGTCTTAAGATATCTAAAACTTGATTCAAAAGGTAGAATTACTATTGATGCTTTAAAGTCAGTTTTAAATGAAAAAACTAAAGTTATTGCTTTAACTTTAGTTTCTAATGTTTTTGGTTATATTACGCCAATCGAAGAATTAATTAAAGAGGCAAGAAAATATAACTCTTTAGTAGTAGTTGATGCTGCTCAAGGTATCGCTCATTTGCCGATTGATGTAAAGAAAATGGATTGTGACTTTCTTGCATTTTCTGCTCATAAAGCTTTAGGGCCAACTGGTCTTGGTGTTTTGTATGGGAAAAAAGATATCTTCAAAAAGTTAAAACCTTTATTTTATGGTGGAGATATGATTGATAATGTAGAGTTATATGATTCTAGTTATCGTGAAATGCCTTATCGTTTTGAGGTAGGAACACCTGCGATAGCCGAAATTATTGGTCTGGGTTATGCTTTAGATTATTTAAAAGATATAGGATTAGATAATATTAAAAAACATGAACAAGAATTAACTAAGTATGCTTTAGAAAAAATGAAAGTTTTAAAGCATCTAACTATTTATAATTCTAATCCTGATTTAGGAATTATTGCTTTTAATTTAGATGGAGTTCATCCTCATGATGTAGCAACTATTTTAGATTCAGATAATGTTTATGTGAGAGCTGGACATCATTGTGCACAATTAATAGCAAAAAAATTAGAAATTGTGGCATCTTTAAGAGTATCATTTTTTATCTATAATGATAAAGAAGATATCGATAAGTTAATTGAAGCACTAAAGAAAGCTATAAACTTTTTTTACCAAGGAGAATAAAATGGATAAATTACGTAATTTGTATCAAACTGTAATCATGGATCATTATCGTAATCCTTATAATAAAGGATTAAAAGGATATCCAAAAGTTCATTTAAAAAATCCAGCTTGTGGGGATGATATTACTATCGAAGCTAAAGTTAATAATGGAGTTATTGAAACAATCAATCATAATGGAACTGGTTGTTCTATTTGTTGTGCATCAGCTTCAATGCTTTGTTCATTAATGGAAGGTAAGACTGTTGATTTTGCAAGAAAAGAAATAAATAAATTTTATGATTTAGTTCAAGGAAAAGACGGAGACTATGAAAGTTTAGGCGATGCTAATAGTTTAGCTGGTGTTGCTTCATTTCCTGCTAGAATTCGTTGTGCTACAATTTCTTGGAAAGCATTAGAAATGGTCTTAGAAGGAGACTTAGATGAAGAAAGAGAAATATGATATTGTAGGGGATTATAAATATGGTTTTAAGACAGAAACTGATGCTGTTTTTAAAACTAAAAAAGGCTTAAATAGAGAAGTAATTGAAACAATATCTAAAGAAAAAAATGAACCAAAATGGATAAGAGATTTTAGGATGAAATCTTACGAAGAGTTTTTAGTTCACAAATATCCTTCTTTTGGCCCAAATTTAGAATTCATTGATTTTGATGATTATATTTATTATATAAAAGCTACTGATCAAGTAGAAAAAAGTTGGGATGATGTTCCCGATGAAATTAAAGACACTTTTGAGAAGTTAGGAATTCCTGAAGCAGAAAGAGAGTACTTAGCAGGAGTTACAACGCAGTTTGAATCTGAGGCTGTTTATCATAATCAGTTAAAAGAGTTAGAAGAACTAGGTGTTATCTTTACAGATACAGATACAGCTGTTAGGAAATATCCTAATCTTGTAAAGCAATATTTAGGAACTGTAGTTCCTTATAATGACAATAAATTTGCAGCTTTAAACTCTGCTGTTTGGAGTGGGGGAACATTTATTTATGTTCCTAAAGGAGTTAAAATAGATAAACCATTACAATCTTATTTTAGAATTAATACTGAAAGAATGGGACAATTTGAAAGAACATTAATAGTGGTTGATGAAGGTGCTAGTCTTCATTATGTAGAGGGTTGTACAGCACCTATTTATTCAAGTGATTCTTTGCATGCAGCTGTTGTAGAGATTGTTGTAAAGGAGAATGGATATTGCCGTTATACGACTATTCAAAATTGGTCTACAAACATTCTTAATTTAGTTACTAAAAGAGCTCAAGTTGAAGCTAATGGTCATATGGACTGGATTGATGGTAATATAGGTTCAGGATTAAATATGAAGTATCCTGCTTGTATTTTAAAAGGAGAAAATGCGAAAGGTAGTTGTATTTCAATAGCCTTTGCAAACAAAGGTCAATATCAAGATGCAGGGGCGAAGATGATTCATTTAGCGCCTAATACATCAAGTACAATTATTAGTAAATCGTTATGTAGAGGCGGAGGAAAGGTAAATTATCGTGGTACAGTTTACCATGGACCAAAAGCTTTAAATGCTCGTAGTTTTATTGAATGCGATACAATCATTTTAGATGATAAATCTACTAGCGATACGATTCCATTTAATATTGCTCGCAATCAAAAATCAAGAATAGAACATGAAGCAACTGTCTCTAAAATTAGTGATGAACAATTGTTTTATTTAATGAGTAGAGGAATTCCAGAAGAGGAAGCTGTGGAGATGATAGTAATGGGTTTTATTGAACCATTCTCTAAAGAACTACCAATGGAATATGCAGTTGAATTAAATCAACTAATTAAACTAGAAATGACAGATTCGATAGGGTAATTTATGAAAAAAACAATTTTACTATTTTTATTGCTAATTCCATTTATTTTAACTGGATGTTCTTGTGACAAGTCAAAAGAACACTCTTTTACATTAATTATTCTTAACGAACAAGAACAAATAATTAATGAGAAAGTTGCATTTAATGAAGGCGAAAATTTACTTGAAATATTGAAAAATAAATATGGTTTAGTTTATAATCAAGAACAAGGAAAAATCCTACAAATTAAAAACATTGAGTTAGCAGAAACTGGTTATTTCACAATAACCCTAAATGATGTAGAACAAACTAGTTTTGTTTTTGAGATGAAAGATCAGTATATATTGAAAATTCAGTATCATAAAGAATCATCATTCAAAGAATATGAAGTTACTTTTAAGGAAGTTGATGATACTTTAATTAGTTCTTATGTTTGGCCTAACAATTCACTAGTTTCAAAGCCAGCTCCACCTGAAAAAGAAGGATATACTTTTAAAGGTTATTATTTAGATAAAGAAGCGACTTTAGAATTTGATTTTAATTCTTATCTTACTCGTGATACAGTAATTTACTTTATTTATGAAGAGATAGTAAGTGAAGTTAGTTATACAATAGAGTTTCCTACACAAGCATTACGAAAGAAGACTGCGGGTGAAGATGAAACTATAGGTATCGTTACTTATGAACCTAGTAGTGCTAGTATTAAAACGATGTCTGTTACTAGTAGTGATGATACTAAATTGAGTTGTACGCTTAATTTAGATCAAGTAGACAATGTTTATAAAGTAAAAGCAAAATGTTTAGATTTTGGTACAGCGAAAGTTATAGTAAATTTAAATGGTAAAATTCAAGAATATGAATTTACTTTATATCCAAGAAGAGAAGAAGATGTGCCAGATAATGAATGGTTTGAAATGTCTTTCGAAGAACAAGAAGCAATGAGACTTGACAGAGAAAGAAGAGAAGCCGAAGTTATTGATAATGAAGTTGAAAGAATTAAAACTTGGTTTACTGAAAATATTCCTGATAGTACTGTTGGTAATTTTGATTTGATTGAAAGATCAGATGTATCAGGTGTTTATGTGAATTGGCATTCTGATAATAAAAATGTTCTTTACTTAACATATGTAGATAATGTTTATGTAGGTCAAATAACGCAAATTAGTTATGATACTAATGCTACATTATCATTAACGGTTAGTACGGCTAGTAGTAGTGAAACAATTACGAAAGAAATTGCTGTTCCAGGATTTAATTTAATTCCGCTTCCAGATCATCCATTAGTTTTTGCTTATGTACCAATTTGGAATTTTACAGGAATTTCACCTGAAGATATTTCAAGAATCGATGTTTTCCATTTATGTTTTGGTTATGTGAAGAATGGCGAGTTTGATGTATCTCATATTGAGTTTTTAATGCCGCACATTATGCCTTTAAGAAGAATGGGTAAACGAGTAGTTCTTTCTGTTCATGATGGCGGTAAATTAGCATCAGCTACTGATGATGGAGTAGAAATACTAGGATTTAGTGATGCTGTTTCAACAGCTGAGAAAAGAACAAGAACTGTTAATCAAATAATGGAAACAGTTATTAAGTATGATTTAGATGGTGTAGATTTAGACTGGGAAGGACCCGGATTTTCATATTCTAGTAATCCGTGTCATCCAGATGATGTTATTAATTTCTACTTGTTTGTGAAGGAATTAAAAGCAGCGATGGATGCATCACCTAGAGCAGATTTATTATTAACTGCTGCTTGTGCTGCGCCTAAAGCAGATCAATATTCTTTAGATAAACTAAAAGATGATTTTGATTATATTCATATTATGACTTATGATTTTGTTATCTCTACAACGACAACGCACAACTCAGCTTTATTAGAAGGTCCTGGTTCTACTTATTTCTCTACGGAAAAAGGATTGAATGAATATTTAAGATATATGCCAAGAGAAAAACTAACAGTTGGTGCAGCTTTCTATGGTAAAATATATAATCTTCCTAATGGCATTGGAGATGGATTAAGTCAAACCGTAAGTGAAGCGTGTAAAACGATTAATTACGATAAAATTAGACAAGAATATTGGACTGACTTAAATGATGAAACATATATTCATAAATCAGAAGTGACTAAGGCAACTTGGTATTATGATGGCAGTTCTTGGATTACTTTTGAAAGTCCATGGGCAGTAGCCGAGAAAGCTAAATGGGCTAAAAATCAAAATTTAGGTGGAATTATGTTTTGGGATTATAATACAGATTATCAAAACGAATTAATGTCTGCTTTATATTATAATTTTAGATATTAGTGGACTAGATAAGGAGACTTATGAAAAAGACGATATTATTATTTTTATTACTTATCCCGTTTCTTCTTGTAGGGTGTTCTTGCGATAAGAAGCCAGAAGATAAGGAATTCACATTTACTTTTGAACTTTATGATGAAAAAGCATTAATAGTAAAAGAAACTATTACTTATAATGAAGGAGATAATTTATTAGAGATTTTAAAATCTAAATATAATTTAGTTTATAGTGAAGGTATTCAAAAGATTAACAATTTAGAATTATCAGAAAATAATTATTTTAGAATAACTTTAAATGGTGAAGAGAAAACTGATTTTAGTTTTATGCTTAAAGATGAAGATCTTTTAAAAATTGAGTATTTAGAAGATGAGATTATAGAGGTAAATTATAATGTTTCATTTAGAGAAGTAGATGAGACAGAAATTTTAGCTCTTGAAGTAAAAGAGAATGACAAAATTACTGCTCCTACTGTAGCAAATAAAGACGGATACAATTTTAAAGGTTTTTATTTAGATAAAGAAGGAGTTACATTATTTGATTTTGCTAGTAATGTTACTAGTAATTTAGTAATCTATTTAGTTTATGAAGAGATTTCTCAAATAGAGACTATTGATATTAATGTAGAGTTTCCAACTTTAAGCTTAAGAAAGATGACTCCTCCAGAAAATAAAACCAATGGTTTAATTGTTTTAGAGCCAGCAGATGCGAAAATTGAAACTTATAGTTTAAGAGTTAGCGATACTACAAAATTAAGAAGTTTTATTTTTACTGATCCTCAAGATGGATTACGTAAAGTACACGTAGAGTGTTTAGATTATGGTGAAGCAGAAGTAACTATTACGATAAATGGTATTACTAAAACATATGAATTTACTTTATATCCAAGGAAAGAAGAAGAAGTACCATTTGAGGAATGGGCAGAAATGTCATTTGAGGAGCAAGAAGCAATGAGACTTGATAGAGAAAGAAGAGAAAGAGAAGCAGAGGTTAATGAAGTTGCAAGGCTAAAAACTTGGTTTGAGGAACATGTACCAGCTAATGCTACTGAAAGCTTTGAATTGATTAATGGAACAAATGTAGAGAGTGTTTATATAATGTGGCATTCTGATCATAAAGGAGTTATTTATCCTAAAGTTGTTGATGGCGTATATACTGCCCAAGTAACACAAATTACTTATGATGTTGTTGTGAATTTAACATTAACAATTAATTCTTCTTTAGGTAGCGAAGAACTTACAAAAGCTATTACTGTTTCAAAAGGATTTGATTTAAGACCATTACCTCAAAGGCCACTAATTTTTGCTTATGTTCCTACTTGGGGATATGAAGGAATTAGGCAAGAAGATGTTGCGAAAATTGATGTCTTTAATTTATGCTTTGCTTATGTAACAAATGGTATGTTCACCGTTTCTACAATCGAATCACTACTACCTACAATTATGCCTTTAAGAGAAGTTGGTAAGAGAGTAGTGATGTCAGTTCAAGATGGGGGTAAAAATGGGCCACCACTTATTCCAGGATTTAGTGCTGCTGTTTCAACGGCAGAAGGTAGAACTACAATTGTAAACCAAATGGTTCAAGCAGTAATTGAATATGATTTTGATGGTATTGATTTAGACTGGGAAGGACCAGGATTTTCATTCTCAAGTAATCCTTCGAGTCCTAATGATATTCAAAATTTCTATTTGTTTGTAAAGGAATTAAGGGCAGCAATGGACGATTCCCCAAGAAAAGATTTATTATTAACTGCTGCTTGTGCAATGAGTTATCCAAATAATTATTCTTTAGATAGATTGCAAAATGAATTTGATTATATTCATATTATGACTTATGATGGTGGATCTTCTACTACAACATCACACTGTTCTGCTTTATTACCAGGACCTGGAGCAGCATGGTCTGCCCAAAGAGGATTAAATAATTTTATTGCAACTGGTTTTCCAAGAAATAAATTAACTATTGGTTCAGCTTTTTATGGTAAAAGATATCTTAATGTATCTAGCACAGGTGATGGCTTAGGAGTTAGCGTTGCTCAAGCCGCTTCCACAATGACCTACAAAAACCTAAGAAAAGAGTATTGGACAAATTTAAGTGATGAAACATATATTTACACTTCTCAAGAAACTAAAACATCTTGGTATTATAATAAAGATACAGGCGTCTGGATTGGATTTGAAAGTCCATGGGCAGTAGCTGAAAAAGCTAAATGGGCTAAAGCTCAAGGATTAGGTGGAATAATGTTCTGGGAGTATAATCAAGATTATAATGGTGAATTATTAGCAGCTATGTATAATAATTTTAGATAAAAAGTAAAAGGCAAAAGATATTCTTTTGCCTTTTGTTTTGCTTGTTTAGTTTTTCAAATAATGGTATACTAATATCAATAAAGGTGGATAGTTATGAAGAAAACAGTATTGTATGATGAACACATTAAACAATCAGGAAAGATGATTGAATTTACTGGTTATTTACTTCCCGTATATTACACATCAATTAGCGAAGAACATGAACTTGTTAGAAGTGATTTTGGCTGTTTTGATTGTTCACATATGGGAGAGATTATGATTTCGGGAGAAGATGCTTATAAGTTTACTGATTATTTAGTAACACAAAATTTAAGTGGACCAGATTTAAGAATGAGTTATGGTTTTTTATTAAATGAGAATGGCGGAGTTGTAGATGACATTATGGTCTATAAGTATAATGATTCTAAATTCTTGCTTGTAGTTAATGCTTCTAATAAAGAAAAAGATTATGAGCATATAATGAAACTATTTAAAAAAGGTAAATATAATTGTGATGTAGTTGATATGTCTGATGATATTTCTTTACTAGCAATTCAAGGACCTAATGCAGCTAGTTTTCTTCAAAAGGATTTAGTGGATAAGCTAGATGAACTTAAAATGTATGACTTTAAGTATTATAGTATTTTAGGAATGAAATTTTTAATTTCTCGTAGTGGTTATACTGGTGGTGATGGTTTTGAAATTTATGGTAAGAATGAAGATATCTTAAAACTATATCAACACCTAACAAAAAGAGGAATGAAGTCATGTGGTTTAGGTGCAAGAGACACTTTAAGATTTGAAGCAGCCCTACCTTTATATGGCCAAGAGTTAGATATGGATATTAATCCTTTAGAAGCTGGTTTAAGTTTCGGTGTTGATTTTAATAAAGATTTTTATGGCAAAGAAGCTTTAAGCAAAATCAAAGAAGAAGGATTAAAAAGAAGAAGTGTAGGTTTAGAGTTATTAGGACCAGGAATTGCAAGACACGGTTATAAAGTATATTCTGAAGGTAAAGAAATTGGTTATGTAACTACTGGTTATATGATACCTAATACTAAAGATAGTTACGCGGTTGCTTTAATCGATCGCGATGAGTATAAATTAGATAAAGAAGTAGAAATCTTAGTTCACAAGAAATTTGTAAAGGCTAAGATTATTAAGAAAAAATTCATGGATAAAAAATATCAAAAATAGGAGGAGAAAATGGCAGATATTAAAAAAGGTTTGTTTTATACAAAAACACATGAGTGGGTAAAAGTAGAAGGAAATGTTGCATACATTGGCTTAACAGCTTTTGCAGCTAGTGAATTAGGCGATATTATTTATTTTGAAGGACCAGATGCTGATGATGTTGCTCAAGGCGCAGAATGTGGCGTTGTTGAGTCAGTAAAATCAGCTTCAGATATCTACTCACCTGTAAGTGGAAAAGTACTAGAAGTAAACGAAGCGGTTTTGGATAGTCCAGAATTAATTAATGAAGATCCATATGGTGCTTGGTTAGTTAAAGTCGAGCTTGATTCGAAAGAAGAATTAAAGAAATTACTTTCAGCTGAAGCATACGAAAAGGAATTAGCTAATGCATAAGTATTTACCTCATACAGCTAGCGATATTAAAGAAATGCTTGATAAAATAGGTATCAAGACAATTGATGAATTATTCGTAGCTTTAGGAGATATTAAACTGACTAAACCATTAGACATCCCTAGCAAGATGAGTGAAAATGAGTTAAGAGATCATTTTGGAAGACTAGCAAGTAAAAATAAAAACTTGCTTTCTTTTTGTGGTTTAGGTAGTTATGAAAGCTATGACTTCAGTATTATTGATGCTCTTATTTCTCGCCAAGAGTTTCTTACATCTTATACACCATATCAACCAGAAGTATCACAAGGAACATTGCAATATATCTTTGAGTTCCAATCTTATGTTTGTGAGTTAACTGGTATGGATATAGCTAATGCCTCAATGTATGATGGTGCTAGTAGTACAGCTGAAGCTATCTTTATGGCAGTAGCAGCTACAAGGAAAAATAAGGTTTTACTAAGTAAAACAATTAATCCTTATGTGTTAGAGGTTGTTAAGACTTACTCTAAGTATCGTGATTTAGAAGTTGAATATGTTTTAGAAAAAGATTTCAGTTTTGATTTGGAAGATTTAAAGAAAAAGTTAAATAATGATGTTGCTTGTTTTGTGGCGCAAACACCAAATGTTTATGGTGTTTTAGAAGACTATAGCAAAGTGAAAGCAACTTTAGAAGAAATTGGCGCTTTATTTATTATTAATCAAGAACCAAGCAGTTTAGCTTTATTTAAAGCTCCAAGTGAATATAACGCCGATATAGCTTGCGGGGATATGCAAAGTTTAGGTTTAAAGAGAAACTTTGGTGGACCAAGTGTGGGCTATATTGCTACTATATCTAAATATCAAAGAAGACTACCTGGTAGGATCGTTGGTAAGACTGTAGATGTAGAAGGAAAAAGAGGTTATGTTTTAACACTTCAAGCACGTGAACAACATATTAGAAGAGAAAAAGCTACTTCGAATATTTGTTCTAATCAGTCTTTAATGGCTTTAACTGTTTCAATCTATTTAAGTTTAGTTGGTAAACTTGGTTTAATTGAACTAAGTAAGAGAGCTTATAATAATGCTCATTATTTAGAAGAAGAGTTATTAAAAACTAAGAAATTTAAAAAAGTTACTTCTAGGCCATTCTATCAAGAATTTGTTTTAGAATATTTAGGCAATCCTAAACTTTTAGAGCAAAAACTTTTAGCTTTAGGTTATTTATCTGGTTATAACATCAAAGATAATTTAATTATTTTCTATGCAAGTGAGGTAAGAACTAAAGACGAAATAGATGGGTTTGTAAAGAAAGTAGGTGAAGTATAATGTACGATAAATTAATTTTTGAAAGATCAAAAAAAGGTCGTGTAGGTATTACTTTACCAAAAACTGATATTAAAGATTACGCATTACCAAAAGAACATTTAACAAAAAGAGATTTATTACTTCCTGAAGTTTCTGAAGTTGATGTTATTAGACATTATACTAATTTATCACTTAAAAACTATGGTGTTGATCGAGGTATTTATCCTTTAGGAAGTTGTACGATGAAGTATAATCCTAAGATTAACGAAGAGTTATCAAAGAATCCTAAATTTAATAATTTACATCCACTACAACCAGATGTTTCAAGTCAAGGAGCTTTAGAATTAGAATATAATTTAGAAAAATTACTAAATGAAATTCTAGGATTAAAAGCTTTTAGTTTTGCACCTTGTGCAGGAGCCCATGGAGAGTTAACTGGATTAATGATGATTAAAGCTTATCATGAGAAAAATAAAGATTTTAAACGTAAGAAGATTATTATTCCCGACTCTGCTCACGGAACTAACCCAGCATCAGTTGCAATTGTAGGTTTTGAAGTTGTTAACTTACAAAGCACTGAAGATGGTACAGTTGATTTAGAGCATTTAAAAGAACTATTAGATGATGAGGTAGCAGGAATGATGCTTACTAATCCTAATACAGCAGGTCTTTATGAAAAAGATGTTTGTAAGATTACTAAGTTAGTTCATGATGCAGGTGGATTAATGTATTATGATGGTGCTAATTTTAATGCTCTATTAGGTTTAGCTAAACCTTCTGATATGGGATTTGATGTTATTCACCTTAATTTACACAAGTCTTTCTCAACACCTCATGGTGGTGGAGGACCTGGAGTAGGTGCTGTTGGTGTAGGAGAAAAGTTAAAGACATTTTTACCAAATAAACATGTTAAGTTAGAAAATGGTTTATATGTAAGGAAAAAAGAAAAAGATTCAATTGGAAGTGTAAGTTATTTCCAAGGTAACTATAATGTTATTTTAAAAGCTTATGCTTATATCTTAAGTATGGGTAAAGAAAACATTAGGGATGTTGGGGAGATGGCAGTACTTAATGCAAACTATGTTAAGGCATGTTTAGAAGAGTATTATGAAGTTCCTGTTAAGGGGGCGATTATGCACGAAGTTGTATTTAATGGTTTAAAATCGAAAAAAGCTACTACTTTAGATGTAGCTAAGAGATTACTTGATTATGGCTTCCACCCTTCTACAATCTATTTCCCAATACTATTTAGTCAATCAATGATGGTTGAACCAGTAGAAACTGAAAGCAAAGAAACAATAGATGAGTTTATTGATGCTTTAATTAAGATTGCTAATGAAGCAGAGGCAAATCCAGAACTATTACATAATGCACCACATACAACACCAGTAAGAAGACTAGATGAAGTTTTAGCTGCAAGAGAGCTAAAAGTTAAATATCGAGACTTACTATGATTGATGTAATTATTATTGGTGCTGGTCCTGGTGGGTATGAAGCTGCCTTGTATGGTGCAAGCAAAGGCTTAAATGTTGTTTTAGTAAATAAACATAATCTGGGTGGAACTTGTCTTCATTATGGCTGTATCCCAACAAAATCTTACTTCAAAAATGCTTCATTAATTAGCGATTTGAAAGATTCAGATTTATATGGGCTTACTAATTTAAGTTATGATTTTGATTTTGGAAAAGTAAAATCAAGAAAAGATGAAGTTGTTTCTTCTTTAGAAAAAGGCATTAGTTTCTTACTTAAAAAAGCAAATGTTACTGTTCTTGAAGGTGAAGCTAATTTTATAAGCGATAAGAAAATAGAAGTAAATGGAAAAACTTATGAGGCTAAAAATATTATTATCGCAACAGGATCAAAAGAAAGAATTCTTCCTAATTTTGATTCTTACCTAACTAGTAAAGATATTTTAGGTTTAGATAAATTACCAAAAAGCCTAACAATTGTAGGTGGTGGAGTTATTGGAATTGAATTTGCTTCAATTTTAAATCAGTTTGGTGTTAAAGTAGAAGTATTAGAATATGGTGATCGTATTTTAAATAGTTTAGATCAAGAAACATCAAGAAGAATTCTATCATTACTAAAAAGACAAGGTGTTGACGTTAACTTAAATATCAAAGTAAATAGTTATCAAGATAAAGTTTTAAAATATGAAGAAAAAGGGGAATTAAAAACAAAGGAAGTAGAAAACTTGCTACTAGCAATTGGTAGAATTCCTAACTTAGATTGTGCTTTAGATAAGACTAATATTAGTTATAGTAATAAAGGGATTATTGTTGATAAAAACTTTGAAACTAATGTTAAGGGTGTATATGCAATTGGTGATGTTACCGGAATTAATATGCTGGCTCATTATGCTACATATTCAGGCTATCGTGCAATTAACCATATTTTAGATATAAAAGATGAAATTGATTTTAATTTAGTCCCAGCTTGTATTTTCTCTTTACCAGAAATTGCTAGTGTTGGCATTTTAGAAGGAAATGAGTTAAAGGCTAATTATCGTGGTAATGGTAAAGCTTTAGCTAGCAATTTACTAGAAGGATATATTAAACTTTATGTAAACGAAGAAAAAATAGTTGGGGGTATTATTATTGGCCATGAAGCATCAATTTTAATCCATGAAATTGCAGCTGTAATTAAAGAAAAAGTTACAGTTAGTAAATTCAAAGATTATATTCATGCTCACCCAACATTATCGGAAATATATCGAGATTGTTTTAAATAAGTAGACTTGAATTCAAGTCTACTTTTTGTATTAAAAACTTTTAATCTTAAACGATTTTTGATATAATTATATATAGGAGCAAAAATATGGAGAAACATATATATCGAAATAAGTTCATAGTTTTTTCTTTAGTCTTTTTTGTGTTAAATATTATCAATTCATATTTATCAAGTTGGACAAAAGTTAATGCTTTACCTAGTGCCTATCTTCGTGATTCATTTATGGTTGTAAATAGTATTATTGGAGATGCGGCCTTTTTTGCAGTGTTTTATGGATTAGGAATTTTAATATTTAAGAGCGATAATGCAAGGTATCGTTATATGATTGTCCTTACTACTTTCTTTTCTCTGTTATACTTTGCTTTAAGTGTTTTTATTTCTAACTATGGAATGTTTTTCTCATTTTGGAATTTAGATTTATTTACTCGTGATACGGGGGCAAGTGAATCATTTGTGTTTGTATTACAATCAATCTTTATAATTATTAGAGGAGGAAAAATAATTTTCTTTATTCCAATCATTATTCTAACATTCCTTTACTATTATAAGTTTATTCGTAAAGAAGAAGAAAAGACTTTTTCATCTTCATTTCCTGGATTTAGAAGATGGTTAGGAGGTTTCGTTATTGCCTTCTTAGGAATCTTCTTTATGGGAAGTAGTTATGTAAGTTATAAGGAAGTAAATAAAGGAACTTGGTATGAAGATAATGCATCAGCTTTATATGCAGCTGAGTCAATGGGAGTATTTAATTATTATGTTTTCGAAGCTTTTGATTATGCTTTTAGCGAGAAAATACCAGAAAAGGATGATCTTATAGAAGAAAAGATAGCTGAACTAAAAATTAAATTAGAACAACACCAATACGTAAATCAAATAAATATTTTGGATGGACAAAATTATGGTCCTAACTTAGAGTATAAAGGCATTTATGAAGATAAGAATTTAATTTTGATTCAAGCTGAATCGTTAAATCAATTTGTAATTGGGTTAGAGGTTTTAGTTGATGGCGATTATAAAGAGCTAACGCCTAACATTAATAAGATGCTTGAAAAATCAATTTACTTTAATAACTTTTATACAGCAGCTGGTATTGGTAATACTTCTGATTCTGAGTTTACTGTCTTAACTGGTTTATATCCAACAGGAAATAAATATACTGTTTTTAATCATGTTGGTGTTGATTTACCAACACTAGCAGAATCTTTTAAGAATGAAGACTATGTAACTAAATCATACCATGCTAATGTAGGCTATTATTATGATCGTAAAAATGTTCATGTGAATAGTTATAATTTTGATGAACATATATCGGAAGAAGACTTAAAAGAATTAGGTGTTTATGATGAAAATAGAATAGTTCATCGTTGGATAAGTGATTTAGATTTGCTTAGATATGTGGCTAGTGATGTGAAGACCATAAACGATCAAGGAAAGAAGTTTTTTGGAATGCCAATTACAATTTCTACGCATATGCCATATGAAGAGGATCTTAATTTATTTTTAGAAAAGGATCGTTTCTTTAGTGCTGATTATTCATCAATAGAATATCCGCTACTAGGTTATTTAGAACATATTAGTTATATGGATTTTTGTTTTGGTCAGTTCTTAGCAGAGTTAGAAACATTAGGAGTATTAGATAATACGATTATTGCTTTTTACGGAGATCACGGAAACTCTATTGATTTCTTAGATACAATGGTGCCTAATGCAAACTTATTTAGAAATAAATTTAGGACAATGTATGAGATAGAATTGGGAAGGAAAGATTTAGAAAGACGTTTTGTTCAGAGAATGTTACTTTCAAGAGTTCCTTTTGTAATCTATGATCATAATCGTACTGAGGCCCCAGTAATTCAAGATAAAGTTCGCAACACAACTGTAGTTTCTAGAACAATTTCCAATCTATTTAATTTAAAACAAGAATATTATTTTGGAATAGATGGTTTATCTAATCAACCATTCTTTGCTTATTGCCCAAGAAATAACAATATTTATATCGGTGATATGATTATTTCTAGTCAATCGGGAGAATATTTTGATTGTGATGACGTTGTTAATTATGATGCATATCGAAGAAATCTTATTATTAAAAAGTATAAAGATTTGAAAGATTTTAATGATAAACTTTTAGAGTTAAAAGTTTTTCCTGCTTTAGAAGAAGCAGAAGAATAAAAGTAGAATAGATCGTTTAAAGAGTGTAGCTTTTAGCGCTACACTCTTTTTGATTATACTCCTTGCAAGAAAAGGCTAATTATTATATAATATATTAATAAAGGAGCGAGTATGGATAAAGTTATTTCCGCTTTTTTTGAAGAAAAAAAGTTAGAACTTAAAAACAAAAAAGTTTTAATAGCAACATCAACTGGAGTTGACTCAATGGTTATGCTTGCTAGTTTTTTGCGTTTAAGAAAAGAATATAAGTTAGATCTATATGTAGCTTTTGTCAATCACTTGAAAAGAAAAGAAGCTAATCTTGAAGAAGAGTATATTAAGTCTTTTTGTAAGGAAAATGAAATAAAGTTAGCAGTTGAAAGATTGGATTATTTAGATGAGTCAGAAAACTTTCAAAAGGAAGCAAGGAAATTAAGATATCAATTTTTTGAAAAAGTTATTAAAAAAGAAAAAATTGATTATTTAGTTTTAGCTCACCATGCTAACGATAATTTGGAGACGATTTTAATGCGTATTTTACGTGGTAGTAACTTGGCTGGTTATGCTGGGATTGAAAGTGTTGTAAAGTATCCAGGCTATACTTTAGTTAGACCTTTTATCAATTTAGAAAAAGAAGATATCTATCGTTATGCTTTAAGAGAAAATGTTAAGTATTTTGAAGATAAAAGTAATATAGATACTATTTATACTAGAAACAAAATTAGAAGTTTAATTGATCCGGAAATTTTAAAAGTTAATGAACAAGGTGTTTATAAGCTAGAAGAATATGGCGAAACTTTAAAAGCAGCTTGGAGAATTGTTTCTAAGATTGTTGATGAATTTATTGAAAAGAAGGTATCTAATTTAAGTTTTGCAAGAGAAGATTTTTTAGCTTTAGATTCTTATATTCAAGAAGAAATTATTTTTAAACTATTAAAAAAGTTTAATTTAAGTAAAGAAAATGTCTTAGAGATTATTAGTTTAATTAGTTCTGATAAGGCTAATATCAAGACATATTTTAAAAACAGTTTTACTTTTTATAAAGAATATGATAAAATAACTATCGTTCCCTATTTAAAAGCGGAATTAGATTTTGAACTTGTTATTGATAAGGAAAATTTTTACTATAAAGATAGTAAGCTAGAAGTAAAATCAAAGAAAGATAATCTTATTGATAGCAAATATTTTAATATATGTTATAATATGGATATGTTTCCGCTTAAGTTAAGGACAAGAAAAGACGGAGACAAAATTAAATTAAAAAGTGGAATCAAAAAAGTAAAAGATTATTTAATTGACCAAAAGATTGGGATTTTAGAAAGGGAAGATATCTTAATCTTAGAAGATAAAGATAGCAATGTTTTATCTATCGTTGGTTTAGTTAATAGTAGTCTTACGAAAACTTGTGATTATTCAATACTTATAAGGAGGATTAATGAAAAAGATAGTTGAAGAAGTATTACTTACTAATGAAGAAATTAAGAACCGTTGCAAAGAATTAGGAGAAGAAGTTACGAAAGATTACGCTGGTAAAAGGCTTGTTTTAATCTGTCTATTAAAAGGTTCTGTTCCTTTTGCAACTGAGCTTAGTACACATATAAATTTAGATTTAGAAATGGAATTTTTAAGAGCTTCTAGTTATGACGGCACTAATTCTAAAGGTGAGGTTAAGATAAATTATTTCTTTACAGGTTGTCTAGAAGGTAAAGATGTATTGATTGTAGAGGACATAATTGATACAGGATTAACACTAGATGTTGTTGTAAGAGAGCTTAAGAAAATGAATCCTAAATCTTTAGAAATTATAGCTTTACTAAATAAAAAAGACGTAAATACAGGTTTAAAATCAAAACCTAAATATGTTGGGTTTGATATCCCTAATAAATTTGTAGTTGGTTTTGGTTTAGACTATAATGAACTCTATCGTAATTTAAATTTTATTGGAGTTCTAAAGAAAGAAGTTTATGGAGGTTAATATATGCAAAGAAAATTTAAGTTTTCGAATATTTTATTAATACTTATTTTATTGCTTTTAATTCCTGGTGTTATAATGTTAGTTAATGGACTTACTAGTAAACCAGAAAAATGGTCATATGATCAAATTTATGCTCGTACTGAAGATGGAGTAGAAGAGTTTACTACAATCGCTATTAAACCTGAAACAGGAAACAATTTAGGTTTATGGCAAATGAAGGGAACTTATAAAGACGCAGAAGGGAATGTTAAGGCATTTGTAGTTGTGTTAAGAGAAGCACAATTAGAAGAAATTGAAAACAAGTTATTATTAAATTCCCAAATTACTATTGAGAACGTAACGGTTTCTAATGTAGATTGGTTTAGTATTATCGTTTGGATAGTATTGCCAATTGCTTTAATTGGGGCTGCAATTTACTTCTTAACTAAAACAGCTGGTGGAGCATCAAGTTCCAACAAACAAGCATTTGATTTTGGTAAGAGTAGAGCACAACTTTCTAAAAAATCAAAAGTTACATTTAATGATGTGGCTGGTTGTGATGAAGAAAAAGAGGAACTTGTAGAGGTAATTGACTTTTTAAAGAATCCAAAGAAATATTTTGAAATGGGAGCAAGAGTTCCTAAAGGTATTCTTTTAACTGGTCAACCAGGAACTGGTAAAACTTTACTTGCAAAGGCTGTTGCAGGTGAAGCTAAAGTTCCGTTCTACTCAATCTCTGGTTCTGATTTTGTAGAGATGTTTGTAGGTGTTGGTGCTAGTAGAGTTAGAGATATGTTTAAGAATGCTAAACAAAATGCACCTTGTATTATCTTTATTGATGAGATTGATGCTGTTGGTCGTCAAAGAGGAACTGGTTTAGGTGGAGGACACGACGAAAGAGAACAAACTCTAAATCAATTATTAGTTGAGATGGATGGTTTTGAGGAAAATTCTGGTGTTATTGTTATGGCAGCTACAAATAGAGCTGATATTTTAGACCCTGCGTTATTAAGACCAGGACGTTTTGATCGTCAAATTAGGATTTCTTTACCTGATGTTAGAGGAAGAGAAGCAATTCTAAAAGTACATGCTCGTAATAAAAAACTTTCTCCAAGAATCAACTTAGAGAATATTGCTCAAAGAACTCCAGGATTTAGTGGTGCTGATTTAGAGAACTTACTAAACGAAGCTGCATTACTTGCTGCTAGAGAAAATAGAAAAGAAATTAAAGTATATGATATAGATGAAGCTATTGATAGAGTATTAATGGGACCTGCTAAGAAGAGCCGCAAATACTCAGATGAAGAAAAGAGAACTGTATCATATCATGAAGCAGGACATGCAGTTATTGGTTTAAAATTAGATAATGCCAATGTAGTACAAAAAGTTACAATTATTCCTCGTGGTGATGCTGGTGGTTATGCGATGATGACTCCAGAAGAAGAAAAGTTCTTACAAACACGTAAAGGTTTAATTGATACAATTACTGGATTACTTGGTGGTAGAGCAGCTGAAGAGTTAATGTGTAATGATATTACTACTGGCGCATCTAGCGATATCGAAAGATCAACTGCTATTGCTAGAGCAATGGTTACTCGTTTCGGTATGAGTAGACTTGGTCCTATCCAATACGAAAGAGGAGGCCAAGAAGTATTCTTAGGCCGTGACTATTTAGCTGAGAAAAACTTCTCAGACCAAGTTGCTTTAGAAATCGACAAAGAAGTTCAAGCAATTATTGATGAGAGCCATAAGAAAGCTACAAAAATTCTAAAAGAAAATAAAGTTTTATTAGAATTAATTGCATCTCACTTATATGAAATTGAAACACTTACTAAAGAAGATATCTATGAGTTACTTGAAACTGGTAAACTTGCTTGGTGGGAAAAGAAAAAAGCTCGTCAAGAGGCTGAAAGAATAGCTAAAGAAAAAGAAGCTGAGTTACAAGAAATCTATAACAAGCAATTAGAAAGTATGGCTCAATATAAGAAAGAACAAGAAGCAGAAGCAGCTAAATTAAAAGAAGAACCAAAAGAGGAAGAAAAACCTGAACCTAAAGATGAGGCTTGATAAATTTTTAAAAGCATCTAGACTTATTAAAAGAAGAAGTGTTGCGAAAAAGGCAAGCGAAGATGAATTAGTTATGGTTAATGATAGAATAGCTAAACCTAGTAAAGAAATTGCTGTTGGTGATATTATTAAAATTAGGTATGCTAAAACAACTATTGTTTTAAAAGTTCTTTCTTTAAACCAAAGCATTAAAAAAGAAGATGCATCATCGATGTATGAAATTATAGAAAAGATAGATAACTAAGGGGTAATTTTATGATTGTACTTGGATCTTCTTCACCAAGAAGAAAAGAACTATTAGCAATGTTAGGATTAGAGTTTATTGTTTATTCACCAAATATTGATGAAAACTTTAATTTAAAAGATCCAATTGCTTTAAGTGAAAAAACTGCTTTAGAAAAAGGTAAAGCAGTAAGTTTAGTTTATCCAAATGCAACTGTTATTGCAGCTGATACTGTCGTTTTAATTGAAGATGAAATTTTAGGGAAACCTAAAAACAAAGAAGATGCTTTTAAAATGATTAAAGAAATTCAAGGGAAAGTTCATTATGTAATTACATCTGTGTATTTAAGTAAAGGCTTAAACTATAAAGTTTTCTCAGAAAAGACTAAAGTTTGGGTATCTTCAATGACAGATAAAGAAATAGAAGACTATGTTAGTACGAAAGAACCATACGATAAAGCAGGAGGATATGCTATCCAAGGTTTATTTGCTAAGTATGTAGAGAGAATTGATGGAGACTTCTATAATGTAATGGGACTACCTTTAAATAGAGTTTATAATGAATTAAAAAAATAGCACGAATTCGTGCTATTTTTTAATTAAATCCTCTAATTCTTCTTTAGAGAAATGATACTTTTTATTACAGTAATTGCAAACTATTTCCGCTTTACCATCTTCTTTAATAATCTCTTCTAATTCTTCTTTTGGTAAAGTTTTAAGGCCATTGGCAAATTTCTTTTTAGAGCAATCACAATAGTATTTTACATTCACGATATCTAAGATATCTAAATCTTCAAACATTAGCTTTAAGATATCTTTTGGCGGATATTTATCTAAGTATTTTTCAATATCATAATATTCTTCAATAACTTCTTTTAGGCTATCAATAATCTTTGGATCATAACCTGGAAGAAGTTGGATTAACACTCCGCCAATTTTCGCTAGTAAAACAAAAGTCATTACTTGCTCGCTTTTTAAAAAGTAGTAAGTAAAGTTATCTTGGATTAATGGATAGTTTAGAGGAATGGAAGTTGTATAAAGCTTTTTGATGTTTAAATCTTTAGTAACTGTTAGTTGACCATTACCTAAAGCTTTTTCTTCATCCAAAGGCTTTCCTTCTAAACAATTAGGGTTAGCAATATATCCCTTTATATTACCAAGGCTATCTACTTCAGTTACAATTAGTTCACATTCTCCGTCACCCTTAATCTTAATGCTTAGTCTTTGGTCGTTTTTTAAACCTCCACCAAGTAAAAGGCTAGCAGATAAGACTTTTCCAAAAAGTTCTTTACCATTTTCGCTATATTTATTTAAACTTAGTCTTTCGTCTAAAAGTTCTTTTATGGAAACTAGATAGACTCTGACATTATTATTATAAGCAACACTTTTAATTAAACAATCCATAATCTCACCTTCTTTGTTATTTATTATACCATAAATAATGATTTTGTGGTATAATTATATAATGTATGAGGAGGAGTAATTTTGTTTGAATTAATTAAAAAAGCCGAACAAGAACATACCATTATTGAGATAACAGTAACTAATGTAGGTGGACCTACACTTTTAACTGGTTATGTTTTAAAAGTTGATGAGAGTTATTTTATTTTTGAAGATTATTTATATAATGGTCAGTTTGCAGGTTATGTTTTAGGGAAAATAGATGATATTGTTAGAGTAGAAATCTATGATAACCAATTAGAAATATTAGAGAAATTAATAAAACATTATAATTATGATCCTTTAAAAATTACTTTAGAAGATGATGATTTATTGCTTTTAAGTTTTATTAATTTTGCTCTTAATAATAATTTAGTTATTGGTTATGGTGTAGAAGACTATAATGGTAATATTAAATACGGAACTATTCAGTCATTTGATGAAGGAATTATTAAAGTTCATTCATATAATATTTCTGGGGAAAGTTCAGGAGTAGATTATATTGAATTATTTCATTTTAAGACAATTAGAGTTTTGGGAATAAATGAAGAAAGAGTTTCAATTTTAAGAGCTCTTAATAATAGAAATTATCAATAGGAGGTATAATGGAAAGAATAATTATTAGGATGTTATTTGACAAGAAAATTAATAAGAAGTATTATAGGTTCCACTTATTTCGTAAGTCTTTCACATTCTACTTAATTTTGCTTACTGGTTTATTTGTAGTGTACTTAGCTGTAAAGAATACCTTTATGGCAACAGATTCAGAAGAAGTACAGTCATTAAGTAGTATGATAATGATTTGGGGTTTGGCTTTCTTTGCTTTAGTCTTAGCTCCTTCGTTTATGTTTTGGAGAATTAACTCTTTAGTTAAGAAGGAAGCTAAAAAAAGGGGAGATAAAGAAGAGTATATTTCAATTACAAAAGAAAAAATTGAAAGAAGAATTGATGGACAGGATAAATTAGTCTTTGGTTGGAATAATATAGTAGATATAAGAGAACTAGAAGATATGTTTTTATTGTATGTAGATACTGAGTCAGCAGTTGTAGTTTCTAAACATCATATGATTGAAGGCTCTCCGGAAGTTTTACGTAGTTTAATTGAAAAGTATGGTCCTAAAGATAAAAAAGGTAAGTTGAAATATAAAGTTCATATGAAAGGTTATAAAAAACCAAAAAAAGTTAAGAAGGAAAAAAATGACAAATAGGGATGATTATAAAGCTTATTTAGAAGAAAATAAGGAATTACTTACAACTTTAAAAAAACATAATACTCTTACTTATTTTAGAATAGCCAATTTAATTAAAGTTTTGAATTATATTTTAGAAAGCAAGAAGATTGATAAAATTTATGAAACAATTTTTGATGTGGGATTTAACTTTCTTCATGCAACTTTAGAAGAGATAAAAGAGTATTTAGATATCTATTTTGATAATGATTATGAAGCTTTCATTAAACAAGAGTTATATGTAAACTATATTTTAATTCTAGACGATTTAAGATTATCGATTAAAGAACAAACGAAATTAGATGAAGAAGATGAAGAACATATTCTTAAGATGCAAGAAAGTTTAGAAACCTATTTAAAAAAAGGCCTTGATGTTCCAAAAAAAGTATACAGGGAATATCAAGACTATGTTCAAACTTTAAGTCATAAGTATAGTGATGTAAGATTAACCGTAGAAGTATTTGAAGAGATACACGATAAGTTAATGTATTAAAAAAGCAACTTTAATAAGTTGCTTCTTTTTTTATTTGTTTTTCATATGAGGGAATAAAATAATATCCCTAATTGAATCTACGTTTGCAAGTAACATACAAGTACGGTCAATACCGATTCCTAAACCACCTGTTGGTGGTAAGCCATATTCTAAAGCTTCTAAGAAATCTGTATCCATTTCGCTTGCTTCATCATTACCTTTGCTTTTTTCTTCTAGTTGTTTTTCAAATCTTTCTTTTTGGTCAATTGGATCATTTAATTCTGAGAAAGCATTGGCATATTCTTTAGTATTAATGAATAATTCAAAGCGGTCAGTAAAGCGAGGGTCTTTATCATTCTTTTTAGCTAATGGACTTATATCTAGTGGATGTCCATAAACAAAAGTAGGTTGGATAAGTTTTTCTTCGCAGTATGTTTCAAAGAATAAATTAACGATATGACCAAAAGATTTTTCATGTTCTTTTACATCAATGTTATGTTTCTTAGCAAGCTTTAATGCTTCTTCATCAGATTTAACTTTAAAGAAATCAATTCCTGTTTCTTCTTTGATTAAGTCTGCCATATGAACTCTTTTGAATTTAGTAAAGTCTAATTCGTGACCTTGGTAGTTGATAATGTATGAACCATTTGTTTCTTTAGCTAAATATTGGAATAATTCTTCTACAAGATCCATCATTCCTATCATATCAGAATATGCTTGATAAGCCTCAATTGTAGTGAATTCTGGGTTGTGAGTAGAGTCCATTCCTTCATTTCTAAATAGACGACCGATTTCATATACTCTTTCCATACCACCTACGATTAGTTTTTTTAAAGGAAGTTCAGTAGCAATTCTTAAGTAGAAATCCATATCTAAAGTATTGTGGTGTGTGATAAATGGTCTAGCATTAGCCCCACCTAAGACAGAATGTAAAATCGGTGTTTCCACTTCCACAAACCCCCTACTATCAAAGAAGTGTTGGACAAGTCTAATAATTCTTGGTCTTAAGAAAGCAATGTATCTAGACTCTTCATTCATGATTAAATCTACATAACGATGACGTCTTGCTTCTTCAACATCTTGAAGTCCATGATATTTTTCTGGTAGAGGTCTTAAAGCTTTTGTTAGGTGAACATATTTAGTAGCTCTTACTGTTAGTTCTCCTGTATTTGTTTTAATTACAAAACCTTCAATACCAATAATATCACCGATATCGCATCTACGATATAAGTAATATTGTTCTTCTCCAATTTCATCTTCACGAATATAGATTTGAACTTGACCAAATTTGTCTTGGATATGCATAAAGCCGGCTTTTCCTGATCTTCTTTTAGTCATTATTCTACCAGCTACTTTAACTTTTATCTTTTTTTCTTCTAACTCTTCTTTAGTTTTTTCTAAATATTTTTCTTGTAATTTCTTAGAATTAGAAGTTGGTTTATAGGCATGACCAAAAGGTTTAATTCCTAAGTCCTCTAATTCTTTTACTTTTTCTCGTCTTACTATTTCTTGATCTGTTAGATTTTTCATCATAAGTTTTCACCTCTTATTGCTTTAGTAATTATACCATATTTTACTTAGGTTTTCAATTAATAAAAGGGTAATTTGTGTTATAATGTAAAGTAGTAAGCAGAGGTGTTAAAATGAAGTTTTTAGATACGACTAATAAAATAGAAAAAGTTTACCAAAAGGGTGAGTTTAACCTAGAGTTATGGAAAAAATATATTGCTACTATTCATCCCAAGTTAGGACAGTTATGTTTGGAAGATATGAACAAGGCAATAGAAACTGGGCTTGTTTCTTTCAAAGAACATTATCAACCAATTTTAAATGATGTTATTAAAAACAAAAAAGCAAAAGAAGAAGTGGCTAAAAATTTTCATTTGATTACTCAAAATTTAGATCGAGAAATAATTTCTAAATTTGGCAAAACAATTGATGTAGAGATTGTTTTATATTTAGGATTATGCAATGGTGCTGGTTGGGTAGAAGTAATAGATAACAAAACTTATATTCTTTTAGGAATTGAAAAGATTATTGAACTTAAATGGTATGATTTAAAAGCAATGAAAGGTTTGATTTATCATGAATTAGGTCATGCATATCATAATGAATACACTAAGCTAAATCAAAAATTTGATAATAATATAGACAAGTTTATTTGGCAATTATTTACTGAAGGAGTGGCAACTTTCTTTGAACAAACTCTAATTGGCGATTTTAACTATTATCACGAAGATAAAGATTCTTGGAAAGAATGGTGTGATTTAAATTTAGATAAAATTAAAAAAGATTTCGATAAAGATTTAAGTACTATGAGTTTTGAAAACCAAAGATATTTTGGTGATTGGGTAAATTATCAAGGTAAGTCTAATGTTGGTTATTATTTAGGAACTAAGTTTATTCATTATTTAAATGAGAAATATGAATTTGAAGATATCTTAAACTTTGATATTAGTAAAGTAAAAAAAGAATATAAGGAGTTTATAGATTGAAATATAAGAGCTAACAGTAAATATTAGCTCTTTTTAATTTGGTAAAATGATAAAAGTCCTTGCTTTTTAGAAGTAAATATTGTATAATAATAAAGCATATGAAGATGCATGGTGGGGTAGCGAAGTGGCTAAACGCGGTGGACTGTAAATCCACTCTCTCCGAGTTCGGCAGTTCGAATCTGTCCCCCACCACCACTTATAGGGCTATAGCCAAGCGGTAAGGCAAAGGACTTTGACTCCTTGATCGTTGGTTCAAATCCAGCTAGCCCTGCCACTTTTATATTTTATTTAAACGCCCTTAATAAAGGCGTTTTTTTAAAAAATTAAAGAAATTAAATTAATTATTTTGTTTTTAAGGAATAATTAGGATAAAGTGCTACAATTATTCAAACGTCATTTGAAATGGTATTTGAATAATAGGAGTAAATAATTATGATTATCGTTTATGTAATAGATTCGTTTGGTGAATTTTCTAATGAAGCTACTATTTTTGCTAGTTGTTCAAAAAAGATATTAGACGAAATGGGACATATAGTTAGAGTTGTTTCTAACACGAAACTAAAAGGTGAAGAATATTTTAATCTTCAAAACGGAAAATCTAAAACGATGGCAAAGCAAAAATATTACTTTGCAAAACCAGATAAAGAAGTATTTAGAAAGGCTTTTGAGGGAGCAGATATAGTTCATTTCTTTTATCCTTCTAAAGCAGCTAAAGTTGCAATTAAAGTTGCAAAAGAAATGGGTATACCAGTTACTGGTTCGCATTATTGCTTAGAGCATGGGTCAGTACATAAGCGCAGATTTTATAGAAAGATTGATCGTGTTCATTGTCCAAGTCTAATTATAGCTAACCAACTAAGGGACCGTGGTTATAAAAACATTTTTCATCCAATTACTGTTGGAGTTGGTAAAGAGAATCAAGACTCAATGCAAAATTATCAAATTGAAGAAACAGTTAAAAGATTAGAAGAGATGTTTAATGCAGCTATTAAAGACAATAAGATAAATAATTTGGAAAAAGATGCAGCTGAGAAAAAATATTTTAAGAGATTAAAACAAAGCAAAATCGGATTTTTGATTCTTAAATTATTTTATTTATTGCTATTTCCATTTGGTAAGCTATATGCTCATTTGTTTGGTAAACTTCATATTAAGGGTAAGGAAAATTTAAAATCAATTAAGGGTGGAGCTATCATAATTAGCAATCATGTTCATAATTTCGATGCTCCAATCAACACTTGTGCTGCGTATCCAAGATTGCCTGTCTTTACATCACAACCAGCAAATTTTGAACATAAAGTCTATGGACTTTTAATTAAAATGTTTGGAGCTATTCCAACACCAGTTGGACTTAATCAAACTAAGATATTTATCAATGAAATAACTAAAAAAGTTAAAAACGGAAGATTAGTTTTAATTTATCCAGAAGGTAATTTAATATATAAAAATAAAGATCTTCAAAAATTTAAAAAAGGAGCTTTCTACATTGCCCAAAATGCAATGGCTCCAATTGTTCCAGCAAGAATTAGTTTTTTAGAAATACCTAGGAAAAATGGTAAAATTAAAAAACGTGTTATTCTAAATATTGGTAAGCCAATTTATCCTAATTTTGCTATGACGAGAAAAGAATCAATTGACAATCTTATGGAAGCATCGCTTGCAGCACTGGAATCATTAAAAGTTGAAGAATATAAGTAAAGGTAGTAATAATGCAATTTAGATTAGCTGAAAAACAAGATTTAACACAAATAATTAAGATGTATAAAGAAGTTATAAAAAATATGGATGCAAATGGACTTCAAATTTGGGATGAGAGTTATCCTTTTGCTTTTTTTGAAAGTGATATTCAAAACAAACAATTTTATGTTTTAGTTGAAGGTGAAAAGATAATTTCAGCTGTTGCTATGTGTGATAGACATATTGGAGAAAATGTAGGGAAATGGGAAAATCCAAATGCTAAGGCTTTTTATTTAAGCCGTTTTGCTGTTAATCCTGATTATTTAAAACAAGGTATTGGTAGCTTCATGGTAATTAAAATAAAAGAAGTTGCTAAGGAACTGGGTGCTAAATATTTAAGGTTATTTGTTGTTATAATAAATAAAAGGGCAATCCAATTTTATGAAAAAAATGGTTTTAGAAAAGTGGAAGGAATACTTAATACATTTTTAGGTGATGGTTCTATTTTGCATGAATTTGGATATGAAATGGAAATTTAAATGATTTAGGTAACCTTTGTTTGCTTTGGGCTGATGGTGAAGTTATGAGATATCTAGGTTTCCAAAAGGATGAAAAAAACAAAAGAATATATGAAATTAGGGTATGAACATCTTAATAAATGAAGCATTTAAAAATAGTGCAACAAAGGTTTATGTTGACTTTGTTGTTCAAAATAAAAAAACGACTTTATAAGTCGTTTTTATTATACTGGAAGAGCAGGCAATTCCATTTTACCTAAAGCATTAGATTTGTTTAGTAAATAGTTTGCCATTTCTTCTCTTGTAGTTGCAATTTTCTTAAGTCCGCTATAACGAATAGGTTTATCAAAGATATGTACTTTATCTTTTCTTCGGTAATAAGAGGTGTAGATTAAGACGTCCATTCCTCTTTTATAGAAAGTTTCTGCTAGTAAAGCAAATCCTGAGTAAAAACCTCTTAATTCATCAAAGTATCCTTCTTCAGACATTTCAGGAAAGATTACAATATTTTCTCCATTTTTCATAACTGTTATACTTTCTTTTAAAGTTCTCTTTAAACGAGCATCACGATATGTAGAGATCAATCTAAGTCCTTTATAAAATAGATAAGTTAAAGGACTTGCAAGCAAACAAAATAGTCTAGCTAGATGGATATTCCAGCCTTTCTTTTGGTGATAATAAATTTTTGTTTGGTAATTGTAAAGTTTTCTTAAACCAGAATTCATTTCATGAGTTCCCCACATTCTAAAAGGAAACTCTCCATATGACTCTAGTAAAAGCGGGCCTGTAGCACCAACATGATTAGCTAAAACAATGCTATTTGTTGTTGGCTTTTCGCCCAAATAAATATATCTAGGTCTTCTGTAACGTAGTCTTATAAGTTTTTTAAAACCGCGAAACCAAAGTTTTCGGTCCTGTCGAAAAATTTTTGCCATAAATATCACCTTTCAAAGAGTATTATATAAAAAATAGAAATAAAATTCTAATTTAAGAATAGTTTAAGGTATAAACATTAAAGAAGTCTTAAAGTAATTATCTTTATAATTCTATATTGTTTAAAGCATTGCATTTTTCTGTTAGATATTTAGTCATATCTTTTCTAGTTGGAGCAATCTTTTTAAGTTCACTATAAAGGATTGGTTTATCAAATAAATATACTTTTTCTTTAATTTTAAAATATGAAGGATAGATGGAAACATCTATCTCATTTTTATAACATAGTTCAGCTAAGATTACAAAACCAGCATAGAACCCTTTCATTTCATCTAAATATCCTTCATCGGATATTTCTGGAAATATGACAATATTTTCTCCGTTTTTTAAAACTTCTAAGCTTTCTTTTAAGGTTTTACGAAAACGAGTATCTTGGTATGTAGAGATAAGTTTTAAACCTTTATAGAAAAGATTAGTAAGTGGACTTGCTAGCAAACAAAATAGTCTAGCTAGATGTAAGTTCCAACCTTTCTTTTCGCGATAGTAAACTCTAGATTGATAACGATACATTTTTCTTAAACCAGAGTTCATTTCATAAGTTCCCCACATTCTTAAAGGAAAATCTGCATAGATTTCTAAAGACATTGGAGCATCTGTTCCAACATGATTAGATAAAATAACTGCGTTCTTAGTTGGTTTATCTCCTAAGTAAATAAATTAAGGTTTTTTATATCTAATTTTAATGATATTTTTAAGCCCACGATACCAAGCTTTACGATCTTGTTTGAATTTCTTTTGTTTTTTAGCCATACTATCCTCCACTTAAAAGGTTGATTATAATATAAGTTATGGCAGTATAGCATTATAACTATAAACGAATCTTAAGTTAATTTTGGTTTTTCTTAAAAATCATAGCAATTTTTATTTTAATTTGACATTTTTATTTATTTGTTATAAAATGTTGTGAAAAGGTTTAAAAAAACACCAAATAAGATGTTTTACGGGAGAGAATGATATGGCCACTAAACAATTTGATAAAGCGAAACAGCAAAAAGCTGATGAATTTTATACAAGACTAGAAGATATTGAATTAGAACTGAGAAATTACAAGTCTTTTTTCAAAAATAAAATAATTTTATGTAACTGCGATGATCCTTATGAGAGCAATTTTTTTAAATATTTTGCTATGAATTTTAATCATTTTGAGTTAAAAAAATTAATTGCAATTGGTTATAATCTTTCTCCAATAGCAGGCAAAGAAATTAATGTGTTCAATATAATGGATGATACCAGTGGCAAATCGAATGCTTTTAAAATCGAAATTACTGAGACACCTGATTTTAATTTAGATGGTGCTGTTGATTTAAATGATATAAAATTACTTTTAGAGGACAATAAAAATGTATTGACCAAATTAAAAGAAAATGGTGATTTTAGAAGCAAAGAATCAATAGATTTATTGAAAGAAGCTGATATAGTTGTAACAAATCCACCTTTTTCATTATTTAGGGGGTTTGTAGAACAATTGGAAGAATATAAAAAAGATTTTATCATCATAGGAAATACCAACGCCTTATCTTATAAAGAAATATTTCGAATGTTCAAAGAAAATAAAATAAGAACAGGATATACAAATTTTAATAAAGGAATGTTTTTTATGGTTCCAGAGCATTATAAAAAATACACGAAAAAGGTAAATAATATAAAATATGTTAGGGTGTCAAATTCTTGTTGGTTTACATCACTTCCTGTTCGCAAACATCAAGAAACATTAACTTTATATAGAAAATATGATGAAAAGAAATTTCCGAAATATGTAAATTATAATGCCATTAACGTGGATACATGGAGAGATATACCTTCTGATTATGACGGGGAAATTGGTGTACCAATAACGTTTTTAGATAAATACAATCCTGAACAATTTGAAATTATAGCTTTAGGAATAACTGGAAGCATTGATTTCTCTAATGAGAGGAGAATGGAAATTTTGAATAAAGGAGAACCTACGGGGCAATTCACTATCAACGCAAAAGGAACTTTATATAGAAAGTGGAATAGTGCAAAGGACAAAAAAGCACCGGCATTTCGAGATGTTGAAACGGGAGAATTATATCAAAGTATATATGCTAGAGTAATAATCAAGAAAAAGAAGGAGCAGAAATCATGCGAATAGAATTAAAACGAATTAAAATCCAAAATATAGTAGATGGATATAAAGATAACAATATTGAAGGGGTTGTAGGTTATGGCGGGAAATTAAACATAAGACCAAAATATCAAAGAGAGTTTGTTTATGATGTGAAAAAAAGGAATGCTGTAATAGATACAATCAATAAAGAATATCCTTTAAATGTTATGTATTGGGTGCAAAATGATGATGGGACATACGAAGTTCTTGATGGGCAGCAAAGAACTATATCATTTTGTAGATATGTGCAGGGGGATTTTTCAATTAACAATAGATATTTTCATAATTTAACTAAAACAGAACAAGATAAAATATTAAATTATGAGTGTATGATTTATTTTTGTCAAGGAAACGATAAAAAGAAATTAGAATGGTTTAAAGTAATAAATATCGGTGGTGAAAAGTTAACTGACCAAGAATTAAGAAATGCTGTTTATACTGGGCCTTGGTTAAGTGATGCTAAATTAAAATTTAGTAAACCAGGTTGTGCTGCATACTCAATAGGCAAAGAATATATTAATGGTAAACTTATTAGACAGGAATTTTTAGAAACAGCAATTTCTTGGATTAGTAGCGGCAACATAGAAAAATATATGTCAGAAAAGCAGCATGACCCAAATGCAAATGAGTTGTGGATGTATTTTAGAAATGTCATTGATTGGGTAAGATTGACATTTGAAGTATACAGATCTGAAATGAAATCAATAAATTGGGGTTCTTTATATAATAAATACAAAGATGAAATCTTAGATACAAAAGAATTGGAAACACAAATTTCTAAATTAATGTTAGATGATGATGTGACGAATAAAAAAGGTATTTACCAATACGTTTTAAATGGCGAAGAAAAGCATTTAAATATTAGAAAGTTTACTGATAATCAAAGAAGGGAAGCTTACGAAAGACAAAAAGGAATTTGTCCTATTTGTAAAAAACATTTCGACATATCTGAAATGGAGGCAGATCACATAACCCCTTGGAGTGCAGGAGGTAAAACGAATGCTGAAAATTGTCAAATGTTGTGTGTTGAAGATAATAGAAGGAAAAGCAATATTTGAAATTTGCAACAATATAAATAAATTAAGTTAACCACATGCATTTGCTATTAATACATATAAAAGGATTTTTTGCGCATAATTAAACAATACAATATTATTGTTGGTAATTTAGTTTTTAATATTGTTTTTATTAAAAATAGTTTACCCTTGTTAATTTTTCAAATGTTATTGAAAATTAAAAACAAAAACGCTTTAAGCGTTTTTGTTTTTATATTGTTAAACTAAATATTTAACAAAGATTCAACAAATTTTGAAATATCTTTGTTTTCTAAAGAATTATATTCACCATCGAATAAAATATAATGCTCTATGCCAATTTTTTGAGCATAAGATTTATTCGCTTTATGCCTTTCTGGCGAACAATTTCTTGATGACATTGAAATTAAAAACAGTTTAACGTTTTTTGTGTAAGCAACTTGAAACTCATTGCCATCTGAGAACTTACAAATTAATTTTTTTTCTGCACAAAACGTCTCATGAAGATTATGTTGTTTATTTAAAACCTCTTCTGCGTCCCTACAATACCCCATATTGGTTTTCATTTCCACCATCAATAATACATTGTGCTCGTCATCTACGATTAACAAATCTGGTTTATTATTTTTTCGGTTTACTCGTATTGATGGACTCAAAAAAAACTTGTAATTTTTAGGTAACATTTCTGAAATTAATAAAGCAACATTGTCTTCGACATCAGAACTAACAGATCTTGAAGAACCTCTAAAAATATTTGGTTTTAGTTGTTCTTTTGTTTGTTCGAAAATATATGATATTCTTTGTTTAAATGAATTGATACTATTTTTCATCTTCATTTAATTTTCCTTCTTATTTGAATTATAGCAGATATACTAAAAAAAGACAATACTTTTTAATATCATTTCTTTACAAATCACCCAATTAAAGTTATAATATACCAAGGTGGAGTTTATGGAAACTTTAAAGATTGATAAACAAAATACGAAGATGATAGCTCATCGTGGTTTAAGTGGTCTAGAACAAGAAAATACAGTTCTAGCTTTTATTGCGGCTGGCAATAGAAGCTATTTTGGGATTGAAACTGATGTTAGGATCACTAAAGATAAGAAGTTTATTTTGTGTCATGATGATAATCTTAAAAGGATTTCTGGTATTGATGTTAAGATTTCTGAGGCTACATATGAAGAGTTAAGGAGTTATTCTTTATATGATTTCGATAGCAAAGAAAGAAAAGAGCATGTAAGATTAGCTTCACTTGAAGAGTATTTAGGTATTTGTAAGAAGTATGATAAAGTTGCTGTTATTGAGTTAAAAGAAGTTTATCGTGAAGAAGATGTTGTGAATTTACTAAATACTACTTTTCAGTATTTAAAAGAGGAAAATGTAATTTTTATTAGTTTTTATTTGAAGAACTTGCAATATGTTCGTAAACATAACTCAAATGTAAAGATTCAGTTTCTAACAAGCGATTTTAATAAAGCTATTTTAAATGAATTAAGAAAGCTAGAAGCAGGACTTGATATCAATTATCACCAATTATCTAAGGAGATTGTTGAGACGTGTCATAAATATGGGATTGAAGTTAATGTTTGGACAGTTAATAATCCAATTGAAGCATATTTGCTTTTAACTTGGAATATTGATTATATAACTTCAAATGTTTTAGAATAATGAATTATGTTTATATTTTAAGGTGCAGTGATGATACTTTATATATAGGTTGGACTAATGATCTTGAAAAAAGAATCAAAGCACACAATGAACAAAAAGGAGCAAGATACACTAAAAGAAGAACTCCAGTGGAACTTGTTTATTATGAAACATTTGAAACTAAGATTGAAGCTTTAAAAAGAGAATTTGATTTAAAAAAGTTATCAAGAGAACATAAACTTTATTTAATAAATAATGAAGTAAAAACTAATGTTTATGTTTTTAGAAGTTTAAATCAAGATGAAGATGCTAAGAAGCTTTTAAAAGAAAAACTTCAAGAAGATTACAAATTAGATATCAAAAGTTTAAAGTTTAAATATAATAAATATAAAAAACCTTATTTAAACTTACCAGTTTATTTTAATATTAGTCATTCTTATGATTTGGTAGCTTTAGTTATTTCTAAATATGAAGTAGGCATTGATATTGAGAAAGTCCAAACAAGAAAAGAAAAACTAGCTGATAAGATTTTTAGCGAAGTAGAAATGAAAGAGTATCAAGAAAACAAATCAGATTCTTATTTAATTAAGAAATGGACAGAAAAAGAAGCATACTTTAAGTTATTAGGTACTGGTTTAATTTTAAATGAGTTAAAGCAAGATTATAGTAGATATGTAAAGAGTTATAAATTAGAAGATAATAAGGAAGTATACTATTTATCAGTTGCAACAAACGAAACAATTAACATAAATATACTTGAAGAAAATATAAAAATTTGATAAAATGGATAAACAAAAAGGAAAAGGGAAATGGCAGATTTTAAAAAACAAGTTTTAGATTTACATGAAAAATATCAAGGTAAAATTGAAATAACTTCTAAGTTACAAATCAATAGCAAAGAAGACTTGGCTTTAGTTTATTCGCCAGGAGTAGCAGAAGCATCCTTAGCAATTAAGGAGAATAAAGAAGATGTTTATAAATATACATCTAAGGGTAAGTTTGTAGCTATAGTAACTGATGGATCAGCTGTTTTAGGTTTAGGCGATATTGGGCCAGAAGCAGCCTTACCGGTTATGGAAGGTAAAGCTTTACTTTTTAAGAAGTTTGCTGGTGTTGATGCTTTTCCAATTTGTTTAAGAACTAAAGATGTTGATGAAATAGTTAATACTGTTAAATTAATTGCTCCTGGATTTGGCGGAGTAAATTTAGAAGATATATCTTTTCCACGTTGTGTTGAAATTGAAGAAAGACTAAAGAAAGAATTAGATATACCCGTTTTTCATGATGATCAACATGGAACAGCAATTGTAACTTTAGCTGCTTTAATTAATGCATGTAAAGTTGTTGGTAAAAAACTAGAAAACTTAAAAGTAGTTATTTCTGGTTTTGGTGCAGCAGGTTCAGCAATTGCAAGATTATTAAGAAAAGCTAATGTTCCATCTATTTATGCTACCAATCGCAAGGGCGCTTTAAGCAAACTAAAAGAAAATGACCCTATGGTTGATAGATTTTTGGAAAGGGGAATTGTTGATAGCTATAATAAAAAAGATGGAAAGTTAGAAGATATTATTAAAGATGCCGATGTTTTTATTGGTGTATCTGTAGCTGATGTTCTAACAAAAGAAATGGTTAATATGATGGCAGATAAACCAATTGTCTTTGCTTTGGCTAATCCTAATCCAGAAATAAGTAGCATCGAGGTCAAAAAAACAAAAGCATATATTTACGCAACAGGAAGGAGCGATTTACCAAATCAAATAAATAATGTTTTAGCTTTTCCAGGACTATTTAAAGGAGTCTTTGCGTGTAAAGCAAAACAAATTACAGAAGAAATGTTATTAGATGCTAGTCATGCTATTGCTTCTTTAATTACTAAAGAAGAACTAAGTAAAGACTATATTATTCCATCACCATTTGATGAAAGAGTAGCTTTAGTAGTTAGTAAGGCAGTGTCTAAATAATAAAAGATATAGGGGGGATAAATTATGAGATATCGTATTGAAAAGGATAAAATAGGTAAACTTCAGTTGCCTTTAGAAGTGTATTATGGGATTCATACTGCAAGAAGTAAAGAAACATTTTCCTTAACTAAACACGGACTAAATAGGCAAATGATTAAAACTCTAACAAGTATTAAAAAAGCATCAGCTATCGCTAATGCTAGTTTAAAACTATTAGACCAAAAGAAGGCTGAAGCAATTATTTTAAGTTGTGATGAGATTTTTAATGGAAGACTTCATGGTCAGTTTGTAACTGATTTAGTTCAAGGTGGTTCTGGTCATAGTATGAATATGAACGCCAACGAAGTAATAGCTAACCGTGCTAATGAAATGTTAGGAGGAACTAAGGGCGGTTACGAATATGTAACTATAGAAGATGTTAATTTAAATCAATCAAGTCTAGGAGTTATTGTTTTAGCTGGTAAAATTACAGCAGTTAGATTAACTAAGAAATTACTTAATGAAGCTAAAAAATTGAGTGCTACTTTAAAAGAAAAAATAGCTGATTTGAAAATTGGTGAATTTGATTATGAGAATTGTCTTATTTTCATGCAAGAAAACTTAGATCGCAATATCAAAAAAGTAACTAAGACTTTTGATAGTTTTAAAGAAGTAGCAATTGGTATGAGTTATTTTGAAACGAAAAAAGAAATTCCTGAAGAATTTCCTAAATTGTTTGTGAAGCATTTAAATGCTGCATATCCAAGTGAAAAAGTAAAACAAGCTAGTAACTTAATTGAGAATGCTTCTGATTATTCTTGTTTTCTAGAATTATCATCTGCTTTAAGAACATTAATGATTGATGTAGCAAAAGCAGTAGATGATTTAAAACCAGGAATTGTTTCAGGTAAATTTGTTATTCCTCAAGTTCAAGAAAGTGCTGAACCAGAAGAACCGAACTTAATTGTTTTAGAAATGGTTAACCAAATTTCATTTTACATTATGGGTAACGACCTAACTATTGCTAGAGCAGTAGAAGCAGGTGAAGGAGTACATAACATTTACCTACCAATGATTTATGCTTGTTTATTTGAAGAGATTAATTTAATTAGAAGAGCAATTAGAATTTTAAGAGAAAAAGCTCTTGTAGATTTAGAAATAAAAGAAGGCTAAAAGCCTTCTTTTTAATTAGTATTATAATAAAAACTTCATCATTACTAAAGCATCATAGTAATCTTTAGTTTCATATTCAATCGCATCATCTTTGATTAATTTAGCTCCTGGATAAAATGAAGCTTTGTATGCATCATTGAAGTTTTTATATTGAATTTCAATTTTGAATTTTTTAGGTAAAATACTTATTGGTTTATTTGCTGGTTCTTTCTTTTTCTTTAAGGCTAATTCAACTTTATCTTCGATTTCTTGATTAGTTAGATTTGGATGTCTTGAAGCTACAGCTCCATGACGACCTTCTTTAGTAGCTACAACTTCTGCCTCGGGGAAAAGTTTTTTTACACTTTCTGTTAGTTTTAAATCTCCAGATAAAAATACTGTAGGTACATTTAACCATGCAGCGTAATATGAATTGATTAAAAATTCTGAAGCTATTTCACCATTAATCTTTACATGATGTAGTCTTGTATTCATTGTATGGCTTAAGGGATTACCATCAGATCTTGATGGACTATGATAACCAATAAAAATAACAGCATCATAAGAATCATTTAATCCTGCCATCATTGAGCATGGACCACCTTCCCATCCTCTATGTAATGTTACATAATCTGGCAAGTCTTTAAAAATAATGTTTCTTGCATTATCATGGGCATCCTTTACAAAAATTTCTGTTGCCCCTGCTTTGTGAGCACCTATACAAGCTCTTCTAACTTCCTCTGTCATTTGCTTACGAAAATATTCATAGTCATCACCCTTTTCAGTTTCAAGCCAAGATACGATTCCGTTGATACCTTCGATATCAGCACTAATATAAACTTTCATTTAAATTCCTCCTTTTTTCATATGAATATTATAACTATAAAATAAAAATAAAGCAATAAACATTTACATTTTGGGAAAATTTGTGTATAATATAGTTAATAAAAAAATGGAGGTTTTTGATATGAGTGAAAAAGATAAAGTAACTAAGAAAGTTGAAGAAGAAAAGAAAGAAGAAGTTAAGGCTGAAGCTGAATTAACTAGTGCTGAAGAAAGAATCAAAGAAGAAGAACAAATTAGAGCACGTGTTTCTGATTTTAAACCTTTAGTGAAAAGTGATACTAAGTTTGATTTTAAAACATTAAAATATGCTAACTTATATTTATCTATGTATAAAAGAAAGAGTTGGATTTTAAGTTTAGTTATCGCTGTTGCTGCTTTAGGTATGGCAGTTTATTCTGCTATTGCTAGTCAATGGGCATTCTTTGCAATTTTCTTACTTTTTGTAGCTGTAATTGCTTATCAAGCATTAACTGTAGAGAAAAAGATTGACCAAGAATTAGTTAAGTATTTTAAGAATCGTGCAGTTGGTGGTCAAGAAGTAGCTTTAAATAAAGAAATGATTTTAGTAGAAAATAAAAACTCTACAATTCCTTTTGTTTATGAATGGAACGATATTAAATCTGCAGATGAAATCAAAGATTTTGTTTACTTATTCTTAAGTGCACAAGCACCAATTATTATCGACAAAGAACGCCTTACTGTAGGGAATGTAGCTTTACTTCAAAGTATTCTAAAAGAGAAATTCCCTGAAAAAGGTTATAAAGTTATGGAAAAAGAAATTGCTAAGAGAAAGATTACATTCGAGCACACAAAAGTTGAAGAAGAAGACAAAGTTGAGATTGTGAAATTGAGTGCCGAAGAAGAAGCTCAAGTTAAGAAAGAGCAAGATCAAAAAGTAGCTAAAAAAATTAAAGACGAAGAAGGAAAAAAATAGTAAAGTGAAAATTAGATATAATTCTTTTTTCACCGAGAAAGTTGCTAAAGATTTTTTTAAATTCCATCTCGGAGTAAGAAGTAATGCTAAGTATATTTACTTAGCATTTGCTTTATTAATGGTAGGTACTGGTGCCTTTTTAGCCTTTGGGAAAGACAAGTTAGTTATAGGAATTGTTGTTATGATTTTAGCTCCAGTAATTCTAGCAATTAGACCAATTCAAGTTAATCATATGATTAAAAAAACTCTTTTAAAACAATCATTTATTGGTTTAAGATATAATGTTATTTTCACTGAAGAGAAAATAGTTTACCAAACTGCTAAAAGTTCTAAAGATTATAGTTGGGATGATGTGTTGTTAGTTACGGAGACACAAAAGTATGTTTACTATTACACTAGTCCTAATGCAGCTATTGTTGTTGAAAAGGAACTGATAGACTATAATGAACGTAAAATCTTAAAAGAGTTTGTTTTAAAGAAATTTAAAAAAGAAGCTAAATATAAAGAATATAAGCGAGTATAATTATGAGTAAAATCAAACTAATTAATTTAAAAACTAATAAACCTTTAAAAACTAAGAAAATTCAGATCTTAGATTTTTCTAATGATTTATTTGAAGTAATCAAGACTAGTTTAGGCTTAACTATTCTAAAGCAAGACTTTTTATTTTTAGATGAAAAGATTAATTATTTATTGCTTGATGAAAATAAAACAATTACTTTACTAGACTTCAAAAAAGAAAACTTTGGTCAGATTTTAGGACGTAGTTTATATTTAGTTGATTTAATTAGAGAAAACTTAGGTAAGTTGAAAACTTATTTAAGCGAAGATTTAAAAAAAGAAGAAATCTTAGAAATTGATTTTAGTCCAAGAATTATTGTTTTAGGAACTAACTTTACTAAATATGATCACTATGCAATAAAACAAATCAATAAAGAAATTGATTTAATTAAATGTGAAGTGTTTGATTCTAATACTTTAGTATTAGAAAAAAATTATCAAAGTCAAAACTATTTAGAAAATGGTTTTCCTAAATCACAAGTATTTAATGAAATTAAAGAACATTTATTAATGCTAGGAGATGAAATAGTTATTAAAGAGTTTCCTCATTATGTTGCGATTAGAAGAATTACTAATTTTGCTTATTTATACTATGATGAGGCATTAGTTTTAAGAGTTTTAGTTGATGGTAAATATAAAACTAAAGCAATTAAAAATTCTAAAGATTTGGAAACAGCTTTAAAACTATTAGAAGAAGCTTATGCCTAATTTAGAAGTTTTATACGAAGACAATCATTTGATTGTTGTTGTGAAGGAAGAAAATCTTTTAAGCCAAAAAGACAAAACAGAAGATGAAGATATCTTATCTTTAGTAAAAGCATATTTAAAAGAAAAATATCAAAAGTTAGGTAATGTCTATTTAGGCCTAGTTCATCGTTTAGATCGAAGAGTTGGTGGAGTGATGGTGTTTGCGAAGACATCCAAGGCTGCATCAAGACTATCTAAAGCAATTAGAGAAAGAGATTTTGAAAAGAAATACTTAGCGATTTGTACAGGAAAAGTAGAATCAGGAATCTTAAAACATAAACTAATCAAAAAAGACCAAATGGCCTTAGAAAGTAAAGAAGGAAAAGAAGCGGTTTTAGAATATAAAGTAATCAAGTATTTAAAAGAAGAAGGATTAGATTATACTCTAGTTGATGTAGATTTAATTACAGGTAGGTATAATCAAATTAGAGCTCAGTTTGCCTTAATAGGTCATCCTTTAATAAATGATTTTAAATATGGCTATCAAGGTAAAAACTATTTTGACCAACTTGGACTTTGGTGCTATGAGCTAAAGGTTCCTCATCCAATTACTAAAGAACAAATGAGCTTTAAGAAAATACCTGAAGGAGGTATTTGGTCTTTTAAATAAGGAGCTAGAGATGAAAAACAAGAGAATCTTAATTATAGGGATTGTAATTAATATAGTATTATTGCTAGCTTTTTTAATTGGAAGTAGTTTCATAACAAAAGAAAAGCTAAAAGAAAAAGTCAATAGTTTAGATTTAGAAATAGATATAACTAATGACGGAACTATTTTAGTAACTGAAGATTGGGATATAGAGTTTTTAGAAGAAACAAATGAATTTTATCGTAACATCTACTATCATAAACTAGAAGCAACTAACCCTTTTATCGAAACAGATGAAGTAAACAATAATATTGCTACTTTTTCTACAGTTCTTAATACTTATGAACAAAAACTATTTAAAGATGGAGAAGAACGAGATATTGAAAAAGGCTATTCCTTTAATCATGATTTAGATAGAGCTGGAAATATAATTGGGGGAATTGATAGAATAAATTTAGAAGTTTTCTATTTTAAATCTGAAGATGTTTTAATTGGAAACTATCAAATTAAGTATAAATATAAACTAGAACACTTCATTACAAACTATTTAGATTGTAACGAACTGAGTTTGTTATTAATTCAAGAGCCAATTAAGATAGAAAAACTTAACTTTTCAGTTAAATTCCCTAATCCAATTTCTAAGCCATTTGCTTATAGTAATCATGAGCTAAGTAGTAATTTTTTAGAAAATAGTTTAAATGTTAGCGTAACTAACTTTTATAGTTTAGATAATGACTACTTTAGATTAAGAGTTTTGTTTGATAAAGATTCACTTGCGATTACTAATCCCAATCAAATGATGAGTTTTAATGCTTTTAATGAATTAGAAGCACATGAGGCAAGACAACAAGAAATAAATAAAACGAAAGATTTACTTAGCGTAGATCAAACAAAAACTAAAACTTCTGTGTATATTATTAATATATTTTTAGTAGTAATATCAATTATCATAATGGTAGTTACATATTTATATTTTGAAAATATTATCTTTAAACCAAAAGTTATTTCTAAAGCAGCTTATGTAAATGAAAGTTTACTTGATTCAAGTTTGATTTTAGATAATTTTGCGAAGAAAAGGCATCTTTTAGGTTTGATTAAAAAAATGGAGTTAAACGGAAATATTATTAGAGAAAATAATGTTCTTATTTATAAAAATAAAGAAGGTCTTTCAGTTGAGGAAGCAAAGATTTTATTAGGGATTTTTCAAAAACAAAAGACAGTTGCTTTAGATAAAATCGATTATTTAGCCTTAAAAAAGAAGGTTATTGATAAAGCTGAATATGAAGACAAACCGCAATTAATTTTATTGAATTTCTTGTTTATTTTCATTTTTTATTATATAATAATTTACAGAATGAAGGAAAAATTAGCTTTAGATTTAATTTGGACTAAGGCTTTAATTGTGATGCTGTTTATAACTTCACTAGTTTTCTTTATTTTGCTTCGCTTTAAAAAGAGAAAGAAATATAAAGAAGTAAAAGCTTTTAAAAATTATTTAGAAGAAGCAAAATTAAAAGATGATATATATTTACCATATTATATTAGTTATGGTATTATTGATTTTTAATAGAAAAGGAGGTGTTTCTAATGGGTGCTGGTTGGATTATTACATTTGTAATTTTAGGGCTTATAATTATAGGACTAGGCGTCTTAATTATTTTAATTTATGATAGTTTAGTAAAAGCACGTAAAAGAGTAAACAATGGTTGGAATCAGATTAAACTCTATGTAGAGCGAAGATTTGATTTAGTTCCTAATCTTATGGAAACACTAAAAGGGGTCATTTCTGAAGAAGAAGGTATCTTAAGCGAGGTTGCTAGGGTTAGAGGAATTTATGCGAATTCTAATACACCTATGGAGATTGCTAAGGCCGACTTCTTGTTAACTAATGTTTTAGATAGATTAGTTATTGTTCAGGAAGGTTATCCTTCAATTAAAAAGAATGGTAGTTTTCAAAGATTGTTGTTTGATTTAGAAGATGATAAAGTTAAGATTGTATATAGTCAAGCATATTTTAATGATGCGGTTGATAAATACAATTTGAAATTGGTGAAATTTCCGAGTAAAATTGTAGCTGGTTGGATGAAACTAGAACCAAGAGAAAGATATGAATATGACTATAAATAAAAACACTGGTATTAACCAGTGTTTTTTAATTGGTATAAAAAAAGCAACATGATTGTTGCAATTTTTATTACTTATCCTCTTCTTTTTTAGCCAAACGTTTTTGGAATTTTTCAACTCTTCCTGCTGCTTGTACGAATTTTTGTTGGCCAGTGTAAAATGGATGACATTTAGAACAAGTATCAACTTTGATATCTTCTACTGTAGATCCTGATTCAAAAGTAGCCCCACAAGCTGTACAAGTAACCGTAGCTTTGTAATATTTAGGATGAATACCTTTTTTCATTTTTCTCTCCTTCCGCCATGGTTTTTATTTGCAAACCATAGTAAGTTTTATACTATGTTATTATACCTTAAAGGTCTGTTTTTGTCAACAAGAATTAACAAATTTGAAAATAAAAAGCTAGTTTAGACTAGCTTTTAAATTATATTTTTATGGTGCCGGTGTGGCATTGCAATGGAATTTTAATTGAATTGAAGCTGGTTTTCCCTTAACTTGATCATACACAGTTTTGTTAGCTGGTTCATTCATTGTGATTTGGATATCAATTTCAATTGGTTCGTTAATAACGATAGGAGGCCAGTAGTTAGCTAAACTTGGTTGCCATACTGTATATGTAGTTAATGTATCTGGGTCAGTCCAATAAGCTCTAAAATTGATATTCATTTCACCTAGGGTGCTTGAAGTGCCAATTTTTATATTAACAACTTCAATGCGAATATATCTAGTTAAAGGGTTTGTAGCATCAGCTACACTTCTTCCTTGAGAAGACCAGTTAATAGTATATTTAAAATTAATTACATCAACTGAATTAGGGTCAACACTATTTGTAACTTGACCCGGAGGCACTAAAGTTTTAGTAGTAGTATAACCATCATTGATTATTAAGATAGTATCAACGGCAGTTGCTTCACCGATGTTAATATTAATAGTATCGGATTTAGTAGCTGGCGGGTTGACAGTTCCAGCCCAATAAGCATAAGCTCCACTTAACTAGCGGAAAACAAGAATATAAAGATAGCTATGATTAATAGTTTTTTTCTTTTTTCCATATTAGTTTCCTCCCATAATCATACGATGCTAATATATCATAAAAAGCCATAAATTGCAAGTTGTTTGGTTTTTATGTTTGCTTGTATTTCTTGTTTAAAATATTTGAAAAAGAGGATAAATATGATATAATATTATAGAAAGGATTAGAAGAGTAAAGATGGAAGTACAAAGAAGAGACGGTTGGATAGAAGTTATCTGCGGAAGCATGTTTGCGGGAAAGACTGAGGAATTACTAAGAAGATTGAAACGATTAGAATACGCTAAGAAATCATATATGGTTTTTAAACCAGCAATTGATAATCGCTATAGTGAAACTGAAGTAGTAAGTCATAATAATAAACGCATGCCCGGATATAATATTTCTGATGAGGAGCAAATCTTGAAATTAGTTGAGAAGAAAAACCCAGATGTAGTTGCTATTGATGAGGCACAATTTTTTACTGACAAGATTGTCAAGGTTTGTGAGACTTTAGCTGATCAAGGTAAAAGGGTAATTGTAGCAGGACTTGATACTAATTTTAGGGGTGAGCCTTTTGGACCAATGCCTTATTTACTTGCAAGAGCAGAATATGTAACTAAGCTTCAAGCAATTTGCCAAGTTTGTGGTTTACCTGCAAGTAGAACGCAAAGACTAATTGATGGTAAACCTGCATCTTATAATTCTCCAACTGTTTTAATTGGCTCTGAAGAATCCTATGAAGCTAGATGTAGACATTGCCATCAAGTATTAAAAGATGATGAATGATTTAGATTTTCTAAAATTAGCTTTCAAGGAAGCTAAAAAAGCATATCGGGAAGATGAAGTCCCGGTTGGAGCTTTAATTGTAATTAATGGCGAAATTATCGCCAAAGCTCACAACAAAAAAGAAAGTTTAAAAGACCCAACATTACACGCTGAGATTGAAGTTATTAAAAAAGCATGTAAAGTATTAGGACGTAAAATATTAGACGATGCTACTATTTATATCACTTTAGAACCATGTTTGATGTGTGCTGGGGCAATTTTAAACGCAAGGATTAAAAAAATAGTTTATGGTGCTAAAGCTCCTAAGTTTGGCGTCCTAACTAGTTTGGGAAATGTTTTTGAAGATTTTAAATTCAACCATGAGCTTGAGGTAGTAGGTCCTTTAATGGAAGATGAAGTATCTGAAATTATGAAATCATTCTTTAAAAATAAAAGATAGCAATCTTGAAAAGAAGAAGGGAAAATGCTATAATGATAAAGGATCTTATTTTAAGTCCCTATACCCAATATCTTGAAGTGAACCAGGTCAGGTCGTGACTGAAGCAGCCTTAAGCTTATGTAGGTATGTGGGTGTAGGCACTTAGAGTAAGATCTTTTTTAAAAGGAGTTGATAATTTTGAAAATTGGTAAATTTGAACTTAAAAACAAAGTAATTATCGCTCCTTTAGCGGGATACACTAATTATTCTTATCGCAAAATTATGAGAGAATTTGGTGCTAGTCTTTGCTATACAGAAATGATTAGTGCTAAAGGTATCAACTTTAAAAACAAAAGAACTTTAGAGATGACTAAAGTAGAAGAAGATGATCATTTAGTAAATATGCAATTATTTGGTGGAACAAAAGAAGATTTAGTTAAAGCAGCAATTTACATAGATAAATATAGTGATTGTGATATTATAGATTTAAATATGGGCTGTCCTGTAAAGAAAGTTTTAAAGGCTAAATCAGGAAGTTATTTACTTAAAGATCCTGATAATATTTATGAGATTGTGAAGGCAGTTGTAGAGAATGTATCTAAACCAGTTACAGTTAAGATTAGACTTGGTCAAACTAAAAATACAATTAATGTACTTGAAGTTGCAAAGAAAATTGAAAAAGCAGGTGCTTCAGCTATTTGTATTCATGGGAGAACACAAAGTGATTTGTATAAAGGCAAAGCTAATTATGATTATATTAAGCTAGTCAAAGAACAAGTGAAAATACCAGTAATTGCTAATGGCGATATTAAATCAATTGAAGATGCTGAGTATGTTTTAGATTACACTAAATGTGATGCGATTATGATAGGCAGAAGCAGTATTGGCAATCCCTGGTTAATTCAAAATATTGTCAATCATTTTGAAGGTAAAGAGTTATCAGAGCCAACAGATATTGAAAGAATACAAATGGTGAAAAAACACTATGAGCTATTAAAGAATGAGATGGGCGAAAAACTTGCCATTCTTAATTTAAGGTCTTTATTTTCTCGTTATCTCAAAGGGTTGGATGTTAAAGAATATAAATTAAGATTAATGAAAATTACTAAAGAACAAGAAATGAATGATTTATTCAAAGAAATGGAAGTAAAGTATGAAAACAGTTAATACAAATATTCAAAACAATGAATTATATATAGGTAATCATTCTTTAAAAGAGTTAGCTATGAAGTATAAAACCCCTTTAATGGTTTATGATGAAGAAGGGATTAAAACGAGAATCAAACTAATTAAAGATAGTTTTAGTTCTAAAAAACTAAAGACTAAAATCATTTATGCATCAAAAGCTTTTATAGCTCCTTATTTTGCCAATATCTTAAATGAAGAAGGTTTATGTGTAGATGCAACTAGTGTAAGTGATTTTAGGTTATTAGAAAAAGTAGGTTTTCCAATGGAAAGAGTCTTCTTTCAAGGAAATAATAAGACTGAAGAAGAACTAAAATTAGCTTTAAAATTAAAGATTAATGCTTTTATTGTAGATTCGTTTTCCGAATTAACATTGATTGAAAAGCTAGCAAAATCAAAAGTAGATACCTACTTTAGAATAAATCCTTATGTTAAGGTAGATAGCCATAAACATATTCAAACTGCAAATTTAGATTCTAAGTTTGGAGAAGGTATTGATGATGATATTTGGGATAAAATAATTGAGTTTTATAATAATGCTAAGCATGTAGTTTTAAAAGGGCTTCAAGTTCATTTAGGCTCACAAATTAAAGAATTAGATCCTTATTTAGAAGCAATTGATAAAATTTCTGATTTTAAAACAAAATTAGAGAAGAAGTTAAAATATAAAATCAAAGCTTTTGATTTAGGTGGAGGCTTTGGAGTTAAGTATTTAGAATCTGATAGCGAGTTTTCTTTAAAGGAAGGACTAAAAAAGATCGTTAAAAGATTAGAAAAAACTGATTTTGAAATAGTTGCAATTGAACCGGGAAGAAGTATTGTAGGTAGAGAAGGTGTTACTATTTACCAATGTTTGAAACTGAAACAAAGTAAATACTATAACTATTGTTTAGTTGATGGCGGTATGGCTGATAATATTAGGCCTGCTTTATATGATGCTAAGTATAGTTTTGATTGTGTTAATAATGTAATAAGTGAGAATAAAGAAAAGTATCAAGTTGTAGGGAAGTTTTGTGAGTCAGGAGATATTTTAGGTAAAGATATCATTTTAAGCAAACTTAAAGAAAATGATTATATAGTAACATATACAACTGGTGCTTATTGTTATGCGATGAGTTCTAATTATAATGGAGCATTAAGACCACCAGTTTTGTTTGTAAGTGAAAAAGGCGTTAAAGAAGCAATAAGAAGAGAAACAGTTGATGACTATTTAGCTGTGTTTAATTTTAAAGGAGAGAAATAATGAAAGTATTTGATATTCATAGTGATTTATTATATGACCTTTTTAGAGGAAAAGGCGATAACAGATTTAAAGATATTCATGTAAAGCAATATAATAATTCTGTTATTAAAGGTGCAGTTTGGACTTTATATTCACCAGATGACTTTGATTTAAAAGAAGCAGTAAATTGTGCTTTAAAGAAAATTGACTGGAATGAACTAAAAGATTTTAAAGTTATTTTAGGTTTTGAAGGATTAAGGAATTTAGAGAAGCCAGAAGATATTCGTTATTTCTATAATTTAGGTTTTAGGCATGCGATGCTTACTTGGAATGAAGAAAATAAGTATGCAACTGGTGTTAGTGGCCCAAAAGAATCTGGGTTAAAAGAAGAAGGCAAAAAACTACTTGATATTATGATTGAGCTGGATATGATTATCGATGTTGCTCATTTAAACAAGAAAAGTTTTTATGATGTTTTAGAATATACTAATCACAATATTGTTTATTCTCACGGTTTAGTTTATGATATTTGTGATCATAGAAGAAACTTAGACAAAGAGCAAATGCTTGCTTTAAAGAAAGCTGATGGATTATTTGGCTTAACACTTGCGAAAGGTTTTGTAAGCAGAAAAGAAGAAGAAAGAGATTTAGAACATTTCTTAGATCATTTAGACTTTGCAATTGAAGTAATGGGAATTGATAATATTTGTTTTGGTTTTGACTTTATGGATTATTTAGATGATGATTTTGAAAATGCAATGATTAAAGAAGTTCCCGATGCAACAAAAGCTCATTTAATTATAGAAGGAATGAAAAAAAGAGGTTATAGTAAAGAAGAAATTAAGAAAGTTGCTTGGGATAATTTCTGTAATCGTTATAGTGATAAACTGTATAAAAGGAGTAAATAATGGCGAAGATTAAATATTTAGATTCTTTAATGGAACAAGCGTTAAAAGATGGGGTTTTTCCTGGTTGTAATTATTGTTTGATTGAAAATGGCAATAAACATTTTAATTCTTTTGGGTTTAAAGCATTAATTCCTAAAAAGGAAGAAAATGATATTGATACTATTTACGATATGGCTTCCCTTACTAAAGTTATTGCAACTGTTACATCAATTTTAATTTTGATGGAACAAGGAAAATTAAGATTGTATGACAATGTAAAGCAAATATTGCCTGATTTCAAAAACCCTAAAACAACAGTTTTTGATTTAATTACCCATACAGCAGGATTAAAACCGGGAATTAGTTATACAGAATATATAGGAAAACCAAAAGAACAGTTTGTAAAGGCAATTTATGAATTAGAACCAAGTAATGTAATAGGTGAGAAAATCATTTATTCTGATTTAGGTTTTATTTATTTAGGCTGGATTATTGAAAAGATTAGTGGTTTAAGTTTGCCTGAATTTACTTTTAAGTATCTTTTTGAACCGTTAGAAATGTATCGCACAGGTTATAATTTAAGTCCAGATCTTTATAAAACAATAGCCCCAACTGAAACAAGAACAGATCGTATTTGCGAGGGAGTTGTTAGAGGCAAAGTTCATGATGAGAAAGCTTATCTTTTAGGCGGTGCTTGTGGCCATGCTGGGCTATTTTCTTGCGTGAAAGATGTATCACATTTTATGGAAATGGTTTTAAATGATGGTGTTTACAAAGGAAAGAGAATTTTGTCTAAAGCTACAATCGACTTAATGTTTACTGAACTTGCTAGTCAAAAAGAAAATGAGACAAGTGTAATTACAGAAAAAAGGTCAGTTGGATGGACGATTATGGGCTCTTATCCTCAATCTGGATGCCTTGCAAGTTCGAAAACAATTATGCATACTGGCTTTACTGGGACACATTTATTTATTGATAGGTATAATCAAGTCGCATTTTGTGTATTAAGTAATAGAGTTCATCCAACTAGAGAGAATAATAAGATTATTGGATGGAGAGGAAGAATCGGAAATTACGTTATAAGTCATTTTGGGAAAGGATGTAAAGATGAAGTTTAAACAGTTTTCTAAAGATCAATTGCCAGCTTTAATAAAGCTTTGGAATGAAAATGCAACAGGAGAAAATGGGATTTTTAAGCCTTGGACTGAAGAATTATTTACAAATAAATTCTTAAATAATCCACATTTTAAAGATGAAAGTTTAGTTTTATTATACAAAGGAAATGAGTTAATTGGGGCTGGACAAGCTAATTTTACTAATCAAAATCCAGAAAGTCCTGGTTTTATTACGTTTGTAGTGGTGAAGAAAGAGTATCAAAGACAAGGATATGGAACACAAATTTTAGAAAAATTAGAACAATATCTAAAGGATAATGGTAAAACTTTTGTTCGTTGTTACTTTGGAAACCCAACAAATCTTGAGTGGTATGTTCCTGGATATGATAAACATAATCATCCAGGAGCGCCTGCAGTTGAGTTTAATTCAGCTTATTATTTCCTACTTCTAAGCTATGGATACAATACAAATGGACAACTAGATGCTTTTCATTTAGAACTTGAAAATTATGAGTTACCAGAGTATGTAGTTGATAAGAAAAAGGAAAATGAAAAAGATGGTTATTTTATTGATTTCTTTGATCCAGAAAAAGACCATGGTTTAAAAGAATTATTTGAAGATTTAAATAGTCCTACATGGTTTGAAGAAATTGAAAGACAAAGAAAACTTGGCAATTTAAATAAATTATTGGTTGTAAAGAAAGATCATTGTGCTTTAGGTTTTACTGGCCCAATTTTTACTGAACCTTCAGGAAGAGGCTATCTATCGGGAGTAGGAATTCATTCGAAAGTTAGAGCAAGAGGTTTGGGTAAAACAATGTTTTGTGAACTATGTTTGAGGTCAAAAGAAAATGGGGCTAAGTTTATGACTCTATTTACTGGTAGTGATAATAAAGCGCGCAATATTTATTTATATGCAGGGATGAGGATTGTAAAGTCTTTCGCAATTATGAGAAAGGATTTTAAATGAAAAAAATAAAAAGAGATTTAAAAGAAGGATATGTTACTTATTTTAGAAGTGATATACCAGTATTGATTCCTGAAAAAATAGAAGAAAAAGATGCTTTAAGGGGAGTTTGGGTATCAACTGTAGCTAATATTGATTTACCAAAAATGAAAGATGTAGCAAGCTATAAAAAGCATTTAGATGATATTATTAAAACAGTAAAAGAATATAAAATGAATGCAGTTATCTTTCAAGTAAGACCTACTAATGATGCTTTCTATGAATCAGAGTTAAATCCTTGGAGTGCTTATATTACTGGTGAGCAAGGAAAATATCCTGGTTTTGATGTCTTTGGTTATTTTGTAGAGAAAGCTAAAAAGGTAGGAATTGAAGTTCATGCTTGGCTTAATCCATATCGTGTTAGTCAAGTTACTTTGGATAAGTTAGAAATGACCAAAGAAGAATTTTTAGCTTCGCTTCCTGATAAAAGTTTTGCTAAGCAAAACCCAGATTTAGTTATGGAAACTAGCCGTAAAGCTTTAATTTTAGATCCAGCATCAAAAAAAGTCCAAGAGTTTGTAAGTGATACAGCTTTAGAAATTGCTAAGAAATATGATGTTAAAGCTATTCATATGGATGATTATTTCTATCCTTATGAAGAATATGTAGATCCTAATGAAGAGAAGAAACAATACCAAGTTGGTATTAAAAACAAATCTGATTTTAGAAGATACAATGTAACTTGTTTGATTAAGATGATGAAAGAAAAGTTAGATACATTAGATCGCAAAGTTGAATTTGGTATTAGCCCTTTTGGTATTTATAGAACTAATACTAAATATTCTTCTAAAGAAAGTGCTTGGGAATATGGTTCAAACAATGATGAATCTTGTTTCAATTGTTATGAAGGCTTATACGCAGATATCTATTATTGGATGGAAAAAGGTTATATTGACTATGTAGTTCCTCAAGATTATTTCAATTTAGATTACTATAAAGTTTTAGAAGATGGCGGTGAAAAAGAAATTGTTAAGTATGCTGATCTAGCCAAGTGGTGGAATGAAGCCTCTAAAAAAACAAAAACTAAACTTTATATTGGTATGGGTTTATATCGTATGGGTGGTACTAATCAATGGGCAAATCCAGATGAAATCAAAAATCAATTGTTATTTAACAGCACTTTAGATTATGTTTCTGGGGAAATTTTCTTCACTTATCACAACTTAATTGATACAGTAGACAAATATCCTGAGGCTCAAAAGTCAATTAAAAGTCTATGGACAAAAGAAGTAAAAAGTATTTAAAAAGAGCATAAAATGCTCTTTTTATTTTAAATAATTGTTGCAATTTGTAGTTGTTTGTATTACACTATTAGTAGGAAAGTAGGAATTTCCAACAACAAAAGGAGGAATAAATATGGTTGTTGAATTAAGAAAAAAAGCGCAGATTACACTGCCAAAGAAAATTGTAGATCAACTAAATTTATATGAAGGTGATAAGTTTGAAATATCTGTAAAAAATGGAATTATAATGCTTGAACCAGTTGCTGTTTATCCTAAGGAATATATCAATAAGTTAGCAAAAGAAATTAGGCTACTTAAAGAGGATTCAAACTATAAAGACAAAGCATTTGATAATGTTGAGGATTTAATAAAGTATTTAAAACAAAGGGATAAAAGTGTATAAACTATTATTAACTGAAAATTTTGAAAAAGCTTTTAATGACTTAACCAAAAAAGAACAATCGCTATTTTATAAAAAAATGAGATTGTTTGTTGAAGACATACTACACCCTTCGTTTAGAACTAAAAAACTTCGAGGACAAGAAGATTTGTATGAAAGCAGTATTAATATGGATATAAGAATTATTTGGTATTTTGAAGGAGATGAATTAATTGTCCTTATTGATATTGGACATCATGATATATTAAAGAAATATTAGTGTTTTCTAATTAATAAAACTATTTTAAAGTTGAATTATTTTGATTAAAAAGAGCATAAAATGCTCTTTTTTTATTCAATTTGCCCTTGAAAAAAAAGTGGTTTTGTAGTATAATTTTGTTATATAGTATATAAACTCAAAACGAAAGGAATGATTGAAATTGTATAAGATTTACCCAAAAGTTAAGTATATTAAATATACGAAAAATGAATTTACAAAGAAAGACAAATATTCCGTTTTTTTTACTGAAAATTTAGAAAACGTTTTTACAAACCTAAAGAGTTTTATTAAAGTAAAGAAAACTAGGAAAGTTGGGGATATTAATTTTATTTATGAAAAGGCAAGATCGGTTCAAACTTATAAGCTTGTTATTGAAAAAGATAAAATTGATGTTTATTACAATGATGCTAGTGGTGCTTATTATGCAAGCCAAACTTTAAAGCAAATTTTTAAATCTGAAAAGTTAGAAACTGTAGAGATTTGGGATGAACCTAAATTATTAGTTAGAGGATTTACTTTAGATATTAGTCGTAATAAAGTGCCTTCATTAAAGACTATCTATAAAATCATTGACCTTATGGCAGAACTTAAGATGAACCATTTTGAGTTATATGTAGAGGGATTTAGTTACGAGTATGACTTTGCAAGAAAGCATCTATTAGAAGATGGTTATATTACAAAGGAAGAATATAAGTTAATTGAGGATTACTGTTTTGCAAGGGAAATAGATTTTGTTCCTAACCAAAATGGTTTTGGTCATATGGGACCTTGGCTTGCTACTAAAGAATATAAAGACTTAGCTATTTGTCCTGATGGAGCATTTTATTGGGGAAGACATAGAAATCCAGTAACATTAGATCCCAAAGATCCAAGATCAATTAAACTTGTAAGTAAGATGTATGGAGAGATGCTTCCTAACCGAAAATCTAAATATTTCAATATTAACTTTGATGAACCAATGGAACTTGGTATGGGTAAGACTAAGGAACTTGTGGAGAAGGAAGGTTTAAGTAATGTTTATTTAGATTATTTAAATCTTGTTTTAGAAGAAGTTAAAAAATATAATAAAACACCGATTATGTGGGGGGATGTTTTAATCAAAGACCAAGAAGCTTTGAAAAAACTACCTAAAGATATTATTTTTGTAGACTGGGGTTATGATGCAACTTATAAGTTTTCTGAAACATTAAAAACTTTAGGAACTTTAAACATTAAGTTTGGAGCTGCTCCCGGTACTACAAGTTGGTGTAGCTTTACTGGAAGAACACAAGATTTTATTGAAAATATTAAAAGTGCTTGTGACAATGTTTATAAATATAATGGTTTAGGTATTTTATTAACTGATTGGGGTGATGCAGGTCACTTGCAATTACTTCCATCAATTGTAGCACCTTTAGTATTTGCGGGGTTTTATTCTTGGAGCTTACAAGAAGGCGAAATGATTAATGCAACTAAGTATTTAAACGAAGAAGTATTCCAAGATGAAAAAGGTAATTTTGCCCAAATATTACTTGGTATTGGTAATTATTATCAATTTGAAAACTATTATATTACAAATGCTACTTTAACTTTCTTTGGTTATATGTGGGCCCATTATGCTTTAAAGCAAGAAAAGCCATTAGATTATTATTATGAGAAAATTAAAAATAGTATTATTGAAGATGTTAAATATAAAGCATTAGTAGAGTATTTAGAACTATATCGCAAGGGATTAAAAAATACTAAATTAAAAATTAAAGATAAGAAATTAGTTTTAGCTGAAATCAATCAAAGTATTGACTTAGTTTTAGTTACGAGATTATTAATGCAAAGCTTTAATCATAAATTAGATAAAACTAAGAAACTTAAATTATTAGAAAAATTATCTAAGAATGAAAAGATTTTAGAAAAACAAAAAGAATTATGGCTAGCTAGAAATAAGAAAAGCAATTTAGCTGAGTCAATTGAGATGTTAGAAGCTGTCTTTAAATTAGGCAAGCTTCACTGCAAAGCATTACAAGGAGAAAACCATGAGTAAAAATAAGAAAAAATCTCAAGAAAAAGTTGAAGATGTTCAACAAGTAGAACAACAAAAAGAAGCAGTAGCAATTGAAGATGTTAAGATAACTACTGTTAACTATGATTTAGTTGATTCAAGCGAAAGTAGGTTAAAGCGTAGAACTAATCGTGTGAAGATGATTAAACGAGCAATTTGGCTTACAATTTTAGTTTTAATCATGACTATTTTAGTAGTTTCAATTGTGAAGAGTTTTAGACCTGATAGAACAACATCTGATTCAACAATCCCAGAAGAGTTATATCCAGAAGGTGATTACAATAATTACTTAAGAGCTAAAGCTACAGGTATTACTGATCCTCAAAGGTTAGAAGTACTTGATTTTGATAAAGATATTAAGCCATTACTTGTAACACCACAAATCGAAAGTATAGCAGTTGATTTAGCTGCTGGAGTTGCATCGCCAGAATCAATAGATTTTAAGTATCTAGCTGCAGATGATCCGTATACTTCAATTGTTTTACCAAATGGAGAAACTAGAGCTGGGTATTATACATCAGAAACAGGAAGTGTTACTTTCTCTGTTGATGTTTCAGAGGCTGGATTCTACTATTTGAGTTTAGTATATTATGCAGAGAAATCTCGTGATGAAACTTTAAATGTTAGAGAAACTAGTGGTGGAGCTAATATTGAAAGAAGAGTTTTAATTAATGGCGAGTTACCATTTGATACTGCCGGACACATTAGATTTTATAGAATGTGGAAAGATAGAGCAGCAATTATTCAAGATATTAATGGTAATGATATGAAACCATCACAAATGGAAGTATTCGATTTAAGTACAGCTTATGTAAGAGATTATACTGGTTATGTAATAGATCCTTATATGTTCCATTTTAAATCAGGAACTAATACTATTACTTTTGAGTCTGTTAGGGAGAATATGAGTATTGTAGAGTTAAAACTAGAATCTGTTCCAGCAATCGTTACTTATCAAGATTATTTAAATCTACATCAAGATAAAAGTGCACCAAGTGAAGTAATGTTACAAATTGAAGCTGAAGATTCAACAAAACGTTCATCTCCAACACTATATGCAATTGCTGATCGTACTTCTCCAACAAACACTCCATCGCATCCAGTTAAAGTAACACTAAACTCAATTGGTGGTACAAAATGGACAGCACCTGGAGATTGGATTGAATGGGAAGTTGATGTAGAAGAAGCAGGAATGTATGAACTTAGCTTTAAGGCTAAACAAAATACTGCTCGTGGACTTTTCTCTACAAGAAGATTATATATTAATGGTGAAATTCCATTTATTGAAGCTAATAGCTCTAATTTTAATTACAGTACAAATTGGCGATTAGTTACGATGGGAAATAGTGAAGAAAACTATAAATTTTATTTCCATGAAGGTATTAATACAATTAGACTAGAATCTACACTAGGGGCTTACGGTAGTCCTATAAACAAAGTTAGAAATGTAGTTAATAGTTTAAATAATATGTACTTACAAATTATCTCAATAACTACAGTAAACCCAGACCCATATCAAGAATATCACTTATATGGAGACAATGCTCGTATTGTTGGTTTACTAGAATGTTTTGAAGCAAATGCTCAAGAATTGAGAGAAGTGTCAGCTTATATTACTGAACTTTCAGGAGAAAAAGGAAGTTTAGTATCAGTACTAGATACAATGGCAATTCAGCTTGAATCATTTTTAGAAAAGCCAAGAACAATTCAAGAAAGATTAGGAACGTTTGTTCAAAACTTATCTTCACTTGGAACTTGGATTACTAGTATTCAAGAACAATCACTAACAGTTGAAGCATTATATGTTTCTAGTAGTGATGCAGAATTACCAAAACCAAATGCTGACTGGTTTAGTAATGTGTGGTTTGATATTAAAGCTTTCTTTATGACTTTCTTCTTTGATTATCAATCAATTGGAGTAACAAACGCTGAAGGTTTTGATAAAGAAATTGAAGTATGGTTTTTAACTAGTGCTGTTGCCGGTAGGGAACAAGCTAACGCAATGAAGACTTTGTGTGATACAACATTTGTTAATCAAAAAGGAATTAACGTTATTTTAAAGGTTGTAGATCCCGGAGTATTATTACCGGCTACACTTGCTGGTACAGGACCAGATGTAGCCTTGAACGTTTATAACGGATTACCTGTAAACTATGCTTTAAGAAATGCTGCATATGATATTACCCAATTTGATGACTTCCGATACGAAGTTACTGAATATGGCGTTAAGGTATGGTTAGATGGTGAAGCTAATCCAAGATTTGCTGATAGTGCAATGACACCTTATGCTTTACAAAAGACAGCAGATATTCATGATTTAGAGTTTTATGCTTTACCAATCACGCAATCTTTCTTAGTTACTTTCTATCGTAAAGATATTTTTCAAGAAAGAGGTTGGACAGTTCCTAAAACTTGGGATGAAGTTACAAGCTTAGTAACAGAGTTACAAATTTCTAACTTACAGTTCTATTTACCACTAAGTGCAGTTGGGGCATCAGCAGCAGTAAACCAAGTGTTCTCATCAATGCTATTCCAAAATGGTGGGGATTTCTATACTGAAGATAAAACAGCTACTGCCTTAGATAGTGAAGAAGCAATGCAATCATTTGAAACTTGGGTTAAGTATTATACAGATTATTCTTTCCCGACAGCTGCAAGCTTCTTAAATAGATTTAGAACTGGTGAAACTCCAATTGGAGTTGTAGATTATACAACTTTTAACTACTTAGCTGTATTCGCACCAGAGATTACTGGTAAATGGGGCTTTGCGCCGATTCCAGGTGTGAGAAATCCAGAAACAGGCATTATCAATAACAAGGGTGCATCAAGCGGAACAGCAGGTATTATTATGAAACAAGCAAAAGACCCTGAGTCTAGTTGGGAATTCTTAAAGTGGGTTACATCAGCCCAAACTCAACTATCTTATGCTCAGGAATTAGAGTCAATTTTAGGTTCAGCAGCTCGTCATAATACAGCTAATATGGAAGCGTTCAAGAGTATGGCTTGGACAGTAGAAGAAAAAGAAATTCTATTATCACAATGGGTTAATACAATTGGTATTCCAGAAGTAGCTGGTGGTTACTATACAGGAAGAAACGTAGAGAATGCCTTTAGAAAAACGATTAACGAAAAGTTAAATCCTAGGGAAGTACTACTAACTTATGTAGATACTATTAATGCCGAGTTAACAAAGAAAAGAAAAGAATTTGGTTTTATAACTAGAGAGGATGAATAAGTATGGCTGAAAAAGTTATAGCAGATAATCAAGCTATCAAGAAAAGAAGATCTTTTCGTGAGTGGAAAGAAGATACTGCCCGCCGTTTAGATGTTTGGAGCAGGAAAAAGCCAGCAAGAAGAAAATTTTGGTTAAATAAAACATTATATTTAATGATGATTCCTTACTTAGCATTATTTTTCTTATTTACTGTTTTACCTGTTTTAATGAGCTTCTTCTTAAGTTTTACATATTTTAACTTACTTGAGGCTCCAAAATTTATCGGTTGGTCAAACTACTTAACACTATTATTAGATGATCCAATTTTTATTGTAGCTGTGCAAAATACTTTAATTATTGCGATTATTACTGGGCCACTTGGATACATAATTTCCTTTGTCCTTGCTTGGTTAATTAATGAATTACCAGATAAACTAAGAGCATTTATAACTTTAATTTTCTATGCTCCATCTATTTCTGGAGGAGCGATTACAATTTGGAGTTTGATTTTCTCTAGTGATATTTATGGTTATGCCAATTCCTTCTTAATCAATTGGGGATTTATTAGAGAACCTATTCTTTGGCTTCAAACAGAAAAATATATATTGCCGATTGTAATTATTGTTCAGCTTTGGATGAGCTTAGGGGTTAACTTCTTAACCTTAATTGCTGGTCTAAAAGGTGTCGATAGATCACAATACGAAGCAGCAGCAGTTGATGGTGTTAAAAACCGTTGGCAAGAGTTATGGTATATTACTTTACCAAACATGAGACCACAGCTTTTATTTAGTGCTGTATTATCAATCTCAGCATCACTTGGTGTTGGTGCTGTAACTACTGCTTTAGCTGGTTTCCCTTCAATTAACTATGCCGGTCATACGATTGTAAACCACTTACAAGACTATGGTGGACAAAGATTTGAGATGGGTTATGCTTCAGCGATTGCCACAATCCTTTTCGTTTCGGCGATAGCATTAAATAAATTAATTAGAAAAATTATTGGAAGGGTGGGATCATAATGGCTGAAGCAAGAAAAAAATTAACTGCAGCTGAAAAAGCTCAGCTAAAAGAAGATAAAAAAGCTCTTCGTAACGCCAAACGTGCTAAACGTATTGACTCACGACCTTTCGCAGAAATAAGCACGATTAAAGTACATCGTCGTAGTAAAAAAAGAAAAAGAATTAATAGATCAGTTGGGGGCGACTTAGTACTATTTTTCTTCCTATGTTTAGCGGGAATTTTAAGTGCATTACCACTAGTATTAGTAATAAACAATGCCTTTAAACCTCTAGATGAGTTATTCAAGTTCCCACCAAACATTATTGTAAGAAACCCAACTTTAGATAACTTCACAGATTTGAGTGTTGCACTAGCTAACTCAACTGTTCCATTTGCTAGATATTTATTTAATACAGTTATGGTAACAATACTTGGAACAGTAGGACACGTAGTTATTGCCTCAATGTGTGCTTATCCACTTGCAAAATATAAGATTCCAGGTGGAACGATTATCTTTACAATTATCGTTTATTCTTTAATGTTCCCAGGAGCAGTAACTTCTATTCCTAACTACATTATCTTTAACTGGATTGGTTTAATTGATAATCCACTAGCTTTAATCTTGCCGATGATAGGATCATCCTTAGGATTATTCTTAATGAAACAGTTTATGTCTCAAGTACCGACTTCGTACATTGAATCAGCGAAGTTAGATGGTGCTGGCGATTTTAAGATTTTTTGGACTATCGTTATGCCTTTAGTAAAACCAGCTTGGATTACTTTAATTATTTTAGTTTTCCAAAGTTTATGGAATACACAAGGAGCGATGTATATTTATCGTGAAGACTTTAAGATGGTAAGTTATGCCCTATCGCAAATAGCTACAGCTGGAGCTGCAAGATCGGGTACATTAGCTGCGGTAAGCTTAATTATGATTACCGTACCAATAACAATGTTTATTATTTCCCAAAGTAGCATGCTTGAAACAATGGCTACAAGTGGACTAAAGGATTAAGCTATGAAGAAAGTATTTTATTTGCTAATTGCTTTATTGCTACTTGGTTCTGCTGTTGTTAGTGTTAATGCTAAGGGTGGATATACTTATGACCATAAAGGAACAGTTATCCACTCAACAGTAGGAATGAGTGCAAGTACTGATGGAATCTATACGATTACATCAAACGCCTGGGAAGGAATACCAGCTGACCAATTTACTTCTCCAGAAGACTTGTTTATATTTAAACACCCAGTTACAGGTGAAGAAACAATTTACATTATTGATTCAATCTCTAACCATTTATATGTTTTTGATAGTACATTAACACTTAAACAAGGTAGCGATGCATCAAGAAGAACAAGAAGATATCGCCTTAAAGGTGAAACTGTAGATAGGTTTTATGAAGGTGAAATTATTACTCGTTATGAGTTTAGACCAGATACAATTACTCGTTATGAATATGATAGAGTTAAGTCTGGTACAGATACTAGTAATGAACTATTTAAGAATAAAGTTGACTGGTTAACATTTACAGCACCACTTCAAACTCCAGTAGAAAGTAGGGGGGATAGTCAAAGATGGTATATCCAACCAAAAAATATTTCTGGTGTTTATCGTGCTTTAAGACCTTTAAGAGATGAAGGTGGATTCATTATTGAAGGTGAATATCAAGATGTTTTATATATTTGTGATAAAGGAAATAACCAAATTTTACTTTTAGATCCAGTTGATTACCACGTTATTCAAGTTGTATGTCAACCAGAATCAATTGTTTTTGAAGGTAAGACATTTTCGCCTTTAAAAATGGTTACTGACTCAACAGGAAGAATGTTTGTAATTTCTGAGTCTGTTTTTGAAGGTATTATGCAAATGAGCTACTTTGGCGAGTTCATGAGTTATGTTGGTGTTAACTATACAACATTATCCGCTTGGGATAAGTTTTGGCGTAACTTCTCGACAGAAGAACAACTAAAACAACAAACAGCGATTGTAAATACTGAGTTTAGAAATTTATCAATTGATGATGATGGCTTTATCTATACTGTTTCTAGAGCAACAAAGATCTCTACTTATAGTGAAGATGCAAAAACAATGATCAAAAAGATTAACCCATCAGGTAAAGATACTTTAGTTAAAAATGGTTATCATTTACCAGTAGGGGATATTGCATTTACCATAGAAGGTAGTAGTGCAAGCGATGGAATCTCGATTTCATCAAGATTTGCAGGTATTGCAATTAATGACTATGGTGTTTATACAGTAGCAGACGAAAAAGCAGGAAGATTATTTACTTATGATGACGAAGGTAACTTACTTTACATTTCAGGAAATTCAGGACCAGAGTTAAATAACATCAATAGCCCAACTGCTGTTCGTTATCAAGGTGAAGATATCTTAGTACTTGATAAATACAACAAAGCTGTTATTCGTTTTGAACCAACTGATATTGCAAAGATTATTAATAAAGCAGTTAAATATCAATATAATGGTCAATTAGCTGAAGCAGCAGAAGAGTGGAAGAACGTAGTTTCAGAAAACCCTAACTATGAGCTTGCTTATATTGGTATTGGTAAATCATTATTAAATGAAAATAGATATCAAGATGCTATGGCTAACTTCCGTTTAGGATTTGAAACTAGTTATTATTCAAATGCTTATCAAAGATATCGTGATCGTGAAATTAAACTTAACTTTACAGCATTTGCTGTTTTAGCAATCGGAGCAGCTTTAATTTTAGTTGCTAGAAGTAAGATAGCAGAGCTACCAAGGAAAGATATTATTAGAATTGTAGGTGAAGATTAATGGAAGGAAAACAAATTATGACAACTGAAGTTTCTAAAAAAGAAAAGTTTCTTAATATTGCAAAGCTTGTTTTATCAAAAATCTCACAATTCTTTAAGTTTTTATGGAATGAAGGAGTTAAGTTTCCTGTTTATATTTTATTTCAACCTTTTAAAGGATTTGATGAATTTAAGAGATATAAAAGAGCAAAGATGGGTTTAGCTATTACTTACATTGTTCTTTATATTCTTTTAAGTATTATGGATTTCCATTACTCAGGTTTTATTGTAAACCAAAGAGACATTACTGATTTAAATACGATAGCGGAAATAGGATATGTAGTTGTACCTTTAGTTGTTTTAGTAGTTGCTAACTGGTCAGTTACAACACTATTTGACGGTAAAGGAACGATGAAAGATATCTTCTTACTTACTAGTTATGCTTTATTTCCAATGATAGTTACTAAATTCTTTGGAATTTTTGTAAGTAATATTATCGTAGCTAAAGAAGTAGGTATCTATAGTTTAATTATGGGTATTGGAGCTTTTGGTAGTGCTTATTTCCTTTTCGTTGGTTGGATGGCTATTCATGAGTACGGTTTAGTAAAATGTGTTTTAATGGCAGTGTTTACTTTAGTTGCGGCTATCGTAATTCTATTTGCTGTTGCTTTACTATTTGATTTATACCGTAGAATCTTTAGTTTCGTATACACAGTATATCGAGAGATATCCTTACGATATTTCTAGAAGGAGGAAAATAAGTTGAAAATTATTAGATTAAGACATATTGTTTTAGGTCTATTAGTTATAGCAATTAGTATTACTTTAGGTGTTTACTTTATCGGTGGCCTAAAAGCAACAACTATTAGCTATGATAATGAAGAATTCAATTCTGAAGAATTTCTCCTTGATTTTTCTCATCTAGAACAATATGATCGTAAAATTACTTTTAAGGCAGGATTCCCTGCAAGTGATATTGACAATGTAGCTAATGCATTAAAGACTGCAGGTTATAAAGTTGAAAAAACAGATTACTATGGCAATACAGCAATCTATCTTAATTTAAATGTTGGTTATAATGAAGAAGATATTACTAATGAAATGTATATTGCTCAACTTGCTATTGCTAGACTTTTTGAAACTGGTGATTTTGATATGGACATCTATGAAGATAATTTAGGTGAACCAGGAGTTGATAACTTAAAAGTTGTAGCAACAACAGATAAAGGCAAAGCCGCTTTTCAAGAGATTGTAGATAAATTAACTGCATTAAACTTCTTTGACACTTATGAAACAACTATTATTCAAGTACCTAAAGAAGGTGGAGAAGAAGGTGAAATGGAAGATCAAGAAATCGTTCTTCCAAATAATACTAATATAGATTTTGAGAATCATACTATTGTTTTTGATTATCCAATTAAGTTAATTGAAACTAAGATGTCAGAACTAGCAATAGTTCAAAAATCAATTGAAGATCCTGATGAAGAAGTTCTTGCAAATATTCGTCAAGATATACAAAGAGCAGTTGGTATTTTAAATGATATTGCTGAGTCAATTGTTTTAAACTCAGTTTTAGATAACATTGAATATAAAACATCAATTTTTGAGGAAGAAAGAATTGTAGCTCAAAATGAAAAATTTACAATGTATATTAATGAAAAAACAACGGCTATTTCGATTGGCTTAAATTCAACTGGAACACCAAAGAAAGTTGGTGGAGTTCAAGTTCAAGATAAAAACGGCTTTTTAGTGTATGAATCATTTAATGTTTTATATCAGTTAAGTGATTACACAAATGATAGAGGTGAATTAGTTAGTGGTGATGTTTTTAGACTTCGTTATTTTGGCAAAAGCGGAAAAGTTTCAGCAACAGCCTTAGGAACATATTCGAAGAGTGTAGCTTATATGGACTTAATTAAAGGTACGGCTACAAAACACTACAAGATTAATTATGCTGGGGATAATAAAGTTCAAGTTTTATATGAAGTTGGTGAATTTACTAATGCCAACAACTTCTTCCCTAAATATATTGAAAGAACAGTCTTTGAAGATGTAGTTAGAGGTAACACTTGGATTACGAAAGTTGTATCATCTGAGCGTGATTCACAAGGTCATTTTAATTTAATTTATCGTGAAAATGGTGTTACAACAAACGAAGAAGCTGCTAATTATATTGAAGCAAATGGCTTAGGCAAAGCAACACCAGCTTATAGTGTTGATGGTACTAATACTTTCTTAGGCTATTGGGATTTAAGTGGATTGCTTTGGACAGAAGCAGATTATGAAGATGGTAAAGTAACTATAGACAAAGTGGGAAAACCAAAGTTAGTTGTAGGGGTAAACTGCAATACTAAAGATTCTCCTGTTCGTGTTAACCCATTCTTAACGGCAGCTAATATTAAGTCAATTATGGATGGTAACTATGAACTTATCTATAACATAACTACTAATGAAACAAATAAAAACTATATTCAATATACAGAAAATAGTTCTAAGACTTATGAAAATAAAGCTACATCAGAATCAAGAAGAAATGAATTATATATGTTCTTATATGATATTAGTCCAACTAATTATATGAGAACTAGTACTTCAGTTATAGATAAATATGATGATAGTAAAATTGTTTATTATGAGGGTAGACCAGTAGTTCAAGGTGGAGTTCCACTAAGAGACGCAGAAGGAAACTATGTTTATGATCAACTAGGTAATCCAGTTCGTGCTCAATTTAGTGAACCTTTCTTAGCAGCTGAAGGCGAAGAAAGAAGGAATATTGTAGAAGAGCAAAATAGGATTTACCAACAAAGTGCTGCTTCAGCAAGTGCGGTTTTCCAAGTTGGAGTTCAATACGAGCTTACATTAAATGGATTAAAGTTTGATGTTTTACATGATTCAATTAAAGAAGGTGCTAGTGGTGAAGATGGTTATCCTCATGAATTCAGAATTTCAAGTATTGAAATTTTACCATTCTTCAATAAAAATTTTGACCATAACTCTGAAGGGGAAATTATTATCCCTGATGGTAGTGGAGCTGTAATTGGTTTTAATAGTGATAAACAAGATCAATTCGTAGCGGGTTATCAACCGAAAAAGATTTATGGTTTTGATAAATCACAGATCTTACGTACAGCACCAGCTGATGTACAAACAATAATGCTACCAATGTATGCTTATTTAGATAAGACAGAAAATGTAGGGGTTATCGGTATTATTGAATCTGCTCCAAGTCATCATAGTATTGTGGCTGACTTTATGAGAACAAGGACAGCAGGTAGTTCAAACTATGTTAACTATGAAGTAAGTATGAGGGATTCTGAGTTTGTAAATGTTGGAAGATCATGGTATGTATCTTCATATCAAAAATGGTCGAAATCGTTGATTCCTACGGACTTATCATATTACTTCCAGTTCATTGTTCCAGAAACAATTGAAGATGGTGAAGTAAAATCAAATGCTAACTTTAATTATGTTGAGGTAGCAAAGCAATATCGTAGTTATTTAATTGACAAATACGATTTGCAAGAAATTGATCAAACTAAGACTAATGTAGTTAATCTAAACTTCTTAGGTGCTTTTGAAAAAGATACAATGACAGCTGGATTTGTTTATCAAAAAACACATAGTCTAACAACTTTTGAAGAAGCACAAGAGATTATTGAAATCTTAAAAGAAAAAGGTGTAGAAAACTTTAGTGTTAGTTATACATCATGGACTAAAGATGAGATGGAACCTAAAGCAAGAAAAGATATTAAAATTTCTAATGTTTTAGGTGGAAAAAAAGGATTTAAGAAGTTAAGTGAATTCTTAACTGAGAACAATATTAATTTCTATCCAGAAGTTAACGTTTCTACAAACCAAGGATATGACTATCCATTTGGTATGAGAAAGTACAATGCTAAGAGCGTAAGTAATACAGAAACTGTATACTATCCTTATGTAGTACCTACTGGTAGATTTGATCGTTCACTTGCTCCGATTTATCACATTTCACCTCGTTTTTATCAATCATACTTTAATAAATATTTAGCTAATTATGAGAAACTTAATACTTCAGGTATTTATTTATCTGATTTAGGTAACTTAAAAGTTTCATCATATGATAATAAAAAAGAAATCTTTACTGTTGTTGGTCAAGATTATCAAATAGCTACATTAGACATAGCTAAAGAGTCTGGTAAAAAGGTAATGCTTAAAAATCCGTTTGATTACGCATTACAATATGCAAACATTATTGTTGATGCGCCAGTTACTACAACTTTATATCCAGCAGTAGAGCATTCAATTCCTTTATATCAATTAGCATTTAGTGGATTAGTTGACTATACAACAACTACAGTTAACTATAACAATCAACAATCTTATCGTTGGTATCTATTAAAAGCTTTGGAGACTGGTTCGAATTTGAACTTCGTAATTTCATACGCGGATACTAATACCTTACTAACGACTGATTATACAGAGTACTTTAATACTTACTTCCTAAACTGGGAAAATAAAATTGTTGAGATGAATCAAAGAATCAATGAGGCAGGAATTCACCAAGGAAGATTAGTAGACCATAAGTACATTACAGACAACGTAGTTCAATCTACGTATGCAAATGATTTTGGCGTTGTTTGTAGAGTTATTATTAACTATGCAAATAGCCAATATTTAGATAGCATAAATGGAATTTCCATTGCTGCAAATGACTATGTCATCTTGGAAGGAGAATAATTATGAATCAAAATCAAGCTAAAAAAACCTTCAAAGAAAAATGGAATGACTATTTTGCTAGGAGAAGATATTATATTGCTTTAGAAGAACAAGCAAAGCAAGATAAAATCCAAGCCAAAAGAGAAAAGGAGATGCAAAAGCAACTTCAAAAAGATCAAAAAGCTCAAGCTAAAAGAGACAAGGTTACTTGGTATAAAAAAGCTAAATGGGCAATTCAAGACTTTTTCCATAAGATTAACATTTCAAAACCAGTTATAAAGGTAAAAGATGTTTTATCTTTTGTTCCAAGAAAACTAACTAGAAATTTAACTCATAGAAAAAAGAAAGCTTTATGGGGAGTTGTTTTTGTCATTCCGCTAGTTATCGGTTTTGGTTATTTCTTCTTAATTCCGTTTATTACAACTGTTTTCTATAGTTTTTCTCATATTCAAACGATAGGATTAAATCCAGTTACGGGAGATAATATGGGAGTTATTACTGAAAATATCGGTTTTGATAACTATCAATTTGTTTGGAATCAACATTCTACTTTCAGACAAAGACTATTAACATCATTTGGTAACTCTTTACTTGAAGTACCATTAGTATTAATTTTCAGTTTAATTATCGCAGTTGTTTTAAATACACAATTTCCTGGCCGTAGTTTTGTAAGAGCAGTCTTCTTTATGCCAGTTATCTTTAACTCACAAGCAGTTGAAGTTGCGATGAAAACAGGAGCAGAATTAACAGCTGCTACTGCAGAAACAACAAGTACAATGCTCCAAGGTGGATTTGACTTTAGTTTCTTCTTACTCGAAGCGGGAGTTCCTGGAGGTGTTGTATCCTTCTTGGGCAACGTAACATCCTCGATTTATGATGTAATTACATATTCGGGTGTTCAAATCTTAATTTTCTTAAGTGCAATTCAATCAGTTCCTAAACATCTATATGAAGCAGCTAAAATGGAGGGGGCAACTCAATATGAAATCTTTTGGAAAATTACTTTCCCAATGGTTTCGCCATTAATGCTTACGGCAGGTGTTTATACTGTTGTTGACTCCTTCTTACGAAGTGATCTCTTAAGTATTTTAGATTATTATTCAGTAAATAACTTCGTAGCCTTAACTGGTGGTTTAGGGATGGTTACTGCTCATGGTATTCATGCGGCTATGAGCTGGTTATTCTGTTTATCATCAATCATACTAATATCCTTAGTATTGATTGTAATATCAAGGGTGGTGTTCTATTATGACGAGTAAACAAAAAATTGTAGTACCACAAGAATATTATTCTAAACCTGTTTTAACAGAGCATGAAAAAAAGACAAGAAGAAAAGTTTATGCTCAAAAAGTTGGTGGTAGAGCTGGTAGAATTTTTAGAACGCTGATTTTAATTGGATTATGTTTTGTAATTTTTTTACCAATTTTTCAAAAATTCTCTTATGCATTTAGATCACCTAACGACTTAACTAATCCTCAAGTTGTTTGGATTCCATCTGAATTCAGTACAGCTAATATTGGTTTAGCTATGGACTTACTTGATTATTGGCCTACTTTAGTAAGAACTACACTTCTTTCTTTAGCAATAATGTTTATCCAAGTTATGGCATCAGCGATAGCAGGTTATGCTTTTGCTAAGTTAAGATTTAAAGGAAGTAATATTCTCTTTTATCTTATTCTCTTTACCTTAGTTGTACCGAATGAGACTTTGCATGTTTCAAGATCGTTATTCTTAGTTAATACAACGTTTTTTGGTATAAAGTTGATGGGAACAGTATTATCCATATTTATCCTATCAGCATTTGGTCAAGGAATAAGATCGGCGATTTTCATTTATCTTTTCAGACAGTTCTTTAGAAATATCCCAGCAGAATTAGAAGAGTCTGCGCAAGTGGATGGTGCTGGTGTTATTAGAACATTCTGGAGTGTAATGTTACCAAACGCTAGAGGAGCGATAGTTGTTGTGGCATTGTTTGCTTTTGTATGGCAATGGAATGATTATTACTTTGCGAGATTGTTTAGTATCGTTCAATCATATCCGGTATTAGCAGCTCGTTTAGGGGAAGGAACAGATCGTTTGTTTACGGTTATTAGTGGTTGGGTAGCCAAAGGTAAACCTATCTTTGATACTTTAACCGATGAAGCTTTAGCGACCGATCCGATGTTCTATGGATTAATTGCGAATACTGCAGCACTACTAATGATGCTACCGTTATTAATCGGTTATTTCTTCGTTCAAAAACAATTTGTAGAGGGAATTGAAAGAACCGGAATCACGGGATAAAAAATAAAAGGTGCTATTTTATAAATAGCACCTTTCTTTTGTTTAAGGAGGATTTGATGAAGCTAAAAGATTTAAGTTTAAAACAAAAAGTTGGGCAAATGCTTATGTTTGGTTTTCATGGAACTAGTTATAATAAACAAGTAGATTATCTTTTAAATGAGTTAGAGCTTGGAGGCTTGATTTTATTTAAAAGAAACATTACTTCTTTAAAGCAAGTAAGTAAATTAAATAGCAAGATTTCTCAAAATAAAAAGATTAGGCCATTTATTGCTTTAGACCAAGAAGGTGGACCAGTTCAAAGAATTGAAAAAGGAATAACACCACTTCTTTCTGCGATGGGTTTTGCGGCTAATGGAAGTGATCCATATGAGTTATATAAAGGGGCAGGCAGGGACTTAAAACATTTAGGTTTTAGTATTAACTTTGCTCCTGTTGCAGATGTTAATAATAATCCTTATAATCCTGTAATTAACTCAAGAAGTTATTCTGATAATCCAGAGATTGTTTCAAGATATGTTTTAAAAGCAAGTCAAGGTTTTAAAGATGCTAAGCTAATTGCAACGGTTAAACATTTTCCAGGTCATGGTGATACGAATGTAGATAGTCATTTAGGTTTACCAGTAGTAGATAAGTCTTTAGAAGAAATTGAAAAAGTAGAACTTTATCCTTTTAAAAAAGCTATTGAAAATGACGCTAATGGAATAATGATGTCGCATATTGTTTATCAATGTTTAGATAAAGACAATCCTGCTAGTTTGTCTTATAACATTATTACTAAACTTCTTAAAGAAAAGTTAGGATTTAAAGGACTAGTTGTAACTGATTCATTAACAATGAAAGCTATTTGGGGTAACTATAGTATAAAAGAGATTGTCAAGAAAGGAGTCTTAGCGGGAAATGATATTTTATGTTTCTGCGGTAAGGCCGATTTAAATGAACAAAAAGAAATCTATAATACTTTTGTTAGTTTAGTGGAAGAAGGAGAAATTCCTCTTTCAAGAGTAGATGAAGCAGTAGGTAAGATTTTAGAATATAAAGAAATTTATTTGGAAAAAGATTTAGCTTTTGAAAACAATTTAAGTGTTATTAAAAAGGAAGAAAAATCTAAACTAGCAAAAAAGTTTGCTTTAGAATCAATCACTTTAGTAAAAGATAAGGGGCTAGTTCCAATAAAAAAACAAGAAAAGATTTTTGCAATCTTTCCAGAAATTAAACTATTTAGTTTAGTTGATAACAAAGAAAATGATTATTTTACTTTAAAAGATTTCTTAGATTGTAATGAAGTTGTAATAAACCAAGAATTTATTAATTATAAGTTAATTAAGGATGAAATTAAAAAAGCAGATAAAGTAATTTTTTGTACTTACAATGTAACTAAGGGGGATTATCAAACTAAAGTTTGGCAAGTCCTAGATCCAAATAAAACAATTGTAGTTAGTATGAGATCACCTTATGATATCTTACATTTAGAAAATGTTGAGAGCTATATCTGCTTATATGAAGCAACTTTACTTTCTTTGAAAAGTTTAGTAAAATTAATATATAGCGGTAAGTTTAAAGGAAACTTGCCGATTAAATTAGAAGGAGGAAATATGAAAATTATTAGAGTTAAAGACTATGAAGAAATGAGTAAAAAGGCCGCTGAAATAATAGCTGATGTTGTTAAGAAAAACCCTAAAGCTAATTTAGGTTTAGCTACTGGTTCAAGTCCTTTGGGTACTTATAAAAATCTAATTAAAAAGTATGAAGCTAAGGAGATTTCTTTTAAAGATATAAAGAGTTTTAATTTAGATGAATATTGCCAGTTAGATAAGAATCATGAACAAAGTTATTATTCTTATATGAATGAAAACTTATTTAAACACATTGATATTAAAAAAGCAAATACTCATTTACCTTCATCTGAAGGAGATGACTTAGAAGCTAACTGTAAAAAGTATAATGATTTATTAAAGAAAAATCCTGTTGATTTACAGTTATTAGGAATTGGTGGTAATGGACATATTGGTTTTAATGAACCAGGAACTGCCTTTACTCAAGAAACATTTGTAGTTAAGTTAGCTGAGAAAACAAGAGAAGATAATAAGAGATTTTTTGCATCAATTGATGAAGTTCCTAAGTATGCAATTACGATGGGAATTAAGAATATTATGGATGCAAAAGCAATTTTGATGGTAATTAGTGGAAAAGGAAAGCAAGATGCAGTTAATAAACTTTTATCTAAGAAAGTATCTATAGATTTTCCGGCAAGCATTTTACATAAGCATCCAAATGTTACTGTAATTATCGATGATGCTGCATATGGAGATAATAAATGATAGAGTATAAAAATTTTAAACAATTTAAAGATTACCATTTAATCCAAGAATTATGGAATGATGATTTACTTGGAATGTATCCTATTTCTGATTTTATTTTCAAACAAAATGTTACTGAGAACAAATATGTTCTTAAAGAGAATTCTTTTGTAGCATTAGAAGGAGATGAAGTTGTTGGTTTTATTATTTCTAAAGAGTTTATGAATGATATGATTAAAAGATATCACGATATTGGCTTTATTAGTTTGTTTTATGTAAAGAGAAAATGTCGTAAGCAAAAAATTGCCACTACTCTTTTTGAAAAAGTAGAAGCTGGTTTTAAGAAATTGGGTAAAAAGACTATTTGGATTGGAAAAGATATTAATAATTTCTTTCCAGGAGTTCCGGTTGATTTCAATCATCTAACAACAAACTTTTTAGAAAAAATTGGTTATAACAATTTAGGGCCTACTCATGATATGGTATGCTACCATTACCAAAAAGATGTAATTGAACATTTTGAGAATATGGAAAAATATCAATATCGTTATTTTGAGAAAAAGGATTATAAAGCTACTAAAGCATTTTTTGAGAAATGTTTTCCTGGAAGATGGGAATTTGAATTCCAAGATTATTATGAGACAGGAATATTTGGTAAGGATTATATAATTTGCTTAGATAAAGATCAAGTTGTTGGTTTTGTAAGGTTAAGTGATACAAAAGTTCCAGTATTCCCTTATCATATTACTTGGTATCAAAAGTTCAATAATCTAGGTGCACTTGGACCTTTAGGTGTTGATAGTGACCATAGGAGACAAAAAATCGGTAGTAATTTATTGAAAATTGCAATTAAAGACTTACATGATCGTGGATGCACAGAACTTTTAATTGATTGGACAGGCCTTTTAGACGTTTATAATCGTTTAGGATTTGAGGTTTGGAAGAGTTATACAACTTACGATAAAAAGATTTAAAACTAGATATCGTTTTCAAAAAACTCTTGATATTTTAGGTATTATTTAGTATAATAATAATGAGGTCGTAGGACTTAAAGCAAATCAAACAAGGAGGAAAAATCATGAAAAAATGGTTATCATTGCTTTTAGTATTTGGTTTGAGCTTATTACTATTTGGATGTAGTTGTGATGACAAAGTTATCGAAGTTACATCAGTAGAGCTTGGATCAAATGCCAAAGAATTACAAGTAGGACAAACTTATCAAATTAATCCTACTGTAAAACCGGACAATGCCACTGATAAAAAAGTGACTTACGACAGTGATAATAAAGCAGTTGCTACTGTTAGTGCTAGTGGTTTAGTATCAGCAGTTGCGGAAGGAACAGCTGTTATCACCGTTAAAGCAGGTGCAAAACAAGCAGAGCTTACTATTACTGTATTACCGGAAGAAGAAGTACAATTAGTTATTACCGTTCCACAGGAAGCAGCAACAATTGTTGTTGGCGGAACTTACACACTTGGAGCACAAGTGAAAGATCAAACTGGAGCTCCACAAACAGCAACATTAGCATATGCATCAAACAATGAAGATGTTGCAACAGTAGACGATAGTGGAAAAGTTACTGGACATGCAGCAGGAACTGCAGTTATTACAATCACATCTGGTGAACTTTCTAAGACTGTTACAATTACAGTTACAGAAGAAGGACTAGGTGAACGTGCAATCGCAGGTGTTCCTGAAGAAGATCCTGAAAACAATGTATACATCTTTATTGGAAGAAAATTTACTGCTACTGTAGAAAACCTAAGAGAAGGTGAAACAGTTGCTTGGAATACTCAAGATACTGAAGTTATCTCATTAAGCGCTGAAGGTGCTGTAGAAGCTCTTGAAGCAGGTATTGCAACTATTCACGCAATTGTATCTGACGCAGAAGGAAATCAAGTAGCTGATTTAAGCGCAACTTTTGAAGTTATGGATGAATCAATTCTACCATTATTCGTATCTGAACCAGGATACACATTAAAGAGAGAAGAGATTGCAGTTGAGTATTCTGCTAATTATAAAACTAATAAAGTAGATCCAGTTACTCAAGATGTAATTTACAAAGTTGAAGATATTACAGATCCTGAAAATCCAGTTGAACTTGGACAAAACTATGAAGCTAACGAACAAGAAATTCCAGCAGAAGATATCGCTGAAGTATTAACATTCGTTATCGCAGCAGATGGAACAAGTAAAACTGGTGTTAATAGAGGAAGATTAAGAGTTGTAGCATTAAAACCAGGTTTATTAAGAATCACAGCTAAAGTTGGCGAAGAAACATCAGAGCCATTTGAATTAAGATTGATTGATAGACCAATGCCAACTGAATTAGTAATTAGTGCACCAAACGATGATCCGCAAATTGAAACTAAAGGCGGAAGTTTAAAATTATCAGTTTCAAGTAAACCATCGTTCTCATATAGCACTGTTACTTGGTCATCAAATAATCCTTTAGTAGAGGTTCGTACAGATGGTACACTTATCTGCAACGGAACAGATGATGATATTGGAACAGTTGTAACTATTACAGCTACATCAACTGTAGTTGAAGGTTTAACAGCTACAATTGATATTACAATAAAAGAAAAATTTGTAGAAGAAATTAAAACACCAGAACCAACAAGCATTACTATTAACGGTTATCCAGATGTTTTCATTGGCGAAACATATCAATTTACAGCTGACGTTGGACCAGCAGGTGCAAATCAAACTGTAGTTTGGTCATCACAACAAGATGCTTATGCTTCTGTTGATGAAAATGGTTTAGTAACTGTTCATGCAGCTGGTGAAGGAAAATCATTCTATATCATTGCACGTGCACCAAGTGTTGAAAACCCTGGTACATATGCAGTTACACAAAGATATCAAATTAGAGCTGCTAAGCCACCAGTTGATCCAGATCCAATTAACTTAAATGGATATAATATTACAATTATGAACGCAAGCCATGCATTATTTGATCAAGATCCATTCTTACCACAATATGCAGGCGCTGACAAGACTGCTAAACAAGCAGCTTGGCGTGAAGTTGAAGAAGCTTATAACTGTACAATTAGCGTAGTTGCTTATCCGGAAGAAGCTCCATGGGGACCAGCGAGAGTTCAATGGATTAACAATAATGCAAATAATACAAAAGGTGGAGCAGACTACTATATCGTAACTACTACATGGTTAAATCAATTCTCTGCAAGTCAAGCATTATTCCCAGTACAAGACTTATATATTCGTTTTGGAAAGAATAGTATGGACCCTGCATCAAGAGAAGCAGCTACATATAAAGGAAACTTATTTGCTATGAGTACTTCTACATATGGAGCTAACTATATTGACCGTGGTTTATTCTACAACGTTAACTTACTAGAAGAAGTTGGAATGGAAAACCCTGCTCAAATGTTCATGAGTGATCGTTGGCATCACAGCGATTTCGAACAATGGGTATTAGATGCACAAGTTGCAATCGGCCAAAAAGGTGAAGGTTATTATGCTATTAGTGGTAGACCATTCTTCTACTGGGCAGGTATGATTAACGTAGCTGGTATTAAGATGGTTGACTCTGCAAGTGCTTCACTTAACGTTGATGGACCTATCCAAAGAAGTGTAGTTAACGTACTTAAGAGAATCTATATGAACCACCAAGCTTGGGATCCAACACCTGCATATGATGCTCAAACTGAAGCATTCAGAACAGAAAAAGCAATTATGGACGGCGGAGAAATGTGGTTTGTAAAGACTGACAACCGTTGGCCAATTGATATGTGGTCACCTGGTGACCCATCTGGTACAAGATATGGATACGTTCCATTCCCTTATCCAGATAGTATGAGTAAAGATCAAACTAAGGTTATTACTAAGGGTGGATCAATTTACTCTATGGTTAACCATATGACTCATAAACACGCAGCTGCAGGCTTAACTGATGATGCAGTAGCATATGAAGGTATTTATCGTGCTCTAAACGACGTATTTAGATGGACAGAAAGAAAACAAAAAGAAGCTGGAGAAATGGTTGGAGAAACTGAATTAGACGTTAGACGTCAAAATGCTAGTTTAAGACTAGATGATCCATTCTCAATCGAATGTGTTCTATTCTATGACAAACGTAGAGTAATGTATGACCCATATGAAGAAGTAATCGGAATTTGGGGTGATCCATCAGCTGCAAGACCAGCTGAAGAAGGTATCCGTCAAGGAGCAGACTACTCAGCAGTTGTAGCAGAATGTATGCCAGCATGGCAACAAAAGGTTATCGCACAATTCGGATAGAATTTAAAGATATAAACAAAACCACACGATTTTATCGTGTGGTTTTTTATTTCTCTTTTATTGTTATTTGACCTTAGGTATGGTATAATATAAAGAGTTTAAGGAGTTAATTATGGATGTAGAAAAGTATGTCAATAGTAAAGCTTTTCTCTTTTTTGAATGGACATATCGTTTAATAATAATGAATTTATTGAATCTTTCACTAATTATAACTATGAGTTTTGGTTTTTGGGTGCTATTTATTGCCACTCAAAAAATGACTTATTTTTATCTAGCAATTCTACTAACGCTTTTGGGATTAATTATTACTTCAATTGCTAGTTTTAAAACGATTAAAGACTTAAGCGGGTATCGAAGGAGTGGTTTGTATAAAACCTATTTTTCCAATCTTTGGTTTAGTTTTAAAGATCTTTGGTTTATAGAATTGCTTATTTTAATTGTTTATGCCTTTCTATTAGGATCATCAGTAACTTATAGTTTGATTTTAAATCATGAAGATTTTACTTATGATTTTATAGGGATAGTTTATACCGTTGGTTACTGGCTTGATTGGGTTTTATTATTTTTCTTAACTCAAGCTGTGATTTCATTTTGGGCTGTCTATAGCCATTTTCAAATGACGAAATGGAATTATATTAAAGCTAGTTTTTATATGTCTTTTAAGTTGTTTTTACCAACACTGCTAGCAGGGATTTTTTTCTTTTTAACACCAGTATTAATAATTGTTTTAGGTTTAATTCTTAGTCCAATGCTATCATTATTACTTATTTCGTTTTTTAGTTTATTTGGAATTAGTTTACCTCAGTATTTATACTTTAGAATGATAAAAGGCAAATATGCATACCTTACAAAAAATCCTGATGATATTCAGGATTTCGATAAATATGAATTAGAAAAGGAGAATGAAAATGAAATTTAAATTAGGAATTGATCGTATTGATGAACACTTAGATTTATTTAAAGGAAAGAGAGTAGGTTTAATTACTAACCCTACTGGTATTAATTCAAAATATCAATCTACAATTGATGTTTTAAATGAAAAGACTAACTTAGTTGCTTTATTTAGTCCCGAGCATGGCGTAAGAGGAAACTTACAGGCAGGAATTAATTTAGGAACTTACGTAGATGAGGAAACAGGAATTACTGTTTATTCTTTATATGGAGATACAAGAAAACCATCAAAAGAAATGTTAGACGAAATAGATATTTTGTGTATAGATATTCAAGATGTAGGGGCAAGATTCTACACCTATGTTTATACGATGGCTTATTCAATGATGGCTTGCAAAGAAGAAGGCAAGAAGTTTGTAGTGTTTGATCGTCCTAATCCGATTAATGCATCTGATTATGAGGGTAATATTTTAGACATAAATTATCGTTCTTTTATTGGTTATTATCCAACAATCCAACGTCATGGAATGACAATTGGAGAACTTGCTTATTTGTTTAATAAAGAGTTCGAAATTGATTGTGATTTAGAAGTTATTAAGATGGCTGGTTATGACCGCACTAAATATTTAGATGAATTAGACATTTTATATGTTTATCCATCGCCTAATTTACCAACAGTTAATAGTTGTATTCTATATCCAGGAACTTGTATTTTTGAAGGTACAAATATGAGTGAAGGAAGAGGAACAGCAACTCCATTTGAATTAATTGGAGCACCTTATATTAATTCTAAGGAATTAGCAGATAAGTTGAATAGTATGAAGATAGATGGTGTTCATTTTAGACCGCAATATTTCACACCAATTTATTCAAAAAATAAAGACTTATTGTGTGGCGGAGTTTATATTCACATTTTAGATCGCAAAAAGTTAAAGTCAGTATCATTAGGTTTTATTTTGCTTGATACAATTAGAAACTTATATCCAAATGACTTTAAGGTAAATGCACCTTGGAGAGAAGGCGGAAGAACGATGCTAGATTTAAATACTGGTACTGATAAGATATCTAAATACTTACTTACTTTAGAAGAACAATTAGCTTGGATTAAAGAAGATACGAAAAAGTTTGGTAAGACAAGAAGTAAATACTTAATTTATTAAGGAGAAAATTGATGAAAAAATTACATGAATTAACTTTAGAAGAAAAAATTGGCCAATTATTTATCGTTGGTTTTTATGGCGAGGAGTTTAATAACGATTTATTACATTTAATTAAAAATTATAAAATCGGAAATGTAATTTTATTCTCTCGTAATATTTCTTCGGTAAAACAGTTATACAAATTAAATAAAGATATCCATACAAATATAGATAAACAATTAGGAATTATGCCTTTTATTACAATTGACCAAGAAGGAGGAATGGTTACAAGAATCTTTAATGATGCAACATTCTTTCCGGGGGCCATGACAATTGGTGCAACTAATATTAACAATGCTTATTATGTAGGGCAAAAGATGGGAGAAGAGTTAAGAGCTTTAGGAATTAACTTTAACTTAGCTCCAGTATTAGATGTGAATAATAATCCTCATAATCCGGTAATAGGTGTTAGAAGTTATTCAAGCAGTGAAAAAGAGGTTGCAAGTTATGGCATTAATTATATTAAAGGTTTACAAGAAAAAGGTATTATTGCAACTGCGAAACACTTTCCAGGTCACGGAGATACAAATATTGATAGTCATTTAGGCTTGCCAATAATTGAACATTCAAAAGATCGCTTAAACAAAATTGAACTTTATCCATTTAAAAAAGCAATTGATTCAGGCTTAGATGCTATTATGAGCGCTCATATTGTTTTTAAAGCCTATGATAGTGAAAGACCAGCTACTTTATCAAAGAAAGTTTTAACTGATCTTTTGAAGAAAGAATTAGGCTTTAAAGGTTTAATTGTAAGTGATTGTATGGAAATGAAAGCCATTGATGAAACAGTTACAGCACCTAAAGGTGTTTTAGAAGGTTTACTTGCAGGGCTTGATATGGTTTTTGTTAGTCAAACACCGGCAAAACAAATGAAAGCTGTTGAGCTTGTAAAGGAAGCAGTGTTGAACGGAAAGTTTCCTTTACATTTATTAGATGAAAAAGTAGAAAAGATATTAAAATATAAAGCTAAATCATATGAGTTATTAAAGAATGAGTTTTTTAATAGAAATTATAATGAGCAAGAGAAAATCTTACTTGATCCAGTAACTAAAGCAAAAGCGTTAGAAATTGTATCGGATTCATTAACACTAGTAAAAGGAGATAATGTAGATCCAAGTTTAAAAACTTTAGTTTTAGCTCCTGACCCATTTGCTGCTACAATCATTGAAGATGAGTTTTCTAAAAATGATCGTTCAATTTACGATATGGTAAGATTAGAAAATAATCCTAACTTAGTTCCTTATAGAATTAAGATTAAACCTTCGAAAGAAGAAATTGATAAATATTTAGACAAAGCCCAAGATTATAAACAAATAGTTTTGTGTACATATAATGCTACAATAAACCGAAGTCAAATTGAACTTGTTAGAAAACTAAATAATTTAGATAAAAAGTTATATGTAATTAGTATGAGAAATCCTTTTGATATTTTAAACTTTAAGGAAGTTCTTAATTACTTAGCATTATATGAATATACGCCTAACTCAATTAAGGTTTTAATTAGTTATTTACAAGGCAAAATTAAACCAAAAGGGAACTTGCCTGTTTCTTTAAAAGAAAAAACTGAGTTTGGCGCAAGTGTTTATTTAGGATTAGAAGATTATAAATTAGAAGATAATTTAGTTTATTTAGAAAAGTTAAAGGCAAACGGCTTTAGTTTTGTTTTTGTATCAATGCATATGCCTGAAGCAGGAAGTCATGCTTATGATGAGTTTTTGGCTATCAAAGATAAAGCTAAGAGTTTAGGATTAGAATTGATTGTTGATGTATCGAAGCCAACTTTTGATAAACATAAGATGTTTGGAGTTGATCATATTCGTTTGGACTGGGGTTTTAGTAAGGAAGATATTGTTGAGTTAGTTTTAGAAGGTTATGATATTGAACTTAATGCTTCAACTTTAACAGAAGAATTAGTTGATTATTTAAAAGAAAGAATAGATTTATCATTAGTAACAGTTAGTCATAACTTTTATCCAAAGCAATATACTGGGTTAAAATACGAAGATGTACTAGAGAAAAACAAATATTTAAACAGCTTAGGTTTTAAAGTTATGGGTTATATTGCTTCCCAAGAAAACAAAAGGCCTCCTTTATATTTAGGATTATCTACAGTAGAAGCTATGAGAAAGATGCCAGTTTTTCTTCAAAAACAAGAAATGGAACTTTTAGGTTTTTCGAAAATTTGTTTTGGAGATGCGATTATTAGCGATAAAGAATTAAAAGAGTTAACTGAAGAGAAAGAATATTTTACTGTGCCTTTAGTTCTTAAAAAAGGAATTTCAGAAAAAGAAAAAGAAATTATTAATAAAGTTCATCGTGTTAGAATTGATCAATCAGAGTATATGATTCGTAGTACTAAATATCGTGGAGAAAAAGGGATTGAACCAAATAATATAGTGAAAAGATCAAAGTATGATATTACAATTGATAATGATTTAATGAAAAGATATTCTGGTGAATTAAATATTATGCTAACTGATTTAGAAGCTGATAAGGCAGTTAACGTAGTTGGTAGAGCAATTTTGAGTGATTTTAGTTTAGACTATTTAAAGATGCAAATACCATTTGTTTTCAAAGTTATTGGAGAAGAATAATGAAAAGAGCAATTATAGGTGTTGATGCTGGTGGCTCTTCAACAAAACTAGCCTTGTTTTTAGAAGATGGGACTATTGTAAAGAAACTAAAAGCTAAGGCAGGATCAAGCGCATCAGTTAAATCGGCTTTGGAGAATGTAGAAGAAGGGGTATTGAAGTTATACGAAGAAGTAAAAGACGACTATGACTTAAGATATATTGTTCTTGGTTTAAGTGGACTTAAAGCTAATTCAAAAGACTCTTTAGAAAAGTTAGTTTCTAATTTAAAAGCAAAAACTAATCTGGATGTATCCCTAAACCCCGATACTTTGCTTGCTTTATATTCGTTTTTAAAAGATGAACATGAAGAAGGAATTGTTGTTATTTCTGGTACTGGTCATGCCTCTTTTGGTTTAAATGAAGAAGGCAAATCAATGATGATTGGTGGCTGGGGTTATATGATTTATGAAATCGGTAGTGCCTTTAGCGCTGTTCAAGATTTAATTATTAAATCAGTTAGGCATTATGAAGAAGAAGGAACAGTTTATCCTTTAGCCCAATCTTTAATAAAAGCAATTGGTTTAAGCACAATTGATGACTTAAGAGTATTTATGTATCATAATGATAAAAAAGAGATTGCAAGTTATGCTTATTTAATTACTGATGGAGCTAAAGCTGGAGATAAGCTAGCCTTAGAGATTTTAGATGATGCAAGTAAAGGGATCATAAGGTCAATTAAATTACTTGTAAAGCATTTAGAATTAAAGGAAACTGCTATTTTAGGATTTACTGGCGAATATATTAAAAACTCTAAAATCTTACAAGAATTAGTATTAGAAAAATTACAGAAAGAGAAGATTAAGTTAAAATATTTAGAAGGTAGTATTGATCCTATTTATGGAGCATATTACTTAGCTAAACAGAAAGGCAAAATATGAAAGTTATTGGTTTAATGAGCGGGACATCTTTAGATGGTGTAGATGCTGCATTAGTAGAAATCAAAGGTAAAAAAGTTCAACTTTTGAATTTTATTACTTATCCTTACCCTAAAGAGTTTAAAGCTAAACTAAAAAAGAATTTAAATAACGATCAAGCAAAATTAGAAGAAATCTGCAGTTTGAATTTTGAACTTGGAGATTATTTTGTTTATGCAATCGATGAAGTTTTAAAAGATAAATATAGCTATGATGATATTGATTTAGTTGCAAGCCATGGTCAAACAATTTGGCATAATCCAAAAGGATTAAAAGGCCAAAGAGCATCTACCTTACAAATAGGAGAAGCAGCTGTAATTGTAGCTAAGACAAATATCACAACAGTATCTAATTTTAGAGTTAAAGATGTAGCTTTAGATGGAGAAGGGGCTCCACTTGTTCCTAAAACTGACTTTTTGCTTCATCATAACAATAAGAAAAACATCGTCTTACAAAATATTGGTGGTATTGGTAACTTAACATATTTACCAAAAGATGCTAAGGAAGATGAAATTTTAGCTTTTGATACTGGTCCAGGTAATGTAATGATTGATTACTTTATGCACAAGTATTATGGCAAGGCTTATGATGAAGATGGGAAAAAAGCATTTAAAGGAATAATTATTAAACCTTTGTATGATTATTTAATGAGCGATAAATTTATTAAAAAAGCTCCACCTAAGAGTACAGGTAGAGAGCAATATAATGAAACGTTTTTTGAAAGTTTAGTTAAGAAGTTCAATTTAGACCAATATAGTAAAGAAGATGTCATTTGTACAGTTACAAATATTACAGTAGATTCTATTGTCTATAACTATGAAAAATTCTTAAAAGAAATTGATTTAGTTGTAGTTACTGGAGGAGGATCACATAATAAATATGTAGTATCTGAGTTAGGAAAAAGACTAGGAGTTGAAGTTGTTACTGGGACTGATTATGGAATTGAAAATGATGCTAAGGAAGCTTTAAGCTTTGCTTATTTAGGATATTTAAGTTTCAACTATAAAACAGGAAACTTGAAGTCAGTTACTGGAGCTAAAGAAAATACTATTTTAGGAAATATTACTTATGGAAGGTATCGCCATGGTTGATTTAAGTAAACTAACAACAGAAAAAAGAAATAAGAATACTTATGATATTGATAGTTTAGATAGCTTAGGAATTATCAAGAAAATCAATGAGGAAGATAAACAAGTTGCTTATGAAATTGAAAAGCATTTAGAAGAAATTGCTTTAGTAATTGATGATGTTGTGAAAAGTTTTCTAGAAGGAGGAAGACTAATTTACATCGGTGCTGGAACTAGCGGAAGGTTAGGAATTTTAGATGCAGTTGAATGCCCACCTACATTTAGTGTGGATTTCAAGCAAGTTCAAGGGTTGATTGCAGGGGGAGAGAAGGCATTTATTAAAGCGGTAGAAGGAGCTGAAGATAATAAAGAGTTAGCTGTAAAAGATTTAAAAGCAATTAATTTGTCTAATAAAGACACTTTAATCGGTTTAAGTGCTAGCGGAAGAACTCCTTATGTTGTCTCTGGCATAGAATATGGCAATAAAATTGGAGCCAAAACAGCCTCAATTGCAACATCTTTAAATAGTGAGATTGGTAAGATTGCTAAGAAGAAAATTGAAGTTGTAACTGGAGCTGAGGTTTTAACTGGTTCTACAAGATTAAAATCAGGAACTGCTCAGAAGATGATTTTAAATATGATCTCAACTGCTAGTATGATTCAAATGGGTAAAGTTTATGAGAACTTAATGATTGATGTTAATCCTACAAATGAAAAGTTAGTCGCAAGAGCATTGTCAATTATTCAAGATATTACAAAAGTTGAAAAGGAAGAAGCTGCTTTGAAATTAAAGCAATATAAAACAGTGAAAAAAACTATTTTTCATTTACTGACTAAGGAAGAATCTTTGGAAAAAATTGATTATTATTTAGAGAAAAATCATGGACATTTAAGAAAGGCAATAGCTAGTTATGGTAAAAAGTGTTGATTTAAAAAATGGTGCCTATACTTTAAGAGGTATATACAGTAAAGCTGAAAGTGAAAAGGTAGTAATTATGTTTCATGGCTATACTGGTCATAAAGTTGAGCATAACGGAATGTTTCGAAGCTTATCAAGGATTTTATTAAAAGAAGATATCTCTTCTTTAAGATTTGACTATTATGGTAATTTTGATAGTGATGGTGAATTTACTGATTTTACTTTTGATACACTATTTAGCGATGCTAGATGTATTATTAAATATGCTTATGATTTAGGTTATAAGGAAGTTATTTTATTAGGTTATTCAATGGGTGGGGCTTTAGCTTTAGCAGTTGCTCATGAAGAAGCAAGAATAAAAAAGGTAGTTGTTTGGAATCCTGCTGGTAATATTAATGAGCTTGTGAAAAGAAGATATGAGATTGCTGAAAAGGATGAAAAAGGTAACACAATTGCGTTAAACTTTTCTTTATCGAAAGCGATGTTTGATTCTAGTTATAAATACAATTGGTATGAGCTAGCAAGTAAATATCAAGGAAAAGCTTATGTAATTAAAGGGGCTAAGGATTTAGCTGTGCCTTTGTTATATAACGATAAATATTTAGAAGTGTTAAAAAATAAGGTTTCTTTTATTATCAAAGATGGAGACCATGGTTTTGATAATAAAAAAGATCAAGAGTTATTATATAAGAAAACAATAGAGTACATTAAGGAGGAAGAAAGTTGAAAATAATAGTATGTATTAAACAAGTACCTGCAAGTACTGAGGTAGAAATAGATCCCATTACAGGTAACTTAATTAGAGATGGTCGAAACGCCAAGATGAATCCTTATGATTTATATGCGATTGAAACAGCTTTAAGAATTAAAGAGTTCAATGGAGCCCATGTAGCTACAATCTCAATGGGACCACCTTCAGCTTTAGCAGTCTTAAATGAATCTTTATGGATGGGTTGTGATGATGCTACAATCATGACTGATCGTAAATTTGGAGGAGCTGATGTTGTAGCAACTAGCTATACTTTAGCTGAAGGAATTAAACTAATTGGCGGAGCTGATTTGATTATTTGCGGGAAGCAAACAACAGATGGTGATACTGCTCAAGTAGGCCCTGAGATTGCGGAGAATTTGAAGATTCCTCATTTAAGTTACGTTGATGAAATTATCGAGATAAAAGAAAAATCAATTGTTGTTCAAGTAGATATGGATAGTACAAAAGAAGTTTGGGAAATTGATTATCCATGTTTAATTACGGTGAACAAAGGTATTTTTACGCCAAGACTTCCTTCTTATCGTAGAAGTAAAAAGTTTAAAGATTATGAAATTAGGCAAATTCATTTTAGTGATATGGTTGATCAAAATGAAGCACATTATGGTCTAAAAGGATCACCAACACAAGTTGAAAGAATGTTCCCACCAATTAAAAATACTGATAAAGAATTATGGGAAGATACAGACGAAAATTTAGCAGTAAAATTGGCTAATAAATTAAAGGAAATGAAGGTAGTATAAGATGGCTAAAAAAGGAATTATCGTAGTTGATCAAAAGAATGTAAATAAAGATTTAGTTCAAGATTATATTAAAAGTTGTCCTTTTAAGGCGATTGTAGCTAAGGGTGATTCAGTTGATGTTGATCAAGCTGCTTGTAAGATTTGTAGGATTTGTGCTAAAAAGTTTGCTGATGTTTTCAAGTTTCAAGAGATTGAAGAAGAGAAGATTAATAAAGATGAGTGGGTAGGAATTACTGTTTTTATCGAACATGATGGGAACAAAATTCACCCAGTGTCATTAGAGTTAATTGGAAAATCTAAGGAGTTAGCAAAAGTAACTGGCCATCCAGTTTATGCCTTACTTTTTAGTGATGATGCAAATAAGTTCACTGACACTTTATTAGCTTATGGAGTTGATAAAGTATACTCATATGAGCATAAACTACTAGGACATTTTAACGTAGAATACTACGTAGAAGTGATGGCAGATTTTGTTTCTAAAGTAAAACCTTCAACAATCCTTTATGGTGGTACAGCGATTGGTAGAAGCTTTGCACCAAGAGTTGCAGCAAGACTTAAGACTGGGTTGACTGCTGATTGTACGATTTTGGATATGAAAAAGAATACAGATTTAGTCCAAAACCGTCCTGCTTTTGGTGGTAACATTATGGCTGGAATTATTTGCGAGAATACAAGACCACAAATGGCAACAGTTCGTTATAAGATTTTCAAAATGCCAGAAAAGGTTAAACCTTTTGGTACTGTTGAAAAGATGAGTTTAAAAGATATTAAGTTTAAAACTAATATGAGATTAGTTGAAACAAAAGAAAAGCCAAAAGAAATTGATATTTCTGAGGCAGATACAATCGTATGTATTGGAAAACCATTTAAAACTAAAGAACAAATTCAAATGGCAAAAGAATTCGCTGATTTAATTGGAGCGCAACTTGCTTGTACTAGACCACTTATAGAGGCAGGAGCTATGCCAGCTACAAGGCAAATTGGTCTAAGTGGCAGGACAGTTTCCCCTAAACTTCTTATTTGTTTAGGTATTAGTGGTGCTGTTCAATTTACTGCAGGAATGAAAGGTAGTGAAGTAGTTTTCGCTGTTAACAATGATAAAAATGCAGCTATTTTTGATTTTGTTCATTATGGTTTAGTAGGGGATATCTTTACAATACTGCCTGAATTAATTAAGACTTTGAAAGGGGAAGAAGATGTATAAAAAAGTGACAAACAAAGATGTTTTGGCGTTAGAAAAATTAATTGATAAAACAAGAGTTTTTGTTTATAATGATTCGATTTCAGAATATTCAAAAGATGAACTTGGTACTTTAATTGGTAAGCCAGAAGTGATTGTGAAAGTAGTAACAACTAAAGAAGTATCTAAAGTTGCTAAATATGCTTATGACAATAACATTCCACTAACTGTAAGAGGAAGTGGAACTGGTTTGGTTGGGGCATGTGTGCCGCTATATGGTGGTATTATTTTAGATATGACTTTAATGAATAAGATTATTAATTTAGATGAAGACAACCAAGTTTTAGAAGTAGAAGCAGGAGCATTACTAATGGATATTGCTGACTATACTAAAACAAGAGGTTATCTATATGCTCCAGATCCGGGCGAAAAATCGGCAACAATTGGTGGTAATATTACAACTAATGCTGGCGGTATGAGAGCTGTAAAGTATGGGGTTACTAGAGATTGGGTTCGTGCTTTAGAAGTAGTTTTAATGGATGGAACAATTTTAGAGTTTGGGAAGAAAGTTGTAAAAGATACTTCGGGTTATTCTTTGAAAAACTTAATTATTGGTAGTGAAGGAACATTAGCAATTGTAACTAAAGCTTATTTAAAGGTAGTTTCTTTACCTGAAAAAAGTTTAAGTTTATTAGTTCCTTATGCTAGCTTAGAAAAAGCTATTGAACAAGTTCCAAAGATTTTAAATTCAGGAACTAATCCAACAGCAATTGAGTTTTTCACAAGAGAAGCTTTGAAATATTCGGAGACATTTTTAGGTAAAAAGTTCCCAGATCAAAATAGTCCTGCTTATATTTTACTTACTTTTGATGGCTCACAAGCTGAGGTGGATGAGAATGCTAAAAAGGCATCAGAATTATTAATCGACAAGTTTGAAGCAGTAGATGTTTTGATTGTTGATACTGATGAAAGAAACGAAGATGTTTGGAGTGCTAGGGGCTCTTTCTTAGAAGCGATTAAAGCTTCTACATCTTTAATGGATGAGTGTGATGTAGTAGTGCCACGTTCTGAAGTGAGTGACTATATTAAATACACTTATGAGTTAGAAGAAAAGTATGGTTTAAGACTTCCTTCATTTGGTCATGCTGGTGATGGTAATTTGCATATCTATATTTGTAAAGACAACTTATCAGATGAAGAATGGGAAGTAAAATTAGACATGGTATTCCATGATTTATACAATAAAGCTAAAGAAGTTGGTGGTTTAGTATCAGGAGAGCATGGAATTGGCTATGCTAAGATGGAATATTTGAAAGAATCGTTAGGAGACGTGCAAATTGATTTAATGAGAAATATCAAAAAAGCATTCGATCCTAAAAATCTTTTAAATCCGGGGAAAATAGTGTAAGCGCTTTTGAAAAAGCGCTAAAAAAGCACTAAAACAAAAGAAAAAAACCTGAAAAACCTTGACTTTTACACAGAGATAATGTAGAATATACGTGACCATATGTAATAGTATGGCGTATTATATAATAATGATATAAACATTCAGATTAGGAGGTAAAGTGTTTATGAAAATGAGAAGATTTTTCGGTGCACTTTTGATGCTTGTATTTGCCTTGACTGTAGTAGGCTGTGTAAGCAACAAGAAGTACAACGATGTTGCTGAACAGCTAAACAACGCTCAAACACAATTAGATGCAGCAAATGCACAATTGACAGTATTAGAAGAGCAAAAAGCTGCTCTTGAGTTGCAACAACAAAATCTAAACGTAGAGAAGGCAGCATTAAACGCTAGAATTGCTCAACTTGAAGAATTCGAAGTTTTATCTGCCGAACTAGAAGAAGAACTAGCTCAATTAAACGAAGAGAAAGAGGCTCTTGATGCCAGCATAGCGGAAATAGAAGCTGATTTAGCAGCTCTTCAAGAGTTAGTTGCCGCACTAAGCAATAGACCTGTTGCGCCGACTTCATTAGAACTATTTTTAATCGGTTCAACGCTTGTAGGAACATCTACAAATGCAGCTGAGCCTGATATTGACTATGTAGTTACACCAGCTGGCGCATATACTGGTTTATATTTTGAGGTTGAAAATCCTGAGATTGCAAGTGTTGATAGCTTAGGTCGTGTTACTGGTTTAAAACCTGGTAAAACTAAGATCAATGCTTGGTCTACACTAGATCCAAGTGTTGAGGATTCAGTTGACTTTGAAGTTATCGAAGCTGGAGCAGATTTAGATATCGTAATCGCTGCAGTTAACGAAATTTATGCTCAACTAAACAGATCATATGTTGCTGAAGATTTAGCATTAATTCATGCTTCAAACCCTTCAGTAAAGATCTCATACTTAAAAGGATCAGAAGTTATTGCTGAGTACGTAGATGGCGAATTAACACGTGGTACTGGTTACTACGCATATGAAGCACCTGCAGTAGACAAACTTGAAAAAGTTACTGTTAAAGGTGAATATGGCGCAAACAACGTACAACACAATATGGAACTTACTCTATTCGTTGTTGCTGATTTAGCTAACAATGCTTTCAATAGAGTACAAATGGCAAGAGATATCGTTGAATCTTACCTACTTCCTTATACATCAGGAGTAGAAAAAGTTTCAGCTGATTTAGCTTTAGAGGCTGAAATTGCTGGCGTAGAAATTGTATACACAAGCAGTGCTAAACAAATTATTAGCAATGAAGGTGCATATGTACGCCCACTTGATGACACTAAAGTTAACTTCCAAGTTATGTATAAGTATCAAATCCCTGGTGGTGAATTATACACTGAATCAGCAGCATATGACGTATATGCTAATGGATATAATGCAGATGAAAAAATGGACTATATCGTTAATGAGGGTTCACTTGCTTTCTTAAATGGATATGCAAGCAACGTTAACATTAACTTACCAGCTGCAGATGACAAATTTGATGCTAAATTAACTTATGTTTCAGACAAACCAGAAGTTTATGATAACGCTGGTAAATATGCTAATCCAGAATTAGCAGAAGCTACTGTAGTTACTTACACAGTTAGTTTCGAATATCGTGGAGAAGATTTAGGAACTAGAGAAGTTGCAGTTACTGCAAACTTACCTTCAGTTGCTTCAAAAGCAGCTAACGCTTTTGCAAACAATAACGAAGTTCCTGCTCATTTCCCTTATGGTATTAAAGGTAGAGTAGGTGGAAATGCTCTTCCAGGACTTGTAGCTACACAAGCAGTTGGCGAAGATACAGCTAACGTTGCTTGGGAAGCACTAGAACCTGAATTATGGGCAGACGGCTTTGTATTAAATGCACAATATTTAAGATTCCGCGAAACTGCTTTAAAAGCTACATTTACAAATGCAGCTGATGAAGAAGATAAAGCTGAATTAGAATTAGTTCTAAATATTGGTGCTGGAAAAACTAAAGATGATATTATTGTTGCAGGACGTTTCTCACAACAATCATCTACAGTTTATAAAGAAAAAGCAGATACATTAGCAGTATTCTCATACTTTGACCCTGTAGTTGGTACTTTAGATATGGCATTTCCTACATATTACTCAGGTTATATGTTCTCAATCCAAGGCGAATTCAGACCAGATCCAGCAGATGCGGAAGCCGAAATCTTCTATCAAGGAGAAGATGCAAGCAGAAGTAACTTATATATTAGACATGATTCAGTTATCTATGTTACTGGTAAAAAAGCTAATGGCGAAGGTGAATTCGACAATAGCACTTTAAGAGAAGGTACTGGTGGTAACTGGCCTGTATTATTTGTAAACAACTACACAGAAGCTGTTAATGTTCCTTTAGCTGTACACGTTACAGGTAATGGTTCAGATGGAAATCCAATTGTAGCAACTGGTTTCTCTCGTGAATTTGCTTTAACAGTTGACGGTTATAGAACTTGTTTCATTGTTAACTTAGAAACAGGTGAAGTAGTATCTGGTAATGGCAAGGGTGGATTACAATTTGCTTACCCAGCAGGAACTAAATACATTGAACTTCCAGCAAACCATGCTATTTACTGTCCAAAAACACAATCAAATAATGCTATATATAATGGCGTATTCTGTGTACAAGGAACTACATTAGAAGTTAATCATCATGATTTACATCCAAAGAACAGTTATTTCGTTGATACAGCTAATGCATTATTAGATAGTGCAGAAGTTTCAATTGCTAAACTAGAAGCTGGCGAAGCACTTGAAGAAGGTGATGCTAATCCAGCAGCCGCTTTAGCAACAGCTATTGCAAGAGCAAACAATGCTAGATTATCAGATGCTGAAAAAGCTGGATTTAATGCTGTGAAATACGCTGCACTAGCTGCTCGTTATGCTGCATTATTTGATGTTGAATTACAAGCTCTAAAAGATAGCAAAGATGAAATTGGCTTCTATATGGAAGACTATGTAGTTGAACTACAAGCTGCTTATGATAAATATGCAGGTTTACCTGAAGCTGTTCAAAATGCTTTAGCATTAAAAGCTTGGCTACTTTCTGAAAAAGCACTTTACTTAGATACAAACTGGACTATTACGTATAACTTAAATGGTGGTTCAATTTATACTAATGAGAAAGCAAGAATTATTGATTTATTCTTTGATGATTTATATCAACATTTACAAGAACAAAACTTTAATGCTTGGGTATCTCAAAAGCATGATTATGAAGGTAATATCACACAAGCTGATATCACTCATACATTACCATCACTTGCAGAGTTTAAAAATCCAGATTCAGCTGATCCAAACGCATTTATTAACTTAATGAAAGGTGATGACGGAAACTACTTCGTTTCATATCAAGGAAAAGATCCAGATCACTTTGCATTAGAGTTCTTAATAAAATTATATAAAAACATTGATGGAACTATCAATGAAGATTATAAGAAGTTAGAAGTAGGCGAAAGACATTTCTTCAACAACGCTAAATACGGCCACTGGGCTGAATTAATGCTAGTTATGGAAGAAACATTCATCGCTGGTACTTGCCAAATGAATGGTTATACTGCTATTAGAGATATTTATAACAGAACTGGTTTACCTGTTGCTCAATTCCTAGAAGGACAAGACGCAGAAGGAAACAAAACATTTAAATATGCTCAAGATAGAGTAGGCTACGGCTCAACTGTATATGCAACACAAGCTAACATTGCTTCATGGGTTGCTTCATACCGTCATATGGCTCAATACATCTTTAGCTTACCATTATCAACTGGTCAAACTATTGATAATCCAGTAGTTCCTCAAAACGTATACGTTATTCCTGAAGCTGAAGCTGCAGCTCAATTAAACGATGGTGCAAGCAACTTATATAATGTTGCAACTGTTGATTTCAATGTTCCAGCTCCAGTAAAACCTTACTCAGTATTTGAAGGTTGGTATATGGATGCAGAATTAACTCAACCAGTTGTATGGACTGTTGAAGGATTAGGACAACAAGACGTTCAAGTATATGCTAAGTTTAGTGGAGATCCAGCTTATGCTAATAAAGTTACTATCGCTGCAGATCCTGCAATCGAAGTTAATGTACCTTATGGTGAAAAATTAGCAGTTCCAGCTGTTCCAGCTCCAGCAGGCAAAGTTTTTGTAGGATTATACAAAGATGCTGCATTAACAGATGCTTATGACTTAAATACAGCTGTTTATGCACCTGTTACTTTATATCCTAAATTTGTAAATGCTGCAGATGTTTACGTTGTAGAATTCGTTTCTAACGTAGAAGGAGTAGCAATCGCAAATCAAATAATTGAAGTTGCTGCTGCTGATAAGAAAGCAGTTCAACCTGCAATTGTTAACCCAGGATATGAATTAGTTGGTTGGTATAAAGAAGCTGCATTTGAAAACTTATATAATTTTGCAGATGATGTTGCTGGTAACTTAAAACTACATGCTAAATGGGCAGTAAGTTTAGAAGTTTCATTTGATACTGGTTTATTAGGAGTTACAATTCCTACTCAATCATTATTACCTGAAGAAAAAGCTACTCAACCTGCATTAGCTTATGAAGGTTATTCAGTAGAAGGTTGGTATACAGAAAAAGCATTTGAAAACAAATTTGATTTTGCTGTAGCTCCAACTGCAAGCGTAAAATTATATGCAAAATTAGTTATTAATCAACATACATTAACATTTACAGACGAAGGTACTGCATTAGCTCCATTCACAGGAAACTATGGTGCTGCTATTGTATTCCCTGCTGACCCTGTAAAAGAACACTATGTATTTGATGGATGGTATTATTTAGATGCTGAAGCAAATGAAGTTAAATTTGTTGCAACAGCTATGCCAGATGCAAGTTTAGCATTATATTCTAAATATGTTCCATATAAATATACAATTACATTAGTTGCTAAGAGTCACCATACATATCATTATAGTAAAGACTTATTACTAATGGAATTATTCGCAGATTATCATGAATTCTTAGGACGCACAGATTCTCTAACAGATTTCGTTCATGGTGCTGGTTTAACTGAAGGTTACAATGGTCCATGGCAATCAGTTGAGAAATTCTACAAAGCTAATAGAAGAGATGTTGATGATTCATTAGGAGTATTCGTATCTGATTCTAGATACCACGATAAATGGTTAGCGTTCTTTGATCATATCGATTACTTAATCCGTGATGCGAACCCAGTACAAAGCTGGTGGGGTTCAGAGTGGTTAGGAAACTTAAGATTCCCTCAATGGATTAAAGGTGAATCGGTAGTAGGTAATGCTGCTCGTAGAAATAAACTTCCTATGGTTCCAGCTGAAATTAAATACACTGTAGAAGATGGCGTAATTGAATTGCCAGAATTATGGACAGTTGTTCCTATGTCATTAGGTACATTTGAAGGCTGGTATGAAATGACTCCTGAAGGATTAGAAGTTGTTACATCTATTCCAGCTGATGCTACTGGCGATATGACGCTTTATGCTGCATTCGGCGCTCCTAAATTTGAAGTAAAATATTATGATGGATCTTCATTATTAGAAAAAGAAATTATAAAAGAAGGTAAGAAGATTACATTTGTTAAACCTGAAAAAGCTAACTGCACATTTGAAGGTTGGTTCACAGATGCTGGTTTAACACAAGCTTATGATGCAAGTGCACCAGTTACAGCTGACTTAGTTCTATATGCTAAATTCGTATTAGAAAATAGAACATTAACATTCAACTCTAACGGTGGAGATGAAGTTGCTGCTATTACAGTACCTCACGGAACTCAAGTTTCAGCACCTGCTGATCCATCAAGAACTGGATATACATTTGCTGGTTGGTTTGCAAATGCTGGATTAACAGAAGCATATACATTCCCAGTTAACTTAGAAGCAGATACAACTGTTTATGCTAAGTGGAATGCTCTTCCAATTCAAATTACATTTGATTCACAAGGTGGATCAGCTGTAGCTGCAATTGATACAGAGTATGATGCTGTTGTTCCTGCTCCAGAAGCACCAACACAACTTAACAAAGTATTCGCTGGTTGGTATAAAGACGCTGCATGCTCAGAAGGTCAAGAATATGATTTTGCTCTTCCAGTATCAGCACTTTCAGACTTTGTACTTTATGCTAAATGGGTACCAGCTCCAAGAACTGTTACATTCAATACATTAACTGAAGAAGTTTCTGTAGACCCTGTAGTAGTAGATCATGGTACAGCTGTTGCTAAACCAGAAGATCCATTAAGAGAAGGATATACATTCTCTGCATGGTATAAAGATGCTTCATTATCAGCACTATATGACTTTAACGATCTAGTAGTAGCAGATATTACACTTTATGCTAAATGGACTATTAAACAATATAACGTAACATTTGATGACAACCATGGATCAACAACAACTGTTTCAGTTGAACACGGTTCATTATTAGATGTTCCTACACCACAACCAGTATGGGTTGGTCACGACTTTGGTGGTTGGTACAAAGATCAAGAATGTACTGAAGGACAAGAATTCAACTTTGCTACTGAACAAATCAAATCAGACTTAACATTATACATTAAGTGGAGTGTAACTCAAATCACATTAACATTCGAAGTTAATGGTGGATCAGCAATTGAAGCTGTAACTCAAGATTACAACTCATCATTCGCTGCTCCTGCAGATCCAACTAAAGAAGGATACACATTTGGTGGTTGGTATGAAGATGCTGCATTTGCAACTCCATTTGCATTACCTGCAAACTTAACAGCTAATGCTACTGCATATGCTAAGTGGAATATTACTACTACTGTATTAACATACGTTATGAACGGTGGAACTGATATTCCTGCAGACTCAGGCGACTGGGGCAGAATTATTACTGAACCTGTACCTGCACCAAGAACTGGATATGTATTTGATAAATTCTATGCAGATGCTGAATTTACTACACCATATGATTTCACACAACCATTAAAAGCTGATGCTACAGCATACGCTAAATGGGATGTTGAACAAATCACATTAACATTCGAAGTTAATGGTGGATCAGCAATTGAAGCTGTAACTCAAGATTACAACTCATCATTCGCTGCTCCTGCAGATCCAACTAAAGAAGGATACACATTTGGTGGTTGGTATGAAGATGCTGCATTTGCAACTCCATTTGTATTCCCAGCTAACTTAACAGTTAATACTTCAGTTTATGCTAAATGGAATATTACTCAAACTAAGCTTACTTATGAAGTAGCTGGTGGTTCAGCAATTCCTGAAGATTCAGGCGATTGGGGTAGAACAATTAACGCTCCTGCAGATCCAACAAAAGCTGGTCACAACTTCATGGGTTGGTACAAAGATGCTGGATTAACAGAAGCATTCACATTCCCAGTTGAATTAAAAGCTGATACAACAGTTTATGCTAAATGGGAAGCTCAACCTAGAAAGTTAACATTCAATTCAAACGGTGGTAGCGTAGTTGCTTCATCTACAGTACCTTATGGCACTATAGTTGTAAAACCTACAGACCCAACTAGAGAAGGATATGTATTTGCTGGCTGGTTTGATGAACCTACATTAACAACCCCACATGACTTTACAGTTGGATTAACATCTGACTTGACAGTTTATGCTAAATGGGAAGCTGATTTAACTGCATACAACGCTGCATTAGCTGCAGTTGTTGAAGCTGGTGTATAGTCAGCTTCATGGGCTGCTTACCAAGTAGTAGTAGCTGCTAACGTAGTAACAGTTGATAACACAGCTGAAGAAGTTGCAACTGCAACTGCAAACATTATTGCAGCTCAAGCTGACTTAGTACCAGCTCCATAAGAATAACTAATAATCTTTGAGAAAGAAGATAAATAAAAAAGAGTAACCTTCGGGTTACTCTTTTCTTATGCATTAAGTATAAAGATTGTAAAAAAAGGATTGTTAAAAACGTTTTTTTATGATACAATTTAAGTGCAATTAGGAGGTGTTTGAACTATGATGAAAGGATGGCTATTCACAAGAACTAATGAGCCATTAAAATTAATTGAAAAAGAAATACCTAAAGCAAAACCTGGATATGTAGTTATCAGAACAGGTGCTTGTGGTATTTGTCATTCGGATGTTGGTACTCTTAGAGATGAAGGGTGGATGAGTATTATGAATCTACCTGTGATTATGGGTCACGAAAATGCTGGAACAATTATTGAGGTTGGTAAAGGTGTTACTGACTTTAAAGTAGGAGATCGTGTTGCGATTTGTCCTACCGGACCATCAGGTGCAGGAGCTCCTGGCTATAGTTATGATGGTGGATTTGGAACACATATTCATGCTCCAGCTGCGGATTTAGTTTTAGTTCCTAAAGGAATTAGAATGGCAGATGCAGCAGCAGCTACTGATGCTGGTATGACATCATATCATGCTATCTTTAATCGAGGTGAAGCAAAACCGGAAATGAATATTGGAATAATTGGTATTGGTGGTTTAGGCCAATGCGGACTACAAGCATTAATTGCTTCAGGGTTTAAAAATGTTTACGCTGTTGATATTAGTGAACACGCAAGAGATCTAGCTAAGAAAATTGGAGCTAAAGAAGTAGGAAAAGATATTAAAGAATTTAAAGATAAAAACTTAAATTTAATTGTAGACTTTGCTGGTTTTGGCCAAACTACTACTGATGCTATTGAAACTTTAGCTTTTGGTGGAACTTGTGTATTAGTCGGTATGGGTAGATTGGAATTTAAAGTTAATGTAATGGATTTTATTACACAATCTAAAAAAGTTATTGCATCAAATGGTGGAACTAAAGAAGATATCGCGGCTATATATAAATTAATGGCAGCAGGCAAATTGAAGCCAATGCTTCATGAAATTAAACCAAGCTATATTCCAAAGGGAATTGAAGAATTAGAACAAGGTAAAGTGAAAGGACGTTTAGTAGCAGTATACGAAGAATAATAATTTTCTTTTTTGATATAAGTTTATTAAAGGCTCACTTTAAAGTGAGCCTTTTTAAAACGATATTTGTGATAAATTAGTTAAATTGCTTGTATTTAATCCTTGACATTTATAGCAAAATATTATATAATATTAAAGCGCGTGTGAGAACATGTGCCTAAATAAGTCTTTGAAAACTAAACAAACAAGAGAAAGAGACAGGAATAAACTAGAAATAGTTTAGATAATAAATTGAGAGTTTGATCCTGG